>Ga0209261_10000006_pt1 | contig 66206 bp, 58 predicted proteins | sample DOMMetBare1Fresh_FD_187470 | JGI IMG/M metagenome (GOLD analysis project Ga0209261, IMG submission 187470) | Wetland sediment microbial communities from St. Louis River estuary, USA, under dissolved organic matter induced mercury methylation -... | ecosystem: Environmental > Aquatic >...
ACCAATCCTGCCGGAGAATGGAGCGAACCAATCTGGGTTAAACAGGGTGGTGGAATTGATCCAACACTTTTCTGGGACGAAAGTGGCAAATCCTATTTCCTCAGCAATACGGGAATACACAGCGATGGCAGCTACCGCGACGGCATTCACCTCTCCGAAATAGATATTAAAACCGGCAAACTGACCTCCGAACCTGTCAACATCTGGAACGGGACGGGTGGTCGTTATCCGGAATCTCCACACATCTATCAGAAAGATGGTTATTATTACCTGATGATTGCCGAGGGTGGTACCGAATACGGCCACAAAGTAACCATTGCCCGAAGCAAATATATTTACGGTCCTTACGACGCCTGCCCTTTCAATCCAATTCTAACCCAAATTAACCAGTCGACACAAAATAGTCCCATTCAGGGAAGTGGCCATGCCGACCTTGTTCAGGCACATGACGGAAGCTGGTGGATGGTCTTCCTGGCCTTTCGCATGCAAAACGGGCAACACCATCTGACTGGCCGCGAAACATACCTGGCACCGGTAAGCTGGCCCGAAAATGGATGGCCTGCAGTGAATGGAAGTGGCACGGTTTCAATTGACATGAATTGCAAAACACTACCTTTAAAACCCTTTGCAAAGAAATCCGTCAGGGATGATTTCAGCACATCAAAACCATCGTTCGACTGGAATTACCTGAGAAATCCCGCCAGAGAGAACTATGTCTTCAATGGTCAAAAGAGCAAGCTCATACTGAAAGGCTCTGCGGTTTCCATCAACGATGCAGATTCCCCAACCTTTTTGGGACGTCGTCAGGATCAGATTAGCTTTCAGGCAACTACTCTCCTGAATTTTGCACCAACAAAATCCAATGAAGAAGCAGGGTTCACTGCACTTATGAACGAACGCTACCATCTCGACCTGGTAAAAACAAAGGGCAAACTTGTTTTAAGATATCGATTGGGTGAAATCAGGCACATCGAAAAGGAAGTTTCCATGAATGAGAAATCGGTTTACCTGCGAATCGAAAGTTCTCCGGAATTCTACACTTTTTCGTATAGTCTGGATGGAAAGGCATTCAATGCGTTGGGAAAAGTTAATACCAACCTGATCAGTACCGAAACTGCGGGCGGATTTACCGGTGTTTACCTCGGGTTATTTGCTTCAGGAAACGGAAAAGCAAGTCTTACTCCGGCAGAATTCGATTGGTTTGATTACACGACAAAATAATTCAAAAGGAAATCGTGATGAAACATTTCTTATGATTCAAAATGATTGAAAAATAATTCAAATGAAAAAAACACTCCTCCTGATTTTAGTCTCATTGATTGGCTGTTCCGTATTTTCACAAAATCAAACCAGTGGAAATCCTGTTTTTAAAGGTTGGTATGCCGATCCGGAAGCCATTATTTTTGGCGACACCTACTGGATTTACCCCACCTATTCTGATCATTTCGGAAGTCCAGATTCAACAGCTGTCCTAACCGAATGGCAGAAAAATGAACGAAAGACAAACAAACCCTGGAAGCCTTATCTGATGCAAACGTTTTTCAACGCATTTTCATCGAAAGACCTCGTAAACTGGGAAAAACATTCGCATGTACTCGATGTAAAAGATGTAAAATGGGCGGCCTATTCGTTATGGGCACCCTCAATCATTCAGAAAGACAACAAGTATTTCCTGTTTTTTGGAGCCAACGATATTAAAACAAGCGAACAGAAAGGTGGCATTGGGGTTGCGGTTTCCGACAACCCCGGAGGACCGTTTAAAGATTACCTCGGCAAACCGCTGATTAATCAGATTGTAAATGGAGCGCAACCCATCGATCAGTTCATCTTTCACGATCAGGACGGAAAATATTACCTCATCTACGGTGGATGGCGGCATTGCAATATCGTACAAATGAAGGACGATTTTACCGGTCTGATTCCTTATGCTGATGGATCAGTTTTCAGGGAAATTACTCCTGAAAACTATGTGGAAGGTCCGTTCATGTTTATCCGAAAAGGCAAGTATTACCTGATGTGGAGCGAAGGAGGCTGGACGGGACCGGATTATTCGGTTGCCTACGCCATAGCTGATTCACCACTGGGACCATTTAAACGAATTGCAAAGATTTTGCAACAGGACGAAACCGTTGCCCGTGGCGCTGGTCATCATTCGGTCATCAATATTCCGAATACCGACGATTGGTACATTGTTTATCATCGCCGTCCGTTAACCGAAACCAACGGAAATCACCGCGAAACCTGCATCGACCGGATGTATTTCGACGAAAACGGATTGATCAAACCGGTGAAAATTACTGTTGAAGGGGTGGCGAAAAGACTGCTCAAATAAACCATACTGAGTTTGATTAGCCTGAATCATATCTGAAAACCTTATTGGTGTAAAAAGATGGGGCTGTCTCAAAAGTCAAAATGCTCGCAGATTGAGTCATCCCGAATTTATTTTGGGATCTGACCTACAATACTTTGGGATCCTGAACCAAGTTCAGGATGACGAATTCAATGACTTTTGCGACAGCCTAATCGCTTTTGTATTTCTAATACCTTTTTCAAAGGTGCTTTTCAAATATAAAGAACACGCATTCAATCGGTGAAGGATTATTTTGACCGTGCTGAATTTTGGTTTGCCGGTTTCTTGTCAGAACCTGATTCTTCATTCACTTCCATATTTTGAGAAGTTTTATTGCTTCTTGACGAATTGTGATCCTGGGCTTTCGAAGAAGCGCCGGCAGCATTCAAGTCAGATTTAGCTTTGTAGTAATCATATCCTTTTTTTGAAGCCTGCCCGCTGTTTTCCTGATTACCTGGAGTATTCGGCTGATCAAGCGTTTCTTTTGCATCAGTTCTGTTACTTCTGACAGTATTATTATTCTGAGCTTTTGTCTGAACCGTTTGTTCCGCCTTTGTAGCGGTAGATTTTACGCTTTCCTGAGCATTGGTAACTGAAAAAACAAATAATGAAAACAGGAGAACTGAAGCTTTAATTAATGATTTCATAGGAATAAATTTAAAAAGTGACAGTAAACATGATGGATTGATCGACTAAATCGTTTTCAGCTAAATTAAGGTCGTGAACCTGATGATAATTGTACTCTACACCCACCTTTTTATAAAATAATCCGGATCGCACCAAAACAGATCGCCGGCTGGAATCAAAATCCTGAAAGAAGTTTTCTCGTGACAGTGCTACCGCTTTGGCATTTAATACGAAACTCAAAGTTTCTGATATTTGCGAATTGACATTGAACTCAATAATTCCGCTGAATCCCGACTCAAAGTCTGATTTATTGCCGTTTATATCATTCAGAACTTCAAAGTTCTTATTAAGCGTTTGCTGAAAAGCGTATCCAAGTCCGTAGGTTAATTCCCAGGTTGTATTATTTTTATCCTGATAGGAATAATGCTTTTGACCGAGGAACAATGTCTGATAAAGAAAAAGCGGATCGAGAAAACCCGTTGGCACATCATTAATCGTTCCTTTCCCCAGGCTGGTTTCTGCGGTTGTTTCGAGAAAAAGTCTGATTACTGGAACCTTTAACAATGGAATGGAAGGTGTTAGAGAAAGGATAAAAGCATCCTGCAATTTTTCCGCTTCCTGTCCGGTAATTTTACTTTCCCCGTATTGCATAAATAAAGTCGAGCTGAAGTCAAATTTCTTACCGATATAATCAAAATCAGAATTTACAGTACCCAGCCACTGAAGATTGGTGGCACGTTCGCCACCGGCATTCGAATCGGTGAAGGTTAATCCCAGGCTTGGGCGCAGATGAAAATGAACTTTTTTCTCTGTTGTTTCAACGACAGAATCTGATTTTTGATTCAGATCGCTCAATGCAGTCGTATAGGCAAAGGTTTTTGAAATGAAGCCTGGAACAAATATCAAAATGGCAAGAATGACCTTAATTTTCATAGCCGTTAATTTTTTGTTTGTCTGCTTACTTCATAAGCGTAACATGTCCTACATAGTTTTTTTTGGAAGCCATGAATTCACCATTCTCAACATCCAGATTAACTGTTGCCTCATATTTTTTAACCATTCCACCGGTAGTTCCTGAATTGGATTCTCCCCAACTCCAAGAAACGATTAAATCACAGGCTCCGTCCGGGCAATCGTTTGGCAAGGTAAACTGACCATTAACTACCGGAAGTTTTCTGGATTTGCCCTGAACATTAATCATGATACTTAGATCGCTGAATGATGCTTTACCTGCACCCAAACCAGATCCACCTTTTGCTAAAACGGGCGAGCTTTTATCCAATTCTTTAGTAATGACAAATGGTTTGTGCATTCTTTTACCGGTCGGTAATCCACTGGCTGCATCTCTTGGGCTAACAATTTCCTGATCAAAACTTATCACACATGAACCATCGGCACAACGGATTTTACCGGTACATGCCACGTTATTCTGATCGGCGGTACGATCATTTGATTGATTACTTTTCGTCTTTGATTTCACCAGGTTAGTGGTTTCCTGGGCAAACAACTGATTTCCGAAGGCTGCCATGAAAATAACCACTGCAGCAACTAAAATTTTCTTTTTCATAGTTAGAAGGATTTTTAATTAAGTTATTTTTTATTCTCTTTTAGATCATAAGTGGCTTTTGGAGCTTTCTGCACTCCTTGCTCATCAATGGCAATGTTGTTTCGTTTACCTGAAGACTGACCAGTTGAAACATCTCTCGGATTACTAACTTTTAAGGCGAGAGTATTTCCATTAAATTCATAGTTTCCGGGAAGAACGACCAGGCCTTCAGCTCCAAGCTGCTTTGCTACTGCCGGATCAATTATGGTAGTACTTTTAACTCCCTGTTCCTTAATGGCAATATCAAATCGGCCTTGCTTGCTTCTGGCATTTTCGCTTAGCGGCTGTTTCGCAGTGATTATTAGTTTACCATCTTTGAGTTCGGCTGTACCGTCAATCAGCTCAATATCAGTGCCGGCTTCCGATCTGGCAAGCCCGCCATTGGTAAGCGTTTTGCTAATAATAACGATAAAACAAATGCCTTTACCAGGTTGACAATCTCCATACCTTGCAACACCCAGTCCAACTTTAATGGTAACTTCAATGGCCCTGGCTGTTGGAGTTACTACTGAAATTAACACTACCAACAGTGCAAGTGTGACAAATAGCTTTTTCATAGTTTGTTTGTTTTTTTTAGGTTTCTAATTTCAATTCTAAATATAAAGACAATCAAGTCTTTTATTTGTTTAAAAATCAGACTGAAATATTATTGGAAATTGTAATGAAATTAGAAATTTGAATTATTAAGAGAAAGAATAGTAATTAAACGAATGTTTCAATATATTTGATTGATTTTTTTAAACAGAATATTATACGTGATGAGTGAAAATAATTTTCCTAACATTCTTATTGCAGAAGATGTTGAGTCGAATTTTCTGTATCTGAAAGCAGTTCTCAGCAAATTAAATGCAACTGTTTTTTGGGCAAAAAACGGATTAGAGGCGATTGATTTATGTACACCTGAAAATGCGATTGATTTAGTTTTGATGGATCTTCAGATGCCGGAAATGAATGGTTATGAGGCCACTCAGATTTTAAAAAAGAAATTTCCCCAATTACCTATAGTCGCTCAAACTGCATTTGCAATGTCTGACGACCGCGAAAAGGCCATTGATGCCGGTTGTGATGATTATCTGGCCAAACCGATTAAATCAAAAGATTTGCTTAGTGTGGTTGGAAAATTCATTAAGATATAATCGGAGAAAAAATACCAGTGAGAAAAACGTCCTTCTAAAATATAGAAGGACGTTTTTTGTAATTGTGGCTGTCAATTAAATACAGATCAATCGTTACTTTTGCCAATAATTATCAAAGACTGCTGGCTGGCTTTTTTTAGAAAACAAGAACAATAGACCATGAAAACAGATACAAAAACAAACAAACAGTTTCTCCTTGATCAGCGCTATCTGAAAATGGCTTCTGTGTGGGCGCAGAATTCATATTGCAAACGACGACAGGTAGGGGCCTTGCTGGTGAAGGACAAAATGATTATTTCCGACGGGTACAACGGAACTCCTTCAGGATTCGAAAATAATTGTGAAGACGAAAACAACACCACCTTTCCATACGTTCTACATGCCGAAGCCAATGCCATTACCAAAGTTGCCAAATCGAACAACAGCAGCGATGGAGCAACCTTGTATGTAACCTCATCTCCCTGTATGGAGTGTGCAAAACTGATTATTCAGGCAGGAATCAAACGCGTGGTTTTTTACGACAATTACCACAAGGCTGATGGAATAGAATTGCTGATCATGGCTCATATTGAAGTGCTTCAGGTTGAACTTGAAGCTTAATCAGAAATTTTCGCAAAAATGAAAAACATTAAATTCTCAGTTTATATTCCGGTTTTACTGGCCATTGCCCTGGTTGCAGGTATTATAATCGGTAACCGGCTGACCCGAAATGCAGGAAATACCATGCCTTCCATGTCAAAAACAGGAAAGCTGGAAGCAATTATCGACCTGATACAGAATTCATATGTTGATTCAATTTCAACCGATACGCTTGTTGAAAAAACCATTCCCCAACTTCTGAAAAGCCTTGATCCGCACACAGCCTATATTCCGGCAAAGGACATGGTTGAGGTAGAAGAAGAAATGCGCGGCAACTTTGGTGGCATCGGCGTTCAGTTCTCCATACAAAATGATACGGTTATGGTCGTTGATGTGATTTCGGGAGGCCCGTCTTCAAAACTTGGAATTCTTCCCGGCGACCGTATTGTTACCGTCAACGATTCATTGCTTGCCGGCAAAGGTCTGAAAAATGAAAAAGTGCTCTCTAAACTTAGGGGCGAAAAAGGAAGCAAGGTCAATGTCGGTATCAAACGAAAAGGCTTTAAAGATCTTTTTGAGTTCGAAATTACCCGTGGCGATATTCCGATTTACAGTGTTGATGTCAGCTATATGATCGATTCGTCCACCGGATACATTAAGGTAAGCCGCTTTGGTGAACAAACCTACCAGGAATTTATGGATGGCATGAAGAAGATTGATGAACTGGGCATGAAAAACGTGATTGTTGATTTGCGCGGAAATCCGGGTGGTTACCTCAATGCTGTTATCCGTATGGTGAATGAATTCCTCGATAAAGGCGAATTAATAGTTTATACGAAAGGAAATTCGCAACCAAAGAAGACCTATAAAGCCGACAGCCGTGGCGAATATCGTGATAAAGGAATAACTGTTCTGATCGACGATTTTTCAGCCTCAGCAAGCGAGATTTTTGCAGGTGCCATTCAGGATAACGACCGTGGCTGGATTGTTGGCCGCCGTTCGTTTGGAAAAGGGTTGGTTCAGGAACAAATACCTTTTAACGACGGAAGTGCCGTGCGTCTGACTGTTGCCCGATACTACACACCAAGCGGAAGATGTATCCAGAAATCATACAACAAAGGAAACGATGAGTACTACAAAGACATTATGGATAGGGCCATTCACGGTGAATTTCAGAAAGTCGACAGCATAAAATATGCGGATACGGTCAAATACAAAACGCTTTCGGGCCGTATTGTACATGGTGGTGGTGGTGTAATGCCCGACTTCTTTGTCCCGGCCGATACGATAGGTTACTCCCAATATTATTCAAAAATTAGCCAAAAAGGACTGGTCTACCAGTTTGCATTGGACTATGCTGACTCGAACCGTAAAGAACTTACAAAACTAACTTCTGCCGAGGGCTTTGAAACTTACTTTGGCAAAAACAATGTGCTGAATTTATTCGTCGCCTATGCCGAAAAGAAAGGAGTCAAACCCAATCCTTCCGATCTGGCCACTTCAACAAAAATAATTGACAACCAGATAAAAGCATACATTGCCCGAAACATCATTGGGGAAATGGGTTTTTATCCCATCATCAAAAATATCGACAAGACTTTACTTGAAGCCATCGAAAAAACGAAGATTCCTATTACGCAAAATTTACACATTGCTGTAACTAAATAAAAGGTTGATCGTCTTACCCAGTAAAAAGTAAGCAAACCGGCATGAATGTAAAGGAATACAACCAATCGGTTGATCTGTATTCAGACAATGTTTTCCGATTTATCCTGAAAAACATCAAAGACGATGAGCGTGCGCGCGACATTGTTCAGGATAGCTACGAAAAACTGTGGAGAAATGCCGAAAATGTAAATGCCGATAAAGTAAAATCGTATTTGTTTACAACTGCTTACCACACCATGATTGATGTTCTCCGGAAAGATAAACGCCAGACTTATCTGGAAGATTATCAAATACCAGAGGACACTCACGACGAACAGTATTCTGATCTTTCGGAAGTTTTAAATGAAGCGGTAAAACTGTTGCCTGAAATTCAGCGCACAGTGATTTTACTACGCGACTACGAAGGTTATTCCTATAAGGAAATTGGTGAAGTAACCTCATTGAGTGAAGCCCAGGTAAAGGTATACATCTATCGTGCCCGGGTATTTCTGAAAAATTACATCGGTAAAATGGATTTAGTAGTATGAAAATAACCAGAGATAATTACGAACCGTTTTTTCTCGATTACCTTGAAGGTAACCTGGAAGAAAACAGGATAGATGAGTTTCTGGACTTTCTGGAAACTAATCCTGACCTGAAGGAAGAATTGCAACTGTTCGAAAACGTCCGTCTGCCCGAAGATCACATCGTTTTTTCAGAAAAAGACCGGCTTTATAAAAGCCAGGACGAAGCAAAAGCATCGCTTGAGCATAAAACTATTGCCTATCTGGAAGGAGATCTTGACAAGGAGGAACGCAAATTATTCGAAGCATACCTTGCTGGTCATCCCGAATTACAGAAAGACTACCAGTTATTTTCAAAAACCAAACTCAAACCGGATACCGGAATAATTTTTCAGGCAAAGAAGAAATTATATAAAAAGTCGGGCGCGGTTATTTTTATGAATTGGGCCGCCCGTGTTGCAGCGGTAATTATCCTGCTGTGGGGAATTAATTCAGTGATTAATACCAGCGTTCAGCCAGGTAAGGAAAATACAGTTAAAGTAACTGCTGAAGTAAATTCAAAACCTGAACCACTCGAAAAAAAGATAGAGCCGGAAATAAACATACTGGCTTCAAAGTCACCGGAAAAGCCTACAACACAAAATATTCGCACAACTGAAAAAACAAAGCGTTCAGATAAACTGAATAACACAAAGCCGGAAGAATTTCAGCAAGCAGAGGCCAGTCCGGCAGAGCGTGAGATAATCATCCTTGCACAAATTTCTCCGATCACAACCCAACTTGATCAGGTTCCGGTTGAAGCCCATCTGGTTGTTCCCAGATCGAATAATGAGGAAAAAATCACAGATCAAAGGAAAACCTTGTTCCTTGAAGAATATCTGGCTGAAAAGGCCAAAAAGGTTAGTTCCGAAGGCTTGCTGTCGGCGCAACGAATTGCACGGGCAGGTCTTGGCCTGGTTGCCGAGATTTCGGGCGAACGAATTGGCTACAGTGTTAAAGATGGAAAAATTTCAAGCCTTGACTTTGAAAGCAAATTGTTGGCATTTTCTATTCCCCTCGAAAAAAAATAAGCGCTATCAGCTTGTTTACCTTAGATCATTGAATGGTTATTGAATGGTCGTTTGTTTGTCGTTGCGTTGTTCTGAAACGAAAATTGACCACAATTGACAGATAGATAACAGACATTTATAAAAAAATCAAACAGCCTGTAACTTTTCAAAATACCTCGCCGTCATACTGGCAAATTCTAAAATTACAACCATGAAAACGTATTATTTCTCTCTGATTCTAATGACAGCATTTAGTTTTGCATCCGTGGCACAGGATAAAATATCTGACGCAGAATCATTCATTGTTTCACCCGATGTAGTGCTGCTTGGCGACACCCTTACTCCGTCTCCTGATATGGATACCACCCTGGTTCGGATGAGTAATGAAGATGCGAAAAAATCTTACCGTGATAAAGAAATTAAATTTATCTGGGATAAGGACAAAGACAAAAAAGACAAGTCTGACCGTTTCAACGGACATTGGGAAGGAATTGAATTCGGATTTAACGGATTTGATAAACCCGACTACAGTGCTTACAATGGAGTTGAATTTATGGCTCTTAACCAGGGAAAATCGGCTGTATTCAACTTAAACTTTTACGAGTTGAATATAGGGCTTGCCAAAAACTATGTGGGCCTGGTTTCGGGAATGGGATTCAGCTTTAACAGTTACCGGTTCGATAATCCTTATACCATACAGAAAGGCGCCAACCGAACAGAACCTGTACCGCTTGATCCTGAAAATCTGGCAAAGACCAAACTGGCCGTTTCATATGTCAACGTACCGCTGTTGCTCGAATTTCAGATTCCGGTCAATCACAACGAAGGAAGGTTATTTATTAATGCAGGAGTGGTTGGAGGAGCAAAAATTGGCTCACACACCAAGGTGAAATATGGTGACGACAAGGAAAAGGTTCGCGGTGGATTCAATCTGAATTCCTTCAACTATTCCGCCGCCGCACGAATTGGATTCAAAGATGTTAGCTTATTTGCCACATACAGCCTGACCCCCCTGTTTCAGACTGGCAAAGGGCCGGAACTAACACCATTTAGCATAGGAATCAGCTTTTTAGATTAAACAGAAAAATGTTCAGAAAACCAGAAAGGAGTTTATCGGCAACGGTTGACTCCTTTTTGATTTTGATTCCTTACCTTTGTTAGATGAAAGTTTGGAGTGCCAGAAGTTCGGAATGCCTCAAGTTGGAAAAGGCCCGTATCGATGCACTTCTCTAACTTTAGGCACTTCCATTATGAAACGTATATTTCTGATCTTTTTAGCAACATTCATGTCTATTTTGGCTTTCACCCAGGAAAATGATTCGATAGTTGTGGTAAAAAGTCCGGCAGGAAGGTTGTCCGGACTGATTGATATTCAGGATTTGGTAAATGAAGGATACAATTACTGGGACGAGGAATTTGAAGGCCATTGGGCAGGACTTGAAATTGGCATCAATGGCTTCATAGGTGCCGATTACAGCATGTATTCCCCCTCTGAAAATAATTTTCTGGAAAATGACCTGCTTCGTTCCAATGTACTAAATCTAAATTTGCTGCAATACTCCATGGGGCTGCAGAAAACCCGCAATAATATTGGACTGATAACCGGTATTGGCCTAAGTTGGCAAAGCTATCGGCTGAATAACAGCACCACCATTTCCATGGACGAAACGCGCAAAATTTACCCTGTGAACATGTTTTTTGATTCCAATCAAAAATCGAAACTTTCGTCGATGAATGTTGAAGTTCCTTTACTGATTGAATTCCAGATTCCGGTCAGTAACTACGCCAACAGGCTTTATTTCTCGGTTGGAGTTAAAGGATCAAAAAGACTGGAATCGCATACAAAGATCAAATACCGAAAAGATGGCAAGCGCGAAAAACTCAAATCTCCGGGGGATTATTCCATCCGGGATTATAAAGTTTCAGGAACCCTGCGAATCGGATACCGATGGATTAACATCTTTGCAACCTATGATATCGTGCCCTTGTTTGAAGATCGCCGCGGACCGGTTCTTTATCCTTTTGCGGCTGGAATAAAGCTCATTTCGTTTTAAATTCTATATTTATGAAACTACTGCTTATCAGCAATTCAACCATGCCCGGTGAGGCTTACCTCGATTACCCAAAGCATGAAATCAAAAAATTCTTAGGCGAAAAACCACTGACTGCTTTGTTTGTTCCGTACGCCGCCGTCACTTTTTCGTTCGATATCTATGAGCAAAAAGTGGCTGAACGTTTTGCTGAACTGGGTTATCAGGTAGAAAGTATTCATCATTTTACTGATCCGGTAAAAGCGGTAAACGAAGCCGAAGTAATTGTGGTTGGCGGCGGCAATACCTGGCAGCTGGTTCGGATGCTTCACGATAATCAACTGATGGATGCGATCCGTGATAAAGTTCTTTCCGGAACACCCTATGTTGGCTGGAGCGCCGGTTCAAACATTGCCTGTCCAACGCTGCGCACAACCAACGATATGCCGATAATCGATCCCAAAGGATTTGATACTACCGGGCTGGTACCTTTCCAGATCAATCCTCATTATCTGGATGCCAATCCTGAAGGACATGGAGGCGAAACCCGTGAACAGCGTATCGAAGAATTTCTGGAAATAAACCCGGATGTGTATGTAGTTGGATTGCGTGAAGGTACGATGCTTCGGGTCAATGACAAAAAAATGGTGTTGATCGGGAACCGGAAAGCACGAATTTTCAGGAAAGGAAGCGCACCTGTTGAGCTAAGTTGGAAAGATGATTTCAGTTACCTGCTGAAATAAATCCAGTCAACAAATTTTATCTGAAAAATAGTTTGGCAGAAGGGATTTTATTTTTGATAACGCCCTGAATTACGAAGTTAATCTGACCTTTCCATCGAGTTTTGCCGTTAAATGTTTATTCATCAACCGCATTAAATCTCCAAAATTAATGGGCTTTGTGATGCATTCGACACATCCACATTCCAAAGCCTTTACATTGTCGTCGGTAAATGCATAGGCGGTTTGGGCAATGATAGGAAGATCGCTTCTGAATTGCAGAATTTGTCGCGTTGCTTCATAACCATCAACAACCGGCATTTTAATATCCATCAGAACCATGTCGATTTTCGGATTTGTTTTGCATATGTCAATTGCTTCCTGTCCATCGCGGGCCCTGATGGCAACCATATTTTGCCTTTGCAGGATCGTTTTCAGCAATTCAAAATTGATATCGACATCTTCGGCAACAAGAATAGTAATTCCGTCGAGAATCTCTGGATTTTTTATTGTCGCCACATCGGCTTTTACGGTATCTTCCTGAACCGGAATATATGGAATGGTGAAGAAGAAGGTGGAACCTTTTCCTGGTTCAGATTCCAGCCATATTTTTCCATCCAGAAGTTCGACATATGCTTTGGTAATTGCCAGCCCAAGACCTGTTCCTCCCTGGGTTCTGGTTAATGTGGTGTCAATCTGTCTGAACCGGTCGAATATGATTTCATGATTTTCCCTTGAAATTCCAATTCCGGTATCGCGTACATAAAACAGCAAATTGTTATCATCATTAAGCATCGAGCCAATTTCAATTGATCCCTTGGTCGTATTCTTCAAAGCATTGCTGATCAGGTTTGTCAGAATCTGATTCAATTTAACCGTATCGGTCCAGCATTGAAGATTTTCTGTTTTGCAGTTATTTAAAAGTATGACTTCTGAATTTAAGCTCATCGATTGAAGAAAAACCGCGGTAACAGTATCGACCATGTTTTTAATCCTGCATTTAGACAGAACCGGTTTAACCAAATGAGTCTCCAGTTTCGAGATTTCAACTATATCAGTAATGATGCCCATTAGCTGGCGACTGCAGTTTTCAATTATTCCGAGGAATTCAGATTGTGTGTCTTTCTCGACTTCCGGCGCTCTTAAAAGTTCAATGAATCCGATAATACCATTCATTGGCGTCCTGATTTCATGCGAAATATTGGCCATAAAGGCTGATTTTAAACGCTCACTTTCCTGGGCTTTTTCCATGGCAACGGTAAGTTCAACCGTGCGCTTTTCAACCAGTTCCTCCAGATGAGTCCTGTATTTTTCGAGCTCTTCATTCTGAGCGCTTATTTCCTTTTGACGATCGACAAGTAACCGGTTTGTTTCTTCCAGTTCCAGCGTACGCTTTTTCACTTTAGCTTCAAGCGAGGAACTTAATTCGCGAAGTTCGGCATTCTGTTTTTCAAGTTGATTTTGCTGGTAATAGCTTTTAAGTGCCTGATCGACCGTCAGGATTAAATCGGTAGTATCCCAGGGTTTGGCAATGTAATGATACAGATTCGCGTCATTTATTGAGTTGGTCACACCTTCCACGGTGGCTTGTCCGGTCAGCAAAATATTTAATGTTCGCGGTGTTTTCTCATGTGTTTTAATTAAAAATTCATCGCCCTTAATAACAGGCATGGCGTAATCAGAAATGATTACCGGTATTTCATAGTTATTGGCAAGTAAATCATTGATAGTATCTAAAGCCTCCATGGCATTTTCGGCCGTTTCAATGATGAAACGGTCGCCAAACGCATTTTTCAATTCCGATTTTAATGCATTCAGTACTATTTTCTCATCATCAACACAAAATATGATCGCTTTCTCCATACCCTCAATTTGTTAAATTAAGCATAAACCTGAATCAATGGTTGCCAGTAATTCGGATTGCACCCAAGGCTTTCTGATGCATTTAAATAAATTCGCCTCCTGTTTTGTTCTTTCAACGCTTTCCATATCAGCGTGACCTGTCAGCATAATATTCAATACCCGGGGGTATTTCCGATGAACATTGACCAGAAACTCGTCTCCTTTCATAACCGGCATCAGCCAATCGGTTATGATGATTAATCTTACCTCATCATCCTCCATCAGTTCATCAATAATCTCCATGGCCTCGGAAGCGCTCTCCGCGGTCTCATAAAGAAAAGTATTACCGTACTTTTCCTTTAACTGCGCTTTGATGCTATCCAAAATAATTTTTTCGTCATCAACACAAAGAAATACATTTTTACTCATGACTTGGTTGTTAATTGATCAGGGCTAATATGATTACTATCGATAGGCAGACAGACCCAGAAGGTTGTTTTTCCCGGTACGCTATCTACGCTGATTTTACCGTTGTGTTTTTCAATAATTCGTTTTACAATATCGAGCCCCATTCCACTTCCCTCTCCTGAAGGTTTGGTGCTGAAGAATGGCTTAAATATTTCATCTTTTATCTCTTTTGGAATTCCCCCGCCACTGTCGGTAATACTGACTACAATATAGTTATTTTCCTGATAAACCTGAATATCCAGTGTGCCTTTTAAATCCATAGCATAAATGGCATTGTGAAGGATGTTCGTCCAAACCTGATTCAACTCATCAGGATAGCAGAGAATTTTAGGAATTTCCTCGAAGGTTTTTGTTACTTCAACTCCTTGCTTTATCTGATTGTAATACAGGGTGAGTACCGTTTCAATCCCGTCTGTTACACTGGCCAGCTCTTTTTCGTCTGTATTTCCGATACGTGCAAAATTCTTTAGGGCAAAAACGACCTTGGCAGCTTTGGAAGCAGCAAAATCAATGTTGTCGGTACTTCGCTGCAGCCCGGTAAGCTTGTATGCCATATGCAGGATTTCTTCATTTTGTTCCGATTTCAGCAAATCGATGTATTTTTCCACGTTGACATAAATCAGCATATCAACCAGGGTATCGGCAAACGAATAGGCATTTTTGATGTTGTGCTCTTCAAGAGTGGCGGTAATTTCCTTTTTATAGGCACGTTCCTCCTTCGAAGTGAGCATAAATTGATTTTGCAGCGAATCTTCCGTAAGGGTGAAAAAAGACTCCCTGATGTTTTCAGGTAATCCTGAAATAAATTTCGGGTAATCCCGAATCAGGAAATTCAATGATCCCTTTATGTTTCCGATGGAGGAGCGGATAGCTCCCAACGGAGTATTAATTTCGTGAGCGACTCCAGCAATCAGTTGACCAAGAGCAGCCATCTTCTCAGCATCAATAAGCTTCCGCTGTGCCCGTTTCAGATCATCCAGGGTTTCATACAATTCGGCTGTTCTTTGCTTTAGCGATTCTTCCCTTTCAAAGATTTGTTGCAGCATGTTGTTGTATTCATCAACCAGCAACCCGATTTCATCATTTCCCAGTTTTTCAACCCGAACCTGATAATTTGCTTCTTCTGATATGCGCTTAGTGGCTTGCGTCAGGTTTAAAATCGGATCGGATACAACCCGCTGCATACCTAAAGCAAGAAAATAATTCAGCACAAGGATGGCTACAAGCAACAGAAACATGGTAATTAAATAATCGCGGATCTTTGCTGTCAACTCTTTGGTTGATACTTTTAAATAAATGGTTCCGGCGAATTTGCCTTCATAGTATATCTTCTGAAAAACGTGCAGGAAATTGGCATCAAAATGGCTGGTTGAATTTTTAAACTCCGGAATGGTAACAGTGGTTTTTTCGTTCGGACGCAGATGGAATTCGGCAAAAATCTGGTTGTCAACATTAAAAACAATTCCGTCCTGAATAGAAGTAATCGATTGCATTTTATTCAACGTTTCCTTGGCATTTTCTGATACATCGAAAGCAAGTGGAACCGCACAATACTCCCCGATCAGGTTCGCATTGATGATGGCATTGCCTTTCATGTCCTCCTTGAAATTGGAGATTGAACTAAATATGACATAGGAAAATCCAATCAACAACGACATTAATGACACGATCTGAATGATCAGTATCATTTTAGACTTTATCGATAGATTTTTGAATAAATTCATTGTGCCTGTTTAAATTTGAATAATCAGTAAATAATCAGTTTTATCTATTTCGGAACAAATGTGATGGTAATCACATAATTTATGCTTTCGTATGAATAAGGCACCGTCACTACCATTTGATTCTCTGATAAAGAAACCAAAGTCATGGTAGACAAACCAATATCTCCCACAATGGGATAATTGTATTTTATGGCCGGATTGTAAACTAACTGGGTCTCATCGGTATTAAAAGACCAGTTTGTTTGAGAAATTTTCTTATTAGCCTTGTCATATTGACCCACAGTTCCATCTGATTCAAATTGATAGGAATAATTCTGTACTTCATCAGATTCCAGTACCCTGATGTCAGCAATGGTTATTCCACCCATGGCAAAACTTGGCGAAATTGCTTTGCTTATTATTTTCCAGCTTTTCCCTGTTAACAGATCTTTTTTTGAAACATCTACAGAATCATCCTGACATGACTGACCAAGAAATCCGATCAGAATTATTGCCAAGATTATAGTTGCTTTCTTCATACTTTGATTTTTTTAATTGAATTACCTAATGTATTATTTTTCATTGAATCTGATACACAATTTTTTCATTTATGGCTCCCATTGTATTCCAATCAGTATAAGTCTTCCGATCTGATCGGCATATCCATACTCACGATGATTGCCAAAAATATTTTTAACTGTACCGAAAACGGTAACATTCTGATTGACCTGGTACGAAGCTTTGGCATTCAGAACCATGTTTGCTTTGATGTCCATCGAATAATTTGTATAAATCCCTGTATAATCACCAGTGGTATTATTCGAATTAAAATCGATAAAGGTCTGCTTCGATGCGAAATATGAATCAGTATTGAAATTCCATTTCGAATTGTATTTGTAACTCAGATAAAATCCGCCAAAAACAGTGGGTGTTAGTTTTTCGCTCCACTGGGTTGGATTGGTGAATGAATAAAGTTCAACTTTCCGGATATTATCTGCATTGATCTCTCCAAAATTTACATCAGTAACGGTGAACTCTGTTTTGGTTTTTCCTGATAATCCTGTTTTCTGAAATGTTCCAAAAACCTTTGCGTGAATCTTTTCCGATGGATTGTAGATCAGGGTAAAACTTGCACCATATTGATGCGCTTTTAAATCATAATTCTCAAAAACAAAATCGGTTGTTGATTTAATGGAATAAATGTAATCTTCCAAACCGTTTTGATTAATATGCTGAAGTATATCAGCTTCACGATAAACATTGGAGACCACAAAATTGCTGTAGTTGGAAAAAAACATTTCCAAATCGAGACTAAAACCGGAATTTAGCTTGGTTCTCCAACTCAGTTCGTGGCTTCTTATCGCCGGAAATTTAAGATCCTTATTTGCATAAATATTTAATCGAATCGGAACATTTAAGGGATCTTGCTCATATTTGGAAACATAGTCTATGGAAAGATTAAAGTTCGAATTCAGGTACGTATCGAAAATAAATGGCGACCTGTTTGCCTTGGAAACTACAAAGCGAACCAGATTGTTTTTATTTAAACGGTAGGTGGAGGCAAGTTCTAAATTCAGCGAGAAATTTTTATTAATACTGAATTTATCGATCCGAGCTGCTCCAATGACACGGAGTTTCGGATTTGGTTTCCATTCGGTAAGAAGAGAACCTGCATATGAATTAATCATTCGAGGTTCGTCTTTAAACTGGTAATTTAAATCTGTCTGACTAAAAGGTTCATTGTAAACAAGCGGACTATTGTATTTAGAATTCTTAAAGCTGATTCCCGGTCGAAAACTTAGCGAATTATACTGCTTGTAATATTCAAGATTCGCATCAATATTGGTAAATTTATATGAATTGAATTGGTAATTACTGAGATCCTCTCCCGAATTAACATCAAACTGACCATTAAAATCATTGATTTTAAATCGCGAATTCAGATACCAGCTTTTTGAATTCAGTTGTGACAAAGGCGTTACAAAGTTTTGAAATCCTGTTTTAATACTCTGTGAACTTTGCGCTCCTATTGAGATATCCATGGTCTTTTGGGCCGAAAACCCGTGATAAAAAAAGATATTGCCTCCCAGTTTTCTTAAACTTACATCCTCCTCATAGTCTGCACCCAATTGTTTCCGATAATCATTGGCCGTCCATGTTTCGTGTGTCGTTAAGTCTTTTTCAGACTTCATATACATATGCTGGTTTTCCAATGAGTTATAGCTTTGAGTGCTTTGATCAAAATACTCGGTTTTGTACCTGTGGCGTTCGGTAAAATTACCTGAAAAAGATAGTCGGGTTCGATCGTTCCAGTTATAGCCTATGTTTGTACTGGCATTTTTTGCCTGATTGCTACCGGCAATACCCTTGGCCGAAATATTCATGCCTTTATTATTGGCATGCGTGGTAATAATATTGATTACGCCGGTAACCGCGTTGGGCCCATATAAGGCAGATGCAGGGCCTCTGACCACTTCGATCCGTTCAATATCATTTATATCAATCGGGAAGGTTTCCCAAAACGTACCGCCCGTAAAATAGCTGTAAACAATGCGGTTGTCAATCATCACCAGGGTGGTTGTATTGTATGGCAGTGAGAGGAAGGCATTTTTTGTAACATCGTCGTAACCCCTGATTTGGACATCGTAATTTCCGGGAGAAATTTCCCTGACAATGAGTCCGGGAGAAAGCCGAAGGGCTTCAGGAATGCTGGTCACTCCCGAACGGTTAATTTCGTCTTTCTTAATAATGGTAACCGACAATGGGGCCTCAAACAGATCTTCAGGTTTTTTGGAAGCAGTAACCACCACATCCACATTCAGAATTTCGTCGAGCGACATTTTTTCATAAACACTATTAACCTGCCCAATAACACCTGAGCTAATCAGGTCAAGTAGGATACAGATTAAAAGTAATTTACGAAAGTTTTTCATAGGTGCGAAAATAATTACAAGTTGTTTATACCATTCAAATACAACCAATTACGACCAGACATATTACAATTCCCATTTTATTCCGATTAACAATGAAGTGCCAATCGGATCGACAAAACCATATTCATAATGATTTCCAAATATATTTTTCAGCGTTGCATAGGAGCTAAGATTTTTACTCAGCTGGTAGGATGCTTTTGCATTTAAAACAATATTCGGTTTAATATTCATTTCAACTTTGGCCCTGTCAATACTGGTTTCATCCAGTAATTTATAATAGTTGTAGTTGGCAAATTTCTGGTCAGTATAAAAATAAGCGTCGGTACTGAAATTCCAGTTCTTACAGGCTTTATAGTTCAGTAAAAAACCTCCAAACATTTTAGGAGTGATCTCATCGCTCCATTGGGTCGGATTCATAATGGTGCTTACTTTCATGGTTAATGTATTCTGAGGTGTGATTTCTCCCATCTGAATTCCGGTAGTAATAAAATCAATGTTTTTTCTTCCTGAGATCTTTGTGTTTTGCCAGGTAGCAAATATTTTAGCGCTTAGTTTTTCACTTATTTCATAATTAAAGGTAAAACTGGCTCCCAACTGACGGGCCGTTAAATCGTAGTTTTCGAATAAGGCATTACCCTGAACATTGATCGATATAATCGAATCGGCAACACCCAGCTTATTCATGTGCTGAACGACCTCGTACTGCCTGTAAATATTCGGATTCACAAAATTCTTCACCTTCGAATAGAACACCTCTATGTCGAGACTTGCCTGTGAATTTATTTTTGTTCTCCAGCTAATTTCCTGATTGGTTATAGTCGGATATTTCAGATGATCCTGTCCGTGAATGTCAAGGTTTACAGGGATTGGGAAAGATGTTTTCTTGTCTTCGCTCAGGTATTCGGCATTCACCAACAGACTACTGTTCAGGTATGAATCGAAGAAGAATGGTGATTTGTTCGCCCTTGAATAAACATAACGAAACAGGTTATTCTTGTTCAACCGGTATGTTGCTGCGATTTCATAATTGGCAAAATAGTTCTTATTGACATCGAATTTATCCATCCGAACCGCACCAATGAACCGAAGTTTTGTGGTTGGTTTCCATTCTGTCAGCAAATAGGCAGAATAGGTTGAGGCAATTCTGGGTTCATCTTTGAACTGGTAGTTCAGTTCATTGATATTAAAAGATTCCTTGTAGATAACCGGATTATTATAGGATAAATATTTATAACTGATTCCGGGTCTGAAACTGAGCTCATTAAACTGTTTGTAATATTCCAGATTGAGCTCAGCGTTGGTAAATTTGTATGAATTAAAACGGTAATTGTTGAAGTCGTGTCCCGAATTAATACTAATCTGACCGCTGAAATCGTGGTAGTTAATACGGGAGTTCATGTAATAGCTTTTCGATTCAGTTTGTGAAAGCGCCGTCGAGAAATTCAAAAATCCTGTTCTTTGACTTTGAGAACTTTGTGCACCTACAGCAACATCCAGAATTGATTTTTCGGAAAACTGATGTGTTAAAAAGATATTTCCGCCAAGTTTTCTAACGCTTAAATCAACATCATAGCCGGCATCCAGCTTAGCCGCATAATCCTGATAGGTCCATACCTCGTTGGTAGCCACATTTTTCACAGGTTCAACAAACATGGTCAGTTTGTCCAGCGTAGTAAAATCTTTTTTATTGTAATCATAGTATTCGTCAGTAAAACGATGTCGCTCCGAGAAGTTTCCCGAAAAAGTGAGTTTAGTCTTATCATTCCAGTTGTACCCTATATTGGCATTGGCATTTTTGGCCTTATTTGTTCCTAATACTCCGTTGGCAAAAACATTCATCCCTTTCTTGTTTGCCTGTGATGTAATAATATTAATTACGCCGGTAACTGCATTGGGTCCGTAAAGTGCCGATGCCGGACCTCTCACCACTTCAATTCGTTCAACATCATTTAAATCTATCGGGAAAGATTCCCAGAAGGTTCCGCCGCTGTAATAACTGTAAACAATGCGGTTGTCGATCATGACTAAGGTTGTGGTATTATAGGGCAAAGTGACATATACATTCTTGGTAATATCATCATAGCCTCTGATCTGAACATCATAGTTTCCGGGGGTCATTTCGCGAACGATAAGTCCGGGAGACAAACGAAGGGCTTCCGGTATACTGGTTACGCCCGATTTCCTTATTTCTTCCCTGCTAATAATGGTAACCGAGAGAGGCGCTTCAAATAAATCTTCCGGCTGTTTCGAGGCTGTAACCACCACATCAATATTCAATAGTTCATCTAATGACATGTTGCTGTAAACTTTGTTCTCCTGTCCGCTTACCGATGGCAGCAGGGAATAACCCAGCAGGATTGAAACAAATATTTTGCGCATATTCCTCATGTTTTTCTAATTGAACACTTTTGCAATTCGTAAAATTTCGGATGAAAGCGATTGTCCTTCTTTTTCTAAAGAAGTTAAACTGATAAATATTTTGGGTTTATTGTTCTGCAATCCAAAGGCCAGAGAAATTTTTCCGTCCTCAACATATTGTGATATTCCGGCTACCGATAAAACTTTGTGGGTTTTGCAGAGTGAGGCTAATTCTTGTACCCCGGGCATAAAGTAAACCAAATTGCAATTAACAATTTCTTTTTCAAGCTCGGCGGACCGAATGGCCTTCGATTCCAAATTTGCACCAAGGCCTTTAATAAGTTCATCTTTGCTGGCAAGGGAATTATTATCGTAAACGATTAAAATCTTTATTTTAGCTTGTTGCGAAAGAGCCGGACTGAATTTTAAAATTTTAGGTAAGAGTGCTGCCTGGATATTTTCAGGCACAGGCATGTTTTGAGAATAACCAATTTTTGTTGCTGTTATAATGATGAAAAGGAATAATATAATCCTGATCAGGAAGTAAGATACGTTTTTAATTTTAAAAATTGATTTAAACATAAAAACAAAAATTACTGCAAATCATAGAAGCCAGAGCTTTAAATTGGATTAAGCGTTCACAATTTAATGCTAATATTCTAATTTCGCCTCTAATTTATAATTATTTCTAAATTCTGAAAATTATAAACTTACTGTACAAATCACAAAACCTGACAGCTGAATCTTACTAAACAATCAGATTCTCCTTCATGTTGATATCTGCAAAACATATGTGACTGATATACAGAATGTTTTTGAAGAGATAAATCTGATAAATATAAGAATTAATTATTGCCAATGAATGAATTGCCAAAAATTTCAGGCAAATCTCGCATTCTAATTTAGAATCAATCCACACAATTCTGAACCTATATCGCTGGTTTTGATCACGACACTGCTTTTGTGAACAAAATCCTGTAGGATTACTTCCTGTAAAAATTCAGCACAACTTATTAATAACGAACCAGATGACGCTATTTGGCAACAAAGTTTATGGTAACTACATAGTTGGTTCCATCATATGTTGACGGGATGGAGGCACTCATTTCGTTACTTGAAATGGAGACAATGGTCGCTGTGGTTAAGCTGATGTTTCCAACAATCGGATAAGTAAAAATAATTCCGGGATTATGTGTTATTTGGGTTTCGTCGGCATTAAATGACCATAGTGTCTGGAATTTCACCTTATTTGTTTCATCATATTGAGTCATCGTTCCATCAGCATTGTACTTGTAGGTGTATTTTCTCACTTCTTCCGGATCTAAAATCGAAATATCAGTAATTGTCAAACCATTCATCGAAACCGATGGAACAATTGGTTTACTCTTAACAATCCAGGTTTTACCGGTCAGAAGATCTTTCTTGGAAGATGATTCATCGTCTTTTGTACATGAGATTACGAATACTGCCAAGAATAAAACCGCTGTTAAATAAATTAGCTTTTTCATTTTTTTGATTTTTAGTTTTGAATTTTACATTTGTTTATAGGTGGAGATTAATAATTCCATTGAAATCCGAATAACAGGCTTGTGCCAATATTGTCGGTAAAACCGAACTCACGGTGTTTTCCCAACATATTCCTGAACGAAGCAAAAACTTTAGTATTTTCCTTTACATTGTAAATCACCTTGGCATTCAGGATTGCATAAGGCTTTATGGTCATAAAATTATTGTAAAAGATACCAGTGTAATCAGAAACTATATTGAAAAATGGAATACCTGCAAAAACCTGTTTGCTGTACATGTAGCTGTTAAGGTTAACATTCCATTTTTTAGTGGGCATATAGTTTAGAATGAAACTTCCGTAGATGGTTGGCGTAAGTTTTTCACTCCATAAAGTCATGTTTGTATTTGAAAGTGTAATGGTATTCATGGTATTGCTGGCATTATCTATACTAATTTTTGTATCGGTTGTGTTAAACCTGACATCTGTAATTCCATTTAAGGTAGTTTTCTGAGCGGTACCATAAAATTTCAGATCAAATTTTGAATTTGGCTTATACTGAAGCATAAAACTTAAGCCATACTGGGTTGCCCCCACATCGAAATTTTCAAAATAAATTTTAGCTGAACCTGAACCTGAAATAATAGAATCTACTTTCATTTCAGGAGTAAGCTGAATTTTCGTTCTTAACTCGCGGTATGCGTTGGAAATAATCAGGTTTTTTATACTCTGAAAAAAGATTTCGGTGTCGAAATTTACTTTTTCGCTTAATTTGGTTCTCCAGCTAAATTCCAGACTATTCGTTGTCGGATATTTCTTGTCTTGTTTGGCAAGAAGATTTTGTTCAATCTCCATGTAAACCGGAGATTTATTGCTTTCGACCTGATATGGATAATAGAAATCCAATGTCGCATTCAGATAGGTATCTAAAATAAATGGCGAACGGCTTGCATGGGAATAAACCGCCCGAATCAGATTGCTTTTATTAATGCGGTATGTTGCGCCCAATTCAAAATTCAGAAAATAGTTTTTGTTGATGTTAAACTTATCAATTCTTCCACCACCAATTATCCTTACATTGTTGAGTGGATGCCAGTCTGCCAGCAGTGATCCGGCTATCGAATTCATTTTTCGGCGTTCCTCAGTAAACTGATAGTTTAGTATGGTAAAATCAAACGGACTTTTATTGATGATCGGACTTTGGTAACTGCAAAATTTATAACTCATTCCGGGACGGAGGCTAAATTTGTTGAACTCCATAAGATATTCAACATTCGCATCGGTGTTAATGAATTTGAAAGAATTACCCGGATGACTGTTTAAATCTTCGCCGGTTGAAAGATTAAACTGGCCAAACAAATTTTGAAATTTAATCTTACTGTCGACGTAATAACTTGTTGAATTATTTTGCGAAAGTGGAGTTGCGAAATTTAAGAAGCCCGGTTTCTGGCACTGAGATTTTTGTGTTCCAAAAGCCAGATTAACATTCGTTTGCTGATTGAACTGGTGCTCGAAGAAAATATTCGCGCCCATTTTCTGCAAACTCAGATTGACATCATAATTGGTATGTAGCGAGTCGCTGAAATCTTTGTAGTTCCAAATATCGTGTGCGGTATGGTTTTTTTCAATTTCCATCATCATGTTCATATTGTCAAGAGAGGTGTATTCCGCCTTACTCCAATTGTAATACTGGTCGTCAAGCCTGTTTCGGTGTGTGAAATTGGCACTAAAAGTCAGTTTTGTTTTATCATTCCAGTTGTATCCGACATTCGTATTAACAATTTTGGAATTCCCGCTCCCAATGGTTCCTGAAGCAAAAGCATTCAGGCCTTTTTCGGTGGCATGTGAAGTAATAATGTTAATGACGCCCGTTGCGGCATTTGGACCATACAATGCAGAGGCAGGCCCTCTCACCACCTCAATTCGTTCAATATCATGAATATCAATAGGCAGCGTTTCCCAAAAGGTTCCTCCTGAAAAATAGCTGTAAACAATTCGGTTGTCAATCATCACCAAAATAGTAGTATTGTATGGTAGGGTGATGTAATTGTTTTTCGTCATATCATCGAAACCACGAATCTGAACATCATAGTTTCCCGGCGTAACTTCCCGTACGATAAGTCCCTGTGAGAGGCGTAAAGCTTCCATAATGCTTGTTGCACCGGAACGGTAAATATCTTCCTTTTTAATTATGGTGACCGAAAGAGGTGCTTCAAAAAGGTCTTCAGGTTGCTTGGAGGCTGTAACTACAATATCCACGTTTAACAATTCATCCAGCGACATATTGCTATACACCTTGTTATTCTGACTCATTACCCCGGGAACCAGGATATTGATCAGAAAAAACAATGGAAGTATTTTTTGTATATATTTCATTTAAAACTAATTATATACTTTAGAAATTCGTAATATCTCAGAAGAAAGAGACTGACCCTCTTTTTCCAGAGAAGTTAAATTGACATAAATCTTGGGTTTATCGTTCAACACGCCAAAAGCCAGGGAAACCTGACCATTTTCTACATATTCGGATATACCGGCAACCGATAAAACGCCATTTTCCTTGCACATGGAAGCCAGATTCTGCAAGCCGGGCATAAAATACACCAGGTCGAATTCGGCAATATTTCTTTCCAGATCAGGAGTAAGTACCGCCTTGGTATCCATTATGACACTTAATTCCTTAATTAATTCATTTTTGCTTGACTGGGAGAAATTGTCATAAACAATTAACATTTTGATTTTTTGCTTATGATCAAACGTTGGATTGAATTTTAGTATTTTGGGGAGCAGTGCTGCCTGAATGTTTTCTGGCACTGACTTTGTTTGGCTGTAACAAAACCTTGCTGAAGAAAGGATCATTATTAGAAATAATAAAATCCTTATAAGGGGAAAAAGTTTTTTAGTATATATCGCCAGAAATTTTATCATAAAATCGAGACGCAAAATTATTAGCCTTCAAACTATTAACCCATCAACCTCCAGGCATAATGTGGACTAAAATAAATAAATAAAACTTAAAAAAATAGAAATTCTAATTTATTTTCTAATTTGCCCGGATTCGGTCGATTTATGTTATTAAAAAACGATAAAAACACCCAACTGATCTGTTTTTTTAGTTTAATAATTGATTTTCAGGAAGTAAAATTATCTGTTTCCCATCGCCAGCCGAAGCCTTCGATATTGCGTAATGAATAAAAATCGTTGAAGAAAATGACGGAATTGCTTACGAAAAAATAAAGCAGCCAGAACTCACGCTTATTTCACCTGGCCGTTCAGGTATTTTCCGGAGATAAACCGGATGGGGTACCAGGCAGCCAAAAAGCCAATACCGGTAACAAGCAGGAAAATCGCAAGCAGATCGCCCGGTCTGATTTCGACCGGATAGCTTGAAAAAATAAATGAACCTTCGTTTCCAGGGATTTTCAGCAGTCCGAATTCCATTTGTATCCAACAGACGATAATTCCCAAAATCACCCCCAAAACGGCGCCAATCAGCGAAACCATCCAACCTTCGAAAAGGAAAATGGTCCGGATTAGTTTCTGGTTCGCGCCCATGCTTCGGAGAGTGGTGATATCGCCCTTTTTGTCAATAATCAGCATGGTGAGTGTTCCCAGTATGTTGAAGGAAGCAATGATCAGGATAAAGCCGAGTATGAGAAAAATCGCCCACTTTTCCGATTTCATCACCCGGTAAAAAAGTTCGTGCTGCTGAAACTGGGTTTTTACTTCAAACCGATCACCCAATATCCGGGTAATCTCCGCTTTAGCAAAATCCTCGGAAACACCTTCCTTCAAACCAACTTCAACTGCACTGACCTGGTTACCCATCTCGAACAATTCCTGCGCAAATCCAAATGGAACCAGCACATATTTGGAGTCAATTTCCTGTTGGTTGGCAAAAACCCCGGAAGCATAAATTGTGCTGTGATTAAATGCATTGGCAATACTTGGGCGTCCTTTGGTTCCTTTTTTCAGAGTGAAAATATGTACCGGGTCCGAAAAATTGAGGCCAACCGATAAATAATAGGCAACTCCCTGCCCGACCACCGCAAACGGAACCTGGTTGGCTTCAAGCAAAAACCGGCCACTGGTAATGCTGCTGGTATCTAAACCTGAAATTTCGTTGTAATTGGCTGGTACACCTTTCAAGGTGGCAAAGTATTGCCGGTCATCGCCATAGCGTAGCAAAGCATCTTCTTCAATGATTGGTGTAACCGTTAAAATTCCGCTTAATTTACTCACTGCTTCGAAATTGCCCTCAGTTAATTCAAACGATTTCCCTTTTGACGCAGTAATTTTAATATCGGGATCAAACGAAGAGAACATCGATTTAATTGAAAACTCAAGCCCGTTAAACGCGGAAAGAATCACCACCAACGCGAAAGTTCCAACAGTGACTCCGGCCACAGAAATGCCGGCAATCAGGTTGATCACATTCACCGATTTTTTTGAAATCAGGTAACGACGGGCGATATAGAAGGCGGTTTTCAATATTTACGAATGACCTATTTACAATTTCCTAATGACTGATGTCTATTTCCCCATTATTTCCAGGCTTTGACAATTAAACCGGTTCCGCTCTGATGCTTCATTCCCAGATCGAAAAAATTCAGTAAGATGGCCACCGGATAAACAATCAGGTAATAAAACGGAAGTATAAGAAAGAAAATTTTACTCGCACCAAGCATCAGGATCGGGTATTTCATCGAGAGTTTCCATGAAATTTTCCCCGGATTTCCGTAGGAATATCTTGCCTCCACTTTGGAGAAACCAACCGATTTTAGTTTTGCATCAATGTCACCGATGTTGTATCCGTCGCGCACGTGTTCGTCGATAAAACCATGTACTCCTTCTTCATGGTCATGGTCGTGAGAGTCCGATCCACCCTGGTCAGATGGAGTAGAAATCAACAACATGCCACCTTTTTTCATCGAAGCATAAAAATTTTGGAAAACCAGCACATCTTCCTCAATGTGCTCCATCACGTCGACCGAAAGAACCAGATCGTATTTATCGATTTCCTGAAATTGAGTCAGATCAGCCAATTCAAATTTTACACGACCGGCCAGATTAGCCTTGGACATAAATCGGTTGCAATCTTCAATCTGCTCGGTTTTTATATCAACGGCTTTTATTTTTGCTTGCGGAAACCACTTGGCCATCCGGTAAGTGTATTGCCCGAAACCTGAACCGGCATCGAGTATATCTTTTACTTCCGGAGAAATATGCGTACGCTTCCGGAGCTCTTTGCGAATGTGCCAGGCCCGGAGCAACAATAAATCGAGCAACTGGTAAAACAGCTTTCTTAAAACCGGGTGCTGGTTAAATACTTTTCCCAGCGAGCGTTTAATCGGATCGTATTGCATAATCAGTTTAAAGTCAAAAGTTTAATGTTTAAAGTGGGCTTTCTGTTCAAAGCTAATCGGTTAGAGACCTGAACTTGAAACTTTGAACCTGAAACTTGAAACTATTCTTTTAAGAGTCGGTCGATGTTGTCAATGTAATCGAGACTGTCGTCGATATGAAAATCGAGCTGAGGAACAATGCGAAGCTGTTTACCCACTTTCAGTCCGAGCAATCCGCGTATTCTGGATTGATGATGTTTGATCTCGGTCAGGGTTGCGGCTCCTTTTTCAGAAGGAAAAATACTGAGGTACACCCTTGCAATGGCGAGATCGGGCGAAATCCTAACATTGGTCACACTAATCATTACCCCATGAAAGAGATCTTTTCCTTCTTTTTGCAGTATGTCGGCCATATCCTTTTGAATCAGGCGCGATATTTTATTTTGACGAGTCGTTTCCATTCTGTTTTGTTTTTGAAAATTAAGCGCTCAAAGGTAGTTAAAAATGTTCGAACAACAGGAAAGGCAGTGGGTTAACCGGAAATATTGCCTTTTCATATGGATTGGCAGTTCAACAAAAATAAATTAAACGGACTTAAAAAAACGCTTAAAAAAGTTGGATATTAGAAAACCGTGCTCTATATTTGTAGAGCATATTTATAAAACGTAGAACATGCAGTTGACAAACGCCGAAGAACAAGTAATGAAATTTTTGTGGAAGCTGGAACGCGCCTACATGAAAAACATACTCGATGAATTTCCGGAGCCCAAACCGGCTACAACAACCATTGCCACTCTCCTGAAACGCATGACCGAAAAGGGATTTGTTGGATACAATCAGCATGGAAGCAACCGGGAATATTTTCCGCTTGTAAAAAAGACAGACTATTTTTCCAGAAATTTTAATTTACTCATCAAGGATTTTTTCAACAACTCAGCCTCCCAGTTTGCATCCTTCTTTACCAATGAAACGAACCTAAGCCTTTCTGAACTGGAAGAGCTCAGGAGTCTTATCGAAAAGAAAATTGAGAATCAACAAAAATGAAATTGCTATGATCACTTTCATCATTAAATCAGCAATTTGTTTAACCATTCTTTATGGATTTTATCATTTTTTTCTTCGCAATACCAAAGCCTTTCATTTCAACAGGTTTTATTTGCTGCTATCTTCGGTTTATGCCATCTTCATATCTTTGATCACCATCAGGGTAAACATCAATCTGCCATTCAGTCTGAATAATCTGTGGTTTTTTAATACTTCTGAAAAGATAATTTCTGCAGGACAAATCAAAACAACACCCGTTTCCACATTCAGTTTTCCTGAAATTCTGATCATTATCTACATTTCTGTTTCACTGGTTTTGCTTTTTCGTTTTGCTGCGAATATTTATAAGATCGTTCGTTTAATGCGATCAAGTACGAAAGTAGTGGTTTCGAACACCCGGCTGGTACTCGTCGATAATACTACTTTGCCATTTTCCTTTTTCGGATATGTATTTGTAAACCGTTCAGACTACGAAAACGGCAAAATTGAGACGGAAATCTTTATTCATGAACAGGCCCACTGCATTCAATATCATTCCATTGACATCCTTTTGATTGAAACCATCAAAATTATCCTCTGGTTTAATCCGATCATCTGGCTAATTGATAAAGCCATTCAATTAAACCATGAATATTTGGCCGACAACCAGGTTCTGACCAATTATACGCTAATCGATTATCAAAAAACCCTGGTAAATCTAGTATTCCGGAATAATTCAACATACCTGGCCAGTCATTTAAATTATTCACTTACTAAAAAACGCTTAGTTATGATGAAAAAGAAAAAGTCGAGGGCAGAAATCCTATCCATTTTGGCAGCAATTCCAATGTTCCTTTTTCTGGGACTCGCGATTGCAAATGCCCAGGAATCTGCAAAAACAAAAATCAGTCAGTTAAAACAAACTGATACCCTGTCGACACCACAGCCCGCTGAATATATGAAGGTGAAAAAAGGTGAATCTGCTGATAAAGCAGGAACCGACCAAAAGCACCCTGTAGGTTCAGGAGCGATCATTCCACCCCCGCCTCCGCCGCCTCCACCACCTCCACCCTCGGTAAAGGAGAAAATGGTAAAAAAGGATGAACGGAAAGTAAAAAAAATGCAATATGAAAGTCAGCTTAAAAGTGCCGGGGACATGATGCCTCCGCCACCACCACCTCCGCCTCCGGCAAAGGTGAAACAGGTAAAAAAAGCTGAAAGCAACGCGAAAACAGAGCTTGGCAAGAATTCTGAGGAAGGTCCGATCGCACCGCCTCCTCCACCACCACCGCCGCCACCGCCAGTGAAGGAGGACTGAAAACTGAATTAATAAGTACATTTTTACAATGCGGGATTCTGAAATTTTTTCTTCAGGGTTCCGCATTTTTTAATTATATTTTCTGTCCGGATCTTAACTATAAAATAACTGCTGAACTGAATCTCAAATGGGCTCTTACTTCAAGCACTTAAACCCGGGATTTAGGTCAAAATATTCTGTAAGTTCGCATCAAAATCTTTGTATTTGTGGAAGGACTTTTTGATTACAGCCTTTGGGGACTTTTTCTGGCCAGTTTTCTGGCCGCAACAGTGGTGCCTTTTAGTTCCGAAGCTATTCTTACTTTCCTGATTGCCGGTGGAACAGATGTTACAACCGCCGTTCTCGTAGCTTCAGCCGGAAATTGGCTGGGAGGCATGAGCAGTTTTACCATTGGATATCTTGGTAAATGGGAGTGGATTGAAAAGTATCTGCGAATTAAACGCGAAACCATCGAAAAATGGCACAACCGGCTCTATAAACGCGGGGCCATATTCGCTTTTCTGAGTTGGGTTCCCGGCGTTGGCGATATTTTTGCTGTCGGACTGGGACTTCTCCGTGCCAATATCTGGATAACTGCCATTGCCATGCTGGCCGGCAAATTTTTGCGCTACGTCGTCTGGGCCTGGCTTAGCGGGCTGGCATTTTAATTCCCTGTCAATATACTTCAAACATCCCATCCGAATTGAAATTCTGATCTTTTCGGACTCCCAGTGCCTGTATGTTTTTCTGCTATGGCTGATATTTCGGAATAAATGAGGAATTTCTAACATTCTTTAAAATATTCTGCAGTCCTATACGTCTATCCAACCAGCAGGTATTCAAGCTAAAACCTCCTTGTCAGGAATTGAGGACAAGTAAATTCGTTTACCAGCCAAAATCAGTCATTTATCGATTAAATCTGCTGAATTATCTACCTTAATACACAATGGTACAAATCAAATACGGAAATTTGGTACGAAAAATTCACAAACAATTTACATTCAGGAAACGTTTCGTGTTCGAAATGTTTCCTTTCTTTGTTGCAAAATTTTAGTAAACGAAAAATGCAATACGAATACAATTTTAATGATCCCAAATTACGCGACATTCTGGATAAAACCGTTGAGTTGTTTGCAGAATTTGGAATCCGGAATCTAAACATGGATGACATCAGCCGGAGTCTGGGGATTTCGAAAAAAACGCTTTATCAGTATGTGAAAAGCAAAGAGGATTTAATAGAAAAGCTTTTTTACTACGATGAAATGAAATGGAAACTTGAATCCTCCAAAATTATTTCGGCCGACATGAATGCTATCGATGTTTTGGTTCAGGTAAGCCTGTTGATTTTTAATGAGCTGGGCAAATTGAATCCAAAATTGAAATTTGAGCTGAAAAAATATTACGAACCGATCTATTATCAATTCATGGTCAGAAAGCAGAATCAGATTTTTAGCCAGATCAGCAAAAACATTGAAAAGGGCATTAGGGAAGGGCTTTACCGCACTGATGTTAATGTTGAGCTGGTTGCTGGTTTGTATGTCAGAAATTTGGTTGACATGCACAACAAAGACTACTGCTTTGTTGAAAACATCACCTTCGACCAGGTGTTTGAAGTGATGTTCGAAAACCACATCCGCGCCATTTCAACCCCCGAAGGAATGGTCTATTTTGAAAAACGCAAGTCGGAAATTTCGCTGTTAAATAAAAACATTCAATAACTCACAAAACAATCCAAACATGTTCAGAAAACAAAAACAAATGCTCCTGCTGGCTATTGTTTTCCTTATGGGAATACCCGGCGGAAAAGCCCAGGAACCAATCAAACTCTCTCTTCAGGATGCTCTCGTACTGGCATCAAAAAACAACACGAACATTCTGAATTCTGATCTTGATCTGAAAATTGCTCAGAAAAAGGTGTGGGAAACAGTTGCCAATGGTCTTCCACAAATATCCGGAAAAGGAACCTATCAGCACATTTTTAAAGTTCCTACACTGAGTTTTGGCGGTAGAACTGTTTTATCGAATACAGAAGTGCCATGGGATCAAACAACGCAGAGCGGAACCATGAGCTCGCTGCAGCTTTCAACCGGTGAAAGTATTTATTTAAACAGTGAAGCTGGCACGCCAATCGAACTTGGACTAAAAAACAATACCAGTTTTGATCTGACAGTTTCTCAGTTAATCTTTAGCGGCTCCTATCTGGTCGGATTGCAGGCTACGAAAACCTACTACGGACTTACCCGCCAAAATGCCGAAAAAACCAGGCTTGATGTCATTGAAACGGTAACCAATACTTACACAATGATTCAACTGGCAGAAGAAAGCCGGAAAATTCTGTCTCAAAATCTGGAGAATATCAACAAAACCCTTTACGAAATTTCAGAAATGAATAAACAGGGTTTTCTGGAAAAAACAGATGTCGATCAGCTTGAACTGACCGGGAATACTGTTCGCAATGCCATGAATCAAATTGACAGTAACCTCGAAATGGCCTACCGTCTTCTGAAAATCCAGTTGGGATTGGAAGATTCGGAGAAAATTGTGTTGACTGACCAGTTAGAAGACGGCGAATCGCTGACAAAAACAAGCCTTCAGCTCATAACCGAGACTTTTGATATCAATCAAAATGTCGACTACCAGCTTATCCAAACATCTGAAAAGGCTGCCAAACTGGATTTGAATCTGGCAAAATCAAGTTTTCTGCCAACCCTTGCAGGTTTTTATAATCATACCGAAAAATTAAAAGCACCTGCTTTCGACTTTGCCCCTAAAGATATGTTGGGCCTAAATTTAAGCGTGCCCATTTTTAGCAGCGGACAACGTTCTTCCATTGTATCGCAAAGACGCATGGCCCTGGAAAAAGCCAAAAACACAAAACAATTGGTTTCAAGCAGTCTGACCATGCAGGCGAGTCAATTTCAAAGCGATGTTAAACTGAAACTTGAAAGGTATCAGAATCAGAAAAAAAGCAAGGAATTGTCAGACGAAATTTATCAGCGTACTCTGGAGAAATACAAACAGGGGATGGCTTCCAGCATGGATCTGATGACCAGCCAGAATCAATACCTGACCAATCTGACCAATTATTACCAAAGTATTTATGATTTGCAGGGATCCAAGTCAAAACTTGAAAAACTGTTCAACATCAGTCAGGAAACAGAAAACAAATAGAAATTACAAACAACAAATACTATAGAAATGAAAAAGATTATTATTTATTCGGCACTGATTGCTTTTTTAGTTTCGTGCAGCGCAGGCACCGATAAAAAAGCAGAGCTCGAAAAACTGAAAGCCCAACACGATGAATTAGCCACAAAAATTGCCCAGCTTGAAACAGAAATTAATCCTGACGGAGTAACGAAAGAACAGAAAGCTGTAACGGTTAAAATAACCGATGCTACCGAATGTGTTTTTAATCATTATATCGATGTTCAGGGAACGGTTGACGGCGAACAGAATATTGCAGTAAGCCCTCAGATGGCCGGTATTGTAACTGCCGTATATGTGAAAGAAGGTACGCCGGTAAGAAAAGGCCAGGTCTTGGCTGAACTGGATGCACAGGTTCTTAAACAATCGTTGGAAGAAGTAAATACCCAACTTGTTTTAGCCACCAGCATTTTCCAGAAACAAAGCGCTCTTTGGGAAAAGAAAATTGGTAGTGAATTGCAGTATTTGCAGGCCAAAGCAACCAAGGAGTCGCTGGAGCAAAGGGCAAATACGGTTAAGGAGCAGTTGCAAATGGCCAAAGTTATTTCACCAATCAGCGGAACAGTTGAAAGTGTTCCATTGCGTGTCGGACAAATGGCCTCTCCCGGAATGCCCACTTCAGCTATCCGCGTAATCAATATGAATGTGGCCAAAATTTCGGCTGATGTTGCTGAAACATATGCCACCCGCATTAAAAACGGAAATGATGCCATGGTTAGTTTTCCTGACCTTGGTAAGGAAATTGAAAGCAAACTGAATTTTACAAGCCGGTTTATCGATCCAACCAACCGCACATTCAAGGTTGAATGCAAGATTTCGACCAAAGATGTGGAGCTTCGTGCCAATATGATTGCATACATTAAAATTAAGGATTACACCAACGAAAAAGCGTTCTGTCTTCCCATTAATTATGTCCAGACTAATCAGGATGGCAAATACGTGTATGTTGCCAAACAAAACGGAAATGAATGGAATGCAGAACGAAGAATCATTAAAACCGGAATGGATTACAACGGAGTTATTGAGATCCTTGAAGGAATTGCATCAGGCGATAAAATCATTACCTCAGGATTCCAGGGCCTGAATGCCGGCGAAAAGGTAGCTTTCTAAATCAATCAAAACAGACCAATCATGTCGAAAGAAAATAAGATAAAAGAATTTTTTGCCACAAGCTGGGCCATCGATAACCGGACGAGCATCTATGTGCTTGCTACGATTATATCGGTGCTTGGGATGATGAATTACTATTTAATACCAAAGGAAACATTTCCCCAGATAGTAATTCCATACATCGTTGTTAGTACACCCTATCCGGGCACTTCGCCTGAAGATATGGAAAATCTGGTTACACGTCCGATAGAGAAACAGCTAAAATCAATATCGAATGTTAAAAAAGTTACCAGCAATTCCGTTCCTGATTTCTCCTCAATCATTGTGGAGTTTGATCCCGATTTATCCATCGAAACTGCAAAACAACGTGTTCGCGATGCGGTAGACAAAGCAAAAACAGATCTGCCGACCGATTTGCCTTCACAACCGCAAATCATGGATATCGACCTGTCGGCTATGCCGGTCATGTTCCTGAATATTTCAGGAAATTATGACTTGGTTAAACTGAAACATTATGCCGAAATTGCCCAGGATAAAATTGAAGGACTGAAGGAAATTACCCGTGTAGATATTGTTGGTGCGCTCGATCGTGAAATACAAATCGATGCCGACATTTTCAAGATGCAGGCTGCCAAGGTCACTTTCGGTAATATTGAACAGGCTGTTGCCTACGAAAACATGACCATCTCCGGTGGATCGCTGACCAACAACGGAACCCGCAATACGGTTCGTATCAAGGGGCAGTTTGCCGATGTTCAAACCATCCGCAATATTGTTGTTCAATCGTCGAGTGGCGCCATGGTAAAACTTAGCGATATTGCTGAAGTAACGGATGGTTTTGCTGAACAAGCCAGTTTTGCCAGGCTCAATGGAAAAAATGTAATCACCCTGAATGTAATCAAGAAAAACGGAGCCAACCTGCTCGATGCATCTGACCAGATCAAGGAAATTGTGGATGAACTGAAAGCGCGTGACTATCCGAAGGACATGGAAATAACCCTTACAGGCGACCAGAGCCGTATTACCCGCAACACCCTTGAAGAGCTGAACAATACGATCATCATCGGTTTTATTCTGGTGACCATCGTGCTGATGTTCTTCATGGGTTTCACCAATGCGTTTTTTGTTGGCTTGTCAGTTCCATTGTCGATGTTCGTAGCCTACATGATTATTCCGGGCTTAGGCTTCACCATGAACATGATTGTGATGTTCGCCTTCATCTTTGCCCTCGGAATTGTGGTTGACGATGCCATCGTGGTTATTGAAAACACCCATCGTTTGCACCGCTTCTATCCTGATATCAATGTGGCAGCCAAGCGGGCAGCCGGCGAAGTCTTCCTGCCTATTTTTTCAGGAACACTGACTACACTGGCTCCATTTTTTCCGCTGGCTTTCTGGCCGGGAATCGTAGGGCAGTTTATGCATTATTTGCCTGTAACACTTATAATAACGCTGTTTGCTTCCCTGTTTGTGGCGTATGTGTTTAATCCGGTGTTTGCTGTTTCTTTCATGAAACACGAATACGATACTGATTTTCAACAAGGAAGTACCTGGAGAAAGCTTAAAATTTCGACGATTGTGATGGCTCTTCTGGCTGCAATTTTCTATCTCCTTTACTTCACCGGAAAATCACCTGTCTCTTTTGCCATGGCCAACATACTTATGTTTGCTGTGTTGTTGATCCTTCTTTTCCATTTTGTGATAAAGAAAATGATTCACAAATTTCAGGAAAAAATCTGGCCTTCAGCAATGGCCTTTTATGAAAGACAATTGCGTTTCATTCTGAAAGGAGCTCGCCCGATTTGGATACTTGTTGGTATGATCGCACTGTTTTTTGTCACAATTATTATTACCGGCATCGCCAAACCAACCGTATTGTTTTTCCCAAACAGCGATCCGAATAATGTATTCGTGTATATTAAAATGCCCGGTGGAACCCATCAGAATGTGACCGACAGTGTTACACGCGTTGCCGAAGCCCGGGTTTACAATGCTATTGGCCAGAACAATCCCGATGTGGAATCGATTATTTCGAATGTGACCATTGGTGCTGAAGAAGAAGGATTTACCTCATCAGGAACTCCATTCAACAGAGGAAAGGTAACTGTCAATTTTGTTGAACACAAACTACGAAGTACCGGAATATCGACAACACAATATATGGAACTCATCCGAAAGGAAGTTGCAAACATTGCCGGAGCTGAAATTACTGTGGATAAGGAACAAAACGGGCCGCCAACCGGAAAGCCAATTAATATTGAAATTACCAACGAAAACCTGGGCACCCTGATTACCGATGCTTATGCTTTCCGCAATTACATCGATTCGGTGGACATTCCCGGTGTGGAAGAACTTAAAATCGATTTCGAGATGAACTCTCCGGAAATCATTATTCAGATTAACCGCGACCGTGCCCAGCGTTTGGGTATTTCGACCGGTCAGATCGGAATGGAAATCCGCACAGCACTGTACGGGAAAGAAATTTCGAAATTGAAACAGGATGAAGATGAGTACCCGATTATGCTTCGATACAGCAAGTTAACCCGCGATAACATTGATGCACTGGTGAATCTTCAGATTACCTACCGCGATATGAATACAGGTATGTTAAGAAGTGTTCCTCTGTCAACAGTTGCTACACTGGACTATACATCTTCGTACGCCGGTATTAAACGTCTGGATCAGAAACGCGTCATCACGGTTTATTCGAATGTGCTTTCAGGTTATTCGGCAAACGATATTGTACCCGTCATTAAAAGGGAGGCCAAATCTTTTCCATTGCACGAAGGTACATCCATCAAGTTAACCGGCGAGCAGGATGATCAGGCCGAAACGGTTGCTTTCCTGATGAAAGCCATGATTATTGCCATTGGCATGATTTTCTTTATCCTGATCACTCAGTTTGGATCGGTCAGCAAATCATTGATCATTCTTAGCGAGGTTATTTTCAGCATCATTGGTGTATTGCTTGGATTTATCCTCTTCAAAATGGATCTCGTGATCATGATGACTGGTTTAGGTGTCGTGGCCCTGGGTGGTATTGTGGTTCGAAACGGAATTCTTATTGTTGAATTTATCGATGTCAAGAAGAAGGAAGGTTTACCAACGCGCCGCGCCATCATCGAAGGTGGAAAAACCCGTATCACTCCGGTAATTCTGACTGCAACTGCAACCATGTTAGGTTTGGTTCCTCTGGCAGTAGGATTGAACATCGATTTTGCTGCCATCTTTACCGAACTGAATCCGCACCTTTATTTCGGAGGCGACAATGTTGCTTTCTGGGGACCATTGGCCTGGTCAATCATATTTGGATTGAGTTTCGCCACATTCCTCACCCTGATGTTTGTACCGGCTCTTTATGAGTTGGATTATACCATCCGGTTAAAGTTGAAGAGACGTAAAAACCTGAAACGGATTCAGGCGCTGAATAAATAAAATTATTAATGAAATATTGGAAAGAGGCTGGCTCGCAGGAGTTCAGCCTCTTTCTGTTTTTATTATTACTTCCGTGAAATTAGTTTTGCCTTAAATTTACGGATAATTCGTTTAACGCTTTCAAACTTGCTCTTTTTCTTTGGCCGGTACAAGGCTTTATGCGTTTCCGATATAAGATCAATCAGGGGAATATCAGACGGACAACGGCTTAAATCAATCTTTTTCAAATTTTCCCTGGTAGGAAAGTTTCCCGGAAACCAGTGGCTTTTCTCCTGAAACATGTTGTACCTGTAAAGTCCAAATACTTTCATATCGTAACATTTCCAGAGCATCCTGAACCGCAGTATTTCAGGAATATTCAATCCGGACGGGTCGTTTTCCATAACATATCCATCGAACCTGGAATACGGATCAAGAAGTTTTTGATCATCCAGTACCTGTTTTATTTTGGCATCTTCGGGTGAAAAAGGAGCAGGAGCCGGGAAAATACCATTGATCTGGTCAAACTGCGCCGTCACCGGTAAGCCAAAAGTTAAGGTGTGAATAGCGGAATTACTCAGACAAAACCGGGCATTCCATTGCAAAGGATGAAGCGGCGCCGTTAATTCCATAAGCTTCGGAGGTGAATTAAACAACTGGCCACCTTTATCATTTGGTGAAATTATAAATACGCCCATGTCTTTCGCTTCTGCCAAATCGATGGCCGCCTTATTTCGCTGGAAAAAATAGTAATAATGCAAATTCACAAAGTCGAATAAATCGGTTTCGATGGCTTTCAGAATTACGTTCAGGGGAGCGTGGGTGCTGAATCCGACGTGTTTAATAATTCCTTCTTCCTTCATTTTCAGCAATTCTTCCACTGGTCCTCCTTTTGCACAGGCTGATTCCTGAATTCCCTTGGTATTAATTCCATGCCAGGCATAAAAATCAAAATAGTCCGTTTTCAGGGCCTCCAACTGTTTCGAAACCAGAGTTCGGGTTTCTTCGGCTGTTTTTGGATTCCCCTTGGTCATTAAAAAGTAGGATTCGCGTTTCAGCTTCAGTTCATCATTGAGTACCCGGCCGTATGCATGTTCGCTTTTGCCATATCCGTGTGCCGTTTCAATTAAATTGATTCCCTGTGCAATGGCCTTTTCAACGGTATCTCGACACTGATCAAGTGTGTCTTGCGGAATATGTTCGCGGGGTTCGACTCCCGAATGTTTGAAACGCATCCCTCCCAGGGTAATCACACTAACCATTTTATTGGTTTTGCCAAAGCGGCGATACTCCATCCGAGGGCGGTAAAGCGATAAATTTGAAAAATCCATAGGGTATGAAAAACTTAAAACCGGTGAAAATATTCAAAGTAAAACAGAAAACTGTTGGGGATGTTTAGTTAGAGATGAATACAGAATTATTTATATTTTTAAAAATGCTTCAGCAATAACCAGGTCGGCCGGAGTAGTAATTTTTATATTCTCCTGATTTCCCTCAACCATAAAAATGGGGAAACCCGCTTTTTCGGCTACTGAAGCATCATCAGTAAATGCCGGATCAAAATCCTGTTTATAAGCTTTAAGAATTTGTTCGCTTCTGAAGGTTTGAGGCGTCTGAACGCTTAAATACAAATTCCGGTCCACCGAAATGCTTTGATTTCCCTTTTGTTTGCGCAGCGATTCATTGACACGTAAAACCGGTATCGCATTCCCGTTTTTTTGTGCCAAATGGTAGCACCGTTCAATTGTTTGACGACTAACCAGCGGCCGAACTCCGTCGTGAATAAAAACAATTCCGTCTCCATCAACCAGTTTCAAACCGTTCCGTACTGAATCGAACCGGTTTGCGCCACCTGAAACAACCCGGTGAGGCAAGGTAAAGGAATATTTCAGGCACAATGCTTTCCAGTAATTCTGTTGAGCTTCAGGAAGAACCACGATCAATTCACATTCAGGATCGAAATCGTAAAAAACCTGAATCGTATGAATGAGGATGGGCTTTTCGCTGATCTCCAGAAATTGCTTGGGAATTTCACTTCCCATTCTGTTTCCTGAACCTCCGGCAACAATGATGACAAACTTTTTCATAGTATAAACGTTGATAGCAAAAGTACAATTTCAAAGGAATTTCAGCCATTTTAAAACCGTGAATTCAGATTTTGGAACAGAAATTGGCTTAAATTCCGGAATTTTGTAAATTGAATCCGTTTGAATGTTTAAAATCTAATCAATATGCAGGAAGTCCTCCACTTTCTTTCAGAACTGAAGGAAAACAACAACAAGGAATGGTTTGATCTGAACCGAAACCGCTATGAAGAAAGCCGCAAAAAGGTTCTTTTTCTAACTGAAAAGATCATTCACGAAATCGCCAAATTTGATTCTGAAATAGGTAATCAGGATCCGAAAAACTGTGTCTTCCGGATTTTCCGTGATGTGCGTTTTGCGTCCGATAAAACACCATACAAAACCAACATGGGCAGTTACATCGCTCCGGGCGGAAGAAAAAGTATCAATGCCGGATATTACATCCACATCGAACCCGGTGGTTCTTTCGTTGGTGGAGGTTCCTACTGCCCGCCGCCTGATGCCCTAAAGGCCATTCGGACTGAAATATTCGATCATCCGGAGGAGTTCAATCAGCTCATCACTAAAAAATCGTTTCACAAAGTATATCCTGAAATGTATGACGATAAGCTAAAAACAGCTCCCAAAGGATTTCCGAAAGATTTTCCCGCCATTGATTTGCTGAAATATAAATCTTTTGCTTTCACATCGAGGATAGATGATTCGACTGTAACGAGCGATGCTTATGTCGCAAAAATCGTGGAAGCGATGAAAGAATTATACCCAGTCAACCGGTTTTTGAATGCAGCTCTCGAAAAATGGATGTAATTGAAGCGAAGAAATAATATCATTTCATGATCTGAAATCACCTGTTCATGTAGAATATTTGACATCTCATGATTTTATCCTCAAAAGGGGGTTACATATTTCAGGCTTTAAGAATTAAGAGTAAGTGAGTAGCTTTTATTCATCCATCCACCAAAATTCTATAACAGAAAAAAGCCAGATGATTTTCGTCTGGCTTTTTTACTTTTCGTTGAATCCGGTATTTCCTGAAAATCTTTTTACCTGTCTGGCTGTTTTAGTTTGAAACAACAATTCCGTACTTTGTGGAACTTTAAATTTTATCACGATGCTCGCTTCAGGAAATATATTAAAAATGCGCACAGAATATGCCGATCCGGTGAAGTACTTTTTGCCGCTAAACGACCTGGAATTGCCCATGAACGACTTGATTGGCAAATCCATCAGTCTGAAATTTACCGGACAAATCAATTGTATTTCATGCGGAAAACGAACCAAAACCTCGTTTGGACAAGGTTTTTGTTATAATTGCCTGCAAACCGCTCCCGAGGCAAGTGAAACAGTGATGCGTCCTGAGCTTTCAAAAGCTCATCTCGGAATTGCCCGGGATATGGACTGGGCCCGGGAACACGATTTGATTGATCATTTCGTTTACCTTGCCGTTTCCGGAGAATTGAAAGTTGGCGTTACCCGGCATCATCAGGTTCCTACACGCTGGATTGACCAGGGCGCCAGCGAAGCCATCATTCTGGCCCGCTCACCCAACCGCCACATTTCAGGTGTGCTTGAAGTGTTCCTGAAGAATTTTTTTTCGGATAAAACGAACTGGAGATCGATGTTGCAGGAGAAGGAAACCGGAGCATACCAACTTACAGAGGAAAAAAAGAATGCCGGACAACTGCTTCCGGCCGAGTTACAGCAGTATTTGTACAATGATGATCAGATATGGAAAATGAACTACCCAGTCATTGCCTTTCCGGGAAAAATTTCAAGTGTTTCGTTCGACAAGGACCCTGAAATTTCAGGAATTCTGAACGGGATTAAGGGCCAGTACCTGATTTTTTCAGATGGTCGCGTGCTCAATATCAGGAAACACAATGGTTACTGGCTGGAAATCAGCTTAAATGACTAAATTGATAAATTTCTGCTGGGGAATCATAAGTCTTTTTATCTCCGCTATTTTTTTCTTTATTTTAGGATTTTATAAAAAACCGGGATTGACAAACTACTTTTTAAATTATGGAAAATATAGACTGGGCTAATTTGACATTCGGTTACATGAAAACCGATTACAACATACGCTGTACCTTTAGCAATGGCGCCTGGGGCGAGCTGGAGGTTTCTGACAGCGAATACCTGAATTTACACATGGCAGCCACTTGTCTTCATTACGGACAGGAATCGTTTGAAGGATTAAAGGCTTTTCGTGGAAAAGACAATAAAATACGGGTTTTCCGAATGGATGAAAACGCCAAACGAATGCAGGATTCAAGCGTTGGTACCATGATGGCCGTCCTTCCTATTGAAAAATTTGAAGAAGCTGTGGTCAAAGCCATTAAATTGAATGAGCGTTTTGTTCCTCCGTATGAATCGGGAGCATCGCTGTATATTCGTCCCTTTTTATTCGGAACGGGTGCACAGGTCGGCGTAAAACCAGCTAACGAATATATGTTTGTTCTGTTTGTAACACCTGTCGGACCTTATTTCAAAGGCGGATTCCAAACTACGCCTTTTGTTATTATGCGCGAATTTGATCGTTCGGCTCCGCTTGGGATGGGAAAATACAAAGTGGGAGGTAATTATGCCGCCAGTCTGGTAGCGGGCGCTAAGGCCCACGAATTAGGCTATTCCAATGTGTTTTATCTGGACGCCAAAGAAAAAAAATACATCGACGAATGCGGCGCAGCCAATTTCTTCGGAATCAAAAACAATACCTACATCACACCAAAATCAAGTTCTATTTTGCCATCCATCACCAACAAAAGTTTGATGGTTTTGGCTCAGGACATGGGAATGAAAGTTGAACAACGCCCTGTTCCGGTGGAAGAACTGGCCACTTTTGAAGAAGCCGGCGCATGCGGAACCGCCGCGGTTATCAGTCCGATCGGGCAAATTGACGATTACGATGAAAAGATTTCATACGTCTTTTCGAAGGATGGAAAACCGGGTCCGATCAGCGAAAAACTTTATAAAAAACTACGCGGCATTCAATATGGCGAAGAGCCGGATATCCATGGTTGGATAACCATTGTTGAATAATCTCGAAATCACTAAATACAAAACCCTGTTTCATTGATTTGAAGCAGGGTTTTGAGTTTTTACTCCTGGCAGTACAAATACTGCACAGTTTTATTTATTTGGAGATCTCCAACATCCTGAAAATGGGGATTTGGGCTTTTTTAATTACTTCCTCCGAAAGTGTAACCTCCGGAAGTTCATGCTTCAAACAAATGTATAATTTCTGAAGGCTGTTCAGTTTCATGTACGAGCAGTCGTTGCATCCGCAGGTAGAATCGATGGATGGAGCAGGAATAAATACTTTTTCAGGACAAGCCTTATTCATCTGATGCAAAATACCGCTTTCGGTGGCCACAATGAATTTTTTCGATTTACTGTTGGTCACATAATTCAACAGGGCAGTCGTCGATCCGATATATTGGGCAACCAGCAGAACTGGTTTTTCGCATTCGGGATGTGCAATAAACTCCGCATCGGGATGCTGATCCATCAATTCAATGATTTTTTCAACCGAATATTTTTCGTGAACCATACAGGCGCCGTCCCAAAGGACCATTTCCCTTCCTGTCTGGCTGTTGATGTAGTTGCCCAGGTTTTTATCAGGTGCAAAAATCAGTTTCTGCTCCGGAGGAAAACTGTTTACAATTTTCAAAGCGTTTGCCGAAGTACAAACCACATCGGTCATGGTTTTCAGGTCGGCTGTGCAATTGATGTACGAAATCACTTTATGATCGGGGTACTGTGCTTTGAAGGCAGCAAATTTGTCAGCAGGTGCCGAATCGGCCAATGAACAGCCCGCTTTCAAGTCAGGAAGTATAACTTTTTTCGAAGGATTGATAATTTTTGCGGTTTCGGCCATAAAATGAACACCCACAAAAACAATCAGATCGGCTGTTGTTTTGGCGGCTTCCTGGGCCAGTCCAAGGCTGTCGCCTACATAATCCGCAATATCCTGCAGTTCACTTTCGACATAATAATGACTTAGAATGACTGCATTCTTTTCCTTTTTCAACCGGTTAATTTCTTCGGTCAGTTTTATATTTTTATTTACCGGCTCGTCAATAAATCCCTTCTCGTCGAGCATCAGCCGGATATCCTGTGGTTTCATCGCCTGTATTTTATTTCATTAAGATCGGAGCAAAAATATCAATTTCAACCGGAAATATGGAATATCTGATAGGATTGCAATTGTCAGTGACAAAAATACTTAATTTATTTAATTGGTTTGTTCGGTATTAAATACCCAGAAAAGGACCTTGTCATAGCAATAAATTTGAACAAACAAATGATTAGTCAAACAAAATAAAATATTTTATCAACAACTTATCAAGAGACTCCTTGTTGATAAGTCCCTTTTTGTGACTCCATAATAAATTGTAATTTTCCTCGATAAACCGGGAAAAAAACTCAGTGCTGAATACCGATCAAAAGCAGGTTCCTGTTTAATTAAATTGTCACGAATTGATAACATTATAGTAAGGAATAAATAATTTTAATCATAATTCAAATAACTTTCTTTGTCCAGAATTTAAATTAATTTTTCTATGAAAAAGATTCTAAAGTTTTATTTAGTGCTTATTGCTTTTGCGATGGTAAGCTTTTCTGCCTTTTCGCAGATGACTTCATCCGGAATGAATGGGCGTATTACCGGTGCAAACAATGAATCCCTTCCGGGAGCTACCATTGTTGCAGTCCATCAACCTTCAGGTACACAATACGGAACCATTTCAAACTCGGAAGGACGTTTTACCATTCCGGGCATGCGTTCAGGTGGACCTTATTCAGTTGACGTAACATTTGTTGGCTACAACAAGGCTTCTTATACGGGCATTATTCTTTCCCTCGGTGAATCGTACGGATTGGATGTGAGCCTGAAAGAGGAAAGCGTTGATGTTGGTGAGGTCATTGTTATGGGATCAAAAGGTCCGGTATTCAATTCTGAAAAGAATGGCGCATCAATTAACGTGAATAACCGGCAGATTGCCATGATGCCAACCATTTCAAGAAGCATCAACGATGTGACCCGCTTGACTCCCCAGGCCAACGGTAATCAAATTGGTGGTGGTAACTATCGCCAGAACTATATTACTGTTGACGGTGCACAGTTCAATAATGCTTTTGGTATTGGAAGTAATCTTCCTTCAGGAGGTTCTCCGATTTCTTTGGATGCTCTTGATCAGATTTCAGTAAATATTACTCCTTTTGATGTACGTCAGAGTGGATTTATCGGTGCTTCTGTCAATGCAGTAACCCGTTCAGGGACCAACGAATTCTCAGGTTCGGTATACACTTATATGCAGAATGAAAAATTTAAAGGAAATAAAGTTGGTGATGCTACTCCTTTCATTAAAAACCCTTCTGATTATCAAATGCAAGGTGTTCGCCTAGGTGGTCCGATCATTAAGAATAAACTCTTCTTTTTTGTGAATTACGAAACTGAAAAACGCACTGTGCCAGGACCTCCTCGTGTTGCAGCCACCGCTGCTGCTCCTTCTGATTATACCAAAAACATAGCACGTCCAACAGCTACTGAAATGGATATGATCAGCGATTATCTGTTCAAAACGTATGGATATGAAACAGGTCCTTACCAGGGTTATTCCAACGAAAGTCCGGGAAGTAAATTCCTTGCCCGTATCGACTGGAACATAAACAAGAATCACAAGTTTAATATTCGCTACAGCGATACTAAAACGAAAAGTCCAAATCCACCAAGTACTTCTGTTAATAATTTCTCTTCTTCCATTTATACTGGTAACCGCCAGGCCATGGATGCCATATGGTTTAAGAATGCAGGTTATTTTCAGGAAACCAATTTCAGTTCCTTATCTTCTGAGTTAAATTCTACTTTTGGTGGTGGTAAATTCTCAAATACCCTTCGCTACACCTATTCATTTCAGGATGAACCTCGCAGTACTGTTGGCAAAACTTTTCCATTCGTAGATATTCTGAAAGACAACAAGGTATTCACTTCGTTTGGTTCTGAGCTATTTAGCTACGGAAACTTACGTGAAGTGAAAACGACAACCATTACCGACGATTTCTCATGGTCGATGGGCAAAAACCGTTTTACTTTTGGACTTCAGTATGAACACAATGCAACCAAAAACGGATTCATGCGTTTTGGTTCCAGTTTCTATGTATTTAAATCTTGGGACGATTTCGTGAACGGAGCTAAACCACAGAACTTTGGGTTGACCTTCTCAAACACACCAGGATACGAACAGGCATTTCCAAGCTTTGACTTTAACCAGTACTCAGCCTATCTTCAGGATGAAATTGCTTTGAGTTCCAAATTAAAAGTTAATGCCGGTTTCCGTGTGGACCTTCCAACATATTCACAGCCAACGGCTGAGCATCCGGTAATTGCAACACTTACTTTTGGTAACGAAAAATACAGTACTGCATCCTTACCTAAATCAAGATTGTTATTATCACCACGTGTTGGTTTTAATTACGATGCCAAAGGCGACCGTTCTTTGGTAGTTCGCGGAGGTACAGGTGTTTTCACCGGTCGCGTTCCATTCGTTTGGATTGTAGGCCAGGTAGGTGATGCCGGTATGATTCAAACTACACAGACTTTCACAGGCACCGCAGTTCCCGGAGCATTCAATCCTGATCCAAGAGCTTATTATCCAACTACTCAACCATCTGTAGGACAAATAACTCCTTCAACATTTACAATTATCAACAACGATTTCAAAATGCCACAATCATGGAAATCAAGTTTAGCAGTTGATTCTAAACTGCCATGGGGAATGAAAGGAACTGTTGAAGCCGTTTATAACAAGGACTTCAATACTGCAATCTTTGTAAATACAGGTTTAAAAGGTGGTGAACCAATGAATATTACCGGATATCCTGACCATCGTATTATCTATCCAATTACCACTAGCGCAACAAACGGTCTGAAATATTATCAAACTGTAAATAGTGCCGGAACCGCTATCACTACCGGAGTAGTTGACAGCAAAGGTTTACCGGTAGGCGGAAACGGAGTTTCTCCGATCGTGCTTAGAAATGCAAGTGGTGGCTATTATTTTTCTACAACTTTCAAACTGGAAAAAACATTCGACAGCGGATTCTACGGAATGCTTGCCTATACCCACAGCGAAGCTAAAAACCTGGCTGACGGCGCAGGCGATCAGGCTTCAGGAGCATGGAGCAATAATGCAAACATAAATGGATCAAACAGCTTCGAAAAAAGCTTTACCAGCTATGTAACTCCTGATAAGTTAATCGCCAATGTTTCCTACAAACTGGAATATCTGAAATCGATGGCAACTACGGTTTCTGTTTTCTACGAAGGTGGAGCTCAAGGCCGTTTCTCTTATGTATATTCAAATAACATCGTCCGTGATGGCGCTGGTTCATTCAATCTTCTTTATGTTCCAAAAGACGCATCTGAAATCACATTTGTTGACCAGACTGTAAAAGACAAAGATAATATCAATGTTTTATGGACAGCACAGGCACAGAGCGATGCTTTCTTCGCCTATGTTGATCAGGACAAATACCTGAAAAGCCGCAAAGGTCAATATGCTGAACGCAATGGTGCTGTAATGCCATGGAGAAATACGTTTGACGTGAAAATTATGCAGGAATTTTTTGTAAAAGCAGGCGGCAAACGCAATACAATTCAGGTAAGTCTTGACATCCTTAATGCGGGCAACCTAATTAATAAAAACTGGGGAATTGCTGACTTCTACAATCAGAATAACATCCTGACTCCTGTTAACAATTCAAGTGTTACTGCAACAGGAACTGTAAAACCAACCTTCAGACTTAATCCATACAACAGCGGAATGTTGAAGACGACTTATTCTGACAATATTGGTTATGGTTCAACCTACTCAATGCAACTCGGAATCCGCTATATTTTTAACTAACCGGAATTCTTAAAATAATTAAAAGCCTGCAATTCACTTTGCAGGCTTTTTTTTTGCAAACTGAAACGTAAAATTCAAAATGAAACCCGTCAAACATCTTAACTTTACACAAAAAAGATAACTATGGAATCCTGCCCTTTGTCTTTAGCCGATATTCAGTCAGAACTGACTGAAATCCGGGAAATCGCTGTTGGAAACAGTACCAAAGAAATGCTCGAAAAAGCACTTTCGTTCATCGACTTAACTACATTGAATTCTACAGATACAGTTGGTTCTGTAGCCGCCTTTACCGAGAAAGTAAACCAGTTTCCGGAAGTATTTCCTGGAATCAGTAATGTGGCTGCCATCTGTGTTTACCCGAACATGGCCCACACCGTGAAGAGCACCCTGAAAGTTCCGAATGTAAAAATTGCTGCTGTAGCCGGTGGTTTTCCATCGTCGATGACCTTTACCAAACTCAAAATAGAGGAAGCGCAATTAGCCGTACAAGCCGGGGCCAACGAAATTGACATTGTTTTGCCTTTGTGGGCTTTTCTTGAAGGCCATACAGAAACTTGTATCAACGAAATTTCAGCCATAAAAAAAGCGATCGGTGATGCTCATTTGAAGGTAATTCTGGAAACAGGAGTTTTAAATGTTGATCAAATATGGCAGGCCTCCATTCTGGCGATTGAGGCTGGCGCCGATTTCATTAAAACCTCAACCGGAAAATTACCACAAGCCGCATCTCCTGAAGCTGCCTTCGTGATGTGCCTGGCCATTAAACAACATTTCGAAGAAACCGACCAAAAAATCGGGTTCAAACCTGCCGGTGGAATCGTCACTCCGGAAGATGCCATCTTTTATCTCACTATTGTTCAGGAAATTCTGGGCGATCAATGGTTAACACCTGAATTGTTCCGCATTGGTGCCAGCAGGTTGGCGAATAATCTGCTTGAAAAAATTACTGGCCAAACAGTAAAACATTTTTAAAATGAAGCTGTTCTAGTAATCAAAATCAACTTTCATTAAAAACATTTAAACATGGCAAATATTACACTCAAAGGAAATGCAATTCAAACATTTGGTGAACTTCCGGCTAAAGGAACAAAAGCGCCTGATTTCGAATTAATTAAAAACGACTTGTCGAAAGTTTCGCTGAAAGATTTTGCTGGTCAGCGACTGGTCCTGAATATTTTTCCAAGTCTGGATACCGGAACCTGTGCAGCTTCGGTTCGTCAGTTTAATAAATTAGCTGCTGATCTGGAAAATACCAAAGTGCTATGTATCTCACGCGATTTACCTTTTGCACAGGCCCGTTTCTGCGGAACAGAAGGCATTGCCAATGCAATTACCGTTTCTGATTTCGCAACCGGAAAATTCGGCAAAGATTATCAGCTTGAAATTACAACTGGTCCATTGGCTGCTTTACACTCACGTTCGGTGGTTGTTCTGGATGAAAATCATCAGGTAGTATACACCCAGCAAGTTCCGGAAATTGTAGATGAACCCAATTATGATGCAGCTTTAGCTTCATTGAAGTAGTATAAAGATTTAAAAACAGAAGAAAGCTGTCGGCCAAAATTGCCGGCGGCTTTTTTTATGAAAAAAAGTTTTGTTTCCTTCAGAAGGTACATTTAGTAGGATCCTCCTCAACAATAATTTCGTCAGCGATGTTTATGTAAGAAAATACCATATATGCACCCTGTTTTAAAAGAAACCATTCAGGCAATAGGTAAACCATATGCTGATCTGCATTTTCTACTTGAATGCCTGGCCGAAGTTTTGGAGGCAAACAATGAAAAAGAACTGGTTGCCCACATTCCCTGGCTAAACCCTGCATTCCCGGCACCGAAAGCAGAACTCGAACAGAAAACAATTCATTTGTATTCCATCTGTTTCCAATTGCTCAATTTATGCGAAGTAAACTGGGCCGTACAAAGCAGGCGAAACAAACAGCAAATGCATGGCTCCCAAAGCGTAACCGGAAGTTGGGCCCAAACCTTTTCGGAACTCAAGGAGGCCGGATTCGCTCAGCACGAAATTGTGAAAGTGCTTTCTGAAATTGAAGTTGAGCCGGTAATGACTGCACATCCAACTGAGGCAAAAAGAACCGTCGTCCTGAAATATTACCGCGAACTTTACCTCCAACTTGTTATGCTTGAAAATCCCGTTTACACGGCACTTGAACGGGACCAAATCAGGACAGGCATCAAAGAGCTGTTGACCAGACTTTGGTTTATCGACGATATTTATCTCCAAAAACCCCATGTGGAAACTGAGCTCGAAAACGTTTTGCACTACCTCACCAAGGTTTTTCCCGATGTTTTTGAACTTCACGACAAAACACTGTCACAGGCCTGGAATGAAGCAGGTTTCCAACCCGAATATCTGCAGAATTACCGGTCGATGCCTGGAATTACGCTTGGTTCATGGGTCGGAGGTGACCGCGACGGACATCCTTTGGTCACTCCCGAAATCACCAAATTCACCCTGGAACGATTAAGGTCAGAGGCACTCAGCCTGGTTGCTCTGCGATTAAACAACCTGGCCGACAGTCTGAGTATTTATACGACAGAAAACACGTTGACTCCTGAATTCAGACAATCAAAATCTTTGCTTGAAAATCAGATTCCGGGAATAACGGCAAACATTCAATATTCCTCATCGTCGCACGAACCATTTAAACAATTTGTACTTCTGCTGATCGAAAAACTTCCGGTAAAACAATCTGCTGTTTCAGCCAACGAGTGGTTTTACTCCAATTCAGGCCAATTAATAGCCGATCTTGAAAGTCTGGCTCAATCGCTTTCAACCTGGGGAGCCCCTATGCTGGCAACCAACGAGGTGAATAAGGCGCTGCGTTTTGTCCGGAATTTTGGTTTTCATCTGGCACATCTGGATATCCGTCAGAACAGTGAATTTTATAAAAAAGCATTTTTGGGGCTTCTTGCTGATATCGACAGTGTCTACCTGTCTTTAAATGATGATGGTTCGGTGACCAAAGATTTTCTGATTCAGGAGTTAAACCGCTACCGGCCTTTTACACATACCTATACGGGTATTGTTCCTGAAACAAAAAATGCGCTGGCATATCTGAATGTGGTAGCCGAACACATCAATAAATTCGGGACGAATGCCTTGGGATCGATGATTGTCAGCATGACCAAAAGCGTGGATGATTTATTCCTTTTTTACTTGATGGCCAGAGAAGCCGGACTTTATCTGAAAACCCCTTCAGGTCCTGCCTGCCAGTTACCGGTGGTGCCCTTGTTCGAAACAATCGAAGACCTCCACCGTGCTCCTGAAATTTTAGATGAATTTCTTTCACATCCCATTACCAGGAATACACTCGAATTACAGGCTCTGCGGAAAGGATATGCCAGGCCACTGGCCGAAGTGATGATAGGTTACAGCGACAGCAATAAAGATGGCGGAATCTTGTCGAGTTTATGGCACCTTTACGAAGTTCAATACCTGCTGGCAGATGTAGGCAGAAAACATGGGGTGGATATCCGGTTTTTCCACGGAAAAGGCGGAAGTATTAGCAGAGGCGCTGGCCCCATTCACTGGTTCCTGAAAAGTCTTCCTTCGGGTTCTCTTTGCGGAAAACTGCGGCTGACCGAGCAGGGCGAAACCATTGAACGAAAGTATGCCAACAAAGTTAACGCAGCTTTCAATATCGAGTTACTTGCTGCCGGAACATTGCGAAACACTTTATTGAACACCAAAAATCACAATGTTGAATTGTTTGAGCTCATCAGTCTGATGGCACACGAAAGTTTTAAGACCTATAATGCTCTCACCCGCAATCCAAGTTTTATTCGCTTTTTTGAACAAGCCACTCCCATTGATGTGATCGAATCAAGTAAAATAGGTTCACGACCTTCACGACGCACCAACCAACGAAGTCTGAGCGATCTGCGGGCCATCCCGTGGGTTTTCAGCTGGACTCAAAGCCGGGTAAATCTTACCAGCTGGTATGGCGTTGGAAGTACCCTCCAATTCATTCGCGAAGAGTATCCTGAAAAATACGCATTGTTAAAACAACAGCTAAAATCCAATTCCTTTTTGAGGTACATTCTGACCAATGTTGATTCAGGACTTGCTGCTACCGATCCTTTAGTAATGGAATTATATGCTTCACTGGTTACAGATGAGCCAACAAGAACTGCCATTCTGGGGCTGATCCTCGATGAATTCCGCCTGACTTCCGATCTGTTGGCCGAACTGTTGGAAGAGCCGTTTAAAGAGCGCAGAACCAACCATTTTTACTCTACCCGGTTACGAGCCGTAGCGCTAAATCTGATGCATGAGATTCAGGTCAAAGCCCTTCGGGAATGGCGAACCTCGAAGGATTTTTCTGAATCTTCCGGATCAGATCAGCAGAACATTACCTTGCTAAAAACAATCAATGCAGTAGCCAATGCGCTTGGTTCGACCGGATAATCAGGATTGTTTATTAAATTGCCCTTCGAAAAATGAGATAATTGTGTAAATTGAATTATGGAAAAAATAATCAGTCAGCATTTTAAAGAATTTTCAACGATGGCAAAAGCCTCACAAAATGCAGTTGAAAACATTGCAGAACGCGAAGGAATTGATGCAAAAAAGATAATCGTTGCTACTTCATTTTGCTTTGATGAACTCAATCATCACCAGCAAAAAATGAATCTTCATTCCCCCCAGGGAACATTTATTATGGGCGGATTGGCTGGCTATCCTTTCGTTGGCGATATCGGTTTAACGGCTTTTGCCGATCACGTTCCCGATGGAGGTGCCGCTTTGTTTATTTTTGGATCGCACATTGGAATATCCGGTAATGGCGAAGTGGGAAAAATCAAACGGGTTGGCCAGCACAGGCACACCAACACCTGTGGAGCTTTAATGATGGTTCAGAATCATGTTTTATCCACTGAATTTCATGAGGTAGATGCTGCCGACTATTCAGCCTTTCAGCCCGAATTTCTGGCGCTTCGGCTGTTGCCGATGGCTGATGAAATCAGAAAAGCAAAGGTTCCAATCCTGAAAACAACCCATTTGGTATACGATGAAATTGAAAATGAAATTTTGAAACTGATTATTCATAATCCGTTGCTGCAGTCTGAATTTCCGGTTTATATACTGGGCGGAATTGTGATTAATACCGATGAAAATTTACCAAACTACTTCTCCCAAAAAGTATTTCGAAAAGTCCATTAGCAGTATTTACTGAAATTAGGGGAGATATTATTTGTTACGGGTAGTAGAATAATTCACTAATTCGATTAATGCCGAGCGCGATTCACTTTCCGGAAATTCCATGATTCCGGCGATGGCTTTATCGCTGAATTCCTTCATGCGTTGAGCGGCGTATTCCAATCCACCACGACTAACTACCAAGTCGACCAGTTCTTTCACTTTGGTCTGATTTTTATTTTTGCGTTTGATCAAGCGTAAAATCTGACCTCTTTCACCCGGTTTGCAGTTGTTGAGTACAAAAAGCAACGGAAGCGTGATTTTTTTCTCCTTGATGTCGTTCCCTGTTGGCTTTCCTAAAATCCCCTTGCTTTGATAGTCAAAAATATCGTCTTTAATCTGGAAAGCAATACCGGCATCGAGCCCGATTTGAAACATTTTTTCCACCACTTCATCATCTTTGGTTACCGATGCAGCGCCAATGGCCATGCTTGTGGCAATTAACGAAGCGGTTTTTTTGCGGATAATTTCATAATACGTTTCGTTATCGATATCCAGTTTTCTGCTTTTCCGCATCTGAAGGATCTCACCTTCACTCATGTCTTTAACTGCACGTGAAATCAGGTGTAAAAACCGGTATTCCTTATGATCAAGCGTATTCAGAAACCCCCGTGCTAAAATAAAGTCGCCGACCAAAACAGCGATTTTATTTTTCCAGAGTGCGTTAATCGAAAAACTTCCTCTTCGCTCATACGATTCGTCCACCACATCGTCGTGAATTAATGAGGCTGTATGCAAAAGCTCGATGGAAGAAGCTGCCAGATGGGTAGATTCATTGAATTCGCCACAAATTTTGGCTGAAAGAAAAACGAACATGGGTCGCATTTGCTTCCCTTTTTTGCGAAGTATGTACTTGATTATTATCTGAAGGAGCGGAATATCACTTTTAATGGCTTCTTTGAAGTAGCTGTCGAATTTTTTAAGTTCTTCCTTTATAGGCGATTGTATAATATCCAAAGAGGTCATTCAGGCTTTTTATGAGTGTCTCAAAATTAAAAAATATATTGATTTTTCATCCGGTTTAGGTTTAAAGTTACTGGAAATCATTTGGCTCAGGCACATCTGAACGAAAGAAATTACCAGATCATGCTCATGTGAATTTTTTCTTAGTTGTCTGCAATGTATTCAGTCTTATTCGATTCGCAAACCTAAATATTCATATATTTGCATTTGTAAAACTCATCTTATGCTTAATATACAGGAATTAGATTCTGATCGTTTAGAAATGGCTGCAAGCATGCTTAAAGCCATTGCCCACCCGGTAAGGGTGGCAATTTTAAAGCATTTGGAAGGAGGCAAAAAGCTGACCGTTACCGAAATACATGAACTTCTCGGAATTGAACAATCAACCACTTCCCATCATTTGGGTATCTTAAAAGACAAAGGAGTATTGTGCTCCCGAAGGGAAGGGAAAAATACCTTTTATTACCTGAAACATGATATTCTGAGTCAGATTATTGATTGCCTCCAACGCTGTACCTGCGAATAAATAAAAGGATCCGGTTTCTTCAAAAAGATCGGATCCTTTTTTAATTTCGACCTTCAGAAAATAAAATCAGGACTATGATCAGGGTGACCAAACAATTCAGTTTCGAAATGTCGCATGCACTTCTCAATTACGACGGACTTTGTCGTAATATTCACGGGCATTCCTACAAACTTCAGATTACGGTTAAAGGCGAACCTCTTCAGGATTCAACCAGCCCCAAAGACGGAATGGTGATCGATTTCAGTATTTTGAAAAAACTGGTTCAAATGCACATAGTCAGCGAACTCGACCATTCGCTCATGATCAACGAACATGCCCCAACCGACAAACTGAGTGAACTCGGACAAATGTACGAACGTCATCATGTCGTCCCGTTTCAGCCCACTTCCGAAAACATGGTGGTTTACATCGCCAATAAAGTTAAAGCGATTTTACCTGAACATCTTGAGCTTTTCAGCGTTCGGCTATATGAAACAAGCAACTCTTTCGCTGAATGGTTTGCCAGTGATAACTGAGAAGCCTCCCCTAAATCCCCTCCAAAAGAGGAGACTTGAAGAATGAAAGACATACCCTGAATCGTAAATGAATAAATTGTAAATCGTCATAAAATGGCTGCACACGACAATACCGATAAACGACTTTTTTTGCTCGATGCCTTCGCGCTAATTTACCGTTCATATTTTGCTTTTATCAAGAATCCACGATACAATTCAAAAGGATTGAACACCTCGGCCATGCTGGGTTTTGTAAATACGCTTGAACAATTACTGAATGATCAGAAGCCAACGCATATTGCTGTCGTATTTGATTTGAGCGCTCCGACCTTCCGGCACGAAATGTTTGAAGCGTACAAAGCCAACCGAGAAGAAATGCCTGAAGATTTGCGAAAATCGATTCCATATATCCGTAAAATTATTGAAGCCTACCACATTCCGATGCTCGAAAAACCCGGTTTTGAAGCGGATGATGTGATCGGAACACTGGCTAAAAAAGCCGAAACCATGGGTTACACCACCTATATGATGACCCCGGATAAAGATTATGCCCAGCTGGTTTCCGAAAATATTTTCATGTACAAACCATCGCGTGGAGGTGAACAACCCGAAGTGTGGGGAATTCCTGAAGTCAGGCAGAATTTCGAGGTTGACGAACCCTGGCAGGTCATCGATGTTCTTGGACTGATGGGTGATACAGCTGATAATATTCCGGGATGCCCGGGTGTTGGCCCCAAAACGGCCATGAAACTGATTTCGGAATACAAATCGGTGGATGGGCTGTATCAAAACATCAATGATCTGAAGGGCAAACTGAAGGAAAACCTGGTTGAATATGAGCAGCAAGTCAGAATGTCGCGCAAATTAGCCGAAATTATCCTGGATGTACCAGTTGAATTTGACGAAGACAAGCTGGTGATGGAAGATCCCAATTTTCAGAAACTGAACGAATTGTTTACTGAACTGGAATTCCGTCAGCTGATCCGAAAACAGGAAGAAAAACCGAAACCCGTCTCAGATTCGCTGTTTGAACAGGGATCTTTATTTGGCGGATCATTAGCTTCTTCAGATGAAAAACCCGGAGAAATTAAAACGCTGGATTCAATTGAAACCGTTCCTCACCAGTACTATCTGATAGAAACTGCTGAACAGAGAGCCAGTTTGCGCGCCGAACTCTCGGTTCAAAAGGAATTTTGCTTCGATACAGAAACAACTGGCTTAGACACCATGACGGCCGAACTGGTTTGTATGTCGTTTTCATACCGCCCACACGAGGCGTATTGTGTCACGCTGCCTGCTGACCGAGCGAAGGCAACTGAAATCGTTCAGGAATTCCGGCTTGTTTTTGGCGATGAAAAAATCCTGAAAATCGGTCAAAACATTAAATACGATCTTTCTATCCTGAAAAATTACGGGCTCGAAATCTGCGAACCTTTGTTCGACACCATGATTGCGCATTACCTTATTCAGCCAGACATGCGTCACAATCTGGATGACCTGTGCGAACAATATCTGAACTTCAAAAAAATAAAAACCGATTCCCTCATTGGCGGAAAAGGACTTTTTCAAACGACCATGCGCGATGCCAATCCGGAACAATTGCGTGACTATGCCTGCGAAGATGCCGATCTGACTTTGCAGCTTAAACAGGTTCTTGAAAAAGAACTTGAAAAAAACAATACCCGATCCCTTTTCGATGAAATAGAAATGCCGCTTATTCCGGTTCTGGCCGATATGGAGCAGACAGGCGTAAATTTAAATACGTCGGAATTAAAGATTTATGCCGGAGTACTTAGCAAACAGATTGTCGATATTGAGGCAGAAATCATTCAAATGGCAGGTGAGAATTTTAATGTTTCATCGCCCAAACAGCTCGGAGTCGTTTTGTTCGAGAAACTCAAAATTGATCCGAATGCTAAAATGACCAAAACCAAGCAGTATTCAACTGCCGAAGAAACACTGGAGAAACTGGCTGACAAGCATCCGATAATTACTAAAATTCTCGATTACCGGGGATTGAAGAAACTACTTTCAACCTATGTCGAAGCTTTGCCATTGCTCATAAATCCGAAAACAAAAAAACTGCACACTTCATACAACCAGGCCATTGCAGCCACTGGCCGTTTGAGCTCAACCAATCCGAACCTGCAAAACATACCGATTCGCGACGATAACGGTCGTGAACTTCGAAAGGCTTTTATTCCATCTGACGAAGAACACACTTTTCTATCGGCTGACTATTCGCAAATTGAATTGCGGATCATGGCTGCACTGAGTAAAGACGCACAAATGATGGAGGCCTTCAGGAATAACCAGGATATTCATGCCATTACCGCATCCAAAATTTACAAAATACCACTTGCTGAAGTCACCTCCGACATGCGGCGAAAAGCAAAAACAGCCAATTTCGGAATCATCTACGGAATTTCCGCCTTTGGATTATCGGCCCGCCTCAACATTCCGCGTACCGAAGCCAAAGAATTGATTGACGGTTATTTCGAAAATTTTCCGGATATCAAGAAATACATGGATGCGAGCATCGAAAATGCCCGTGTAAAAGGATTTGTTGAAACCATTAAAGGCCGGAAACGCTATCTGAACGACATCAACTCGGCCAATGCGGTGGTTCGGGGAGTGGCCGAACGAAATGCCATCAATGCGCCCATCCAGGGTTCTGCTGCCGATGTAATTAAAATTGCCATGGTCAATATTTGGAGAGCGATGAACGAACAAAAACTGCGTTCAAAAATGATCCTTCAGGTACACGATGAGTTAAATTTTGATGTGTGGAAACCGGAATTGGAACAGGTGAAAGCTATTGTAAAACATGAAATGGAAAACGCGGTAAACATTGGCGTACCGCTGACTGTTGAAATGAACGCAGGCGACAACTGGCTGGATGCACATTAGCAACAGTAAAAAGAAAAGTTCATAAATCAATCATTTATTCCTGTTTCCTGCGGAAATCTTCAAATGATTCAAAATGAAGGATGGGATATATACCGAAGACGATTACAGGGAAGCACTCAAACGGTTTATTGAAATATGCGATGCTCAGGAAGACTCTCCGGAAGCGGAAGACCTTGATAAACTGATGTATTTGCTGGAAGTTTACGAACGGGAAAATTGCTCCTGAATACAAGTATTCAGTCCATCAATCTAAAAACTTCTGAAGATCTCCACTACCGCAGCATTGTATTTCAGCATACTACCCGATTTTTTGACAAGTTTCATCACCTTGTGCGGATTCTCAAATGATTCGCTGAAATAGGTCCAGAACTGATTCATCTTCATCAGAATATGACCGCTGCCTTCCAGCCGGGAAGAATAAGAATCAAGAAGGCGATCGTGAAATTCTTTCTTCTTCCTTAAAAGTTCTTTGGGTTCGGTAATCTGGCCTTTCAATTTCAATGGAAGTGAAGGATCGATTAACAAACCCCGGCCAATCATCCACCCTGCCTGTTCAGGAAAACTGTTTTTCAATTCCTGAAAGTCAGCTTCTGTAGCCACATCGCCGTTATATACCAACGGATGTTTTACCAGCGACATCATCTCAGTAAAAAGCAGTGGATTCGCTTTTCCGTCATACATTTGGCTGGCCGTTCGCGGATGAAAAATAACCTCAGTCAAGGCATACTGGTTCAGTACATCAGAAATTGCCCTGAAATCCTGATCATTTGTCATTCCTGCCCGCATTTTCACTGAAAATTTTACATTCAGTTCCTGTTGGTATAATTGCATCAGTATTTCATTCAGCGCCTCCGGCTTTTCAAGCCAGGCAGCTCCCCGACCTTTGTTTGTGGCCATCGGATACGGACAGCCGAGATTCAGATTTATTTCCGTGTAACCATAGTTAGCCAGTAGCATGATCAGATCAATCAATTCCTGAAAATCAGAAAACAGAACCTGGGGGACAACAGGCTGAGCCGTATTGTTTTCAGGAAAAACCTCCTTTAAAGATGATTTTTTTATCTCCCTGCCCTTTCCATAACTCAAATAGGGAATGAAATATTTATCAACTCCTCCGAATATTTCCGAAAAGACCTTGCGAAATGTAAAATCAGTAAAGCCCTGCAAGGGAGCCTGATATATTTTGAATTTGCTGTTATCCATTGCTTCTTAAATTTTACTGAATTAGCCCGATGGTTTAGCCAAATAAAAGCGATTAATCACTACTTTTGTGCCCACAAACTTATACAATTGGCAGGCGGTATGCAATCGAATCAATTCAAATCAGACACACAACAAACGAACCTGTATTTGAATGGGACAATTCCTGGTGATACCGCTTTTGTTGCCGATTCGGTAGCAGCCCCACTAAGCCTGCTCGACCCGTCGTTTGACGATTCCCTAAGCGTTAATTACATTGCCCCCGACAGTGTAATTTATTTTGGCGCCCGAATTGAGTGGTCACAATTCAAAAAAGCGTACAATCCGGTTTTCGATTATCAGAAAAAACTGATTAAACCCATTCCATTCGATTCACTGCATACCGTACTCAAAAATGTAGAAGTCGTTTTCCCCGGGAAAAAGGTTTTCAGATCAAATCCTGATTGGCTGATAGGTGTGCTGGTTTTATCGATCATTCTTTTTGCAACTGTGCGGCTGATTTTCAACAAATATCTGAGCCAGTTGATTCAGTCGACAACAAGTTATTCAACTTTTACCCGTCTTTTCCGTGAGCGATACTTCAATTTGTTTCACGCGTCTTTCCGGCTCGATGTAATTTTTAGTCTGGTCATGTCGCTTTTCTTTTATCAGATTCTGAACAACTTTAAAATAAATATGGGAGTTTCGAAATCCTATACTGTTTACCTGATTTGTGTGCTCATTGTGATTGGTTATTTTATCGCCAAAAGGCTGATCTACTATATTCTGGGAGTTTTAACAGAAAGTACTTCCGAAGTAAATGAATATCTGTTCAATATCACCGTTTTCAATCGGGTGCTTGGTTTATTTTTGCTCCCGGTTACAGCCACAATTGCCTTTGTTCCCTTATCGAATGTTGAACCGGTACTGATTGCAGGCCTTATCCTTATTGGCATTTTCTATTTAATGTCGCTTATTCGGGGCGGAAAAATTTTCTTGAAAAAACATTTTTCAATTTCATATTTGATTTTATACCTTTGTACCCTTGAATTTTTACCATTACTTCTGATCTACAATTTAGTATTGATTTGATGTAGAACATGAATAATTAAAAAGCAAATACCTTGAAGATCAAGAAAATTTTAGTTTCACAGCCAAAGCCTGATACTGCCAAATCACCCTATTTCGATCTGGCAGAAAAAAATAATGTGCAGGTAGACTTTCGCCCATTTATCCAGGTAGAAGGTGTTTCAGCTAAAGAGTTCAGGCAAACCAGAGTGCAAATACTTGATCATACGGCGGTTATTTTTACCAGCCGTACAGCCATCGATCACTTTTTCAGAATTTGCCCCGAACTGAGATTGGTTATTCCGGATACCATGAAATATTTCTGTAATTCGGAAGCAACAGCTTTTTATTTGCAGAAATACATCGTTTACCGAAAACGCAAGATCTTTTATGGAGCCGGTAAATTTTCGGATTTGATTGATGTAATGAAAAAACACAAGGAAGAAAAGTTTCTTCTTCCGCTGTCGCAGGTCGGACAGCCCGAAATTACCTCGCTGCTCGACAAGGCCGGATATCAGTACACCAAGGCGATTATTTACAATACGGTTAGCAGCGATTTGTCGGATCTGAAGAATGTAAATTACGATATCCTGGTGTTTTTCAGCCCTTCCGGAATTCAATCGCTCATGCAAAATTTTCCTGGATTTGCCCAGGATGAAACCAAAATTGCCTGTTTTGGTCCGGCAACAGCGAAAGCGGTTATCGAGGCAGGTTTAAGACTTGATATTGAAGCTCCGACCTCTGAGGCTCCTTCGATGACTATGGCGCTGGAGCAATTCATTAAAAAGCACAACAAAGCGCAGTAAACCATATAGAAAAGAGAAAAAAGGAAAGAGGAAAAAGCTCTTAATAAAACGATAATGGAAAAGGGGAAAACAGATTCCCCTTTTTTTATTGTATTTTAGAACGATGGAAGGATTTACTTTTCAGAAGAAAGAAAGGCTTTGCAGCCAGCGAATTATCGGAGAAATGTTTACCTCCGGCGAATCCTTTTTGGCCTATCCGCTCAAAGTGGTATTTCTGAAAACAGAACTTGAAATATCCAATCCAGCACAGGCTGCTTTCACTGTTTCGAAACGAAATTTTAAGCAGGCGGTAAAACGAAATCTTCTGAAACGACGCATGCGTGAAGCCTACCGGCTGAACAAATCTGCCTTTTACGACGAATTAGCCACCAAAAACATCCATATTGCCGTGATGTTTGTTTTTGTTGGGAAAGATATGATTGAATATTCCATTATCGAAAAAGGCATGAAATCGGCCTTAAAAAAGCTGCTGGCTAAACTTCTGGTCTGTTAAGAAAATTAGTGTAACCAACTTTCAAGATTCCCGGGTTTTCAACTTAGTTTTACCGTAACAGGAGGATCACCTTTCAACTGAGCTTATCTCAAAAAATAGATCCGGTTCGATTTTTTTTCCAGTATCAGGTAGAAGTTATCGTGTTTTGCAAAAATGTATTTGTCACAAGATAAATCGGCTTTCGGAATAAACCACTTCGGATACCGGGGTTTATTTATTTGGACAATCCTTTTGAACAATGAATCTTTCTCAAGCGCAGGACAACTTTTTATGAACGATTCATATTCCGACCTGCGCCGAAAATCAAATCTTCCGAAAAGATGCCTGCTCTGAATATCGTATGTTTCCATTATCCCGGTAGCGTCGTCTCCCAGAATTTCGGGGAACCACCCGTTGATGATAAAATCATATTCAGCTAATTCCTGGTAGGAATGAAAATCGACCTGAGGAGATTCATTGCAGGAAGAAAGGCAAAACATGGCGATTATAAACAAGGTAATTTTATTGATTTTTACCATTGAGGAATCTGAATTATCTCATCAGGCAAAGTGGTCCATCGTTAAGGATGCTTCTAACATTCCCTTGAGGATGTTCAGATCAACATCCTCCAATTTATTGATGTAGAGGCAACCAACACCCGTTTTATGTTTCCCCAGTTTTTTGAGCGCTTCGGCGTGAAGGTGTTTAATATTACCGCTAATGTACAAGGAAAGGTTTGCTTTCCGTGGAGAAAACCCAAGCCGCAACCAATCCACTTCCCTTCCACTGGTGGGGCTTTTTATTCTTACCTGACCAAAACCGATGAGCGAATCGCCCCACATTTTGGGTTCTTCCCCAGTTGCGTTTTTCATCAATTCCAAAAGCACCAAACTGTCTTTTCGCTTTTGCTCATCCTGAATGCTGTTGATAAAGTCCTCAACGCTTGCTGAGGTCGCTTTTGTTTTGTTTTCTGCCATTTAAATCTATTTTTATTCGTGCTACCCGATTCAATAATTATCAAGAGTGAATTTCAGGTTTTTTGTCCAGACATGAATGACATTCCAGTCCCGGTGATCTCCTTCTTTCCATACTTTAAACCAAACACTTAGTCTGAATTTCTGTCGGTCGCCCCAGTTGGGGATTCGCTTTATATCCAGATTCCCGGTAAAAAGTCCTTCGCTAACTGGTGATACCATCTTGCGAACCGGTTCCAACCAACCTGAAATCGTTGGGCGATATTCTTCGCCCTTGGGCATTGCCAGCGTCATACATACAAGAAAGATGGCTATTGGTTTACGCAATAATTCTTCCCTGTTCATTTTCATAAATTCAATTGCTTCAGGGAGCCATTTGCCTGCCTGAATTGCACTGCCTGCAACAACAGCTTTATATTCGGCCAAACCTGTTACAGTTTGCATGGGTTTTACGTCTACAAGCTCACCTAATTGCCGCAATGTATCACCTATAAATTCAGCAACTCCTTTTGTTGACCCTGTGCGGGTTGCGAATGTTATTAGAATTTTGTCTGGCATTTTGCTTAAAATTTATTCCTTAAAATAAAATCGGTGGATTTGCGGAATTATTTGCAGAGGCAGATGTTGGAGGTTAATCACGGGAAACGTGATTATGCTGAAAGATACACACTACAAATCATATCCGTGAGATTTTTCAGGTAGAAAATGTTTATGTTTCTTTATTCATGATTCTGTCTGTTGTCATGTTTCACCATATACCAGTATGATTCCCGGTTTTTTGTTCCGGGTAATGCGTGGTCGCCTGATTCAAAGTCGAATGTCACATATTTAATATTCTTTAGCTCTGTCAGTGCAAATGTGGTTGAGATGATATACTGATCTGCGCCACAAGAACCCATTCGCTGGGTTAAATACTCGCTATTTTTTATAGCAACAAAAATGGTGTCGTGTGAAATTTTAACAAACTCAAGAAAAACTTTGTCGAAATACTTATCATTAATACCCTTTATCAACTTTGAATAGGTCAATGTGTCGGGGTTTACATTCCGGAGTTTTAAAATGCTGTCACAATCGAAATCCCACATTGGACTTTGCCCGGCAATTTCCTTGTCCTTTTTTGATTTATCCTGATTAGTACAGGCAGTCATAAAAATTATGAAAACTAATATCAGAAATAAGTTTAATTTATTCATTGTCTTGTCAGTTTCAATTGCCACCCAACCAGATACATCACCAAATATATGGTTCTTTCCTGACATCACAATTATATTAAGCTGTTTAAATATATTTGTTTAGGTATATTTTGTTTCCAGAAAATAAGAAATTAGCACCTTTCATCCAATAAAAAAGCCGGTCAGGAAATTACTCCCAACCGGCTTCATACTTTATCCGAAGCATCGCTCACTGATTAGCGAAGCGTATCGAAGGATTATTCTTTATCCATAATCTCGGTTTGCATGCGAACCGAATCTTCGTGAATGTGCTGAAAGATCTGCAGAACAAAATTGCTGTCCAGATTCAGGCTTTCGGCCAGTTTTGCGCGCTTTTCCATCAGTTCTGAAAAACGTCCGACCTGAAAGGCGGTGACATTGTTGTCTCTTTTATATTGGCCAATTTGTTTGACAATCTCCATTCGCGACGACAAGGTTTCTAACAATTCAGTGTCGATGGCGTCAATTCGGCTTCGTAACAATTCCAACTGGTTTTCAAACAGTTTGTTATCCGTAGTTACCGAACGTATAACCAACCGGTCGAGTAATTTCGCCAGGTCGGTTGGTGTCAGTTGCTGTTCCTTATCGCTCAGTGCACACGACGGATCGCGGTGCGACTCAATCATCAGCCCTTCCATGCCCATATCAAATGCTTTCTGGCTAATGTCGAACAAGTATTCGCGTTTGCCGCCAATATGACTTGGGTCGCAGATAATGGGCAAATTGGGCATGATACGGCGCAATTCGATCACTGTTTTCCAGTTGGGATAGTTGCGGTACTCCGTTTCGCGGAAAGGCGTAAAACCACGGTGAATGGCCACCATATTTTTTATTCCGGCCCGGCTCAAACGCTCAAATGCTCCAACCCAAAGCTGAACATCGGGATTGACGGGATTTTTTACCATCACAACCGCGTCGGTTCCCTGAACCACGTCAGCAATTTCCTGCACCACAAAAGGGCTGGCTGTCGATCGGGCGCCAATCCAAAGCACATCCAATCCGGCTTTTAAAGCTTCTTCGGCATGCTGGGCGTTGGCAATTTCGGTTCCAACCGGCATTCCGGTTTCTTCACGCACCATTTGCAGCCATTTCAGACCAATGCTTCCGATTCCCTCAAAACTTCCGGGACGGGTACGCGGTTTCCAAACACCACCACGATAAACAAAAACACGGTGATCTTTGGCCAGCTGACGTGCTGTATCCATGGTCTGTTCCTCGGTTTCGAGGCTGCATGGACCGGCAATAATCAGCGGATTATTGATTTGCGGTAACCAGTGTTTAATCGGATTAATTTCTAATTGAATTCCCATGACTATTTGGTATAAAGTTTAACAATTGTCTTTTCATTTTTAACCAGCGAATCGCTTTGGCCGGCTAAAATTCCTCGAATACGGTTGGCATTTTTCATCAAAGCCATCATTTGTTCCGGATCCGATTCTATGCTTTTCCGGAAGGCTTTCAGGTGTTTGATGTAAACATCAAGCGATTCAACAACATATTCTTTGTTTTGTTGAAAAATAGGTCCCCACATTTCCGGAGAACTCTTTGCCAGACGAACGGTTGAGTTGAATCCACCGCTGGCGAGGTCGAAAATGATTTCACGGTCTTCCTTGTCGAGCACGGCATTGGCCAGCGCAAAAGCGGCGGCATGCGGCAAATGCGAAATAAACCCGGTACTGTGATCCTGATCGTCGGCAGTCATGTAGGCAATGTCCATTCCCAAAGCCTGAAACATTTTTTCGGCGAAAGCAAGGTGCTGCGGTCCGCTTTTTTCCTGATCGCAAATGATGTTGATTTTACCTTCAAACAAACCCTCCAAAGCTGCTCCCGGTCCGGAATTTTCGGTGCCAGCCATAGGATGAGCCGGGATGTAATTTCGGCGCCTGGGATGATTTTCAACAGCTTCGGATATGATTTTTTT
>Ga0209261_10000007_pt1 | contig 64482 bp, 66 predicted proteins | sample DOMMetBare1Fresh_FD_187470 | JGI IMG/M metagenome (GOLD analysis project Ga0209261, IMG submission 187470) | Wetland sediment microbial communities from St. Louis River estuary, USA, under dissolved organic matter induced mercury methylation -... | ecosystem: Environmental > Aquatic >...
CGCGACGAAGCAACTGACCGGCAACAGGCCACCGCCCAGTGCCTTTCCAAGGATCAGTCCGTCGGGCTTGATGCCTTCGTGCTGGAACGCGAACCAGCGACCGGTGCGACCCAGTCCTGACTGGATTTCGTCGAGAATCAACAGCACCCTGTGCTCGTCGCACAGTTTGCGTGCCGCGCGCAGGAAACCATCGGGTGGCACCACAATTCCCGCTTCGCCCTGGATTGGCTCGATCAGGACAGCGCAGGTGTTGTCATTGATTACCGCTGCGAGCGAGTCGATGTTGCCGAATTCAAAGTGACGGAATCCTGGCGTGAACGGACCGAAACCATCTCGATAGCTCGCTTCAGTCGAAAAGCCGACGATGGCAGTTGAGCGGCCGTGGAAGTTGCCGCGTGCAACCACGATTTCGGCCTGATCTTTCGCGATGCCCTTCACCCGGTAGCCCCATCGACGTGCGGCCTTGATCGCGGTCTCGACCGATTCGGCACCACCGTTGGCCGGCAGCGCGCGGTCCAGTCCGGTAAGGTGAACGAGCTTCTCGAGGAACGGGCCAAGCGTGTCGGTGTGGTAGGCGCGCGATGTGACCGCCACGCGCTTTGCTTGCTCGACCAGCGCACGGACCAGCCGCGGGTGCGAGTGGCCGTGGCTGACGGCCGAGTACGCACTCATCATGTCGAGATAGCGCATGCCACCGACGTCGGTGAGCCATTCGCCGCGGCCGCTTTGAAGCACGACGGGCAGCGGGTGATAGTTGTGCGCAGCAACGCCCGCTTCGCGGGCGATGGCATCGGTGGCCTGAGTGCGTCTTGCGTCCATGATTCACCTCTTCTGACGCGACGTGGCGCGGTGATCCGTACCAGCGTCTCGCATGATGATCAGTCTAGGTAGAAGTGACTCCGGCCGTGGCCGAAGTAGTCTGGCCGCGACGCATCTTCGGCCGCGGTTTGCATGGCAGACCGCCGATTCTGCGGTGCGCCGCCGCGGCGTCTTGCCGCGCCTGCGTTGTCGGATATTCACGCGGAAACTGATTGGCGCAATGCAAGCGCCTGCCTACGATCACCGCATGACGACCTTCTTCACCGCACCGACCGGAGCGCACCCGGCCCTGGCCGGACTTCGCCGGGCCGGCTTCAGCGCGCAACGCATCGATCAGGTGCTCGCGTTTTATGACGAGCAACATCGCCGCTACCACGACCGCGAACACATCGGCGAGATGCTCGACGCTGCGCTTGGTTTGGGCATTGCACTGACGCCGGCACAGGCACTCGCGCTGCTGTTTCATGACGCGGTATATGTGCCCGGTGCCGCGCGCGGCAGCAACGAGGCGATGTCGGGGCAGTTGCTGCGCGTCTATGCGCGTGGGTTGCCCGTCGACTGCATCGATCGGGCCGTCGCAATAGTTCTTGACAGTGCCGAGCATGTGGCGCGATCGGATGACGCGCAGATCGTGCTCGATCTCGACCTGCTGCGGCTTGCCGCGCCACCGCCGGAGTTTGAGCGCTATTCCCGCGCGGTTCTCGCGGAGCAGCGTGCGTTGATCCGGATCGATGACGACGAAGCGGCCTGGCGTTACTTCTGTGAGCTCAGGCGGCCGTTTTTCGAGCGCCTGCTTGCACGCGAGGTGATCTTCCTGCACCCACTGTGCCGCAAGTCCTTCGAATACAAGGCACGCGAAAACCTGCTCGCCACGATCTCAGGCAAAGAGGCAAACGTCGGCTTGCCCAGGCTGGCGCGCGTCAGGGAATCGGATATCCGCGAAACGGCTTGACCGTCTGCAATTCCGGTTTCGAGGCGATGCGCTCGACGCCAAGGGTTGGGTCGTCGGTCCACGCATTGGTCAGATCGCGGTAGTGATCAAGGCTGCGGCACGCCAGCCGCAACACGTAGTCGCAGGCGCCGGAAACGAGGAAGCATTCAATCACCTCGTCGCACGCGCGCATCCGTGCCTCGAAGCGCGCGTGCGTGGCGGCGGATTGATCGCGCAGCGACACCTCGACCACGATGGTCAGCAGCCCGCCCAGCTTGCGCGGCTCGATCAACGCCATGTAGCCGGAGATCAATCCGGACTTCTCCAGGCGGCGCACGCGCTCCAGGCATGCGCGCGGGCTCAGGGCGACGCGTTCGGATAACGCCTGGTTGGTCAGCCGGCCGTCGGCCTGCAGGATCTCGAGGATCTGGCGATCAATGCGATCGAGTGTCTTCATCTCGCAGAAGTATAGGGAGTCGGCAGTCGGCAGTCGGCAGTCGACAGTCGTAAGGCGCAGGACGGTACCATCCGCGCCCATGCCGCTGTTTGATTCCCAGGCACTGAATCCCGGCGTCACGCGCCGCGAGGTCTTTGCGTGGTCCTGTTACGACTTCGCCAATTCCGGCTACACCACGGTGGTGCTCACGGCGGTGTTCAACGCGTACTTCGTCAGCGTCGTTGCCCAGGGCGCTGACTGGGGCACGCTGGCGTGGACCCTCGCACTGTCGGCCTCCTACGTGGTCGGCATGATTCTGATGCCACCGATGGGCGCCTACGCCGACGTGCATGCAAAGAAGAAGCTGATGCTGTTTGTCGTCACCGTCGGCTGCGTTCTGGGCACGGTCGCATTGGCGTTCGTCGGTCCAGGCGATCTTGCTCTGGCGCTGGTGGCAATCGTGATCTCCAACTTTTGTTTCGCCGCCGGAGTCACGCTGAACAGCGCATTCCTTCCGGAGCTCGCAAGACAGGAGGCGCTTGGCAAGGTGTCTGGCTGGGGCTGGAGTTTCGGCTATCTGGGCGGTTTGCTCGCACTCGGGCTCGGGCTCGGCTACGTGCAATGGGCGCAGGCGCATGGCCATACCGCCGTGCAGTTTGTTCCGGTGACGATGCTGATCACGGCCGCGGTGTTCGCGCTGGCGGCGGCACCGATGTTCCTGATGGTGCGCGAGCGCGCAGTGCCGCGCACCGACGTGTCGGTAAGCAGTTTCGTGGCCGAGTCTGCGCAGCGGATGTGGCATACGTTGAAAAACATCCGCGCGTATCGCGACTTTGGCTGGCTGATGGTGTGCGGCTTCTTCTACCAGGGAGGGATCGCGGTCGTGATTGCGCTGGCAGCCATCTACGCGCAGCAGGTGATGAGTTTCTCAATGGCACAGACGATGCTGTTGATCCTGCTGGTCAACGTGACGGCCGCGATTGGCGCGTTTCTCTTTGGCTACGTGCAGGACGCGCTCGGGCATCGCGCCACCCTGGCGATCACGATCGCGGGCTGGATCGCGATGGTGCTGACGGTGGTCTTGTCGACCGGCTCGGTTGGCTTCTGGATCGCCGCCAACATTGCCGGCGTGTGCATGGGATCAAGCCAGTCGGCAGGGCGGGCGATGGTCGGACTGTTCGCGCCGGCCTCACGGCTGGCCGAGTTCTACGCGTTGTGGAACGCCGCCGTATGGTTGTCGGGCGTGTTTGGTCCGGTGACCTACGGTCTCGTGACCTGGATGACGGACAACAATCATCGACTGGCGATCCTCGTGACCGGAATGTATTTCGTGATCGGACTGTTGGTCCTTGCGCTCGTCAATGTTGAGCGCGGGCGTTTGGCGGCCAAGGCCGACTGAGTCAGAGACTGAGTGCCGCAATCCCCGCCTTGGCGATCAGCACGTCTTCGCTCGACTGCACTCCCGAGACGCCAACGGCGCCGATGACGTGACCATCGACGATGATCGGTACACCACCTTCGAGCATGCCCTGCAGCGGCGCCGACAGGAACGCCGTGCGTCCCTGGTTGATCATGTCCTCGTAACGTTTGGTCTCGCGGCGTCCCAGCGCGGCCGCGCGTGCCTTTTCCTGCCCGATATAGACGGACACCGTCGCCGCCCCGTCGAGTCGCTGCAGCCACAGCAGATGGCCACCATCGTCGACGATCGCGATCGTCACTGCCCATTTGTTCTTTATCGCTTCGGCGGCGGACGCGCTGCCGATCTTCTGCACATCATCGAGCGTAAGGAATTTTCTGGTTTGCATCGTGCACTCCTGGAAGACGAACGTCAGGAGATTAGCCGATCACGCGCCAGCGCCAGCCACTCACGCAAAGCAACGTGAGAAAGACGAAGGGCGTCCGGCGTCGGCACCAGGTGCAGCCAGTCAAATTCGCGCAATCCCTGAAAGCCCGTCGGTGCCGGAATGACGTGCAGGCCAGCCCGCTCGAACTGCGCCGCCGCGCGGGGGATATGAAAGCTGTGCGTGACCAGCAGCACGCGCGAGACGCCGGCCGCGCGCAGTTCGCGCGCGCTGAATTCCGCGTTCTGGGCCGTGGTGTTGCTGGCGGTCTCCATCCAGCGTGGCGTGATACCGAACTCGCGCTCCAGCACGCGTCGCATCAGCTCTGCTTCCGGTTCGCGCTCATCGTCACCGAGGCCACCGGTCAGCAAGACCGGCAGTCCGGTGATGCGGGCAAGATGCGCGCCGTAGCGCACGCGCGCAAGCGTGAAGGCGCTGACTGTGTCGCCACCCCATTCGATCGCGCCGCGCGCACGCCCACCGGCAAGGATCACGATCGCCTGCGCATCCTTCGCCCGCGCGATATCCAGCGGCGGCACTTCGAGTGGCTTGAAGAGCGAAAACGCGACGACGGGCAGGCTCAACGCCAGCAAGCCGAGCAATGAAATCGTGATCAGGCCACGCGCTGCCCCACGGCGGCGCTTGAGCATCCAAAAGCCAAGCGCCGTCGTGATCAGCAGCAGGACCGGCGGCAGCAGGAACGACGCGAGGAAGTAGCTGAGGCTGAAGCTCTCCAAAGTGAAGTCGCTCACGCCACCCGTGGGCGCCGTTGCATCAACGCGCCGCGACCGCGGCGCGCACCTGCTCGAGCGCGGCCGGGTCCTCGATCGTGGTCAGGTCGCCCGGATCGCGGCCTTCGCAGATCGCCTGGATCGATCGGCGCAGCAGCTTGCCGGACCGCGTTTTCGGCAGCACGGTGACGAAGTGCACGCGTGAGGGGCGTGCGACGGCGCCGAGTTGCTCGTCGACCACCTTCATCATTTCGCCTTCGTGCGCGCGCCTGAGTTCCGGCGTTGCGATCTTTTCCATGTCTTTCAGCACCGCGAACGCCATCGCGACCTGGCCCTTGAGTTGATCGGCGACGCCGATCACGGCCACTTCGGCGATGTTCGAATGCGAACTGAGCGACTCTTCAATCTCGCGCGTTCCGAGCCGATGGCCGGCCACGTTGATGACGTCATCGGTGCGGCCGAGAATCAGGAAGTACCCGTCGGTGTCCCGAATGCCCCAGTCAAAGGTCGAGTAGACGGTCCTGTTGGGAATGCTCTTCCAGTAGGTCTTGACGAAACGCTCGTCGTCGCGCCACACGGTGCTCATGCAGCCCGGCGGCAGCGGGCCGCATATACCGACCACGCCTTTCTCGTTGTCGCCGATTTCTTCGCCGGTCATCTCGTTGTACAGGCGCACGTCGTAGCCGTAGACGGGCAGGCCCGGCGAGCCGAACTTGGACGGCAGCGCTTCGACTCCCCGGCAGATTGCCAGGATCGGCCAGCCGGACTCCGTCTGCCAGAAGTTGTCAACGATGGGCTTCTTGATTCCGTCCGCGATCCAGCGCGCGGTCGGCTCATCCAGCGGTTCGCCGGCAAGGAAGAGCAATCGCAGCGAAGACAGGTCGTACTTGGACAGCAACGCCGGGTCCTGCTTTTTCAGCACGCGGATCGCGGTCGGCGCGGAGAACATGACCGTCACCTTGTACTTCTCGACAATGCTCCACCAGACGCCGCCGTCGGGTCGAATCGGCGTTCCCTCGTATAGAACGGTCGCCATTCCGGCGAGCAGCGGGCCATAGACGATGCAGCTGTGCCCTACGACCCAACCGATGTCGCTGGTCGAGAAATATGTTTCGCCGGCGTTACCGCAGAAGATGTGTTTCATCGACGCGGCCAGGGCGACTGCGTAACCGCCCGTGTCGCGCTGTACGCCCTTGGGCTTGCCGGTCGTGCCTGACGTGTACAGCACGTAAGACGCCTCGTTGGATTCGAGCCATTCGCACGGCACTTCGTCATTCATGTGCCGCTCGCGCAGCGTCGAGTAATCGACGTCGCGGCCTGCAACCAGCTTCATGTCGGCCAGACCGCGGTTGACCATCACCACTTTCTGCGGCGGATTCTTCGCCAGCGCGATCGCCTCGTCGAGAAGGCCCTTGTACGGCACCACCTTGCCGCCCCGGGAACCGGCGTCGCTGCTGACGATGACCTTGGGCGTGGCATCGTCGATGCGCGTCGCGAGACTGACCGAGGCAAAGCCGCCGAAGACAACCGAGTGAATCGCGCCGATGCGCGTGCACGCCAGCATGGCAAAAACGGCTTCGGGAATCATCGGCATGTAGATCAGCACCCGATCGCCGCGACCGACGCCCAAGCCTCTGAGTGCGCCGGCCATCCGATTGACCTCGCGATAGAGCTGCTTGAACGTGTAGATCTTCTCGCTGCCGGTCTCGGTCGAGACATAGATCAGCGCACTGGCATCTCCTCGAGTTGCGAGATGGCGATCGATTGCGTTGTGGCAGAGGTTGGTCTTGCCACCGACAAACCACTTGGCGAACGGCGGATTCGAGTAGTCCAGTACCTTGGTGAACGGCGTCTGCCAGTCGATCAGGCGCGCCTGATCGCCCCAGAACTCCTCGGGCCTGGAAATTGACCTAGCGTGGAACTCCCTGTACTTGGTCATCGCGTGTTCCCTCCGAATGGTTTGACTGCAGTTCTCGTTGTTGCCGCAGCAGTTTCAGCAGCGGGTCGATCTGAACCAGAAGCCGCGGGAGATGCGGCACCACTTCATTGGCACGCCCGGCACGGATGAGCGCGAGCGCAAGACTGACATCCATCGATGATTCATCAGGCCGCGCTTCGGTGGCACCGGGGGCTGCGCCTTCGGCTGAGCCGAGCACGATGCGGCGCGAACGATTGGCCTGCGCCTGCTGCGCACGCCTTTGGGCGATCGCGCGCAATTCCTCGGCACCGCGGCGCAGTTCTTCCGACAGTGTGGCCACGCCAATGCAGGTCCAGACTTCCACGCCCGGTCCGGCCGCATCGACGTTCTCAAGCACCTTGCGCAGACGCGCGGCGAATCGGAGTACACCGGACAGGCCGTTGGTCTGCGTGGCCACGCAGAATTCATAGCGGTCCGAGCGCGTGCCGAGATCTTCCAGGCGGATCGAGGCGGCCAACGTCCGCCCAACCAGCTTGACGCGTTGCTCAATCTCGCCCTCCCACGAATCCGACTGCGGCATCGAAAGCTCGACCCGAACACAGATCAGTGCCACGTCGGACAGGTTGCGCCGCGAGTACGAAATCAGCTTGTCGACCTGGCGATCAAAGAACGCCAGGTTGTGCAGTTCGGTATCGGGATCGATCGTGCGCGCCGACTCCAGCGTTGATTGTGTCTCCGACAGCGTTTCGCGCGTGGTCGACAGCTTGACCAGCACCTCGAGTCTGGAGATCAGTTCCGCCGAGTTCACGCCTTTCTGGATGAAGTCGGTCGCGCCGAGCGCCGAGGCGCGCTCGCGCTCCGCCTCTTCATCGGCACCGGTGATGACAACCACTGGCAGTTCGCGGATGCGCTGCACCTTTGAACTTCGGATGCGCGACAGCAGCTCGAAGCCGTCGATCTTCGGCATCGTCAGATCGCTGATCAGTACGCGGATCGATGCGTCCAGCAGGATGGCCTGCCACGCCGCCTCACCGTCGGTGACCTCGCGGATGTCGAAGCGATCGCGGATGTGTTGCGTGATCGACGCTCGCACGATGCGCGAATCGTCGGCGATCAGAATCCGCGCCTTGGTCGGCAGCGGCAGTGTGTTCTTGAAGGAGGCGTCGTCCGACACGCAGTCACTCGCAGGCACGGTGAAATCTCACCGCGCGACTGGGCATTCAAATGTACCCGAAATGCCTGGCGCGGCGATACCCAACGTCGCGCGCTGGGATTTTCCAGAGTCTTTCGCTATCTTGGCCAGATGTTTTCGCCATCCGTCTGATCATGGTCACGCGATTGCGGTCATCCATCTGCGGCGGATCGCCGGCGCGCTTGCGGGCATGGGTCGGGTTAATCAGCGCGGCACTCTCGATCACCTTCGGATCCCCAGTCGCGCATCCGCAGGGCGCCGCGACGACGCCATCAGATGGCGCGGAAGTCGTGATGCACGCGCTGGGATTCCTTGGCGTGCCATATCGAATGGGCGGAGACGATCCAGCGCGCGGATTTGACTGCAGCGGCCTGGTGCGACATGTATTTGGCCTGGCGCTTGGGCTGGATCTGCCGCGCCGTTCGGAGTCGATGAGCGAGCGGGGCCGGTCCGTCGCGACCGAAACACTCGAGCCCGGCGACCTGTTGTTCTTCAACACGCTCGGCACACCGTTCTCGCATGTGGCGCTATACATCGGGGAGGGTCGCTTTGTGCACGCGCCGGCGCGTGGTGGACAGGTTCGCATCGAATCGATGCAGCTCCCCTACTGGCGTGCGCGATACAACGGTGCCAGGCGTCTGGGGCGTGAGGTCGTGTCCGCGTCCGAGCTGATTGAAGTCTCGCCTGTTCTGGACGTCGGATCGGGTCGAGAGGCCGGCTGGGCGACTCCCGACTACAAGCACTGAAAGCCGGTTGATCATTGCGCCATATCAAATGAGAACGAATTGCATTTGCGAATCGTTTTCGATAACCTTCTTGCCATGGCGGGCTGCTAAATGCGGCGCGCCACCGTCAAACAAGCCAAATCGGGAGTCGCAATGAACGAGTTGAAGAGTCGGGTCGAGCGCTGGCTCGAGGCAGCGATGGCCGCGACCTGTGTGGTGGGTACATTGATCGCGGCTGCCTTGCCATGGCCGAGCCACGCGCAGGCCAAAGGCGAGGCCGTATTGAATCTCTATTCTGCCCGTCACTATCAGACCGACGAAGCGCTGTACGAAAGTTTCACCAAGCAAACCGGCATCAAGATCAACCGCATTGAACTTGGGGATGAGCCACTACTGCAGAGATTGAAGAGCGAGGGCGCGAACAGCCCGGCCGATGTCGTGTTGCTGGTCGACGCGGCGCGGCTGTGGCGTGCGCAGATCGACGGGTTGTTCCAGCCGATCCAATCGAAAACGCTCGAAGAGCGTATTCCCTCCGGACTGCGATCCAATGATGGCAGCTGGTTTGGTTTTTCCACGCGGGCGCGCGTGATTGTGTACGACAAGTCGCGCGTGAAGGCGGCCGACGTGGATACCTACGAGAAGCTCGCCGACCCGAAGAACAAGGGGCTCGTGTGCACGCGCTCGGGCTCGCATCCGTACATGTTGTCGTTGGTCGGCGCGATGGTTGAGCGCAGCGGCGAAGCCGCGACCGAGGCATGGGCAAAAGGCGTGGTCGCCAACATGGCGCGGCCACCGCGTGGTGGCGACACCGACCAGATTCGCGCCGTGGCAAGCGGCGAGTGTGGCGTAGCGTTGACCAACACCTACTACTGGTTGCGATTGGTGCGCTCGACCGATACCAAGGACAAGGAGGTTATTGGCAGGGTGGGGTTCGTCTGGCCGAACCAGTCGACCAGCGGTACGCACGTCAACATTTCCGGTGGCGGCGTCGCACGCCACGCGCCACACCGAGACAACGCCATCAAGTTTCTCGAATACCTGTCGGGCAAGGAGGCGCAAGCATACTTTGCCGAGGGCAACAACGAATGGCCAGTCGTCAAGGGGGCCATGACAAGCAACGCCGCGCTGGAAGGACTGGGGACGTTCAAGCATGAGAGCGTGCCGGTTTCCTCGATCGGCAAGGGTCAGATCGCCGCGCAGCGGATACTTGATCGCGTCGGTTATCGCTGAGATTCAATGCGACGCGCTGCGTATGATCCACGCGCATGGCGCGGGCCGCAGTTGATGTCCTCATCATTGGAGCGGGTCACAACGGACTGGCCTGCGCCTGTTACCTCGCCGGCGCAGGGCTGAAGGTCCGCGTGCTCGAGCGGCGCGACGTGGTCGGCGGCGCGGCGGTGACCGAGGAGTTCGTCCCCGGCTTCAGGAATTCGAGCGCGAGCTACACGGTCAGCCTGCTGAATCCGCAGGTCATTCGCGATCTGAAGCTCAGTGAACGCGGACTGCGCATTATCGAACGTCCGTTTTCCAACTTCGTGCCGCTACCGGACGGAAGGTATCTGAAGTTCAGAGGTGATGCGGCCGGCTCCGCTGCTGAAGTTGCGAAGTTCTCCGCTCGCGATGCAGACGCACTGCCCGCGTACTACGCGCACCTCGACGAGCTGGCCGATCTGCTGAAACAATGGGTGCTGCGTGCGCCGCCGAATCTGGGCGGTCCGCTCGTGGTACAAAGTTTGCGCGATGCAGTGACGGCGGCGCGCCTTCTGCTGCAGTTCGCACGGATGCCGCGCACTGGCCAGCGCGACCTGATCGGCCTCTTCACCAGGAGCGCGGGCCACTGGCTCGATGCAATGTTCGAATCTGAGCCGCTGAAAAGCGTGCTTGGCTGGGATTCGGTGGTCGGCAATTACGCGAGCCCGTACGCGGCGGGCTCGGCCTATGTGCTGCTGCATCACGGCCTTGGCGAGGTCAACGGCAAGCAGGGCCGATGGGGGCACGCAATCGGTGGCATGGGCCGGATCACTCAACTGATGGCCGATGAGGCGCGCGCGCGCGGCGTTCAGATCGATGTGAATTCGCGTGTGGATCGCGTGATCGTCGAGCGCGAGCGCGCAATGGGAGTCGCGCTTGCAGGTGGGGAAGAAATCCGCGCGCGCGCGGTCGCCTCAAGCGTCAATCCGAAGCTCCTGTATCAGCGGTTGATCGAGCGCTCAGCGCTGCCGCTCGACTTCGCGGAGTCGATTGAACGCTACAAATGCGGCTCAGGTTCGTTTCGCATCAATGTCGCTCTGTCTGAACTGCCGGACTTTTCCTGCCTGCCAGGAACGCAGGCGCAGCCGCATCACGCCAGTGGGATCCTGTTTGCACCGTCGCTGCGCCACATGGATCAGGCGTGGCGCGAGGCTGAGGAGCGCGGTTTTTCACGCGCACCGATCGTCGAGATGCTGATTCCAAGTGTGGTCGATGGTTCGCTGGCGCCGAAAGATGCGCACGTTGCAAGCCTGTTCTGCCAGCAGTTCAAACCCGATGCCGATTGGGATGGGTTGAAGGATGACGCGGTGCAATCGATCTTCGATGTCGTGCATTCACACTGCCCGAACTTTCGTCGATCACTCCTTGGCTATCGCGCGTGGTCTCCGCTCGATCTCGAGCGCGAGTTCGGTCTGATCGGCGGCGACATCACGCATGGCCAGCTGTCGCTCGATCAGCTCTTCTCGCTGCGACCGGTGTTTGGTTACGCGCGCTATCGCGGCCCGATCAAGGCGCTTTACCACTGCGGTTCCGGGGCGCACCCTGGCGGTGGCGTGACCGCTGCGCCGGGGCACAACGCGGCGCGCGAAATGATCCGTGACCTGTGTTAACTGGACAATCCTGCGGCAAGCTCCACATTGCCGCCCGCCGCCGCGGTGTTGATCGTCAGCGTACGTTCGGTGCAGAAGCGCAGCAGATAGTGCGGCCCGCCCGCCTTGGGGCCGGTACCGGACAGCCCTTCGCCGCCAAACGGCTGCACGCCCACGACCGCGCCGATCATATTGCGGTTCACGTACAGATTGCCCGCGCGGATGCGTGATGCAACCTGGTCGACGCGCGCATCGAGCCGCGTGTGCAGTCCGCACGTCAGTCCATATCCGGTGCCGTTGATCTGTTCGATCACTTCGTCAAGCTTCAGCTTGTCGAAGCGCACCACATGCAGGATCGGACCGAAATGCTCCTGTGCCAGCTGTGAAATCGATGTGATCTCGTAAGCGATCGGTGCGAAGTAGAAACCGTCAATTCCCGCCGGCAAATCGCATTCGTGGATTCGCTTCGCATTCGTGCGCAGCCAGTCGCGCTGACGCGCCAGCAACGCCAGCTGCTCAGCGTCGATCACCGGACCGACATCGGTTCGCGGGTCGGCGGGATCGCCGATGCGCAGTTCGCGCATCGCGCCCCCGATCATCGTCAGCATCGAGTCGGCGATCTCGCTCTGGACGAACAGTACGCGCAGCGCGCTGCAGCGCTGGCCGCAGGAACGAAAGGCGCTGGCAATCACGGCGTCGCTGACCTGCTCGGGCAGGGCGGTGGAGTCGACGATCATTGCGTTCTGCCCGCCGGTTTCCGCGATCAGCACCCCTATCGGCGCATCACGCGCTGCCAGCGCGCGGTTGATCGCGCGCGCCGTCGCGGTCGAACCCGTGAAAGCCACGCCCGCTACGTGCGCATCCGACGTCAGCGCTGCCCCCACGGTTTCGCCGCGGCCGGGAACGAATTGCAGAACGTCGCGCGGGATGCCGGCGGCATGCATCAGTCCGACCGCGTCAAAGGCGATCAATGGCGTCTGCTCGGCGGGTTTGGCGATGACGGCGTTGCCCGCGACCAGTGCAGCGGCAATCTGCCCGGCGAAGATCGCGAGCGGAAAATTCCACGGACTGATGCAGACGAACACACCGCGCCCGCCAAGCTGCAGCCGGTTTGATTCACCAACCGGTCCAGGCAGATGTTGCGCGGCTAGATGCGACTCGGCCTGCGCTGCGTAATAACGGAGAAAGTCGACCGCCTCGCGCACTTCTAGGTGCGCATCGAGCATGGTCTTGCCGGCCTCCTGTACGAGACGCGCCACCAGATCATCATGCGCTGCTTCGAATGCATCAGCGCAGCGATTGAGCAGCGCGGCGCGTTGGGCTACCGGCTGCGCGTCCCACTTCCTGAAAGCGGCCATTGCGGCTACCACAGCAGCGGTCGCATCTTCAGGGGTGGCTTCGACGACTGAACCAACCCGGTCCGTGCGTCGTGCGGGATTGTTCATGTCGATCGCGGTGCGCGCGCTGGTGACCCCGGAAATGAGCGGAACCGCGGCGACTGGTCGCAGCTGCGTGACCCGACGCGCGAGCGCGGCGAGGATCGCTGCGTCCTGCAGGTCGATTCCGCGCGAGTTCCGGCGCTCGTCGAAGAGTGCCGCGCCGGTGCGCAACACGGTGACGGGTGTAGGGCTTGCGACCGCCCGCTCGGCCATTGTGAACGGGTCCCCGATCAGGCTCTCCGGTGGCACTGATTTGTCCGAGATCTGATGCACGAACGACGAATTGGCGCCGTTTTCCAGCAGACGCCGCACGAGGTAAGCGAGCAGATCGCGAAATTCGCCCACCGGCGCATAGACGCGTACGCGCGCAGCGGGTTGGTCGGCAAGGACGGCGGCAAACAGCGGGGCACCCATGCCATGCAGCCGTTGGAACTCATAGCGCGAGTGCGGATAGCGCCCTGCGATATCGACGATCGTCGCCGCGGTGAGGGCGTTGTGGGTGGCGAACTGCGAGTACACCAGCGATCCGGCGGCTAACAAACGCTGCGCGAACACCGCATAGGCAACATCGCTTGCCCACTTGCGCGTGAACACCGGAAAGCCGTCCAACCCTTGCTCCTGCGCGCGCTTGATCTCGGCATCCCAGTACGCACCCTTGACGAGCCGCACCGCGAGCGGTCGACCGAGTTCTTTCCCGCAACCGAGCAAATGATCGATGGCGCTCCCGGCACGCGGCAGATACGCCTGAACGGCGAGCCCAAGTCCGGCCCAGTCGGCGATCCTGGGCTCACGCATCAGTCGTTCCACCATTGCGACCTGCAGTTCCAGCCGCTCCGACTCCTCGGCGTCGATCGCGAAGTTGATGTTGGCCTCGCGTGCCAGAACGGCCAGTTCAAGCAACTGCGGATACAGCTCCCGCTCGACGCGGTCGATCTGTGTGGTCTCAAAGCGCGGATGAATCGCAGACAGCTTGACGGAGATGCCGTCGCGTTCAAACCATTCGCTGCCCCCGCGAGCCTCTTTCAGCGCGCGGATCGCAGCGGCGTACGAATCGAAGTTGCGGCGTGCGTCCGCCGTGGTGCGCACGCCTTCGCCAAGCATGTCGAATGAGTAGAACTCGCGCGCATCGGGGCGCCGTGCTGCCCGCGTGATCGCGGCTGGCAGCGTGCCGGAAAACACAAACTGCTCACCAAAGCGGCGAATGCCTTCGATTACCAGCGGTCGCAGCGTTGTGCGCGCCAGCCAGACACGCACCGCATTTGCGTCATCTCCCGCCTGCAACTCGGCATCACCCGCGGTGTGGCCGGCGATCTTGAGCGCGGTGTTCAGGACCCGCTGAACCAGCCCGTCATTGCCAGACGACTGTGCGTTGCGAAATGCCGCCAGCTTTTCTGCAATCAGCCACGTCTGCGTCTCTGCATCAGGTGCGCGCAGCAATGCTTCGGCCAGTCGCAGCAGCGCAATACCCTCAGGGCTGGCCAGCGGAAACGAGGCGAGCAGATTCTGTGCGGACAGCCATCCGGCGTCGGCGTTGCGGACCGCGGCGATGTATTGCAGAGCGCGCGCATGGGCAGCGCCGCGGATCTCGGGGTCGGGTGCCTCCTTCAGAAGTCGATCGACCTGCAATCGTTCATCCACCGCGGGGTCGCCAAAGTTCGGCAGCCTGTCCAATGAGGCAAGAAATTCGGCGACCTGCAGACTGCTCATCGCGTGTCTCCCATACGGTTCGATTCCGGATGCCGCGGCAATCTATCACCGCGCTGAGGCCAAGACGGCGGTGCTGACTACAATCGTCGCCTGTTTCGGCCGAAACATCGACGGTCCGACGGTAGTCCACGATGCTTCAATTTTCGGAAGAAACCGGGTTCATCGGTCTGTTCGTCGCCAGTTTCATCTCGGCCACCGTGCTGCCGGGTGGTTCGGAAGTCGTGCTGATCGCGTTGATCCACAAATATCCTGACAGCCTGTGGCAGGCGGTTTGTGTGGCGACCATTGGCAACACACTTGGAGGAATGACCTCCTATCTGCTCGGGCGGCTGATTCCGAACCGCGTTCAAGACAAGGCCATCATCCATCTTCACCAGCACGGTTACTGGGCGCTGTTGTTCTCCTGGGTGCCGCTCGTCGGTGATGCGCTGTGCGTCGCGGCCGGATGGTTGCGCTTCAATCCGTGGGTGTCCCTGGTCATGCTCGCGGCTGGGAAGTTGCTTCGTTACGTTCTGGTTGCGGGTGGCTGGGCATGGATCGAAGCCATGTTCTTGACCTGAAGATCGACGGCCCGCGAAACCGACATCACGGACGGTTCGTATAATCCAGCGCTCGGCGTCGTGCCGCATCACTGATTCGAAGACAAATCCATGAAGGTGCTCGTTCCGGTCAAACGTGTCGTCGACTACAACGTCAAGGTCCGCGTCAAATCGGACCAGACCGGCGTTGACATCGCGAACGTCAAGATGTCCATGAACCCGTTCGATGAAATCGCGATCGAAGAGGCTGTTCGACTCAGGGAGGCGGGTGTTGCGACAGAGGTGATCGCAGTTTCCTGCGGCGTTACCCAGTGCCAGGAAACCCTGCGTACCGCAATGGCGATCGGTGCCGATCGCGCCATCCTCGTCGAAAGCGACGCCGAACTGCAGCCGCTTGCCGTCGCAAAAATCCTCAAGGTGCTGGTTGACAGGGAAAAGCCCACGCTCATCCTGTGTGGCAAGCAGGCGATCGACGACGATGCGAACCAGACCGGCCAGATGCTCGCCGCGTTGGCGAACTTGCCGCAGGCCACTTTCGTATCCAAGCTCAAGATTGCCGATGGCGCGGCGAACGCCACACGCGAGGTCGATGGCGGGCTCGAGACGGTCGCGATCAAGCTGCCCGCGGTCGTCACCGTCGACCTGCGTCTGAACGAGCCGCGTTACGTCACCTTGCCCAACATCATGAAGGCCAAGAAGAAGCCGCTCGAGAACGTCAAACCGGCTGACCTGGGTGTCGATCCGGCGCCGCGCATCAAGACGCTGAAGGTCACCGATCCGCCGGCACGCAAGGCCGGAGTCAAGGTGCCTGATGTGTCCACGCTGGTCGCGAAGCTGAAGAACGAAGCGAAATGCCTATAGACCGGACGCGTTGCGCCGGCCTATATCGCCGCGTCGAAATGGACGCTTCGCGCCACTGAACTCGGCGGACACTGGAGAGATCAAATGACTGCATTGGTATTGGCTGAACACGATCAGGTCCATTTGCGCGCGGCGACGCTGAACACCGTCACCGCAGCGGCGAAAGCGGGCGGGGACGTGCACGTGCTGGTGGTAGGTAGTGGCTGCGCGGGCGCAGGTGCGCATGCGGCCAGGCTCACCGGCGTCAGCAAGGTGCTGGTCGCTGATGCGCCGCACTTCGCCGACGGTCTTGCCGAAAATGTCGCCGAACAGGTGCTCGCGCTGGCCAAGGCTTATTCGCACATCTTTGCGCCGGCGACGGCATACGGCAAGAACATCCTGCCGCGCGTGGCGGCAAGACTCGACAGCGCGCAGGTGTCAGACATCATCAGTGTCGAGTCACCCGATACGTTCACGCGGCCGATCTACGCCGGCAACGCGATCGCCACGGTGCAGGTCGCCGATGCGATCAAGGTCATAACGGCACGTACAACCAACTTCGACGCGGTGAGCGAGGCCGGCAGTGCCGCCGTTGAAAACATCACGGCGGTCGCCGACACGGGCCTGTCGAAATTTGTCTCGCGCGACATCGCGAAGAGCGATCGCCCCGAGCTGCAGGGCGCCAAGATGGTCGTCTCCGGTGGCCGCGGCATGGGCTCGGCGGAGAATTTCAAACTGCTCGAACCCCTGGCTGACAAGCTCAATGCGGCGATGGGCGCATCGCGCGCGGCGGTGGATGCGGGTTATGCGCCCAACGACTGGCAGGTCGGACAGACCGGCAAGGTGGTGGCGCCGCAGCTGTACATCGCGGTCGGCATCTCGGGTGCGATTCAGCATCTGGCGGGCATGAAGGACAGCAAGGTCATCGTAGCGATCAACAAGGATGCAGAGGCGCCGATCTTTTCGGTGGCTGACTACGGGCTGGTCGCGGATCTGTTCGAAGCAGTGCCGCAACTGGTGAAAGAACTGGGCTGATTACTAGGCGGAGTGGGTCATGAGCTACGTCGCGCCGGTCAAGGAAATGCTGTTCGTGATGCACGAACTGGCGGGTCTTGCCAATGTGCAGAAGCTTCCCGGATGTGAAGAGGCCACCGACGACACGGTGGCCGCGGTGCTGGAAGAAAATGCACGCTTCATGGCTGAAGTCGTTGCTCCACTGAACTGGACCGGCGACCTCAAGCCGTCCACCTGGAACGATGGTCGCGTCACGACCACCCCTGGATTCAAGGAGGCATTTCGGCAGTTTGCGGAAGCAGGCTGGCAGGGGCTACAGCATCCGACGCAGTACGGAGGACAGGGACTGCCGAAGCTGGTTGCGACAGCATGCACGGAGATGCTCAATTCGGCCAACCTTTCGTTCGCGTTGTGCCCGTTGCTGACCGACGGCGCGATCGAAGCGCTGATGACCGCCGGCACCGACGTGCAGAAGGATCTTTACGTTCCGAAGCTGATCGACGGAACATGGACCGGCACGATGAACCTGACCGAGGCGCAAGCCGGTTCCGATCTCGCGTTAGTGCGGACCAAGGCCGTGCCACAGGGTGATGGCAGCTATCGGCTGTCCGGAACGAAGATCTTCATCACTTATGGCGAACACGATCTGGCGGAAAACATCGCCCATCTTGTACTCGCACGCACACCGGACGCGCCGGAGGGCGTAAAGGGCATTTCGCTTTTCATCGTGCCGAAGTTTCTCGTCAATGCCGACGGTTCGCTCGGCAAGCGCAATGACGTGTGGTGCGCGTCGATCGAGCACAAGCTTGGCATCAAGGCGAGCCCGACCGCGGTGCTGCTATTCGGCGACAACAAGGGCGACGTCGGTCCGGGCGCAATCGGCCATCTGATCGGCGAGGAGAACCGCGGCCTCGAGTACATGTTCATCATGATGAACGCCGCGCGGTTCCAGGTCGGACTGCAGGGTATCGCCGTCGCGGAGCGCGCTTATCAGAAGGCGGCTGCGTACGCAAAAGATCGCGTGCAGAGTCGCGCGGTCGAAGGATCGAACCAGGCAGTGACGATTATTCATCACCCCGACGTGCGTCGCATGCTGATGCACATGCGCGCCAACGCCGAGGCGGCGCGAGCGGTCGCCTATGTGGCGGCTGCGTGGTGCGACATCGCGCACCACCATGCGGACGCAGCAGTACGCAAGCAGGCCCGAGCCGTCTACGAATACTTGGTGCCGATCGTCAAGGGTTGGTCGACCGAGATGTCGATCGACGTGGCCTCGCACGGCGTGCAGGTGCACGGCGGGATGGGATTCATTGAGGAGACCGGTGCGGCGCAGTTCTATCGCGATGCGCGCATCCTGACGATCTACGAAGGCACGACGGCGATTCAGGCGAATGATCTGGTTGGCCGCAAGACCGCGCGCGATGGCGGTGCGGTGGTCAAGAGCCTGATCGCGCAGATGCGCGCAACGGAGACTGAGCTTGCACGTGAAAAGTCGGCGGATCTGGCGGCGATTCACAAGCAGTTCAAGGCCGCGGTCGATGACTACGCCGCCGTTGTCGACCATGTGGTCGCGCATGCGAAAAGCGACATTCGCGGCGTGCATGCGGGATCGGTGCCCTATCTGAAGCTCGCCGGAATCGTCCACGGCGGCTGGCAAATGGTACGCGCAGCACTCGCTGCGCAGCGCAAACTCGCCGCTGGCGCAATGGACGCGGACTTCCTGCGCGCCAAGATCGCGACCGCGCGCTTCCATGCGGACCACATCCTGTCCGCGACGTCGGGTTTGCGGTCGAGCGTCATTGAGGGCGCTGCCGGCGTGCTGGCGATCCCGGCCGATCAGTTCTGAGCCGCGTACCCGCCCGCGATAGGTGGTCCCTATCGCGCAAATTGAGACAAGTCATTGGAGCGCATCGGTGAATGCGCCTACAGTTTGAGTTTCCGGGCGCCGAGTGATTGAGGCCCGGCTTCCTTCGTTTAATCAAGTCTGGAGACTCTTTATGGCACAACTGAAAGGCTCGAAGACCGAGGGCAACCTCAAGGCCGCTTTTGCCGGCGAATCGCAAGCTAATCGCCGTTACCTGTATTTCGCAGCAAAGGCTGATGTCGAGGGCTACAACGATGTCGCCGCTGTCTTCCGCTCGACGGCGGAAGGCGAGACCGGACATGCCCATGGCCACCTCGAGTACCTGGAGCAGGTGGGCGACCCGGCCACGGGACTGCCGATCGGTCCGACCAAGGCGAATCTGAAGGCCGCGATCGCAGGTGAAACGCACGAATACACCGACATGTATCCGGGCATGGCAAAAGCCGCGCGTCAGGAAGGTTTCGACGAAATTGCCGACTGGTTCGAGACGCTGGCCAAAGCCGAGCGGTCGCATGCCAACAAGTTTCAGAAGACGCTCGACACGATTGTCGATTAGTCGCTGATCCCGGCGTACGTCGCGGCGGGACTCAAACTCGGCGTTCGAGCGGATATCGGCGGCGCCGATGCGGCGCAACGCGCTGGATGCGGGCCGCGCTCGTTCAACGACGTGGCCCGTTTCACTTTTGATGGGATAACAGGGAAAACAATGACGGTCCGCGAAGGCTCGCTGGAAGCGCCGACTCGCCACGCGCTCGATTGGAAGAACCCGGACTTCTACAGCGAAGAAGCGCTCAACAAGGAACTGCATCGCGTCTTTGACATCTGCCATGGTTGTCGCCGCTGCGTCAGTCTGTGCGGTTCGTTTCCGACGCTGTTCGACCTTGTCGACAACAGTCCGACCATGGAGATGGACGGTGTTCCAAAGGAGAAATTCAAGGACGTCGTCGACCAGTGCTACCTGTGTGACATGTGCTTCATGACGAAATGTCCGTACGTGCCGCCGCATGCGTGGAATCTCGACTTTCCGCATCTGATGCTGCGTGCGAAAGCGATGCAGTTCCGCAAGCACGGCGCGAAAGCCACGGACAAGTTCATGACCTCGACCGACAAGGTCGGCATCTTCGCCGGAATCCCCATCGTCACACAGGCGATCAATGCGGTGAACCGAACTGCGCCTGCGCGCGCTGTGCAGGAGAAACTGCTCGGCCTCGAGCGCAACGCGTGGCGGCCCGAATTCGCGACCAAGAAGTTCCGCTCTGCAGCGCACTCGAACAAGGCGGCGCCGGTGAAGGACGGTGCCAAGACGCCGGGCAAGGTGGCGATCTTCTCGACCTGCTACGTCAACTACAACGAGCCCGGCATCGGCCATGACTTGGTCAGCATCCTTGCGCATAACGCCATTCCATATGTTCTTGCGGAGCAGGAAGCTTGTTGCGGTATGCCGAAGCTGGAGATCGGCGATCTTGATGCGGTTGAGCAGTTGAAGAGCATCAACATCCCGCAGCTGGTTCGGCTCGCGCGCGAGGGCTATGCGATTCTTTCGGCGATTCCGTCCTGCACGCTGATGTTCAAGCAGGAGCTGCCGCTGCTGTTCCCTGGCGATGCCGACGTCAAGCTCGTCAGCGATGCGATGTGGGATCCGTTCGAGTATCTCGTCGCGCGCAACAAGGACGGCCTGCTGAAGACGGACTTCCGCCAGGCGCTCGGCACGGTGTCGTACCACGTTCCCTGCCACGGACGGGTCCAGAACATCGGCAGGAAGACGGAGGAGTTTCTGAAGCTTGTGCCGGAGACGAAGGTCAATACGGTCGAACGCTGCTCCGGGCACTCCGGCCTGTGGGGAACGCGTAAGGAGTTTCACGCGATGGCGATGAAGATCGGCAAGCCGGTTTTCAAGGCGATGGCGGGGGCGAAACCCGACTACATCAGCTCGGATTGCCAGCTGGCGGGCCACCATCTCGAGCAGGGAATCGAGCAGTTCGCGAAGGAGTCGCTCGACGGCAAGCGTCCGACGATGGCGCACCCGATAACGCTGGTGCGAATCGCCTACGGATTGTGAGGAAGCGATGGAGAAGCTGAATATGCCGCGCATCGAACGGGCCAGTCTCTTGACACTGGAGGCGTACGCAAGGCAGCGCAATGAGTTTCGTGGCAAGGTGATCGCGCACAAGAAGAACCGCACCGTGCATCTTGGCGAACACGTGACGTTGCTCTTCGAGGACGAACTGACAGTTCGCTATCAGATCCAGGAAATGCTGCGGATCGAAAAGATATTCGAGGAGGCCGGCATTCAGGACGAACTTGATGCCTACAGCCCGCTGATTCCCGACGGAGCGAATCTGAAAGCGACAATGATGCTCGAATATGTGGATCCCGTCGTGCGCAGTCGCGAGCTGGCAAAACTGAAGGGTATCGAGGATGCCGTGTATGTTCAGGTCGACGGCCACGGCAAGGTGTACGCGATCGCCGATGAAGACCTGGAGCGGGAGAACGAAGAAAAGACATCGTCGGTGCATTTCCTGCGCTTCGAGTTCACAGCGGCCATGATCGCGGCATTCAAGGGCGGTGCGGCGGTCGGGATGGGAATCGATCACGCGCAGTACAGCGCTCGTTTGGACGAAATTGCACCTGAGGTACAGGCGGCGCTCTCCAGGGATTTCGCCTAGGCAAGCTGCGCCGCGTGCGATGATTTCGCATGCAAAGCAAGCCAGTCGTCGGGGCCCCGATCCGCGTCGCGCCGCGCAAGGGACGCGGTGCGACGTTCAACGTCGCGCCTCGCTTCGAGAAGGTCGTGCGCGAGGCGAACGGCGATGCCCTCGATGCGTTGCTGCTCGCGGATGGCGCAGATCTTCCCGCACTGAAGACTGAGGTGACGTTCGAGCGGGCAAAGTCGATCCTCGCCTGGAACGATTCACCCGATATCTACTTCGATCGCTCGATCAATCCGTATCGCGGTTGCGAGCACGGTTGCGTGTACTGCTATGCGCGGCCAACGCACAGTTACCTGGGCCTGTCGCCCGGGCTCGACTTTGAAACGAAGCTCACGGCCAAGCTCAACGCGGCGGAAGTGTTGCAAAAGGAGCTGGGGACGCAGGGTTACACGGCCGATGTGATCAACCTCGGCTCGGCGACGGATGCCTACCAGCCGATCGAGCGTGAACTGCGCATCACGCGGCAGATCCTCGAAGTGCTGTCGGCGACGCATCATCCGGTCGCTATCGTCACCAAGGCAAGTCTTGTCGAGCGCGATCTCGATCTGCTGGCGCCGATGGCCGAGCAGCAACTGACCGCCGTCTACATCAGTCTGACAACGCTTGATCACGGGTTGTCGCGGCTGCTCGAGCCGCGCGCGGCCAGTCCCGTACGCAGGCTGCGCACGATCGAAGCACTCGCTCGCGCTGGCGTGCCGGTGTGTGTCAACGTCGCACCGATCATTCCTTTCCTGACCGAGCCGGACATGGAGCGCATCATGCAGGCGGCCGCGGATGCCGGTGCCGGCGCCGCGTTCTACACCGTGCTGCGACTGCCATGGGAAGTGAGCCCGCTGTTTCAGGACTGGCTTGCGAAACACTATCCCGATCGGGCGCAACGGGTGATGAATCGCGTCCGAGAGATGCGCGGCGGCAAGGACTATGACGCTTCCTTCAGGACCCGCATGAAAGGAGAGGGCGTATGGGCGAATCTGATCCGGCAACGCTTCGACAAGGCCTGCAGTCGCATGGGGTTGCAGTTCAAGCGATTCGAACTGCGTGCTGATCTTTTCTTGGCGCCGGCACGCGACCGCCGGCAGATAGGCCTCTTCTAGCGTTCGAAGATTGTCTGGAAGAGCAGTGTGATCGCCGTCATCAGCACGATCGCACCGATCATCAAGGTGGCGATCGCCACCAGCACGGCGTCCCAGCCGCTGCGGTTTGTATGCTGTGTACCCGGATTGAAGCGTGCGTCGAACCTTGCGTCGGGCATCAGCGCCAGCGCGAGAGCTTCAATGCAGCCGGCGATGAATGGGATCACCAGGATGAAGAATGCGGGTGTCTGATACCAGTTGCGCACGCCGACCAGCAGCGGCAACGCCAGCAGGGTTGTGCCAAGCGGCAACCACCACAGGCGTTGTCCCAGGTAAATACGGTGCGCGCCAAGCGCCCCCAGTGCAAAGGCGAGCAGGGCGGCAACAGACTTGATTCGGAAGGACATCGTCGAGCGGTGAACCGTCAGGGACCCAATCATACGAAGAAGGCGTCCCGCGGTCGGGCCTGCCCAGCGGGCCCCAGACAGATGCCCATGGGCACAGGTTGCTCCGAACTTGCCCATCACGATACAATCACCGGCTTTCCGTGTTCGCTAACTCCAGCGCAAGTTCTGGATTCCTAAGGATTCCAATGGTCGTCATCCGACTGGCCCGGGGCGGTGCCAAGAAGCGCCCGTTCTTCAACATCGTTGCCACCGATTCGCGCAATGCGCGTGACGGCCGGTTCATCGAGCGCGTGGGTTTCTACAACCCCGTAGCTTCCGACAACGAGACGAAGTTTCGTCTCGCGGCCGATCGTTTGACGTACTGGCAGGGCGTGGGCGCGCAGCTAAGTCCGACGGTTGCCCGTTTGGTCAAGGAATTCAGCAAGACGACAGCGGGAGCAGCGCCGGCTGCCTGAGTCGATGCGTGAAGGGCGGCATGTTCCCCCTTCGGATCTGATTGAACTCGGCGTCGTGCGCGGCGCATACGGGGTGAAGGGCTGGGTCCGCATCGCGCCCCATTCTGACGATGCGGCGGTTCTGCGCGCGAGCCGACGCTGGTGGTTGCAACAGCGCGGTGCAGTGGTGCAGGTTGAAGTAAGCGGCCTGCGGCGACACTCGGGCGAGTTGCTCGCCAAGTGGCCGGGCTGTGGGACGCCGGAAGCGGCGGACGCGCTGAAAGGCGCGGCCGTGGCAGTGGCGCGGAGTGAGTTTCCGCCACCGCCGAATGGTACGTATTACTGGGCCGACCTGATTGGCGCGCGCGTCATCAATCGTGCCGGTGAGGAGTTGGGCGAGGTGCAGGCGCTGCGCAATAACGGAGCACAGGACCTGCTGGAAGTAATCGACGGTGACGTGGTCCGCCTCGTGCCGGTGATCGAAACATATGTCGATCGCATCGACGTCGAAGGCAGGACGGTGACCGTCGACTGGCAGCGGGACTGGTAGTGAAGTTATTGATCGGGGAGGGCGCGTGCGATTCGACGTGATCACGCTGTTCCCGGAGATGTTTGCGGTACTTACCGGGTTCGGCATCACACGACGCGCGCATGAGCAGTTGCTGTGGACGTTGCAGACTTGGAATCCGCGCGATTTCACGACCGATGTGCACCGTACCGTGGACGATCGCCCTTTCGGCGGCGGCCCTGGAATGGTGATGCTGGCCGAGCCGCTGGCGCAGGCGGTGCAGGCGGCACGCGACGGCCAGGCGAGCGCCAGAGTACAGGGCAAGGTGTTTGCGTTTGCGCCGGCGGGTCGGTCGCTGACCGACGCGATGGTGAGGACATGGGCGACCGCGGATGCGCTGACATTGGTATGTGGGCGGTACGAAGGTATCGATCAACGCTTTCTGGATGCATGTGTCGATGAGGTGGTGTCAATCGGCGACTTTGTGATGTCCGGCGGCGAGATTGCCGCCTTGGCACTGATTGACGCGGTTGTGCGACAGTTGCCCGGGGCGTTGAAGGATGCGTCGACGGCGGACGAATCGTTTGCTGAAGGCCTGCTCGGTGGGCCGCACTACACGCGGCCGGAAGTGTGGCGTGACAGGGGTGTCCCGCCGGTGCTGCTGTCGGGGCATCATGCGCAGATCGCGCGTTGGCGACGGGAGCAGGCGCTGCTCGCAACCGTGCACGAGCGGCCGGAGTTGATCGAAGCAGCGCGAAAGCAGGGTCTGCTTGGCGCGGCAGACGAGAAGTTTTTGCGGGCGGTCGAATCGCAGCTGAAGGACCGTGCGCAGGGTGTCCGGGCATGAGCCGGACGAGATGGTCCCATCCTCTGGAACGGCAATAACGGCGGAAGACTCCGCCCACAACAGCCGTCACACGATGGTTATTGGAGAGTGAAGATGGATCTGATCCAGCAGCTTGAAAAAGAGGAAGTCGCGCGCGTCACCGCGAACAAAGCGATTCCCGAGTTCGGCCCCGGCGACACGGTCGTCGTCAACGTCAACGTGGTCGAAGGCACGCGCAAGCGTGTGCAGGCATACGAAGGAGTGGTGATCGGCAAGCGCAATCGCGGCTTGAACAGCTCGTTTGTCGTGCGCAAGATCTCCAGTGGTGAAGGCGTGGAGCGGACGTTCCAGCTGTATTCGCCATCGATTGCCTCGATCGAAGTCAAACGGCGCGGCGATGTCCGTCGCGCCAAGCTGTATTACCTGCGCGATCGTTCCGGCAAGTCCGCGCGCATTCGCGAAAAGCTCGCTTTCCGGGGCGAAGAGTAGGTTGTCAGCGCGCGGCGCCTCGCAGGCGGCGCCGCGGCATTCCCGCATGTCCGATCTGACGCCGCGTTCCGCTTCGACCGCGCGGTGGCGTCCGGTCCTCGATCCGGAGGCGGTTCCGCTGGACGACGCGTTTGCCGATCCCGGCGCGCGCGGCTTTGCAGTGCCGCTCGATCGCCTGCTGCCGGGCGCTCTGCGCACCCGGCTGGCGGTTCCGCCTGCGTGGCAACCCGAGATGACCGGCGACGAGAAGCTCGCCCTTCTGGATCAGCCGCCGCGGCCGGCGTCCGTGCTCATTCCCCTTGTTGTGCGTGCATCGCAGGTGTCGGTTCTGCTGACAAAGCGCACCTCCCATCTGCACGACCACGCCGGGCAGATCAGTTTCCCCGGCGGTCGCATGGATGATGTTGATAGCGATGCGGTCGCCACCGCCTTGCGTGAGTCGCGTGAAGAGATTGGACTCGCACCAGACGTCGTCGATGTCATCGGCATGTTGCCGCGCTACGTGACCATCACCGGCTACCACGTCACCCCCGTGGTTGCCCTGATCGAGCGCGAGTTCAGCCTCACGCTTGATGCCTTTGAAGTTGAAGAGGCCTTCGAAGTGCCGCTCGCCTATCTGATGGATCCTGCAAACCACGAACGTCGCCGTCTCGAGATTGGCGGCATCAGTCGCACCTTCTACGCAATGCCCTACGCTGATCCGCGTGCCGCGCGCCGCTATTTCATCTGGGGCGCGACCGCGGCAATGCTGCGAAACTTCTACCACCTGCTTGCCGCATAGAATCGTCCCGCACGGAGGCCATAGTGGGCTGGATCGCATTGCTGCTGACCTTGCTGATTGAGCAGGTGCGCCCGGTGCCGGCGCGCAACCCGCTGTACGCCGGTGCCGCGTGGGTCGCCGATGGCGCTGAACGCAATTTGAACGCAGGGTCGCCCCGGCACGGTGTCTACGCGTGGCTGCTGGTCGTGGCGGGCGCCACCATCGCGACCGGCATCGTCTACGCCTTCGCCGTATCCGTGTCGTGGTTTCTGGCGCTGGCGCTCAACCTGCTGGTGCTCTATTTCACGCTTGGCTTCCGCCAGTTCAGCCATCCGTTCACTGAAATCCAGATCGCGATAGCAAATGGCGATCTCAATGGTGCGCGCCGCGAACTGACCGCGTGGAAGAGCCAGTCGCAGGAGGGCTACAGCGCAGCCGATCTCGAAGCCGACGAAGTCGTGCGGCAGGCGATCGAGTACGGCCTGCTTCTTGCACACCGGCATGTATTCGGTGTGTTCTTCTGGTTTGTTGTGCTCCCCGGCCCGACCGGCCCGGTGTTCTATCGTCTGGCTGACTATGTCGCGCGTCGCTGGAATCGGCCCACGCGCAGCACGCTGCCGACCGATGAATTCGGACGCTTTGCGCAGAAAGCCTTTGCGTGGATCGATTGGGCGCCGGCGCGCATGACGGCGCTTGGGTTTGCAATTGTCGGCGATTTCGAAGGCGCCATTTACTGCTGGCGCAAGGTCAAGGGTGTTGGCGGATTCCCCGGTGTCGACGCGCGTGCCGTGGTGCTTGGGGCGGCGAGCGGCGCGCTCGGCACGCGCATCATGGATGCGAATGCATCCGCACGCTACTTCGACGAACCGGGACAGGAAGGCGCGGGGCTGCGCGAGCCCGACTCAAACACCCCGCGATCCGTGGTCGGACTAGTCTGGCGCGGATTGATACTGTGGTTGATTGTGTTGCTGGCGTTGTCGCTGGCGGGCTGGCTGACCTGACCGTCAAATGCGCTGGGCGCCGCACGCCCAGCACGCGCCGAACTGCGGTTCCAGTTCTTCACCGCATTGCGCGCAGCGCCAGGTTGGCCCAATGACGGGCTGCATCAGTTCGCGCAGCAACATTCGTGCGCGAATTTCGTCGGGGTCGTTCACAATCCAGATCTGCGGCGCGCATTCAAGCCACGGAATGTCGCCGATCGCACTCGACAACATGGTGTTGCGCACTTCGCAGGCTATCCCGGCGGCGCGCAGGGCGTTCGCGACATGGGCGGCCTGTAACGTCTGATCGCAGCGGATCAGCAGTTTCATCGCGCGCTCTCTGCCAGCAGTTCGCGGTAGAACGAATAGCGCTGTCCGTCGATGCTGCCTTTGTCGACCGCCACGCGAATCGCGCAGTCCGGCTCGGTCACGTGCTGGCAGTCGAGGAAGCGGCAATGGCCCAGATACGGTTGGAACTCCGGAAATGCAGCCACCAGGCTGTCGAAGTCGAGATGCGACAGACCAAACGCCTGGAATCCTGGCGAATCGATCAGCGCCCCGCTGGCACCCAGCGCAAACCAGCGCGTCGATGTCGTCGTCTGCTTGCCGAGATTCAGGTGGCGCGAAAACTCCTGTGTACGGACGTTGGCCCCAGGGACCAGCAGATTGAGCAGCGTCGACTTGCCCATCCCGGACTGGCCGACCAGCAGGGTCGCGCGTCCGGCCAAGAACGGCAGGAGTGTGCGCTGGGTGCCTTGCGGATCGCGCTTCGCACTGATCGCCAGCGTGCGGTAACCGAGTGCCTGCAACTGTTCGAGCCGCGCCTTCGCCTCGGCTGCTCCAGGCATATCGATCTTGTTCAGAATCACCATGCCGTCAATGCCGGCCGTTCGCGCTGCGGCCAGTGCACGCCAGACAAACCGGATGTTGGATGCGGGCTGAGACGCGAACACGATCGCCATCTGGTCGACATTGGCTGCCATCTCCTTGGCGCGCTGATCATCAGCACGAAACAGCAGGCTGCGGCGCGGCAGGACCGCGTCGATCACCGCTTCCCCTTCGCCAGCTGATGCGTAGCGCACCTGGTCGCCGACAATGACATCACCGCGCTTGCCGCGGCGGCTGGCTTTCAGCAGTACGCCTTCCGCGGTTTCAATCAGATAGTGCCTGCCGTAACTGGAAACGACGCGCGCCGTTGATGGGGCAGCGAAGGGCGCCACTTCACTCATGCAGCGCCGCTGCCAAACTGCTGCGCTTGGATCGCATCGGATTTCGCGGCACAGATGAAGTCGTTCTCCGAGATGCCGTTTACCGAATGCGTGTTGAAGCGGACCTCGCAGCGGTTGTAGCCCACGACCAGGTCCGGGTGATGATCCTCGCGATGGATCATCCAGGCGAGCGCGTTGATGAAGGCGATCGTCTCGTAGTAATTGGCGAATCGATACGCCCGGACAATGCTGCCATCGTGCAGGTTCCAGTCGGGCAGCGCCGCCAATTGCTCGCGTACCTGAATCTCGCTCAGCGCGCCGCTCTGGAGCGGAGCGCAATGACGCGATAGCAGTTCAGTGCGTGTGAGCATCGATCACGCCGCGGCGGTGAGCGACGGTTTCAATTTGCACTCGCGGCCATCAGCCGCTTCATCTCAGGCTCGCGGCCAGCAGCCGCTCGATGCGAATCGTTGCTGGCGGATGCGAATCATAGAACGCGGAGTGCACCGGGTCGGGCGTCAAGGTAGCGGCGTTGTCTTCGTAGAGCTTCACCAGCGCCGCGACCAGATCAGGTGCCGACGCATGGCGGGCCGCGAATGCGTCGGCCTCGAACTCGTGCTTGCGCGAAAACATGCTCGCGAGCGGGGCCAGCAGGAACGTGAACACCGGCAGCACGAGCATGAAGAGCACAAGCGCCAGCCCATCGTTGCGCGCATCGAGCGATGGCGTCACGCCCAGGCCTTGATAGAACCAGGTCTGGTTCGCCAGCCAGCCCAGCAGCGCAAGCAATGCCAGACTGGATGCGAATGAGACGACCAGCCGCTTGGTGATGTGTTTCAGCCTGAAGTGACCCAGTTCGTGCGCCAGGACGGCCTCGATCTCCGGCGCCGACAGGCGCTGTACCAGCGTATCGAAGAACACCACGCGCTTGGCGCGGCCCAGCCCGGTGAAATACGCATTGCCATGGCTGGAGCGCCGCGAGCCGTCCATCACAAACACACCCTTGCTGGAGAAGCCGGTGCGCGTCAGGAGCCGCTGCACGCGCTCGGCGAGCGATGCATCCTTCAGCGGCTCGAACTTGTTGAACAGCGGCGCAATCAGCGTCGGATACAGCACCATGATCAGCAGGCTGAACGCGCCCCATACCAGCCATGCGTAGATCCACCACAGGGTTCCGGCCTTCTGCATCAGCCAAAGCACGATCGCGAGAATCGGCAGGCCAAGCGCGATGGCCAGCAGCACGGACTTCGCCAGGTCGGTGAGGAACAGGCGCGGCGTCATCCGATTGAAGCCGTACGCTTGTTCGAGTGAAAACTGCCGGTACCAGGAGAATGGCAGATCGATCAGGCTGACCAGCACGAGCACCGCGGCCACGATCAGCATCTGGAACGCGAAGCCTTGTCCGACCAGATTCCCAGCCCAGGCGCTGAGCCGATCGATCCCTCCGAGCAGCGTCAGCGCGATCAGCACCGCCGTTCCGACGGCCGTCTCGATAAGACCGAAGCGCTGCTTGGCAATCGTGTAGGACGCCGCCTTCCGATGTGCCTCAAGGTTGACGCGGTCGGCGAATTGTTCCGGCACCGCGTCTGCATGCGCGGCGACGTGGCGCATCTGCCGCATCGCCAGCCAGTACTTCAGGCCGAGCATGAGCAGCAGCAGCGCCACGAATGTGATGGTGAAACCTGTAGCCATCAGGTGTCGGAACTCTGCACGCCTGCCGTGGATGCAATGTGCATGCGACAATCAGCGGCGGTGAATGAGCGATGAATCAGGAAAAAATTATCTCACAGGCGGCGGCGAGCACCGGTGCAGCGATCGCACGGTCCGGCCACTATGACGAGAACAACCTTGTGTGGGTCGACATGGAGATGAGCGGCCTGAATCCCGATTCCGATCGCGTGATCGAGATCGCCGTCGTTGTCACGGATTCGCAGTTGCAGGTGATCGCCGAGGGTCCGGTGATCGCGGTCTTTCAACCGGACGCGGTGCTCGACGCGATGGATGAATGGAACCGTTCCACGCACGGTCGTTCCGGCCTGACCGCGCGGGTGCGTGCATCGACGATCGACGAAGCGCAGGCCGAACGCACGCTGATCGAATTCCTGTCGTGCCTTGTTCCGCCGCGAAAGTCGCCGATGGCCGGCAACTCGATCTGCCAGGATCGCCGCTTCATGGCGCGCTGGATGCCGCAGCTCGAGGCATTCTTTCATTACCGCAATCTCGATGTCAGCACGCTGAAGGAACTCGCGCGGCGCTGGTCGCCGGCTGTGTACCGGTCCTTCGAAAAGAAAAGCCGGCACGAAGCGCTGGCCGACATCTACGAGTCGATCGAGGAACTGAGGCACTACCGGGTGCAGATGATGAAGTGCTGAGCAGTGCGCGGTCCGTTTTCCAGCGGTGCCTGCGCGAGACCCGCGTCTCGACCTTCGAATCTTTGCCGAACCTGGCCTCACCGGCAGGAATCGAACCTGCATCTGAGTCTTAGGAGGACCCTGTTCTATCCATTGAACTACGGTGAGCGCGGCGAGTATACGGCGCACCCTCGTAGAATTCGGCGGCTTTTCAGAGGGAGACCGAACACTGCGCAAGCATCATGCACGCTGGCTCAAGCCGCGCCGCATCTTGTTTCACGTGGCACGATCTCAAACTTTTCCACAGATTCTGTGGATAACTGATTCTGTTCCGACTGTTCGATTTCAGTATGACGACTGCACCACGCCCACGTGCCGGACGCGTCAGTGCCGAGTACGGCGAAGCCTCGATCCGGGTGTTGCGCGGACTGGAACCGGTCAAGCAGCGGCCGGGCATGTATACGCGCACCGACAGCCCGTTGCACATCGTGCAGGAGGTGATCGACAACGCCGCCGATGAAATTCTTTCGGGATTCGGCGCGCACATCGATGTGACCATGCATGCCGACGGCAGTGTGAGCGTCGAAGATGACGGCCGCGGCATTCCGGTTGGCCTGCATCCGGAAGAGAGGGCGCCAGTGATTGAGATCGTGTTCACGCGCCTGCACGCCGGGGGCAAGTTCGACAAGCGCGCCGGGGGCGTGTATTCGTTCTCCGGCGGCTTGCACGGTGTGGGCGTGTCGGTCACGAATGCGCTGGCGGCACGGCTCGACGTCACCGTCTGGCGCGACGGCAAGGTCCACACCGTCGGTTTTGCTGACGGCGATGTGAAGGAAACGCTGCGCTCGCGCGCTCGCAGGTCGGGGGAGAAAGCGACCGGCACGCGCGTGACCGTGTGGCCGAACGCGAAGTACTTCGACACGGCCACGGTGTCGATCGAAGAACTGGAGCGGCTGTTGCGCAGCAAGGCCGTGCTGCTGCCCGGCACGGAGGTCTCGCTGCGCGTCGAGAAGACCGGTGCCGAGCAACGCTGGCGCTACAACGGCGGCCTGCAGGAGTACCTGTCGGCATGCCTCGGCGGCGAACCGCTGTTGCCCTTGTTCGAATCCGAGGGCTATGCCGCTGCGGATGATGAAACCTTTGCGGAAGGCGAGGGCGCTCGCTGGGTGCTGGCCTGGACGGAAGAAGGCCCGGTGGCGCGCGAGTCCTACGTGAACCTGATCCCGACACCGGCGGGCGGCACGCACGAATCCGGGCTGCGCGAGGGCATGTTCAACGCCGTGCGCGCATTTGTCGATGCGCACAACATGCTGCCCAAGGGAGTGAAGCTGCTGCCCGAGGATGTCTATGGGCGTGTGAGCTTCGTGCTGACCACCAAGGTGCTTGATCCCCAGTTCCAGGGTCAGATCAAGGAGCGACTGAACAGCCGTGATGCCGTGCGACTGGTGGCTTCGTTCGTCAGGCCGCAACTGGAGTTCTGGCTCAATCAGCACCCTGAGTACGGCCGCAAGCTTGCCGAACTGGTGATCCGGCAGGCGCAGGCGCGTGCACGCGCGTCGCAAAGGATCGAGAAGAAGAAAGGCTCGGCCGTCGCGGTGCTGCCAGGCAAGTTGACGGATTGTGAATCGACCGAGATCGAACGTAACGAGCTTTTTCTCGTCGAGGGCGACTCGGCCGGCGGTTCGGCCAAGATGGGGCGCGATAAGGAATACCAGGCGATCCTGCCGTTGCGCGGCAAGGTGCTGAACACCTGGGAGGTCGAGCGCGATCGCCTGTTTGCCAATGCCGAGGTGCACGACATCTCGGTCGCAATCGGCGTCGATCCGCATGGCCCGGAGGACGAAGTCGACTTCGCGTCGCTGCGCTATGGCAAGGTCTGCATCCTTGCCGATGCGGACGTCGACGGCTCCCACATCCAGGTTCTTCTACTGACGCTGTTCTTCCGCCACTTTCCGCGCCTGGTCGAGCGCGGCCACGTGTACGTCGCGCGGCCGCCGCTGTTTCGTGTCGACGTTCCGGCGCATGGCAAGCGGCCGGCGCGCCGCGTTTATTGCCTCGACGATGCCGAACTCGACGCGACACTGGAAAAACTGGTTGACGAAGGCGTGCGCGACGGCAGCTGGAACATCGCGCGCTTCAAGGGCCTGGGCGAGATGAGCGCCGAGCAGCTATGGGAGACCACCATGAGCCCCGACACGCGGCGTCTGCTGCCAGTCGGGCTCGGCGAAGTCGACCTCGCACAGACTCGCTCGACGATGACAATGCTGATGGGCCGCGCCGAGGCGCAAAGCCGCCGCACCTGGATCGAAGAGCACGGCGACGAAGTCGAAGCCGACGTATAGATCAGCCGCAGCGCCGGTGCTCAATCTGGCCGAGCGTGATGGCGCGCATGAGCATTGCCTGATGCTCCACGCCCGATCGTCCGCCGGGCGTGCGGACCGGCGCCGTCGTCATTTCACCAGAGGGAATGTCGATGCGATGTCGTAGGCCTGCACCGCGCGTACTTTCGATTCGAGTTGCAGGTAGCGCGCCGCCTTCTTGGCCGGCAACGCTTTCAGAACCCGGTTGTGGAGTGTCCGGCGCGCTCTCACTTCAGCCTCGTCGGTGGCCATCAATTCATTCGCGAGATTCCGGGCGAAGGGCTGCGACATCGGCTTGTCCAGGGCGATCAAGCCTTCAAGTGCGGCGGTGCGCCGGCGGTTGATCGCGTCGACACTGCGCTGGTACGCGTCATACATCGGCCAGAATTTCTTCGCCTCGGCAGCGGTGAGATCGAGCGTCGACTTCACCAGCGCCCTCTTGTCCGTTGCGACCGCGTTCTTCAGCGCCTGCATGTCAATGGCGTCGGCGTTCTTGTCCTGAGACCAGGCGCACGGCATGGCGAACGTCGCGGCAATCCACAGCAGGGCTACCAATTGCTTCCTCATTCTTGTTCCTTTCGGTCAATTGCGGCGATCGCGGGCGAGTTTGCGGCCCGGAGCGACGACGGGTCAAGTGGCACGGTTCCCATTGCGAGGCGCACAGACCACCACGGTGTGAGCGAGGCGGTCATGAATCGTCTGGTGGTTTGGCCGAGAGAAATACTGCACGAAGCCGAGTCCGGCCACTACCGATGACAGTGCGTATCCGAGGGCGCGATCCAGGCAATGCCAGAACGAGATCCGTTCGTTGACCAGCGAGACGACGCGAATGCCAGAGATGTACTTCCCGATTGTGCGTCCATTGCCAAGATATGTTGCAAGCGTGAAGTAGGCGGTCGACACGACGACGCCGAACGCGCCTTCGAGTTCGACTGGCCCGCCGAAAGAGAGGGAAATGCTGCGATCCGCGATATCGACGGCGTCGAAAGCAGCAACGATCGCGATGATCAGCAAGCCGTCCAGCGCGATCGCGAGTGCTCTCTGGCGGAATGGTGCCAACCTGATTCCACGCAGCGCTTGCTGCCTTTCAGTGCCGATCGGTTCAAAGAAATCGGCCGGCAGTTTAAGCATTTTGGGAGCAACCAGAGTTCACGCCAGGCACGCAGGCCACGCTGCGTTTCAAGCCAATGAAATTTCAGCGGACTCGCACGGACGTGCATGCGCCGGGGCTCTCCTGAAGCCCGGCCCGCGGTCTCTTTGGTCCCCTGCGGCGGCCTCCATTCCATGTGAGGCGCTGTCCCAACGGCGTGACACCTTCTGCTGCTTCCTGGTCGAAAGGCTAACCAACGCTTTGCCGGAACGGAACAACATTTCCTTCCGGGTCCGTTCCGTCGAGAACCAATGTGCCGCGAAAGAGCCATCCGGCCTGGGGTGGATTGACGCTACCGACCGAGGATACGGCGGCCTCGCGCACGGTCGCAAGGCTGCGGACAATGAATGTCGGCTTGAATGGGGTGTCCTCTCGCGCTTCGGGAGGCGTGGCGATCGTGATTGCGGAGGCGATGCGGTCAGGAATCTTAAGTACGACGATTTCGACTCCTTCTGCCTGGAGAACGACGTAGCTGTCATCTTCTTCAACTGCGCGCAGCGCCAGCGTTTGCCGATAGAAACCGGCGACGCGGTCTTTGTTCTTGGCATATACGACGAGACCCGAGCGAAGGGCATTTGCGGCGGTGTCCATTGCGCGCGCGATTGATTGGCGTGTGCGATATGACGGTTAACGTGGTCTATCAACGTGTCTTGTAGGATAACCGGGTCTCGCTGTCCTGTTGACCGGAAACGTCACACTCGCGGGAAAGCAGCACCAGGCTTGGGAAGCTCGGACTGCTCCAGGTTACCGATCCTGCTGAGAAACCCGCAAGTCACGCACGTTCCGGTCGGCCGACATGGGTGGCCGCAGGGAAATGCCTTCGAATCCGCTGATCTGCGCAGGGGCCGAAGGGGGATGTCGGGCCTGCTGTTTGATCGAAGCAAGTTTGCAGGCTCCGCCGACCGCCCCAAGCAGCGGAGGGAAGCTCGAAAGGCCGGCTTCGTCGGCCCGCCTTCTCTTGGCGAGACAAGTCAAGCAACCGCCCGCGCGGCGGAGAGCGAAGGCGGCCTTCGGTAAACTCGCCCGCCTCGCGCATGAAACTCGAGCGCACGCCTCATGTCTGAACAGCAATCCCTCTTCAAACCCGCCAGCGAAAACCCTGACGCGCTGACGCTTGCGCACTTCGCCAGCCGCGCCTATCTCGACTACGCGATCTCCGTCGTCAAGGGCCGCGCCCTGCCGGATGTCTGCGACGGGCAGAAACCGGTTCAGCGACGCATCCTGTATTCGATGAACGAGATGGGCCTGGCGGCAAATGCCAAGCCCGTGAAGTCGGCGCGCGTGGTCGGCGACGTACTCGGCAAGTTTCATCCGCACGGCGATCAGGCGGCGTATGACGCCATGGTGCGGATGGCGCAGGACTTTTCTCTGCGCTACCCGCTGATCGACGGGCAGGGTAATTTCGGTTCGCGAGACGGCGACGGCGCGGCGGCAATGCGCTACACCGAGGCGCGGCTGACACCGATCGCACGCCTGCTGCTCGACGAGATCGACGAAGGCACGACGGATTTCACGCCAAATTACGACGGCAGCTTCCAGGAGCCAAAGCTTTTGCCGGCGCGGCTGCCGTTCACGCTGCTCAATGGTGCCAGCGGCATCGCGGTGGGCATGGCGACCGAGGTCCCGTCACATAACCTGCGCGAGGTGGTCGCGGCACTGCAGATCGTGCTGAAGAATCCGCAGGCGGTTCTCGACGAACTGCTCAATGTCCTGCCCGGCCCCGACTTCCCCGGCGGCGCGCAGATCATTTCACCCGCAGCCGACATCCGAGAGATCTATGCGACCGGACGCGGCAGCCTCAAGCTGCGTGCGCGCTACACATTCGAGGAACTCGCGCGCGGCCAGTGGCAACTGGTTGTGCATGAATTGCCGCCCGGTGTTTCGGCGCGCAGGGTGCAGGAAGAAGTCGGAGAGCTCACCAACCCGCAGGTCAAACCGGGAAAGAAATCGCTGAGTGCCGAGCAGCAGCAGCTGAAGCAACTGGTGCTTTCGGTGCTCGACGCGCAGCGCGATGAGAGCGGCAAGGAAGCGGCGGTGCGGCTGGTGTTCGAGCCGCGTACATCGAAGATCGATCGCGATGAGTTCGTCAATGTGCTGCTCGCGAACACGAGCCTCGAATCGAGCGCCCCGGTCAACCTGGTGATGATCGGCCGCGATGGCCGCCCACGGCAGAAGACGCTGCTCGAGATTCTCGGCGAATGGATCGAGTTCCGCGTCGAAACCGTGCGCCGGCGCACGCGGCATCGTCTGTCCAAGGTCGAAGACAGGATTCACATCCTCGAAGGCCGCCAGGCCGTCTTGCTGAACATCGACAAGGTGATCAAGCTGATCCGTAACTCGGACGAGCCGAAGCCGGAACTGATCAAGGCATTCAAGCTCACCGAGCGCCAGGCCGATGACATCCTCGACCTGCGGCTGCGGCAACTGGCGCGGCTCGAAGGAATCAAGATCGAACAGGAACTGGCCGAACTGCGCAAGGACGCGGCCGCGCTGCAGAAGCTGCTGGGATCGGACGGCGCGCTGCGCAGGCAGGTGGGCAAGGAGTTCGACGACGATGGGAAGAAGCATGGCGACCCGCGCCGCACGCTGATCGAGGCGGCCGAGCGCGCCAGCGTCGAGACAAAAGTCGTCGACGAGCCGGTGACCGTGATCATCTCGGAGCAGGGTTTCGCGCGCGCGCGCACCGGCCATGGGCACGATGCGTCGCAGTTCACGTTCAAACCCGGCGACGGCCTGTACGGGGCGTATGAGGTGCGCACGACGGATCTTCTGATTGCAGTCGGCAGCAATGGCCGTGTCTACTCGATGCCGGTGGCGCAGTTGCCTTCTGCGCGCGGCGACGGAGCGCCGGTCACATCGATGATCGAGCTGGAGCCGGGTACGCGCCTGGTCGCGTATTTCGCCGGTGCCGCGACCGAGCCGCTGCTGCTGGCGACCAGCAACGGTTACGGCTTCGCGTGCCAGCTCGGCGATCTCGCCACGCGCCAGAAGGGCGGCAAACAGTTCATTTCCGTCGATGAAGGTGCGACGCCGCTGCGTCCGGTTCGTGTCGACACGGCGGCCGACAATCGCATCGCGTGCCTGTCGCAGAAGGGACGTCTGCTCGTGTTCGTCGCAAGCGAGATCAAGGCGCAATCCGGCGGCGGCCGCGGTGTGATCCTGATGGGGCTCGACGACGGCGAGAATTTGATCGCCGCACAGCCGTGTTCGAACGCCGGGGTCATCGTGTCCGGCACCGCGAAGAGCGGCAAGCCGGTCGAGGTCGCGGTCGCGCGCGCCGATCTCGAGGCGCACACGGGTCATCGCGCGCGCAAGGGCACGCTGGTGAAGTCAAAGCTGCAGGTCGCCGGACTGCGACGGACGTAACCGGAAATGAAGCGCAACGCTGCTGTCGCCGTGATGATCGCTGCCACGGCCGCGGTGCTCATCATTGCGACCGCTGTTGTTCCAGGCTGCGTCACATTGAATACGTACTACGTGCAATCGAAAGCCCATCATCGGCTGGACGGATTCCAGAACATTGATCCGGCCGCGTGGATGCCACGCCCCTACAGCGAGTTCCTGCGCTGGCAGCGCGAGCGCCTGATGCTGACCATTGCACCGCCGAAGTTGGATCTGTCGGCGATCGTGCCCGACCTCGGCTACATCGGGAAGAACCGCAGCGATTTTGCGGTCACGTGGGTCGGACACGCGACGGCGTTGATCCAGATCGGCGGACTGAACGTGCTGACCGATCCGCAATTCTCCGAGCGCGCTTCGCCGGTTCAGTGGGTGGGGCCGAAACGCTGGCAGCCTCCGGGCGTGCTGCTGCGCGAGTTGCCGCGCATCGACATCGTCGTCATTACGCACAATCACTACGATCATCTCGATGCGGCTTCCGTCAAGGCACTTAACGTGCAGGCGGGAGGCCCGCCGCTGTTCATCGTGCCGCTTGGTGTCGAACGCTGGCTCGCGGAAGAAGGAATCACGAACACCACGGCGCTCGACTGGTGGGACGCCATCGAGCGCAACGGCGTGCGCGTGTACCTGGTCCCAGTCCAGCACTGGAGCGGTCGCGGCTATGCTGATCGCATGAAATCGCTGTGGGGTGGCTACGTGATTGAGGGCGGCCGCAGGCGCGCCTTCTTTGGCGGTGACACCGGATACTCGGCGGTGCACTTCAAGGAGATCGGAGAGCGCTTCGGTACGATCGATCTGGCGCTGATTCCGATCGGCGGCTACGAGCCGCGCTGGTTCATGTCCAAGCAGCACGTGAATCCCGAGGAAGCAGTGCAGATTCACCTCGATCTGAAAGCGCGGCGGTCGCTCGGCATGCATTGGGGCACGTTCCAGTTGACCGACGAGCCGCTCGATCAGGCGGTTGCCGATCTCGAAGCCGCGCGGAACAAATTCGGCGTCGGCGAACGTCAGTTCTTTGTGCTGCGCCACGGCGAAACGCGGCGGTTGCTCGATTGATCAGGAACGTGAAATGACGACTTACGCGCTGATGCTGTGTCTGCACCTGATCGCTGTGGTCATCTGGGTCGGCGGCATGTTCGTGATGCACTTTGCGGTGCGTCCTGCATGCGTGGGACAGCTTGATCCTCCACACCGACTGCCGCTGCTGACTGAAATCCTGCGGCGCTTTTTCAACTGGGTGGCGATTGCCGTGATTGTCGTTCTCTTGTCGGGGATCGTGATTATCGTGGTCGGCGGCGGCTTTCGCGTCGCCCATCCGTCCGTGCATCTGATGTTCGGCGTGGGCCTTGTGATGATTGGGATCTTTGCGCATATCCGGTTGGCGCCCTTCAATCGGTTGCAGGTGGCCGTCGCCGCGCGCGACTGGCCGGCGGGCGCGCAGAGCCTCGATCAGATCCGCAAGGAGGTCGCGTTCAACCTGGTGCTGGGATTCGCGACGATCGCGATTGCGACGCTCGGCCGCGTCGCGCTGTAGGGGGTTACAGGTACAGCGTGCCGTCGGTCACCATCACCGAGAAGCCGCCGACACGGACCGCAGTCACATGCCCGCCGCGCTGATCGAACGACAGCGCCAGTTGGCTCGGTCGCCCCATTTCCTGCCCCTGATGCAACGTGACGCGCGTCGTGCCGTCACCACCGGGGCTTCTCTTCGCGAGCCAGCCTGCAAAGGCCGCAGCGGCCGATCCGGTCGCCGCATCTTCGGGAACTCCAAGATCGGGCGCGAACATCCGTACGCGCCAGGTGGACTCGTCTACAGGCGCAACCGCATAGACCTTGCTGCTCTCAAAACTGGCGAGGATCTTCCACTCGTCGAGGTTCGGTTTGCAGCGCGCGAGCGCGTCGACCGATAGCAGCGGCACGGTCAGGAACGGCACGCCGCACGACCAGATTTCCGCGCCATCGATGACGCTACCCGTTGGCAGCGAAAGCAGTCGTGCGAGCGCATCGCGCTCCGGTGCCGTGGCTGCCTGCGCAGGCAGTTGCGCTGCCGTCAGTGTGCAGCGATTGATGCGGGCACCGAGCCGGTCGATGCGCACTACGACCGGCCCCACGCCTTCCTCCAGCACGATATCGCTCTGCGTCATCGGCACGCGGCCCATCGTCGCCAGCACGAACGCGGTGCCGACCGTCGGATGGCCTGCGAACGGCAGTTCGCCGCCGGGCGTGAAGATACGCACCTGCGCCGCGTTGTGCGGATCGCGTGGCGGCAGCACGAAAGTCGTCTCGGAGAACCTGAACTCACGCGCAAGTGCAAGCATCTCTTCGGGCCGGATACCGACTGCGTCCATTACAACCGCGAGCTGGTTGCCCCCGAACATTTCCTGCGTGAACACGTCACAGGTGAAGTAGCGGTATTTCCGCTCTGTCATGTACTTCCTCCAGAGCGGCCGATCGCAATGCTGATGACGACTGCCGCGGCGGCAAGCCAGGTGATAGCGTCAACAATTTCGCCAAAGAATGCGGCGGCGAAGACGATCGTGAAGAAGACCTGCAACAGTTGCACCTGCCCGACGCGCGCGATGCCGCCAAGCGCGAGTCCGTTGTACCAGGCGAAGAAGCCGATCAGTTGCGATACCAGCGTCACGTAGGCGACCCCGCCCCACGCCAGCGCGCTCGCGCCGAGCGGTGTGGTGTACGCGAGCCATGCGGCGACCGGAGCTGAAACTGGCAGCGCGATCACGAGTGCCCATAGAATCACTTCGACTCCGCCCATCACACCGGCCAGACGGCCGCCGATGACATAGCCGAGGGCGGCGAGCACCACGGCGCCCAGCATCCAAAGGTCGCCGGCGGTCAGCGTGGCATTTCCTTCGCGCAGCGCAAAGGCAATGACGACCGCAGAGCCGATCGCGGCGCAGACCCAGAAGCGCGTGCCCTGCCGGTCGCGATACAGCCACGCAGCGAACAACGCCGTGGAAAATGGCAGTAATCCGTTGACGATTGCTCCATGGCTCGCCGGCATCGAGCGCATCGCCAGCGACGACAGCAGCGGAAAGCCGAACACGATGCCAAGTGCCGTCCAGGCCAACAGTCGCCACTGTTGACGAGTCGGAAGGCGTGCGCGCGTCAGTAGCAGCCATGCGGCCGCGACCAACCCGGCGATCGACATGCGGCCGAATGCGACGAAGGATGCATCGAGTTCGGCGACCGCGACGCGCGTCATTGGCAGCGTCAGGCTGAAGGCGAGAACGCCGAGCAGACCGAGGAGGAAACCCACGCGCGCATGGCGCGGTGGCGATGTGGCAAGCGCGCTCACGACAGCGGCAGCGTGAGTACGGCCGCGGCGGCAGGACGCGTCGACACATCTGCATACCAGCGTTCGAGATTGGGAAGTTTCGGCCGATCGAGTGGCAGTCCGAACCAGCGGTGGATCTCGCAGCCGATCGGAATGTCGGCGATCGTGAAACCCTTGCCGGCCATGAATCGGTGCCTGGCCAGATGCGCATCAAGCAATGCCAGCAGCGGCTCGGTCTGAGTGCGCGAGCGCTCGATCAGCGCCGAGTCGCGCTGCGCCGCCGGGGTGCGAATCAGCTGCATGAACGCATTGCGGCCGGCGGGATTCAGCGTGGTCTGCTGCCAGTCCATCCAGCGTTCGGCATCGAAGCGTGCGGCGAGATCAAGCGGATAAAGGCGGCCCGGCGCGTATTTCGCGCTGAGGTAGCGCACGATGACGTTGGACTCCCACAGCACAAAGCCGTCGTCGTCAATCACCGGCACGAGGCGATTCGGATTCATCGCCGCGTACCACGCCTGATCGACCAGGCCGAACGCGGCGCCCGCATCGGCGCGCTCGGATGCGACGTCGGCCTCGCCCGCCGCCCAGACGACCTTGCGGACATTGATCGAGGACAGCCGACCCCAGATCTTCAGCATCGGATCTCCGCGCGGATCAACTCGGCCAGCGTGCGCACGCCGCGCTCGATCGCGGGCGGCGGTACAGTGACAAACGACAGCCGCAACGTATTGCGCGCCGGCGCGCCGGCATAAAATGGCTCGCCGGGAACGTAGACCACGTTGCGCTCAATGGCGCGCGCCAGCATCGCGGTGGTATCGACGTGCGCAGGCAGCGTGAGCCACACGAACATGCCGCCGTCGGGTCGCGTCCATTCGACGCCCGACGGCATCGACTGTTCAAGGGCCGCCAGCATCGCCCGGCACTGATCGGCGTAGCGCGTGCGTACACGGTCCAGATGCGCCGGGAAGTCGGCACTGGAAACGATTCGATGTGCGGCGCGCTGCGACAGGGTGGCTGTATGCAGGTCCGTTGCCTGCTTCAGCCGCACCAGCAGATCGATGCAGGCGCTCGGTGCGACCACATAGCCCAGCCGCAGTCCCGGTGCGAGCACCTTTGAGAACGAACAGATGCGGATCGTTCGCTCCGGCGCCCACGCGCGCAAACCGGCCGGCGGCGCCGCGCGATACCAGAGTTCACCGTACGGATCATCTTCGACCAGCCACAGATCGTTCGCGCGCGCGCGCTGCGCCAGCGCCTCACGGCGTTCAACGGTCAGTGTGCGGCCGGTCGGGTTCTGGAAATTCGGCATCACGTAGGCGATGCGTGCGCCGTGCGCGAGCTGTGTGTCGATCGCCTGTGGCATCAGGCCGCCGGCGTCGGTCGGGATGGTGCGAAACACCGGCTCGAATACGGAGAATGCCTGCAGTGCACCGAGGTAACTCGGTGCCTCGACCAGCAGCGGCGCGCCGGTCTCGGCGAACGCCTTGCCGACCAGATCGAGTGCCTGCTGGCTGCCGGCGACGATCAGCACTTCTTCAGCGTGCGTTGGTGCGCCGCGCGCGGCTTCCTGCGCGGCGATCCACTCGCGCAGCGGTTGATAACCCTCGGTTGTGCTGTACTGAAGTGCGCCCGGACCATCTTGCGCCAGCACGGCATCGAAGGCGGCGCGCATGGCCTCGACCGGAAAAGTCTCGGGCGCGGGCAGCCCGCCGGCGAGCGAGATCATGTCGGGGCGCTGCGTGACCTTCAGGATCTCACGGATCATCGAGCTCTTGACCTGTTCGGTGCGGCGTGCAGGTCGAAGCTCGGCGGTGATCTCGGTTTTCGGGGCGTTCATTTCTTCCCTCCGGGCTCTGGTTCACTGCGGTCGGGTCCGTAGAACACCACCCAGGTCTTGAAGTCGGGCGTGGTTCCCACGAAACGATGCGGCACATGCGCGGCGACGAACAACACGTCGTGCGGGCCGAATGCGATGTGCTCCGTTCCGGCCGCATGATCGACCACAAACGTCCCGCTGCCTTCAATCACAACGTAGAGTTCATCGCGCGTGTGCGGCTGCTGGCGATCAAATGCGCCGGGCGCGAACAACCGCAGTTGCATCGAGCCTCGCTCCATCGCGACAGTCGAACGCGCGCCTTGCGGCCACGTTTCGTTTGGCGGGCCGGGAATCTTCGGCAGGTACTCAGCGACGGTGGCTTTCATCGATCTTCACTCAAAGGCCATCCAGGCTGCGGTCGCTGCGAGCAGCGCACCCATCGCCAGGTTGAATACGCGCAGACGCGAGCCGTGTTGCAGCCAATCCTTCAATGCGGCGCCGGCGGAGGCCCAGACGACGAGGCTTGCTGCACATGCGATCGAAAACACCAGGCAGATGACGCTGATGCGTATCGCCGCGCCATCCGCGGCCATGTAGGTGCCGGCGGTTGCGGCGGCGAGCATCCATGCCTTGGGGTTTGCGTACTGGAACGCGGCCGATTGCCAGAATGTCAACGGGCGTGCCAGTGGGCGCTCGCCGATCGTGACGGCGCGGGACACTGTCCACGCGATGTAGAGCAAGTAGCCGATGCCGATCCACCTGATGCCCGTCGCCAGGACGGGATGCGCCAGGATCAGCGCCGCCGCGCCAAGGCCGCCCGCGACCAGCATGGTCGAAAAACCGAATGGGACGCCGAAGATATGCGGCACCGTCGCGCGCAGGCCATGATTGGCGCCGGTGACGGTGGCGATCGTATTGTTTGGCCCAGGTGTAAATGAGCCGGTGACCGCAAACACGATCAGCGCAGCCAGCTGGTCGCTGTTCATCAATGGCTGGCGCCCGACAGAACGCGCGCGAACTGATCGGAATCGACGTTGCCGCCGCTGATCGTGAGCCCGACGATCTGGCCCGCGAGTCTGGCGCGCACTTTGATTGCGCCGGCCAGCGATGCGGCGCCGGCGCCCTCGGCCACGTTATGTGTTGCCGCGAATAGCAGCCGCATCGCAGCAGCGATTTCCTCGTCGTTCACTTCGATGACGTCGTCAACGTAACGTCGAATCACTTCAAGCGAATCGGGGTCGGGAATGCGACACGCGAGTCCATCGGCCAATTGCGTCGTCACCGGCGCCTCGAGCACACGACCGGCGCGATACGACAGCGCATAGCAGGGCGCCTGAGCCGACACCACGCCGACGATGCGCGTGGAAAGCCCAAGGGCCTCGCGCGCCGCGATGCTGGCGTTGATGCCCGAGCCCTGGCCAATCGGCACGAACACAACGTCGAGCCGCGGCACCGCCTCGAACATTTCCGTCCAGTAGGTCGCCACACCCCGCACCAGATCGCGGTGGAACGCCGGAATGAAGTGCAGCTTCCGCGCCGCCGCCGCTCGGGCGGCTTCCTCGCGCGCGGCCTGGAAGTCATGGCCGTGCTCGATCAACTCGACCCCAAGCGCGCGCATGGCGGCGTTCTTCTCGCGCGAATTGCCGTGCGGCACGTAGATCGTCGCCGGTAATTTCGCGGTGCGCGCCGCGAAGCCGACCGACTGGCCATGGTTGCCCTTGGTTGCGCTGATTACGCCTGGGCAATCTGGTTCGCGGTGCTTCAGTTCATCGAAATAGACCAGTCCGCCGCGCAGCTTGAACGCGCCGACGGGCGTGTGGTTCTCGTGCTTGACCCAGACCTCGGTACCGAGCGCCTGCGCGAGCAGCGGCCAGGCGAACTGCGGCGTCGGCTTCAGCGTCCGATAGACGATGTTTGCTGCGCGTTGCAGCGCTGTGCGGTCAGGGAGCATGAGTGGCAGGGCAAAGCAGAGCGCAAGGCTTGCAATCTAGCAGCGACGACCGGTACAGTGCCAGTACAGTTATGCGTCCAATTCAAACATCTGGCCTGCTTGTTTTTCCAGCACAGTTTTGATGACCGCTGACGATCGCACCTCGTCGTACGACACCGCTAATGCGGGCGGCGCGTCGATCTCGCTGCTCAGCGACGGGAACGACACCTTGTCGGCGCAACTGGCCGCGCGGCTGGCCCTGCGCATCGACGAACATGCGTTGAAGCCCGGGACACGGTTGCCTTCGATCCGCGCGTACGCCGCGCAGCAACGGGTCAGCCGCTCCACCGTGGTCGAGGCATACGACCGACTGATCGCGGTGGGTTTGATCGAGTCGCGTCGCGGGTCGGGGTTTTACGTCGCGGCGCGGTCACGCTCTGGCGCCCGCCGTGGGCAGTCAGCCGGGGAGCAGGCGCCAGCGGTTGACGCGGGGGCGCCGAATGTCGTGTGGCTGCTGCGTTCGATGCTGCGGCAAGCGCCGGCGTCGCAGCAGCCCGGCGCTGGGCTGCTGCCCACGCCATGGCTGGACGCGGGCCTGGTCGGCGCGGCGGTGCGTGCGGTCGGCAGGACGATGAGCTCGCAGTTGGGCTACGGGCTGCCCGAAGGCTGCCTGCCGCTGCGTGAACAGATTGTTCATCGGCTGGCACTCGCCGATATTGGCGCGACGCCGTCGCAGATCGTCACGACCAGCGGGGTGACGCAGGGGATCGATCTGGTCGCGCGCCATTTCGTTGCGGCCGGCGACACCGTGTTCGTCGAGGATCCGGCGTGGTTCGTGATGTTCGCGCGCTTTGCCGCATTCGGCGCACGTGTGATCGGCGTGCCGCGCCGCGCCGACGGGCCCGACATCAAGGTTTTGCGCAACCTGCTGACACGGCACCAGCCGAAGCTCTTTGTGATTGGCTCGGTGCTGCACAACCCGACCAGCACGTCCCTGTCGGGCGCGAACGCGCACCAGTTGCTCAAACTCGCTGATGAATACGGTTTCACCATTGTTGAGGACGATATCTATGGCGACCTGCATCCGGGACGCACCGCAGGTACGGCGGTCCGACTGGCGAGCCTGGATCAGCTCAAGCGTGTCATCTACGTCAGCGGTTTCTCGAAGACGCTGGCGGCCAATCTGCGCGTGGGCTACGTCGCCTGCGCGCGCGAACTGGCAGAGCAACTGGCAAATCTCAAGCTGCTGACCGGTCTGACCACGCCCGAGGTCACCGAACGTGTCGTGGCGCGCGTGCTGGGTGAAGGCGGCTATCGCCGCCACCTGGAGCGCTTGCGCGGCAAGCTCGACGCTGCCCGGGACCGCACTGCGCGCGCGCTGGAGCGCATGGGCGTGAAACTTTTCTCGCCGCCTGCGGCCGGCATCTTCCTGTGGGCCGACTTTGGTCGCAACACCAACGCGATCGCGGCTGCAGGCGCGCAGCAGGACATCCTGTGCGCGCCGGGCAGCCTGTTTTCGCCGACGCAGTTGCCGAGCAACTGGATGCGGGTGTCGGCGGCGACAAGCCTTAACCCGGTCGCAATGAAGTTCCTGGCGCAGGCCGCGGCCGCGCGCTGAGCTGCAGGCGAACTGAATCGACGACTGGCCGCCGCAAGTGTGAAGTCGCGGGGCAGGCGGGATGGTGCCGCGGCTTGAAGTCAAGAAGTTCACCCTCATAATCCGCCCCGCCAATCAAAATTGCGGAGAAAACCATGGGCGCGACCGACTCCCACATGAAGGAAACCCTGGGCTTCCAGGCCGAGGTGACGCAGCTGCTTCACCTGATGATCCACTCGCTGTACTCGAACAAGGAGATCTTCCTGCGCGAGCTGGTCAGCAATGCATCGGATGCGTGCGACAAACTGCGCTTCGAATCGATCGCCCGGCCGGAACTGCTCGATGGGGGCACGGACTTTGCGATCCATGTCGGATTCGACAAGGCCGCGCGCACGATCACCGTGTCGGACAACGGTGTCGGCATGTCGCGCGACGAGGCGATCCAGCACCTGGGAACCATTGCGAAGAGCGGCACGCGCGAGTTCTTCGCGCAGCTGACCGGCGACCAGCAGAAGGATGCGCAACTGATCGGCCAGTTCGGGGTTGGCTTCTACTCGAGCTTCATCGTCGCTGACCGCGTGACAGTGGTCTCGCGCCGCGCCGGTTCGACCGAGGCGGTCAAGTGGGAAAGTGACGGCTCCGGCGAGTTCACGGTCGAGCCGGCCGAACGGGCCGCTCGCGGGACCGATGTGATCCTGCAGCTGAAGCAGGGAGAAGATGAACTGCTGTCGAACTGGAAGATCAAGTCGATCCTGACCAAGTACTCCGACCACATCGCCACGCCGATCCGCATGAGGAAGGAGGAGTGGGACAAGGACAAGAACGAGCACGTGACGAAGGACGAGGAAGAAACCGTCAACCAGGCCAATGCGCTGTGGGCGCGCAGCAGGAACGACGTGACGGACGATCAGTACAAGGCGTTCTACAAGCACGTCAGTCATGACTTTGGCGAACCGCTGGCGTGGACGCACAACCGCGTCGAAGGCAAGCAGGAATACATCCAGCTCCTGTACATCCCGTCGCGCGCGCCGTTTGACCTGTGGGACCGGCAAAGCCGGCATGGCGTGAAGCTATACGTGCGGCGCGTGTTCATCATGGACGACGCCGAGCAGCTGATGCCGCCGTACCTGCGCTTCGTGCGCGGCGTGATCGACTCAAGCGACCTGCCGTTGAACGTTTCGCGCGAGATCCTGCAGGAATCGCGCGACGTGCGCGCGATCCGCGAGGGCTCGACCAGGCGCGTGCTCGGTCTGCTCGAAGACCTGGCGCAGAACCGCAAGGAGGATTACGCGAAGTTCTGGGGCGAGTTTGGCCAATGCCTCAAGGAGGGGCTGGGCGAGGACCACGCGAACCAGGAAAGGATCGCGAAACTGCTGCGGTTTTCAACCACGGCGAGCGACGGCCAGTCGGCGTCCTTTGCCGACTATGTCGGTCGCATGATGGACAAACAGAAGGCGATCTATTACCTGGCTGCCGACACGCTCGAGGCCGCCAGGAACAGCCCGCATCTGGAAGTCTTCCGCAAGAAGGACGTCGAGGTCGTGCTGTTCACCGACCGCGTGGACGAATGGGCGCTGTCCTTCCTGCGCGAGTTCGACGGCAAGGAACTGGTGTCCGTCGCCAAGGGTGATCTCGATCTGGGAGAACTTGCGGATGCGCAGGAGAAAGAAGAGCAGGCCAAGGTTGCCGACGAGTACAAGGAACTGACTGGGCGGGTCAGAACTGCACTCGGCGACAAGGTGCAGGATGTTCGCGTCACGCTGCGGCTGACCGATTCGCCGGCTTGCGTCGTCGTCGATCGCGACGCGATGAGCCAGCACCTGCAGCGGCTGCTGAAGTCGGCCGGGCAGAAGGCGCCCGATAGCAAGCCGATTCTCGAGCTGAATCCAACCCATCCGCTGGTGCAGCGGCTGAAGTATGAGGCTGACGACAAGCTCGCGACCTGGGCCACGCTGCTGCTGGATCAGGCGGTGCTGGCGGAGGGCGGCCAGCTTGGTGATCCGGCCGCGTTCGTCCGGCGCGTCAACCAGCTGTTGCTGGATGCGGCAGCGAAGTAGTGGGATCGCGCAAGCGCCTGCAAGGTTTCCCGCCGGTCCTGGACGCCCGTGTCGAGCGGCTGATCCTCGGCAGTTTTCCAAGCGAGGCGTCGCTGGCGGCCGGCCAGTACTACGCGCATCCGCGCAACCAGTTCTGGCGCGTGCTGGGCCGGCTGATCGACGAACCGCTGCCGGACCTTGAATACGACCAGCGTTTGGAGCGTGTGTTGGCGAACCGCATCGGCATCTGGGACGTGCTCGGCGCGTGCGAGCGCAATGGCAGTCTGGACAGTGACATTCGACGTCATCGCCCAAATGACTTCCGCCGACTCAGAACGCTGGCACCGAAGCTCAGGCGCGTGATTTTCAATGGCGCCACGGCGGGAAGATTCGTGCGCGAGTTCGCTGCGGCGGGTTTCGAGACGCGAATCGCGCCGTCCACGAGCCCCGCGCATGCGGCGCGCAGCTTCGAGCAGAAGCTGGCCCTTTGGCGCGCTGCGCTGAATGAAGCCTGACATGAGCCGCACCGATCGCCCGTCACGGCTGGCGCCGCCGCGCGGGCAGTGCCCGGTGGCGCCGCACGTCACGATCTCGGAGCAGGGCGGCGTGCGCTTCCTGCATTTCGGCACGGAGTGGGTGCAGGGCGCGATGCGCACTGCTCGCCCGTTCGCACTTGAACTCGAATACCAGCAGCAGATGATGGCGCCGCTGCTTTTTGCGCCCGATCCGCGCCGGGTGGTGCAACTGGGGTTGGGTGCGGCCGCGCTCGCCAAGGCCTGCTGGCGTGCGCTTCCGGAAGCGGAGATACTGGTCGTCGAGATCAGCGACGAAGTCGTGCATACCGCGCGCCAGTGGTTCAAGCTGCCGGCGAGCGACCGTCTGCTGGTGACCATCGAGGACGCCGAGGCATTTGTCGCTCATCCGGGACGGCGCGGGAGTGCCGACTGGTTGCAGGTCGACCTTTACGACGCGGCGGCGCGCGGTCCGGTGTGCGATGACATCGCTTTCTATCGCAACTGCCGAAAGCTGCTCGCGCAGCCAGGCGTCGCGGCGATCAATCTGTTCGGGCGCGGGTTCGAGCCGAGCTTCGAGCGGATTGCGGCTGCCTTTGACGATCGTGTCATCGTGCTGCCGGAGGCGGAGGCGGGCAATCGCATCGTGCTCGCTTTCAGCGGCGCGACGATCAAGCTGCCGTTTGCGGCCCTCTATCGACGGGCGGGGGACATCGAGCTTGCGCACCGCTGGCCGGCCCGGCGCTGGGTGTCGGGGATCAAATCCGCGAACGGATTCGAGCGCGAATTCATCCTCTGATTCGACCATTCGAGTTAGCGGTTTCGCCGCCGCTCCCGATCCGAGCGGCTGATGCAGGATCGCGTGCTTGACAGCGATTTCGCGCTCGATAGGCTCGGACAATTGTGAGGGTGCCCCCACTCACGCATAATCGCGATCTTATGGAGTCACGCCCCCCCGAAGCGGCTATTGCCGCGCCACCGAGTCCCGTGCTGCCGAAGCTGTCGGCGCAGGAGGCCGGTGCTTTGCTGCAATCAAGCCTGGCACTCGCGGCCGACATGATCGGTGCGGCTTTCCCGGCCATGTGCCGGCCCGCGGCCGACAGTCTGATTGCAAAACTTGATGCCGATGCGGGTGCGCCGCTCGTGCGGCGGATGATTTCGGGCAAGAGCGTCGAGCTGCGCGACGGACTGGTGCGCAATCTTCACCGGCGCCAGGAGGAGGTGCTGATCCGTATCGCCGTGCGGCCGCGTGGATCCAATCTGCAACAGAACATCTCGGCCGACAACATGACGCTGGTCGAGGCCGATGAGTGGGTGTCGAACTCGATCGTCGACCGCGTCGCCGGCCGCATCCGCGGTCATCTTGAATCAGTGCTGCGCGATCTGCATGTCGTCGTCGGTTTCCTGGCTGGGCGCGAAACCCTGCGAGCCAGCGATGATCCTTTTGCGCCGGACCTGTTCTTGCACTCTCTTGTCGGAGCTGGCGACGATCTGGGCATGCATTCGGACACGGTTGAAGCCCTGGTCAGTGCCTTTGAGCGTCCCTTTGCCGAGGAACTGCAGCGCGTTTACCTGGCCGTTCTTGATCACATGCGTGCGCGCGGCATGGATGCCAAGGCTGTCCGGCGCGAGCTGGCGGCGCGTCAGGCCGCGGCATTCAAGGGCTCGGGAGCCGCCGCCAAAGGCAGCGGCATGCTGGCGCCCGACACCCTCTCGCCCGTTGCCGAAGGCCCGGCGGGTGCGAGTGGCGGCGTACAGATCCCGATCAACGCCGCGGCGGCGCTCGGAAACCTGATGTCGCGCCTGCAGGCCAATGCGCGCGGGGAGGCGTTGCCAAAAGGGCTGCAGTCGCCAGGTGTTGCGCCAGCACCATTGCTCGATGCCGTGCAGGAGCTGCAGCAGCTTGGACTGCAGGGACTGGCCGGCGCCGCCATCACCACGCTGGAGGGTGGTGCAGCCCCCTGGCGCGAGCATCTGATCGACAAGGCGAGCCGTACCGTCGACAAGCTGACGATCGAAATCGTCGGCATGTTGTTCGACCACGTGATGCAGGACAAGCAGGTGCCGGTCGAGATCAAGGCGATGCTGTCGCGGCTGCAGTTCCCGGTGCTGAAGGTTGCGTTGATGGACGCGGACTTCTTCGCGTCGGGCAATCATCCGGCGCGCCGGCTGATCGACCGCATCGCGAGCACGTCGATCGGCTGGGGGCCCTACGGCGACGAGAACGACAAGTACCGTGCCGAGGTCGAACGCGTGGTGCGAACCGTCCTTGAGAGGTTCGACAAGGACATGGCGATCTTCGAGCGGCTGCTCACTGAGTTCGATCTGTTTGTCGGCGAGACTTCGACGAAAGACAACGACCCAGTGTCGCGCGCCAAGCGTGCGCTGGAAGAGGCCGAAAAGCGCGAAATCCTGGTGATCAACACCACGATCCAGGTGCGGCGCGCTTTTGAGAAGGTCGAGCTCGAACCCTACTTGCGCGACTTCCTGGTCGGACCCTGGGTGCAGGCGCTCGTCAATGCAATCATGCGCGACGACGAGACCCCCGGCTTCTCGAAGAGCTTCCGCCAGGTGATCCACGACCTGGTCTGGAGCGTGCAGCCGAAGGTCTCGGCTGACGAACGAAAACGTCTGGTCGCGTTGATTCCGCCAACGATGCGAATCCTGAGGGACGGGCTGACCTCGATCCGCATGCCCGAGCACGAGCAGAATCAATTCTTCCAGCAGCTGATGCAATCGCACGCGATGTCCGTGCGTCCCGTCGATCAGGCGACCTACATCAAGTCGTCGCTGGTGAGCACCGAGCTGCGCACGCGCATCAACGAGATGCGGATTACCGGCACGTTCCCGATCTCGACCGTCGCGGGCGGGATCAAGGTATCCGAGGGCGCACTGCTGCGGGCCGCTGAGCAGCATTCGGCACAGATGATGATCCCGGTGGCACCGACTGACATGGCGCCCCTGGATCGCAGCGAAGAGGCCGATATGGACGAGAAGATTGCCACCTGGCAGCGCGGCACCTGGTTCGATCTGTGGAACGGCACCGAGTTCATCCGCGCACGACTGCGCTGGATCAGCCCGCTGCGCACCCTCTTCATGTTCAGCTGCGCCAACGAGTCGCAGGCGCGCGTGCTTTCCCCCGATGTCCTCAAGTCATACATGAAGCGTGGCTATCTCAAGCCGCTGGAACATGATCCGCTGATGAAGCGCGCGGTTGACGGCGTGGTGGGCGATTTTGAGAAGGCGCCGAAACGCGCCGACGAACTCGTTTCGCGTTTCGCTGCCGGAGTCTAGAGGCGCGCACTACCGATCTGCGCAGTCAGGCTGGGCACGACGGCCTGCGATCGCTGCGAGTTTCCGCAGCAGAAAAGATCGCGCACGGCGTGACGACGATCGGCGAAGTGCTCCGTGCTGCTCCGCCGTTCAATGCGTGACTTGCTGCTGGCCACGGAATTCGACGATCTCGATCAGATTGCCTGAGGGGTCTTCCACGAGGATATGTTTTCCCGCCGGTGATTCAAAACGCTCGCCGCGGAATTTCACCGCCTTGTTTCTGAGCAGGCTGATCGTCGCCTCAAGATCACTGTTGCGAACAACCTGGAATCCGAGCTTCGAACCGTAGAACTGGGCCGCGCTTTCCACGTCGTCGAGGAGATATTCAATGTTCATTGTTCTGCTTCTCCACGAATCATCAGTGATCTGCGTGCGCGGACGCTCCCATCGTGTCCAGCCAGGCCGACTTGCGCTCGCCCTTCGCGCCATACATCCGCGTGTCGGCGACGTGGGTCAGATCCCTCGCGTTGAGGGCGTCGTCGGGATACATGGCGATGCCGACGCTGATCCCGATCGACGCCGCGTGCGCTGCGACTTCGAAGGGCTGATCGAAAGCGTGTGCGAGGCGCTGCGCTGCATCTTCGGCCGCGGCGCGATCCTGAATCGCTGGCAGGATGACCGTGAACTCATCCCCGCCGAGTCGCGCGACGATGTCGGACTCGCGCACCTGAGCGCTCAGGCGGGCCGCAACCTGGCGCAGCAGTTCGTCGCCCGCGCTGTGTCCATGCCTGTCGTTGATGGGCTTGAAGCTGTCGAGATCGAGAAACAGCAGTCCGACCCTGTGTTGTTGTCGATGGGCAAATGCCAACGCCCGCTCCAGTTCATCGAGGTACAAGGCGCGGTTGGGCAGTCCGGTCAGCTCGTCGTAATGCGCAAGGCGATGGACCCGTTCCTCGAGTCGCCGGCGTTCCGTGATGTCAAGCAGGATCGCGGTGAGGAGCCGCTCGTCGCGTACCACCACCTCGCTCAGCGACATTTCGACCGGGAAAAGCGAGCGATCGCGCCGTTGCGCCGTCACCTGGCGCCGCGTGTTCATGACCTCACTGTGGCCATGCTCGGCGTATCGCTGCAGGTAGACATCATGATGCCCCTTATGCGGATCCGGCACGATCAGGCTGACGTTGCTTCCGATGGCTTCCGCCGCGGAATAGCCGAACATGCGCTCCGCGGCGCGGTTGAACCCGCGGATCATGCCGTGCGGATCGATCGTGATGATTCCCTCGGACGCGTTGTCAAGGACGTTCCTGGCCTTGCGTTGCTCGCGGTCGAGCGCGCGTCGCAGCGGGGTGACCAGTTCGAACCAGATAAAGACCGATACCAGGGCGGTCAGCAACGCAGTGTCGATCAGCGTCAGCGCCCACCATGGGAGGGCATCGGAAAGGGCGCCCAGTGCCGCCATGACGGTGAACTCGAACACGCCGACGACCAGCAGAACAGCAACGATCCATCTGGCCGGAGTCGACAGGCGCGACAAAAGCTTGGTTGGGCGCCGGAGGTGTAGACGCATGATTGCGTGCTACGGCCTGTGCCCTTGTTCACTGCCTTGGAGACACGGCGCCAATCGGAGCCGGGGCGTGATCTCCGGTGACCTCCCGTGACGGCGGGGGTGCGCAGGCTTCATGATGCGAACGATAGCCGGCAGTTAGTGACCGGATATTGGCGATCGTCAGTAATGAGTTCAGGCACCGACGTCTCGGCGGGGAGACGTCAGATCACTTCGACAACTGACGCATCGCGCGGGTGAGTCCCTCAAGGGTCAGCGGGAACATCCGCCCGGTCACCAGCTGATTGATGACCGAGATCGACTGGCGGTATTGCCACAGTCCCTCGGGCTCGGGGTTGATCCAGATGTGTTTCGGGAAATGATGCGCGAAACGCTGCAGCCACACAGCGCCAGCCTCGGCATTGTTATGCTCGACCGAGCCGCCCGGCTGCAGGATCTCGTACGGACTCATCGTCGCGTCGCCAACGAAAATCAGCTTGTAGTCCGGGTTGTACTTGCGCAGCAGGTCCCAGGTGTCGAACTTCTCCGCGTAGCGACGGCGGTTATTGCGCCACACGTATTCGTACACGCAGTTGTGGAAGTAGTAGAACTCAAGGTGCTTGAGCTCGGCCTTGGCGGCCGAGAACAGCTCTTCGACGCGCTTGATGTGCTCGTCCATCGTGCCGCCGACGTCGAGCAGCATCAGCACTTTTACCGTGTTGTGCCGCTCGGGCACCATCTTGATGTCCAGCCAGCCGGCATTACGCGCGGTTGAGGCGATCGTGTCCGGCAGGTCGAGTTCGAGGTCCGCGCCTTCGCGAGCGAATCGACGCAGCCGTCGCAACGCGACCTTGATGTTGCGGGTGCCGAGCTCGACCTGATCGTCGTAGTCGCGATAGGCGCGCGCTTCCCACACCTTGACCGCGGATCGCCCGCCCTTGCTTGGGCCGCCGATGCGGATGCCCTCCGGATGCGTACCGCCACTGCCAAACGGCGAAGTGCCGCCGCTGCCGATCCACTTGTTGCCCCCGTGGTGCGCGCCGTCCTGTTCCTCAAGCCGCTTGCGGAATTCCTCCATCAGTTTGTCAAAGCCGAGCTTCTCCAGCTTTGCCATCTCTTCCGCCGAAAAGTCGCGCTCCAGGAGCTGCCTGAACCATTCGTCGGGAATCTCCTTGGTGATTCCAAGCGTGGTGTGAACGCCGTTGAAGAACTCCCCGAACGCACGATCGAACTTGTCGAACAGTGCCTCATCCTTGACCAGCGTGGCGCGCGACAGGAAGTAGAAATCGTCGATTGACGGGCGGATCACGTCTTTCTTCAATGCTTCCAGCAGCGTCAGCAGCTCCTTGATCGAAACCGGCAGCCGCGCCGCGCGCAGGTGGTAGAAGAAGTTGATCAGCATGCCCTCACCCCTAGCCCGTCTCCCGCTGATGCGGGCGAGGAAGATGTGTCGCCAGCCGTAACTCCAGGTGGCGCTTCACGTCGCGCCATTCTGTCGCGAGGATGCCGTACATCATGGTGTCGCGCACAGTACCGTCGCGGCGAGCCTGATGATGGCGGATCACGCCATCCTTCTTTGCGCCGAGCGCCTCGATTGCCTGCTGCGAGGCGAAATTGAAGTTATCGGTGCGAAAGCCCACGACGTGGCACCCAAGGGCGTCGAACGCATGCCCGAGCAGCAGCAGCTTGCAGGCGGTGTTGATGTGCGTCTTCTGACAGCGGCGCGCGTACCACGTGTAGCCGATCTCGACGCGATCGATCACGGTGACGATGTCGTGAAAGCGGGTCGAACCGACGATCGTATCGGTCGCCAAGTCCCGAACCGCCCATGGCAGCATGTGCCCGGCGTCCTGCCCGGCGTGGGCGGCACTGATGTAGGCGTGTGTCTCTTCCGGCGCCGGCACCGAGGTAAACCACAGCTTCCACAGTTCGCCATCCGATGCCGCGCCGACCAGCCCGTCGTGATGCTCACGCGCCAGCGGCTCGAGCCGCACGCCATGGCCTTCAAGTGTGATGGGGGAGGGCGCAATCATCGAAGTGCTTCGCGTTGACCGGCGGCGCGAGCGAAGCGATGCGTCGTCCGCGTCGAACGCGAGAGCAGGTTGCGGCGGGCACAGATCAAGACCATCTGCACGCTCCCAAGTCCGTCCGCAACCTACCGGTTGTGGCGGGCCATGAACACCAGTCTCTCAAACAGGTGCATGTCCTGCTCGTTCTTCAACAACGCGCCCGACAGCGGCGGCACGAACAGCTTGTCGTCCTTTGCGCGCAACGCTTCAGCTGGAATCTGTTCCGCCACCAGCAGCTTGAGCCAGTCCAGAAGCTCGGACGTCGAAGGCTTCTTTTTCAGTCCCGGGAGTTCGCGGATGGAGAAGAACGCATCCATCGCACTCTTCAGCAGTTCCTTGCGCAGCCGCGGAAAGTGCACATCGACAATTGACTGCATCGTTTCCTTGTCGGGGAACTTGATGTAATGGAAGAAGCAGCGGCGCAGGAACGCGTCCGGCAGTTCCTTTTCGTTGTTCGACGTGATCACCACCAGCGGCCGATGGCGCGCCTTGATGATCTGCCGCGTCTCGTACACATAGAACTCCATGCGGTCAAGCTCGCGCAGCAGGTCGTTGGGAAACTCGATGTCGGCCTTGTCGATCTCGTCGATCAGCAGCACGCTCGGGCGTTCCGATTCGAAAGTCTGCCACAGCACGCCCTGCACGATGTAGTTGTGGATGTCCTGCACGCGCGCATCGCCCAGCTGCGAATCGCGCAGCCTTGATACAGCGTCATACTCGTACAGACCCTGTTGCGCCTTGGTCGTCGACTTGATGTGCCAGGCGAGCAGCGGCAGGTCAAGAGCGCGCGCCACTTCCTCGGCCAGCATCGTCTTGCCGGTGCCGGGTTCGCCCTTGATCAGCAGTGGTCGCTGCAGCGTGAGCGCGGCATTCACCGCGAGTTTGAGATCGTCAGTAGCGACGTAGGTTGACGTGCCTTCGAAGCGGGCCATGGTCGATGCAGTGCGGCAGTTTGAACGCGGATGAGTATACGCAGCGCCATGCGCCATCCGGGGATGATCCGTTAGAATGCGCGCCGCTTCAGGCACGACCGGCATCGCGCAGCCGCAGGTACCCGCTGGCTGCCGGCAACCCCCGACCTTCGATGGATTCTGCTTCGATGAAAAATGGACGCAATGCGGCGCTGGTGATGATGCTGGTGTTGCCAATCACGGCTGGCGCGCAGGCAGCCGCACCCTCGGCGCCGGGCCAGAGCGCAAAGCCCAATGTGTCGATGTGCACAGGCTGCCACACGATTCCGGGTTATCAGGCCTCGTTCCCGCGCGTGTATCACGTGCCGAAGATCGCGGGACAGTCTGCCAAGTACATCGAGGCCGCGCTGAGCGGCTACAAGAAGGGCGAGCGCAGTCACCCGACCATGCAGGCGATTGCGCAGGGGCTGAGCGATGCCGAGATCGCGGCGCTGGCGGCGTACTACGCCGAGCGTGGCTCGGACACCAAGTAGGGAGTGACGATGAAGAACTGGACGATCGCCGCCGTACTTGGGATTCTCCTTGCCGGCAACACATTCGCAGCGGATCTCGAGGCCGGCCGCAAGATTTCAGACGCGCAATGTGCCGCCTGCCATGGCAAGGACGGCAAGACACCCGTCGATCCGACCTATCCGAAGCTCGCCGGACAGTACGCGGACTACCTGGCCAAGGCACTGAATGACTACAACACCGGTGCCCGCAAGAACGCCATCATGGGCGGAATGGCCAAGCCCCTGTCCAAGCAGGACATTCAGAACCTGGCCGCTTATTTTGCAAGCCTGCCGGGGCCGCTGACGCACCGCAAGTAGTCGAGCGATTGCCGCATCGACGGGCGCCGCGGGCGTCCGTTTCGGTTCAGGCCTTCTGGCGTTTCTTCAGGCATTCCAGGTATGCCGCGTTGATTGCTTCGGTGTTGGCCGGCAGCGAACCGCGCTGTGCGCGCCAGACGATCTCTCCCAGGCATTCCATCGCTTCGTGTGCGGCGTCATGCTCTGACCCGGTTCGGGACGCAAGTTGCGCGAACACGGCGCGGATGCCGGGCGGCTGATCGATCGACAGTTGTTCGTCGAGCGCCAGATGCATCGACAGGTGAAGGAACGGATTGGTCGAGCCGCACTCGACGCCGAAATCCTCTGCCAATGCGCGCTCCGGTTCGTCGAGCAGAGCGTGGTATTCGGGGTGGACGACGATCCACTTCAACGCGATCGCCTCCAACGGCGACAGCAGTTCGCCGGCGCTCTGTTTGCGCCATGCGTCGCAGAAGAAGCGGCGGACGTCTTCGCGCGAAGGGTTGAACACCGTCAGACTGCCATCGTCTTTCGCTTGAATTCGCACCAGGTCGCAATCGCACAGCGCCAGCATTCGGGCTTGCGCGCCTTGCACACGTAGCGGCCATGCAGGATCAGCCAGTGATGCGCATCCTTGCGGAACTCTTCGGGAACGAACTTCTCCAGTTTGTGCTCGACTTCATCGACGCCTTTTCCCGGCGCAAGCCCCGTGCGGTTCGCGACACGGAAAATGTGTGTGTCGACCGCGATCGTCGGGTCGCCGAACGCTGTGTTCAGAACGACATTCGCGGTTTTGCGGCCAACGCCCGGAAGCGACTCAAGCGCGGCGCGGGTACGCGGCACTTCGCCGGCGTATGAGTCAAGCAGCATCCGTGACAGGCGCACGACGTTCTTCGCCTTGGTTCGAAACAGGCCGATGGTCTGGATGAAAGGAATCAGTCGTTCCTCGCCCAACGCTGCGATCGCGGCGGGCGTGCTGGCAACCTTGAACAACTCGCGGGTGGCGATGTTCACGCTCCTGTCGGTGGCCTGCGCCGACAGCACCACGGCGAGCAGCAACTCGAACGGCGTCCCATATTCGAGCTCAGTGGTCGGGTGCGGATTTGCGGCGCGCAGCGTCGCGAAGATCTGCCGTCGCTTCTCGGAGTTCACGTGGTCTGTCCCTCTCGCCGCTTGCGCGCGCGCTCGATGGCGGCCGTGACAATCGCCCGTTTCTGGCTGACCTGCATCGGCGTCGGGTTGTCGCGCGTCGCGGGTTCGGTGAGTTTTGCGAGCGCCCGGGCCGCGAGTCTTGCGTCGTCTTGCGCTTTCTCGCGCAGCAGACGCTCCTGGCGTGCGTGGAAACGAGCGCGCGCGGCATTGGCGTCTTCCTGATTCCACACATGCGGCGGATCCGCGCGCACTATCGCAATGCAGTCCATCGGGCACGGCGGCAGGCACAGGTCGCAACCGGTACAAAGTTGCGGGATCACCGTATGCATGAGCCTGGCGGCACCGACGATTGCATCGACCGGACAGGCCTGGATGCACAACGTGCAGCCGATGCACAACGACTCTTCGATCAACGCGATATGCAGCGGCTTTTCAACGCCATGGGCCGGATTCAGTGACAGTACCGGGCGCTTGAGCAATCTCGCGAGCTTGACGATGCCGGTCGCGCCACCGGGCGGACATTGATTGATGTTGGCTTCGCCGGCTGCGATCGCCTCAGCGTACGGCCGACAGCCCTGATAGCCACACTTTGTGCATTGGGTCTGCGGTAGCAGCGCATCGATCGCGTCGGCCTGTGACGGCAGCTCGGGCATTTGGTGATTATCGCAAGCGTCGCCACACCGCGATGCGTGAGCCGCGGCTCACCGGCCGGCGTGTTCTATGGTCGTCAGCGTCGCGCGATAGCGTTCGACGCGAGTTCCGCCGATGGTCACCGCACGCTGCGCTGCCCGCAGCGCCTCGTCACGGCGGCCGAGTGCCAGCAGCGCGCGCGCGAGGTTGTTCCACGCATCGCCCGAGTTCACGTCGAGCTCAGTCGCACGTTCGAATGCGAAGGCCGCTCTGGCGTGATCGCCGGCCGCAAAGGCCGTGTTGCCCAGGCCCATCCACGCAAGAGGCGTCGGCGCGCGCTGCGTCAAGGCGTCATAGGCGGCGAATGCCGCCTGGGGGTCGAGGCGTTCAAGCGCAATCGCCGCAGTGACCAGCGCCTCAGGCGTTGGGGTTCGCGGCAGGCGCGCCGGCGCATCCGCAACCATCGCCCAGTACCCGCTGCGTTCCCAGGTTCGCTCGAAGACCTCGAGCGTCAGACGCTGTCGTTCGGTGAGGCCCGAATGCAGCACGATCTCGCCGCGGTCCAGGTCATAACCAATGACCACTGCGTAATGCCATATCGGCACAATGGGCAGAGACAGGTTCTGCAGAACGATCACCGGTCGGGCATCGGCGACTTCGGTCAGCACGGCTTCCATTCGTGGCGGAAGCGCCACGGCGAGGCGGCCGTGCCGCCGTGCGGTCGCCAGCATTTCCGCCTGCAGCGAGCCTGCGTGCGACGGCAGGAACAACTGCGGCCGCAACGCTTCGGGCGTGGTCGACAGCCCGCTCGCGTTCAGCGCCATCGCGAGCGATGCAGGACCGCACTGGAATTGCTCCTGTGCAAAGAAGGGCACATGCGGTAGCAGTACCTGTCGGGGTAAGCCGCCGGGTGCGTGTTCGGCCAGCGCCGCGGTCTGCGGCGTCGCGCAGCCCGTGAGCAGGTTCGCCAGAAGGAGCAGCGCAGAAACAACGACCCCCGCCGCAGCGGGGGTCGCTTTTCGGGACAACGCTGTGATCAACGGATTGGGCGCGTGAAGGGGAACACCTTCGTCAACCCGAGGATGTCCGTGATCAGCAGCAGCACGAAGATGAACAGGATCACGCCGATCGCGTCACCGCCGGCGGGAAGCTGGTCGAGACGTTGCGCCAGCATCCGCGCTTCGTCGTCGGTCAACGCGCTCACCCGGTCCTGAACCTGACCCGGATCGACCCCACGCGCCACCAACGCGCTTCGTACATCTTCGCGTGCGAGCAGTTGCGTGAGCCGATCCTGGACATCCAGTTGCGCCGTTTCTTCGGTCCTGATCAGCCCTGAATTGGCCGGACCTTGCGCAAATGAGGGCAGGCTGGTTCCCAGAACGCAAACGGCCGCGACAGAGGCTATGGTGCGCCGGAAGTAGGTCATGTTGGCTCCTTGCAGAAAGGCCCGCGCGGGCCCGACAGGCCGAAGTTTGCCACGCGCCGCTGTGCGGCGTGTGGCGATCAGTCGTTTGCTCGAATGAAGTCCCGGATTTCCGGGTAGATCACTTCGCGCCAGCGGCGGCCGGAAAAGATGCCGTAGTGGCCGACACCCTTGGCAGTCAGATGGCGTTGCTTGTTCTTCGGAATGCCTTTGCACAGGCCATGTGCCGCCTCGGTCTGGCCGCTGCCGGAAATATCGTCCAGTTCGCCTTCGACCGTGCAGAGCGCCGTCGTTCTTATGTCTTCCGGCGCGACGCGCTGGCGGCGCACGTACCACGTGCCCCTCGGCAGAGCATGCTCCTGAAACACGATGCGGATCGTGTCGAGGTAGTACTCGGCCGGCAGGTCGATCACCGCGTTGTATTCATCGTAAAAGCGGCGATGTGACTCGACGTCGTCCTGGTCGCCCTTGACGAGGTCGAGGTAGTAGTCCCAGTGCGAAGTCAGGTGTCGGTCCGGGTTCATCGCGACAAATCCGGCATGCTGAAGAAAGCCCGGATACACGCTGCGCAAATACCCGGGATGCGCGCTCGGGACCTTGAAGATCACGTTGTTCTCGAACCACTCGATCGACTTGCGCGTGGCCAGCGCGTTGACGTCGGTCGGGTTGCGACGCGTGTCGATCGGGCCGCCCATCATCGTCATCGACTTCGGAATGGCGGGGTCCTTGCTCGTCGCCATCAGCGACATCGCCGCGAGCACCGGTACGGTCGGCTGACATACCGAAATGACGTGCACGTTCGGACCAAGATGGCGCACGAACTCGATCACATAGTGCACGTAGTCGTCGAGGTGGAACGGGCCGTTCGAGATCGGAACAAGTCGGGCGTCAATCCAGTCGGTGATGTAGACGTTGTGATCCGGCAGCAGCGCGCGCACCGTGTCGCGTAACAGCGTCGCGTGATGCCCGGACAGGGGGGCGACGACGAGAACGTTCGGATCGGCCTGGCGCTTGGCTTGTCCGTTCGTGAATCCGCGCTTGAAATGCAGCAGCTGACAGAAGGGCTTGGCCAGCGTGATCTCTTCCCTGACCGGGACGGTTCGGCCATCGACCGAAATTTCGGCCAGGTCGAACCCGGGTTTTTCGTACTGCTTGCCGATGCGATGCAGCAGGTCGTAACCCGCCGCCATTCGGCGCGAAAAAGGCGTGTAGGAAAGCGGGCTGTATGGGGAGGAGAACAACTCGGATGTGGCCTGCGCCCACACCGAAAGCGGATTCAGGAACTTGCGATGAAGATCATGCAGGTGATAGAGCATCCGCGATCGCGCCCAGCGCCTCCATGCCAAACCCCGTTATGGAGTGTTCGCTCGGAATTATGCTCGCACGACTGCGGCGCAGCAAATCGGCCAAAAAGCCGGCCAATGAGACGAGCCGTCCTGGTCAAGCAGACCGGTGGCCCGGTGGCCTTACCAGTAATTCTCCACGGCGAGCTGGGCCGGAACGCCGCGCCGCGACGTGGCAAATCCCCGCAAAGTCAGGCGCTTGCGCGTATCCGTGACCATATCCGGGTTGCCGCAGATCATCACGCGCGAGCGCACAAGATCCAGGGGCAAGCCCACGTGGCGCTCGATCTCGCCGTTGTCGATCAGCATCGGAATGCGCTGTTCCAGCGCGCCGGCCAACTTGGCGCGTGTGACGACCTGGACATAACGGAGCTTGTGCGCGTGTTCGCGAAATTGCTCGTGGCTGCGAAACTCCTCGATCGTCGCCTGGTAGGCAAGTTCGTTCGGATAGCGCACGCTGTGCACAAGGACCAGGTTCTCGTACTCCTCCCAGGTCTTCATGTCCCACAGAATCGAGATGAATGGCGCCAGACCCGTGCCGGTCGCAAGGAGCCACAGGTCCTTTCCTTGTTCGAAGCGGTCGCAGGTCAGAAACCCGTAGTTCATCTTTTCGACGAACACGGTGTCGCCGACTTTCAGGCGCGACAGCTCCGAGGTGAAGTCGCCCCCCGGCACGACGATCGAAAAGAATTCCAGATGCTCGTCGTAGCTCGCCGACACGATCGAATAGGCGCGCCACGCAATGCGGGTTCCGGAGGGATTCTTTGGATTGTCGGGATCAGGCTTGCTCACGCCAAGACGGGCAAACTGGCCCGGAGTGAAACGGAATCCCGTGTAGCGCGTCAACCTGAAGGAAAACAGGTTCGGCGCCCATGGATGGATCCACAGAATCCTTTCAGCCGTGTACTTGTCGGGGGAGACCATCAGGCCCTTGCAGACGGTGCGCGGCGCGCACCGGCGTTATCGTTCCAACAAGCGCAGCTTGTCCCGCACGTCCTTCCACTCGTCGGCGTCGGCCGGATGCGCTTTCATTCTCGTGATCGACGGCCATTGCTTTGACAGATCGACGTTGAGCTTGATGAAGTGTCGCTGATCCTCCGGCACGTCTTCCTCCGCGTAGATGGCGTTGACCGGGCACTCCGGAATGCACACCGCGCAGTCAATGCACTCGTCGGGCTCGATGGCGAGGAAGTTCGGCCCCTCGCGAAAGCAGTCGACGGGACAGACGTCGACGCAGTCGGTGTACTTGCATTTGATGCAGGGCTCGGTGACGACGTGTGTCATCGCGTGATCGGGGACGCTCGTTGAAGGCGCGTATTCTATCGCGCCGCGTCATCGGATTCGGCCTTGTCACCTCGCTGCAGAGAGGGCTTTGAATGCAGGTTCCAGTCACACGCAGGTCACTGATCGCCGCCGGCGCCGCGGCGCTCGTCACCGCGTCGGCACGCGCGCAGGCTGCCAGAAAGGCGGCCGTCATCAGGATCGGCGAGATCAACAGTTACTCGTCGATCCCGCAGTTCCTCGTGCCTTACCGCAAGGCCTGGGAACTTGCGGTCGAAGAAGTCAATGCCGCAGGCGGCCTGCTGGGCCGAAGCGTCGAAGTCGTCACGCGCGACGATGCCGGCAAGCCCGACGACGCGATTCGCCACGCCACCGAACTGGTGAGCAACGAGAAGGTCGATCTGCTTGCTGGCACGTTCCTGTCGAATGTCGGACTCGCGGTCGCGGACTTTGCACTGCGCAACAAGGTGCTCTTCGTCGCCAGCGAACCGCTGACCGATGCGCTGGTGTGGGAGAAGGGCAACCGCTACACCTTTCGCCTGCGCGCCAGCACCTACATGCAAAGTGCGATGCTGGTCGAAGAGGCGCTGAAGCTTCCAGCCAAACGCTGGGTCACGATTGCGCCTAACTACGAGTACGGTCAGAGCGCGGTCGCCAGCTTCAAGGCGCTGCTGAAAGCGAGACGACCGGATGTTGAGTTTGTTGCCGAGCAGTGGCCGGCACAGGGCAAGCTGGAGGCGGGAAGCACGGTGCAGGCGGTGCTGGCGGCGCGGCCGGAGGCGGTTTTCAACGTGACCTTTGGTGCCGATCTGACGCGACTGGTGCGCGAAGGCAATCTGCGCGGGCTGTTCCCACGGGTGCCAACGGTGAGCTTGCTGTCAGGCGAACCCGAGTATCTGGATGCCTTGAAGGATGAGACGCCGAAGGGCTGGATCGTCACCGGCTACCCGTGGGACCAGATCGCCACACCCGAGCATGCAAAATTCTTCAACGCCTACTACAAGCGCCACAAGGACACGCCGAAGCTCGGGTCCGTGGTCGGGTACGCAGCGATGCAGGCGATTTTCGAAGCGATCCGCAAAGCGAAGTCCACCGACACAGAGAAGCTCATTGCGGCTCTGCGCGGGCTGAACTTCGCGACACCGTTCGGCCCCGCCACGTTTCGCGCACTCGATCATCAGTCAACGATGGGTGCGTTCGTGGGCAAGCTCGACGTACGCGGCGACAAAGGCACGATGGTCGACTGGCGCTACGCCGATGGCGCGAAGTACCTGCCCGGCGACAACGAGGTTCGCCGGCGGCGGCCGGCCGATGCAATGAAGTAGCAGTCG
>Ga0209261_10000008_pt1 | contig 64081 bp, 56 predicted proteins | sample DOMMetBare1Fresh_FD_187470 | JGI IMG/M metagenome (GOLD analysis project Ga0209261, IMG submission 187470) | Wetland sediment microbial communities from St. Louis River estuary, USA, under dissolved organic matter induced mercury methylation -... | ecosystem: Environmental > Aquatic >...
GGGAGTCCCTGCCGACATCGATTTCAGTCAGTACACGTCCGTGGTCGCGTTGCTTGAAGAGAGCTTCGCCAGGTTCCGCGAGCGCGATGCGTACGTCTGCATGGACAAGCGCATCACGTTCGGTGACATCGACGCGTTGTCGCGCGCGCTCGGCGCCTGGCTGCAAAGCCGGGGGTTGAAGCATAGCGATCGCGTTGCAATCATGATGCCGAACGTTCTTCAGTATCCCGTCGCCGTCGCCGCGGTGCTGCGCGCCGGATTCATCGTCGTCAACGTCAACCCGCTGTACACGCCGCGCGAACTCGAGCATCAGCTCAAGGACTCGGGTGCACAGGCAATCATCATTCTGGAAAACTTTGCCGCCACCTTGCAGAAGGTCATCGCCCAGACACCTGTCAAGCATGTTGTGCTGGCAGCGATGGGCGATCTTCTCGGATTCCCCAAACGCCTGATCGTCAATCACGTGGTGCGCAAGGTGAAGAAGCTGGTGCCGGCGTATCAACTGCCGGACGCGCACTGGTTCAACGAAGCGATCTCAGCTGGGCGCCATAAAAAGCTCGCCGCGGTTGACATCAAGCCGGACGACCCCGCCGTCCTGCAGTACACGGGCGGCACGACCGGTGTGAGCAAGGGCGCGACACTGCTGCACCAGACCATCATCGCCAACCTGCTGGCGTCCGAAGCGTGGCTGCAACCCGCGTTGAGGCGCAAACCGCTCAGCGGCCAGATGACCCTGGTGTGCGCACTACCGCTGTACCACGTGTTCGCCTTCATTTGCTGTGGGCTGTTCGGCATGCGCACCGGCGCGATGAACGTGCTGATTCCCAATCCACGCGATCTTCCAGGGATGGTGAAGGAACTGGCAAAGCACAAGATCAATATCTTCCCCGGGGTCAACACGCTGTTCAACGCGCTCGCGCACAACGCCGAGTTTGCAAAACTGGATTTCTCAGGACTCGTCGCTTCCAACGGCGGGGGCTCGGCAGTGCAGGAGGCGGTGGCGAAGCGGTGGCTCGCGGTCACCGGCTGTCCGATCATCGAAGGCTACGGGCTGTCGGAAACTTCAGCCGCCGTGACGTGCAACCCCGGCGACTCGGATGCCTATTCCGGCACGATCGGACTGCCGATGCCGAGCGTCGAGATCCGGCTGCTCGACGATGACGGCAACGACGTGCCGCTGGGGCAACCCGGCGAGATCGCGATTCGCGGTCCGCAGGTGATGTCAGGCTACTGGCAACGGCCGGACGAAACGGCCAAGGTCATGACGGCCGACGGTTACTTCAAGTCCGGCGATATCGGTGTGATGGACGCGCGCGGCTATTTCAAGATCGTCGATCGGAAGAAGGACATGATCCTGGTATCCGGCTTCAACGTGTACCCGAACGAGATCGAGGGCGTGGCGGTGATGCACCCAGGCGTGCTCGAAGCGGCCGCGGTTGGCGTGCCGGACAAGAATTCGGGCGAGGCCGTGAAACTCTTCATCGTCAAGAAAGATCCAAAACTCACCGAAGCCGACGTCGCGAAGTTCTGCACCGAGCAATTGACCGGATACAAGAAGCCGAAGTACATCGAGTTCCGGGCGGAACTGCCGAAGACCAATGTCGGCAAGATCCTGCGCCGCGAACTGCGCGATGAGGCAGTCAAGGCGATGAGCCATTCGTAGCGCGCAGGCGCCGAAGAGAACGTCGCCTTCAGGCCGTGCTTCGATTTGCTGATCGCGCCAAGCCGACTGTCGCAATCGAGGCTTTATCGGTTAGTCAGCGTCAGATCATGGTGGATCGAGATCGGCCGAAATCGGCGGCGGGTTCAACTGATCGATGCAGCACCTTCTGATTCAATTTGCGAGTGGGAGATCCGCGCATGTCGAAGATTGGACGCCCTGGATTGTCACGGGAGAAGAAGGTTGAGCTTTGGGAGCGTTGGAAGGGCGGTCAACCCTCCCGAGCGCGCCCGATGCACGAGTCCAGGACATCACGTCGCTCCTCCGCGGCGCAGTCGATTAACTCAGAGACGCTCTCTGTCGGGATCTCGCAATAGCGGCGCCGATCGGGCCGATACGTGATCTCGCGCCACCCAGCTTCTTGCAGCCAGCGCCACAGTTCGGCAGTCATTCCAGCCTGCACTGTCATGCGCAGGTTTTCGAGGCAGATCCGCGAACCGGCATTCGGCCGCGGCCCACGCTTTGGAAGCGCTCGGGGCGTGCGGATGTTCAGCAGGTTGCGCAGCCGATCAGTCGCGGAGTGGGGCAGAGACAGCCGCACCTTCGAGCCTACGCGTGTCGGCGAATTTTGAGCTTCCGTTTTTCCGATTCGACCAGGCCGTAGGTAATCTCCGCCCACGTTGGCGCTTCTTGGCGTCGGGTTCGTGGGCGTTGCCGACGTTCTCATCAATTCCGAGATTGCGGCCGGCGCAACTGGCTCAGACTTTGGTTGCGAGCGTCGCCTGAGTGCATCAGAGTGCCCGTCATCCAGAAACTCCATCGTCACGCCCGCCACCTCGATGACGTCGTTGTCCAAAAGCTGACAGGCTGTCGAGCTGATATTGATCCCGTTGACCTTGGGGAAGACTTCGCCACGGTGGTGTTCGATGAAGTAACCGTTCGGGTGGCGCGTGATAACCGCGATCTGATATCCAAGGCGCCCAAGCCGCGTCAGGATCTTTCTGAGCTGAAGTTCCCGGCCTGCGTTAGTGCCGGACAAGATGCGCAGTCGCGGCGAATTGCGCGCAGGAGCTTCATCGACACGAACAGCCGGTGAAATCTGGATTGTCTTTGGCTCTTGATCGAAGAAGCTGCTCGGCAGGGGCTGCGATGGGACGTGGTCAGCGTTGCCGTCCATCCCATGCTCGTCGCTGTCAGCAAGGAACTTCAGTCGGTACTCGCCAATTTCAATGCTGTCGCCCAACTGCAAAACCCGCCTTCTGACCGGTTGGCCATTGACGAGGGTGCCGTTGGTGGACCCCAGGTCTTCAATGTAGAAGTCTTTGCCGTGGCGGCGCACGACAGCGTGTTCGCCGCTGACGCCGAGGCTGTCCATGACCAGGCGATTACGGCTTCGCCGGCCAATCGTAGTCTCGTCTTGAGACAGACTGACTTCGCGCAGCGCGACGCCCTGAAGCGTCACAAGCAGTTTCTCCATGGTCGCTTCGTTCTTGAGGGTCGAGATGGTTGGGCCACCGGAGTCATGCTTCCCGTGGTCGTGTCGAGGCCACGACGCTCAGAAGCGCACGCACCCAAGGGCTGGCGCTCGTCAAAGAAGTCACGCCCCCCCAGCGCTGGCAGCAACAGGGCGCTTTTCGTGAACGACCAGCAACGGAAGGAAACGTCGTTGGCCCGGTCGCCTTCCTCCTTTAGAACGACGAATAGTTACCGAAAGGCTATAGCCGCAAGAATCGTGCCGTGACGCCAACCAATTGATTTTCATGACTCAGACGAGATCATGTTGTTTGCTTTGTAAAGAGTTCCGACAGTATCTGACCAACTGCTTCGTGGAACAGCCGGTGACCGGATCGGGTCGAACGCGACCGGTCAGTGAATACGATCAAGTTTGCTCGGACATCGCCTGTACCGTCGCGTCCTGGTCAAGACAACTCAATGGGTACGGTGTTCATCGTCCAGCAAGGCGGCGTGCGCCGCGGCCAGGCGCGCGATCGGCACGCGCGGGCCCGAACACGACACGTAGTCGAGACCGGCCTGATGACAGAAGCGGATCGACAGCGGCTCGCCGCCGTGTTCGCCGCAGATGCCGACCTTCAGTTCCGGGCGCTGCGCGCGACCGTTGGCGATTGCCAGTTTCATCAATTCGCCCACGCCCTTGACGTCAAGAACTTCAAACGGATTGTCCTGCAGCAGGCCCGCCTCGTAGTACAGGGGCAGGAACTTGTTTTCCGCGTCTTCGCGTGAGAACGAAAACGTCGCCTGCGTGAGATCGTTGGTGCCAAACGAGAAGAACTCCGCGGTTTCCGCGATGCGCGCCGCGCGCAGACACGCGCGCACCACTTCGATCATGCTGCCAAAGCGCAGCGGCACCTTGATACCTGCCGCAGCTTCCACCTCCGCTTGCACGCGTTTGACGAGTGTTGCGATACGCTTGAGTTCTTCCACCGTCACCACCTGGGGCACCATGATCTCCGGCGCCACCGCGATGCCTTCGCGCACGCAGTCGGCAGCCGCCTCGAGGATCGCGCGGATCTGCATCTCGTAGATCTCCGGATGCGAGATCCCCAGCCGCACGCCGCGATGGCCGAGCATCGGGTTGACTTCGGCCAGCGCCCTGACCTTGCGCAGCACGTCGGCCTTCTTGGCGATCAGTTCATCATCGAGGTGCGACTCCTTAAACTCGCTGAGTCCGCCGAGCAGTTTTGTCAGGCTGCCTTCGTACTGATGGTGCAGCCGCGGATTGAGCAGCTTGAGTGTCTCGGGCATTTCTTCGAGGCTTGCGATCGCTTCGCGGAAGTGCCTCAGGTGCGCGATTTCGAGTTCCAGTTGCGCCACCGTTGGCAGGAACTCGTGCATCGGTGGATCGAGCAATCGCACCGTCACGGGCAACCCCGCCATCGCCTTGAACATGCCCTTGAAGTCCTCCTTCTGGATCGGCCGCAGCCGCTCGAGCGCGGCATGGCGCGCCTCCGGCGTCTCGGCGAGGATCATCTCTTGCACGACGTGCAGACGGTCCATCTGGTTGAACATCCTCTCGGTGCGGCACAGGCCGATGCCCTGTGCGCCCCACTCGCGCGCGCGCAGCGCGTCGCGCGGCGTGTCGGCGTTGGCGCGCACACCCAGTCGCGCGGCCTGGTCGGCCCACTTCAGCAGTGTTGCCATGTCCTGCGTGAATTCGACCTCGACCGTAGGCACCTCGCCGAAGTAAACCGCGCCGGTGGAGCCATCGATCGTGATGACCTGGCCTTCTTTCAGTTCCGCGGGTCCGACATGGGCGACCTTGTTGCGCACGTCGACCACGATCGTTTCCGCACCCGACACGCACGGCTTGCCCATGCCGCGCGCGACCACCGCGGCATGCGATGTCTTGCCGCCGCGCGAGGTCAGCACGCCCTGCGCGGCGAAAAAGCCATGGATGTCCTCCGGCTTCGTTTCCTCGCGTACGAGGATGATCTTCTCGCCCGCCTTGCCCCGCGCTTCGGCCGTGTCCGCATCGAACACGATCTGACCCGCCGCCGCGCCCGGTGACGCCGGCAGCCCGGTGGCGAGCGGCTGTCCCTTGAAGCCCGGATCGAGGCGCGGGACCATCAACTGCTCGAACATCGCCGGCGGCACGCGCAGCAGCGCCCGGCGTTCGTCGATCAGGCCTTCGCGCACCATCTCGACCGAGGTGCGCACCATCGCCTGCGCATTCATCTTGCCGTTGCGCGTCTGCAGCGCATACAACTTGCCGCGCTCGACGGTGAACTCGAAATCCTGCACCTCGCGATAGTGGCGCTCCAGTTTTGCGGCGAGATCCATCAGCTCCGCGTGCATCTGCGGCATTTCCTGCGCCAGCGCAGCGATCGGTTTCGGCGTGCGGATGCCTGCCACCACGTCTTCGCCCTGCGCGTTGGTCAGATATTCGCCGAACACGACGCGTTCGCCGGTCGCCGGGTTGCGCGTGAAGCCGACACCGGTGGCCGAGTCGTTGCCGAGATTGCCGAACACCATCGTGCATACGTTGGCGGCGGTGCCATTGGCCATCGCCGGCGTGATCTTGAACTGGCGCCGGTAGTCGATCGCGCGCTTGCCGTTCCACGAACGGAACACAGCGGCGATCGCGGTTTCGAGTTGCTCGTACGGATCTTCCGGGAAAGGCCGGCCGGTGTGCCCGGATACGACGTCGAGGAAGCGCCGCGCGAGCGAGCGCAGTTGTGGTGCATCGAGATCGACATCGTGGTGTGCGCCGGTCTCCTGCTTCAGCGCGATCATCTCGTGGTCGAACAGTTCGTCCGGAACGCCAAGCGCGACCTTGCCGAAAAGCTGAATCATTCGCCGGCACGCGTCCCAGCCGAAGCGCTCATTGCCGGTGGCCTGGATCAGGCCCTCGAGTGACGCCGGATTCAGGCCCAGATTCAGGATGGTGTCCATCATTCCGGGCATCGACATCGCTGAGCCGGATCGAACCGACACCAGCAGCGGGTCACGCGCCGCACCGAAGCGCTTGCCGGTCGCCGACTCCAGCCGCGCAACCTGACTGCGCACCTCTTCCATCAAGCCGTCCGGCAGGCGGCCGCCGTCGAGATACGCAAGGCAGGCTTCGGTGGTCACGATGAAGCCCGGCGGCACCGGCAGTCCGATGCGGGTCATTTCACACAGATTCGCACCCTTGCCACCGAGCAGCATCTTGTTGCGGCCGTCGCCTTCGCTGAAGGCATGCACCCATTTGTTCCTGGCAGTCATGGAATTCCCCTCGGACTCTTCAAGCGAAGGATCGCGCGGCGGCGACCGAAGGGTGTTGACGAATGGCATCAAACGCTTGCTCCGCGAAACCTGTTGCCGGCAAGTCGACAGCGCAGGAAAAACGGCGCCCGCAGGCGCCGTCGGGCTCATCTGTTGCGCAGTCTCAGTGCACGTGCTGACTCAATTCACCGGTAGAGTACTTATGCGCGATCGACTGCAATGGAAGCGGCTTGATTCTGCCCGCCTGTCCTTCGCAGCCAAACTGCTGGTAGCGCTGCCGGCAGATCGCCTTGGCGGCAGCGCGCGCCGGCTTCAGATAATCGCGCGGGTCGAAGTGGCCGGGATTCTCGTAGAGGAACTTGCGGACCGCGGCGGTCATTGCAAGCCGGATATCGGTGTCGATGTTGACCTTGCGCACGCCGTGTTTGATGGCTTCCTGGATTTCCTCGACCGGCACGCCGTAGGTTTCTTTCATCTGACCACCAAACTTGCGGATTTCGGCCAGCAGGTCCTGCGGCACGCTTGACGATCCGTGCATCACGAGGTGGGTGTTCGGAATACGCCGGTGAATCTGCTTGATCCGCTCGATGGCAAGGATGTCGCCAGTCGGCTTGCGGGTGAACTTGTACGCGCCGTGCGACGTGCCGATTGCGATGGCAAGTGCGTCAAGCTGCGTCTTCTTGACGAAGTCCGCCGCCTGATCGGGGTCGGTCAGCAGCATCTCCTTGGTCATCGTGATCTCGGCGCCGTGGCCGTCTTCCTTGTCGCCGCGCATCGTTTCAAGCGAGCCAAGGCAGCCAAGCTCGCCCTCAACCGACACGCCGATTGCGTGCGCCATCTCGACGACTTTCCGCGTGGTCTGCCAGTTGTAGTCATAGTCGGCCACCGTCTTGCCGTCTTCGCGCAGCGAACCATCCATCATCACGCTGGAGAAGCCGAGCTTGATCGCACCTTCACACACCGCCGGACTCTGGCCGTGATCCTGGTGCATGGCGACCGGAATGTTCGGGTAGCTCTCGACCGCTGCGATGATCAGGTGCTTGAGGAAATTCTCGCCAGCGTACTTACGCGCGCCGGCGGACGCTTGCATGATCACCGGCGCGTTGACCTCGGCGGCGGCCTCCATGATTGCCTGCACCTGCTCGAGGTTGTTGACGTTGAAAGCTGGCAAGCCGTACCCGTTTTCGGCGGCGTGATCCAGAAGCTGACGCATCGATACAAGGGCCATTGCGATTCTCCAGTTGCGATCCGTGGGTCAAGTCAGAGTCTTCGTCGCACGCATTTTAGATGGATGCCTCTCGTACACTCGAGCGCACGCCGTACCTGATCTGACCCCCATCACTGCAGGCTTGCCAGAAGTCGGCGGCGCGCTTCATCCAGCACGACATCGCGCCCGGCTCTGAGGTCTGCGAGGGTCGGCGCGACCCGAATCATGGGGACGGTTGGATGTCTCTCCATCAGTGCTCCGCGCGCCGAGACAAAACCTGTTTCACTGATGCGCAGACCGCCACCATCCGGCAGCACGTACTCCGCGCGCACGCCGACCACGCAGCCGCAGGTCGAATCGCCGACGAGCAGCGCACCCCGCTGTTCAACCAAGGTCACCGCGGTAAGTTCGGCTGCACTGGCGGTACGTGAGTCGACGAGAATCGCGAGCGGTTGCAGCAGCGGCGCCTCGATGCCACCCGCACGTACTTCGCCACTGTCCTGCTGCCCTGTCGTTCGCTCCCGCCGCAAAGTACGCATCACCGTGCGCTGTTCGGGCAGGAATTGGCCGGCAAACCAGCGATAGAACTCGAACAGGCCGCCGCCGTTGCCGCGCAGGTCAATGATGATCGCGCGCGCCGGCTGCGCCTCGAGCAACGCGCGCTCGACCGCGTGACGGACCTCGGGCAGGAACCGCGTGAATCGAATCAGGGCAACGCTCTGATTGAGCATGCGGAACTCGGCGCTTGGCGGCCGCGTTGCCAGCGCAGCGGTCAGGGTCGCTTTGGCAACAGCCCCGGCGTCGCGCTCCAGTTCGAACTGCACCGGCATGAGCGCGGGTGGCGTTCCGGCGGCACTTCGCACAACGCGCGCCGCTGCCCGCAGCACGCGTTCGCGCTCACCATCCGCCGCGCTCGGACGTGCCTCGGCCGCAAGGTCGAGCGTCGGTTCGACGGCGACCGGTTCGGCTTCGCGAAGCGTGTTTCGAGCCGCATGCAGGAATGCTTCATCGAAGCGCGTGCCGTTGACGGCGCGGATGACATCGCCGGCGCGAATTCCCGCAGCAGATGCTGGCGAATCAGGCTCGACCTCCACGATCGTCACGCTCTGCTCGATCCAGCCGATGTTGAACCCCAGCCGCGGCGAGACGAAGCGACGCCGATCGACTGTCTCGCGCGCCGTCAGCACCTGCGTGTGCGAGTCCCGCAGCGTGCCGACCATCGCCTTTAGCGCCGAGTAGAACTCAGCGTCGCTGCGCGCCGATTCGGCCCGTGGCACAAAGCGCTCGCGTGTGCGCTGCCAATCGCTGCCGTTGAACTTCGGGTCGTAGAAACGCTCGTCGATCAGGCTCCACACGCGCTCGGCGGTGTCACGTCGTGCCGACGCCGTCGCGTAGAACGACGAAAGCGACGCGGTCGCAGGCGCTGCGACGCTGGGCGGAATATCGACAATCGGGCCGATCGCGGGCCGCGTCGGAAATTGCGCGCAGGCGGCAAGAAACAGCGCGGCACATAGCACGGCCGCGTCGCGAATCCCTGCTCGGAGGAGTCGTTCGTCGTGCTTCACGCAATCGCCCCACGCGGTCGGTGAGCGAGGGCTTCAATCGCGGCGATCGACTGCCGCGTCAGATACGTTCTCCAACCCGCACAATTTTGAGCGTGTTCGTACCGCCTGCCTGACCCATCGGTTCGCCGACCGTCATCACGATCAGGTCGCCGCGCTTCACACGGCCCTGCTCAAGCAGAAGCTGCTCGGCCGCGCGCAGCGTGGTGTCGCGATCGCTCGACATCGGCAGGTGCAGCGGCTGCACATTCCGATACAGCGCCAGCCGCCGTTGCGTCGCCACGCTTTGCGTGAGCGCGAAAATGGGGATGTCGATGTCGTGTCGACTCATCCACAACGTGACTGAACCGGACTCGGTCAGCGCGCAGATCGCGGCGCAGCGCAGGTGATAGGCGGTGAAAAGCGCCCCGTAGGCGATCGACTGGTCGACGCGCGCAAAGGTCTGGTCGAGAAACTGGGTATCGAGTTCGACCGCCTCGGAGCGGTCCGCCGCCTCGACGATGGCTGCCATCGTCTCGACGACTTCAACCGGGTACTTGCCGGTCGCGGTCTCGGCCGACAGCATCACCGCATCGGTGCCATCGAGCACTGCGTTGGCAACGTCGCTGACCTCGGCGCGCGTCGGCGATGCGTTGACGATCATTGACTCCATCATCTGCGTAGCGGTGATCGCGAGCTTGTTGGCCTCGCGTGCCAGTTTGATCATCCGCTTCTGCAACGCGGGCACGGCCGCGTTGCCGACTTCGACCGCCAGGTCGCCGCGCGCGACCATGATGCCGTCGGCCGCGTCGACAATGTCCTTGAGCACCGGGATCGCCTCGGCGCGCTCGATCTTGGCAATCACCTGCGGCTTGATACCGTGGCGCTCGCCAGCGATCACGGCAAGACGCCGCGCCATCTCGACATCGGTGCGATTCTTGACGAATGACACCGCGATGTAATCGGCGCCGCACTCCATCGCAGTTTCGATGTCGCGCACGTCCTTGGCAGTCAGCGCCGGCGCCGACAGTCCCCCACCCTGTTTGTTGATGCCCTTGTTGTTCGACAGTTCACCGCCCAGGCGGACCACCGTGTAGATCTCGGTGCCGGTTACGCGCTCGACATCCAGCACGATCAGCCCGTCATTGAGCAGCAACACATCGCCGGGCTTCACATCGCGCGGCAGGTCCTTGTAGTCGAGGCCGGCGCGCTCCACCGTGCCGATCTGGCACTCGGCATCGAGGACAAAGCGCGCACCGGCGACCAGGCTGACCTTGCCGTGTTCGAACCGGCCGACACGAATCTTCGGTCCCTGCAAATCTCCCATGATTGCGATCTCGCGGCCGCACGCATCGGCCGCCGCACGAATCAGTTTCGCGCGCGCCAGGTGATCTTCAGGTTTGCCGTGTGAGAAGTTAAAGCGCACCACATCGACGCCCGCCGCCAGCATCCGTTGCAGCACCAGCGGATCGCTGGATGCCGGGCCAAGGGTCGCGACGATCTTGGTGCTGCGTAGCATGGATTCAGGCCTTTGCGCGCTGCTCAAGCACCTCGATCGCAGGCAGGGTCTTGCCCTCGAGGAATTCCAGGAATGCGCCGCCACCGGTCGAGATGTAGCTGACACGATCCGCAATGCCGTACTTCGTGATCGCTGCCAGCGTGTCGCCACCCCCGGCGATCGAGAATGCGCCGCGTGCGGTGGCAGTCGCAATCGCCAGCGCAAGCTGATGCGTGCCGTTGGAGAACGCATCGAACTCGAACACGCCAACCGGTCCGTTCCAGATGATGGTGCCCGCATCCTGAATCAGGTGCGTCAGTCCAAGTGTGCTCGAAGGACCGATGTCGAGAATCATCTCGTCCGCCTGGACATCGTCAGCGCGCGTCAGTCGGGGCTCGGCGTCCGACTTGAACTCCTTTGCCACCACGACATCCATTGGCAACGGCAGTGTGCCGCCCTTGGCCGCCAGCGTGGCGAGCACTTTCTTGCACTCGGGGACGAGATCGGGTTCCGCCAGCGACTTGCCGATCGACATGCCTTCGGCGAGCAGAAACGTGTTGGCAATGCCACCGCCGACGATCAGACGATCCACCCTGGCCGCGAGGTTGTTGAGGATCGTGAGCTTGGTCGAGACCTTCGAACCCGCAACGATCGCCACCAGCGGCCGCTTCGGATTCCCGAGCGCCTTGGTCAGCGCCTCGATCTCCGCCGCCAGCAGTGGCCCGGCGCACGCAACCGGCGCGAATTTCGCAATGCCATGCGTGGTCGCCTCAGCCCGGTGCGCCGTGCCGAACGCATCGTTCACATACACATCGCACAGAGCCGCCATCTTCTGCGCCAGCGCATCGCTGTTCTTCTTCTCGCCCTTGTTGATGCGACAGTTCTCCAGCAACACCACGTTGCCAGGTGTCACGGCCACGCCATCAACCCAGTTGGCCACCAACGGAACGTTGCGGCTGAGCAGTTCGCTCAGTCGCTTCGCCACCGGCGCCAGTGAATCCTCAGGTTTGAACTCGCCTTCGGTCGGACGGCCCAGATGCGAAGTGACCATCACCGCGGCCCCGGCATCGAGCGCCAGCTTGATCGCCGGCGCTGAAGCGCGTATGCGCGTGTCGTCCGTGATCTTGCCGGTGTCGTCCTGCGGCACGTTCAGATCGGAGCGAATGAAGACGCGCTTGCCGCGCAGGGCGCCCTTGGCTGCGAGTGATTCGAGAGTGATGACGTGCATGGAAGTGAGCTCGAGGTTCGTTGTGCGCTTGACAATGGAGAGGTTTCGCGGCATAGCAGGAAGGATCTTGGGCATTATACGAAGCACTCATCTCCGATCGCGACCTGCGACTGTCATGCTGCTGCCGTCCCGCGCCGAGATTGCCGCCTGCGTCGGTTCCATCCTCGTGCTCGCGCTGCTCTGGGTGCCCGATGCCAGCGCAGTTCTCGAGTATCGACGCGCGAGCATCGCAACTGAGCCATGGCGACTCCTCACCGCGCATTTGGTTCACGTCAACGCACGGCACGCACTCCTCAATGCGGCGGCTTGGTATCTGATCGCGCGACTGTTCGCGTCGGATCTTTCAGCATCGCATCAGCTGTTCGCGCTGACCTTGGGCGGGCTCTGCGTCGGTGTCGGACTGTTGCTGCTGTTTCCCGGCATCGCCTGGTATCGTGGCCTGTCGGGCGCACTGCACGCGCTGTTCTTCGCGGGCTCGACGGTGCGACTGGGTCGGTCCTTCTTGCATTCTCCGCGCGATTCCTGGTTGTTCCCAGCGGTGCTGGTAAGTGCCGGGTGGATCAAGGTCGGGTTCGAAAGACCTGTTGGTAGCGCGACACCTTATGTGGCATGGCTGGGTGCCACGACCGTGCCGCAGGCGCATCTGATCGGCGCTGCCTGCGGCGCGCTGGTCGGTTTGGCGCTGGTCGGATTGAACGAGCGCAAGCGCCTCATTCGCGGCGACGTGCCCTGAGTGCTCCGAAAAGACAAAAGGCCATCAACGCCAGCAATTGCTCGGCGTCCACCGACCCTCCACCACCTCCGCTGCCACCGCCTCCGTTGCTCGTGCTACCCGTGACCTGGAGCGCAACCGTTCGTGAATCGGAATGTCCGCTCGCATCGGTGACCGTGAGCGTGACGCTGTAGGAGCCGGCTGTTGCGGAAAAATTCAGTGTCGGGCCGTTCGTCGCACCCAGAGTCGCAGTCCCGTCACCCGTGGCCTGCCATCGATACGTGATTGTTCCGATTCCCGGCGATCCCACGCTCGCACTGCCGTCGATTGTGATCGACTGGCCCGCCGAGGCGCTCCCGGGGCCCGCGATCAGAGCAATAGGATTGTTCGCAGACCGTACCGCGGCCGCCGCGTCAAGCATGCCGGCGCCGCAGCTCGACGTATCGCAGTTGCACTGACCATCGTTGGGCAGATTGCCCGCGGCGTCGGCCTTAAAGTCCGAATTACTGCAGCTGAGTAGCGACGGATCCGCCGCAGGAAAGGCTCTGGCCGTCAGCCGCAGCCGCTGGGTCAGGTCGGCCACCGAGATGGTCGGATTGGCGGCAATCATCAGTCCCGCCACGCCAGCCACCATCGGCGTGGAAAAGCTGGTACCAAGACCGCCGTCGTAGGTCATCTCGCCCGGCTGCTGTTTGCCCGCGTTGCTGGTCGAGACAATCGGATAGAGACAATCACCACTTAGATTGACGCAATTGCCACCTGGCGCGGCGATCGTCACATCCGTACCCCAGTTGGCGAATCCAACCTTCGTGCCAACATGACGAAGTGCAGTGACTGAGATCACGCCCGGGCAGTTGCCGGGAGAAGCGGACGCACCCGAGCCCTCATTTCCCGCGGCTGCAACGACCAGCACGCCGGCCGCCTTCAGTTCATCAAGTGCACTGCGATAGGCGTTCGTGCATGCGTCTTGCGATCCAAGGCTCATGTTGATGACGCGAGCCGGATTCGGATTGACTGGAATGCCCGGGACGCTGAGGCCGCCAGCCCACCGCATGCCGGCGATGATGTCTGAGTCGAACCCAAAGCACTTCCCCAGCACCCGCACAGGAAGCACCAGGTTCTTCCAACCGATTCCGGCGACGCCAACCCCGTTATCGGTTTGCGCGCCGATGATCCCCGCGATATGCGTGCCATGCCAGGAGCTGTCTGAAATCTCACAGTCGCTGAATGTGGTGTTGGAGAGATCGGCTTGTGTGATCCAGTCACCCGGATCGGAGCCGTCGGGGTCGCGCCCGTCGCCGTCGTTGGCGACCGCCGGATCGGAGATCATGTCGTAGCCGGGCAATACCTTGCCACCCTGCGCAAATCGACCGAGATCAGGATGGTCGTACAAGACCCCGCTGTCGAGCACGGCTACCACCACCGCGGGACTTCCGGTAGTGATATCCCACGCGCGCTCGGCATCGATTGGAGAGACGAAGGTGCTGCTGGGTGGCGTCAGCCACCACTCCTGCGAAACCTGGCCCGTGCCGTAACGAGGATCGTTAGGGATCAGCGATCGGTACTTGCGCTGGTCGGCAACAGCGTATTCGACCGCGGCATCTCGTCCAATCTGCGCGATCATCTCCCGCAGTTGCGCGCCCTCCAGCGGCCGTTCGAGACGCACCGCGTGCATCTGAGGCGACACGCTGCGCGCGAGCCGCATGCGAACCCCGGCGCGCGTCGCCAATTGAGCAACTCGGTCGGTCGCTGCCGCTTCGCTCGTCACCGATTGCGCGCGTGCCACGCCGTCACGAAACTTCACGATGATGCGGTCGGTTGAGCCCGAGGGCCGCATGACGCGCGCCATCTTCTCTGCGTGCGCGGACGCGGCCATCAAGGCCACTGCAGCGATGATTGTGCCGATGAGAATTCGACTTGCCTTCATGTGCGTTTCCTTCCTGCCGCGATCAACGATAGCTGCCACGCCGCTTGTCGTCGGCGATTGAAGTGAACAGGTCCGAGTCCATCAGCACTTCTTTTGCGTGCGCACAGCCTGCGTCAACCGGTTCGCAGAGCAAGGTGAATGCATGCACACGATCGGCCACCGCGGCGGCATAGACCAGTTTCACCGAAGTTCGCTCCAGCACCATGCGTTCGAACGCTGTGCGATCGGCAACCTCGACGCCGGGAGCCAGAGTGACGATGATGCGCGTGGACTGTTCCGGCATGACAGCGCAGGAAGATATGACCGCACAAGCCGCCAGCAGCAGGCGGGACGCCGGGGGATTCCGGCCACGTACAGCGCGTCCGTTTTGTGGCATTGAGCCAGTCTAACGAGAGACCGCTCGCACCGATGTAACAAATCGATGCGTCGACGGGATGGATGGAGCTGCGGGCGAACCGCCCGGCAAATGCACTAATCGATGCGACTCTCGGCGCTGCGCATGTTGGCCGAAGCTGCGCTGCATGCCGAAACTGTGAGCAAGGCGATCGAAATGCCGGGTTTACTTGGCGTTCATCAGCGCGACGGTGGTGTCCAGCATCCTGCAGCTGAAACCCCATTCATTGTCATACCAGCTGGAGACCTTGACGAGGCGGCCGGAGACTTTTGTCAGCGTCGCATCGAACACCGACGACAGCGAGTTGTGATTGAAGTCGCTCGATACCAGTGGCGCCGTGTTGTAGCCGAGAATGCCCTTCAGTTCGCCGTCAGCCGCGGCCTTCATGATGCTGTTGACCTCATCCACCGTGGTGTCGCGGGCGGCAATGAACGACAGGTCGACGATCGATACGTTGATCGTCGGCACACGGATCGCATAGCCGTCGAGCTTGCCATTCAGTTCCGGCAACACGAGGCCGACCGCGGCGGCAGCGCCGGTCTTGGTCGGAATCATGTTGTGCGCGGCAGCACGCGCGCGACGCAGATCCTCGTGATAAACGTCAGTCAGCACCTGGTCGTTGGTGTACGCGTGAATCGTCGTCATCAGGCCATTGACCAGCCCGATCTTGTCCTGCAGAGGCTTGACCATCGGCGCCAGGCAGTTGGTCGTGCAGGATGCATTCGAAATCACCGTATGCGACGCTTTCAGCACCCCGTGGTTGACGCCATAGACGATCGTGGCGTCGACGTCCTTGCCGCCCGGCGAGGAGATGATCACCTTTTTGGCGCCGCCCTTGATGTGCGCGACAGCCTTCTCCTTGCTGGTGAAGTACCCGGTGCATTCAAGCACCACGTCCACCCCGAGCGCGGCCCACGGCAGTTCGGCCGGGTTCCGGTTAGACAGCACCTTGACGCGATCGCCGTTGATCACGAGCGAGTCGCCGTCGACTTCAACCGTGCCCGGGAACTGACCGTGCGTCGTGTCGTACTTGGTCAGGTGCGCGTTGATCTTGGTATCACCCAGATCGTTGACCGCCACGAACTGAATAGGGTGCTTCTTGCCGCCTTCGTAATGCGCGCGCAGGATGTTGCGGCCGATGCGGCCATAACCGTTGATGGCTACCTTGATCGTCATGATTTCTTCCCCTTACCCAGAAGTGCCTGCACGGTGGCGACAACGTTGTCGCTCGTCAGGCCGAATTGCTTGTACACCGCGCCCGCGGGCGCGCTTTCGCCAAATCGATCCACGCCGAGCACGGCGCCGCTCGCCCGGACGTACTTCCACCAGAAGTCGGTGACGCCAGCCTCGATTGCCACGCGCGGCAATCCCTCCGGCAGCACACTCGACTTGTAGGCAACGCTCTGCCGATCAAACACCGTGGTCGACGGCATCGACACCACCCGTACCGCGATCCCCTGCTCGGCCAGAGTTTTCTGGGCCTCGACGGCAAGCGGCACTTCGGAGCCGGTCGCGATCAGCACCGCTCGTGCGTTCTTGAAGCCGCCGCCGGCTTCGCTCAGCACATAGGCTCCCATACGAATCGGAGCCATGTCGCGCTCGCCGGCGACAAACGCGACGGCCTGGCGCGACAGCAGCAGGCTGGTCGGCCCCGCGTTTGCCTTGCCATGCCGCTCAAGCGCACAGGCCCACGCCACCAGCGTTTCCACCGTATCGCATGGACGCCACACCTCCATATTGGGAATCAGTCGCAACGAAGCGGCGTGTTCGACCGCCTGATGCGTGGGCCCGTCTTCGCCGAGGCCGATCGAATCATGCGTGAAAACGAAAATCGCGCGCAGCTTCATTAAGGCTGCCATGCGCAGCGCGTTGCGGCCGTAGTCGGAGAATACGAGGAACGTGCCGACGAACGGGATGAACCCGCCGTGAAGTGCGATGCCGTTGGCGATCGCGTTCATGCCGAATTCGCGCACACCAAAGTGGATGTGGCGGCCCGCCTTGATATCGCCGTCCGTATGCAGCGCGGTCGCCTTGCTCCAGCGCGTGAGGTTGCTGCCGGTCAGATCCGCGGACCCGCCAAGCATCTCCGGCACGGCCTCGGCAAGCACCTCGAGCGCGAGTTGCGAGGCCCTGCGCGTTGCCACGGTTTCGCGTTTGCGCGCGGCGGAACTGAATGCCTCGGCGACGACCTTTGCATAGTTGGCGGGCAGTGCGCCCCGAAGTCGTCGCTGCAGCTCGCCCGCCTCGACCGGGAATCGTTTCGCATAGGCGTCGAAGGACCGCTGCCATGTCTGCTCGCGCGACTGACCCGCAGCGCGTGCGTCCCAAGCGGCTCGGACTTGCGCCGGCACGGTAAACGCCGCATGCGGCCAGCCGATCGCGGCACGCGTAGCGGCAACTTCCGCTTCGCCGAGCGCTTCACCGTGCGCCTTCTCACTGCCGGCGCGATTTGGCGAACCCCTGCCGATGACTGTCTTGGCGACAATGAGCGTCGGGCGATCGCTGGTCTTCGCCTGCGCAATTGCAAGATCGATCGCGCCGACATCGTGGCCATCGATCGGCCCGATCACGTTCCAGCGATACGCGCGGAAGCGCGCTGCGGTGTCGTCGGTGAACCAGTGCTTGACTTCGCCGTCGATCGAAATCCCGTTGTCGTCGTAGATCGCGATCAGCTTGGCCAGCTTCCACGTGCCGGCCAGCGAAGCCGCTTCGTGCGAGATGCCCTCCATCAGGCAACCGTCACCGACAAATACGTAGGTGTGGTGGGAGATGATTTCGAATTCGGGCCGATTGAACTCGGCGGCGAGCAGCTTTTCGGCCAGCGCCATGCCGACCGCGTTGGCAAACCCCTGTCCGAGCGGCCCGGTCGTGGTCTCGACTCCCGGCGTCACGCCGAGTTCGGGATGGCCCGGCGTTCGACTGTGCAACTGGCGAAAATTGATCAGTTCCTCAATCGGAAGTGCGTAGCCCGTCAGATGCAGCAACGCATACTGCAGCATCGACCCGTGGCCGTTCGACAGGACGAAGCGATCACGATTGGCCCACGCGGGATTCGCGGGGTTATGCGAAAGATGCCGCGTCCACAGCGCAAACGCGATCTCCGCCATGCCCATTGGCATGCCCGGGTGCCCGGAGTTGGCTTTCTGCACAGCATCCATCGCGAGCGCGCGGATGGCATTGCACATGTCGCGCTCAAGCGCGCTGCGGGTCGCTGCGGCAGTGTCTGGCATGGGATCGGATTTGAGGCGTGGTCCGGCCTTTGGACCGGAGCGAGGCGATTTCGGTGTTGGCGATGAAGTCTATCAGGCGCGATACGCGGGATCGAGGCGCCGCAGCCGATAAATACGCGTCACACTTGCCGTGATCAAGTCGCTCCATTCGAGCGAAAGTTGCGCTGAATCACTTTCGCCGTCCGGCAATTTCCATTAGCATTCGCACTCAAATTTCGGTCCGGAAATCCGGAAGCAACGGGCGCCAGTCGTATCGGCATTCTCCCCCGCCAGATCCAATCGACGCAGTGTTCGCACTGCAATGATCCAAGCGCCGCGCACCAGCGCAGGGATCCCGGACCGATGGGTTGCGGTTCATAGCCGTGATTCAGGTCGATTGGGCGGACCTGCTGGGGGACGAAGATGCAAGGGCTTCACCTGACTGGCGATCTGTTCGACTGCGGTTGCAGCGCCAGCTTTCTCACCGATCTCGACAAACTTTCCAGGCTGTGCCGGGACGCCACGATCGACGCGGGACTGACCATCGTCGATGAGAAGTACCACGTGTTTCCCGACTGGCAGGGACAACCGGGCGGCATTACAGGCACCGTGCTGCTGGCCGAGTCGCACTTGGCAATTCACACCTGGCCGGAACGCCGCGGCGTCACGCTTGACGTCTATGTATGCAATTTCACGGATGACAATTCCGGCAAGGCGCAGCAACTGTTCGACACGCTGATGGTGGCGTTCCGTCCGCGGCAGCAGGTTGTCAACCGCATTGCTCGCGGTGATCTGTCAGCGACATCGGTCGATGTCGCGGCCACCGCGCGTCTGGATGCGCCGGGAGTAAAAGGCATCTCGCAAGCCGGGCAGCAGAAGGACGAGCTGATCTTCGACTGGCTCAATGCCCACGCGGGCTACGGCTATACGGCCAAGGGGCAGCTTGCGACGATGCAATCGCCGTATCAGCGCGTCGAGGTCTACGACACGCACCAGTTCGGCAAGCTCTTCCGACTCGATGGCCGCCTGATGACCTCCGAGGGCGAGGAATTCTTCTATCACGAATGCATGACCCATCCGGCGCTGCTCACGCATCCGAATCCGCAAAGTGTGCTGGTGATTGGCGGCGGGGACGGCGGCTCTTCGGAAGAAATCTTCAAACACCCGAGTGTCAAGCGCATCGTGGTGGCCGAGCTCGACCCGGTCGTCATTGACGTCAGCAAGAAATGGCTGCGCGAGATCAACAAAGGCGCGCTCGAAGATCCGCGTCTGGAAATCAGGCTCGGCGATGGCTTCGAGTTCGTTAAGAATTGCAGCGAGAAGTTCGATCTTGTGGTCCTGGATCTGACCGACCCCGATACGCCAGCGTTTCATCTGTACTCGGAGGAATTCTTCCGCCTGTGCCAGCGCGTGCTGAATCCGGGTGGCATCATGACGATGCATCTGGGCTCGCCGGTCTTTCAGGCTGCGACGGTGAAGAAAAACGCCGCCAACCTGCGCAAAGTGTTCAAGCAGGTTCATCCGCTGACGCTGTATATCCCGCTCTATGGGTCACTTTGGTGCCTTGGCGTGGCGAGCGACAGCGCCAATCCACGCCAGCTAGCGAACGAGACCATTGCGCAACGGATGCGCGAGCGCAAGCTTGCCGGGCTGAAGTACTACAACGCCGAGCTGCACGCCGCGTTATTCAGCCTGCCGACCTTCGTCAAGGAACTGACGGACGCCCCTCCCGTTGTGGCAACGAAGCTCGCTGCGTAGCACGCCCCGCTTTGAAGCGGTGCGATGACGCAACAACATGGCGGCCGCGCGATTCTTCGTCGACATCGAACTTGAAGTGGGTCGCAGTATCGAATTGCCTGACGCCGTCGCCCATCATGCGCAGCGAGTACTGCGGCTCCGCGCGAGCGATGCAATCACGCTCTTCAACGGACGCGGCGGCGAGTATGCGGCCCGGATCGGCGCCGCCGGTCAGGCGCAGATCGAGCGCTTTGATCCGGTCGAGCGGGAATCGCCGCTGTCATTGACGCTGATCCAGGCACTGATAGCCAATGACAAGCTCGATTGGGTGATCGAGAAGGCGGTTGAACTGGGCGTGGCGCGCATCATCGTTGCGCCTGCTTCGCGCAGCGTCATACGCGTTGATCGCGAGCGCATCGAACGCCGCTGTGCACATTGGCGCGAAATCGTCGTCGCGGCTTGTTGTCAGTGCGGGCGCAACCGACTCCCCTTGCTGCAGTTCGAATCGACGCTCGGCGGCGCGCTCGCGTCGAGCGACGATGCAGACCAGCGCTATTTGCTTGCGCCCGATGCGACGATCGGCCTCGCTTCAGCAGCGGCAGCGCAGACCGCGATCGCCGTCGGGCCGGAGGGCGGATTCACCGATGTCGAATTGAAGCTTGCGGAGCGGCGCGGCTTCAGGCGCGTACGATGGGGTTCGCGCGTGATGCGAACCGAGACCGCGGGATTGGCCGCTCTCGCCGCACTCCAGACACTGCACGGAGACGGTGCGGACAAAAACTTCCCGCAGTCAAGCAAAGAGGCCAATCATGCTTGAAAAACCAATTACCGAGGCGCTGCAGGGATTCATGCGTGGTGACCAGACTTCCGGCGGTGCCAACCCGCTCATGCAGATACTCGGATCGCTGTTGAGCAACCGCGGTCAAAGTGGCGGCCTCGCGGGCCTTGTCGAGCAGTTCTCGCAGGCGGGACTCGGCCAGCAGATGCAGTCGTGGATTTCCACCGGGCAGAACATGCCGATCTCGGCCGAGCAGCTCACGCGGGTCTTTGGCCATGGCGGAATGCAGCAGATGGCCCAACAGGCCGGCATGGACCCGCATCAGTTCGGCGGTCAGATGGCAGAGATTTTGCCGCAGATGATCGACAAGCTCACGCCGCAGGGCCAGTCACCACAGGGCGGCATCGAAGACGCATTGGGCGTGCTGAGCAGACTGATGCAGCGTTGAGCGCGCATTACCGGTAGTACACGCGCAGCGGGACGCCCACCTCTGCGAACGGCTCAAGCGCATCGTGAAAGACCTCGAGCAGCCGCGCGCGCTGGTCCTTGTCGAATCCTGTCGTACGAGGAAGGTGATCGAGCACGACCAGCAGGCCCTGCGCGCCGGGCTCGGCCAGATCGGTCAGGCAGTCGTACATGGCATCGAGGTTGGCGCCATACCAGTCCGGGAACGCGAAGGCACGGCCCACTTCCCTCATCACCGCCTTGCGACCATCGCAGCCGGAAAAATCAGCCAGTACGAAGCGATGTCCGGCCGCCTCCGCCCAGCGGCGCAGCTCATCGACGTTGAGCGCACTGCGTGCCGCGACGATATGCGCGGGGAGATCGGCGAGCGATGCGGGCGAGCGCTTGTTCATGTCCGTCAGTCACTTCTCCAGGTCATTCGCGAATCCGGCGAAACGTTTCGTAGTGATCGTCGGTGTAGTAATACTCTCCGCTGGTTGCCGCATCCCCGGTCGTCCCTTTGCCCGCAATGATGCGACGCGCGCCGCGATCATGCGCCGATGGCGTTGGCACCGTGTATTCGGTGTAGTAGCCGCGCTTGCGTGCCGGCAACAGGCGCTCGCGATTCTGAAAGACGGTCCCATCCTTGCGGTAGGGGAATGGGCCGCCGTTGCGAATGAGCGCCAGCGTATCGCGCGCCTGGCGCGGCAGTTCCGCCGCCGCGATTTCGCCGATGGCGGCGCGATTGCGATCCTCGCGCGCGCCGGTGACGCCCGAGAAAGACAAGAACACAATCAGCAGCAGTGCCGCCAGGCGATCAGGCAGACACATCGGCGCGGATAGGAGTCGTTTCCTGTTCGAACATAAAGGCCTGCACTTCGTCCCGTCGCGCCAGCGTATCGGCACATCCAAGTTCTATCAATCGCTGCGTGTAGTCGCCTTCAAAAAGCAGATAACTGGCGAGTGCTGCGCCGCTGCCTCCGTGCGCGCCCAGCACTTCGAGCAGCGCGCGCACCGCCGGCGGCAATGCGTGCGCGTGATCACGCGCCAGCAGGTCCAGCCGCTGGCTGGGCGCGATCACCAGCGCGTCGATGCGCTTTAAGCGAAGTGAGTGGCGCTGTTCTGCGCTCAACTGATCGGCCACGCAGTTCAGTCGCTCAAGCCGCTCGATGTCCGTCGCAAGCGCATCAAGAAAGATCGTCGAAAGCGCGTGGCCGGCGATTTGTGCGAGGCTCGGGTACGCGGCGGGATTCACGTCGCTCAATGTCCCTGCGCTGCCGAGCTGGCCGGCGCCGACGATCAACACGCGTTCGGCCCCCATGTGAATTGCCGGGCTGATCGGCGCGATTTGGCGCATCGCGCCGTCGCCGAAGTGCTCCACCACGGTCGCCGCCCCGGTGTCGAGCTCGAGCGGAATCGCGGGAAAGACAAACGGAATTGCGCTCGAGGCCATCAGATGATCATGCGTGATGCGCGCGTGCAGACTCATCCGCTGCAGCTTGCCCGGGATCGGGAAGGCGTGTCGCGACTGGTAGAACGTCACGTGGCGACCCGAGCCGTAGGCTGACGCGGTCACCGCCAGCGCACGCAGATGACCGCGCTGAAGGGCGCGCTCGACGCCGTCCAGATCGATCAGCGTATCGAGCAGTTCGCGCAGCGGTGAATTGTCGAGCAGCGACTTGGGTCGCAACTTCAGGGAACGTCGCACCATCCAGCCAATCGACAACAGCGACAGCCAGCGCGCGCCGCTGCGAAGAACGCCCAGCGCATCGGATCGATAAACCTGGTCGGCGCGGAATGCCTCCCAGACGCGAACGAGCTGATCGACGGCACCGGTGAAATCGTCAGCGCGGCAGGCGAGCGCAGCCGCGTTGATCGCCCCAGCCGAAGTTCCGACCATGATCGGGAACGGATTGCGTGCGCGCGCCAGGTGCGGGTCCATTCCGCGACGCGCGTCTCGCAGCAGCGACGCCACGCCCTTCAGAACACCGACCTGATACGCCGCACGTGCGCCACCACCTAGCAGCACCAGTCCTGCCGGCGAGGGTTTCAGGTGCGCACGGCCTGGAGCGGCGTTGAACATTCCCGCATTGTGCGGTTCCAGCGACGGCCGCACCAGCGGGGTTGGCTGCCCGGCGTTGTGCCGCCGCTCCATGTTAGGGATTCACGAAAGGACTAGCTTGGCTCTAGTTCCGCTGCCTGCGTAGCGCGCTTATCATCTCCTTCCGGGCGCTCTTGCAGTGCGCACGGTAACTATGAAAAATCGCCTCGTTCTTGCCTTCGCATGTGCCGCGGTTGCGGCATGCCAGACGCCGTCGGACTCGTCCAAGACGGGGACAGGTTCGGATTCGACATCCTCTGCCACCTCAATTCCTTCCACTCCGGCCGCGGCGGAGCCCAGGGCGCCGGAGGGACCGGCGCCGGGCTCGCCGGCTGCCAAGACCCAGGCGCAAGCGTTGCTGAAACAGGCGGCCGAGCAACTGAACGAAGGCAATGAAGAAAGCGCGCGTGAGGAAATCACGCAAGCGCTTACCCTCGACCCGGGCAACAAGACGGGTACCTGCCTGCTGCGCGGTCTGACGGCGGACCCGATAGCGACGCTGGGACGGGACTCGACCAACTATGCCATTCGGCCCGGCGACACGCTCGGGTCCATCGCCCAGCGGGCCCTAGGCGATGGTTGCGAGTTCTATCTGCTGGCGCGTTACAACCAGATCCGGGTGCCGAGCAAGCTGTACGCGGGACAGATCCTGAAAGTCCCGGGAAAGATGGCGTTGACCGCACCGGAGCGCGCCGCACGGCCGGCTGATACGACGGCGACCGAGCCGGCAAAGCCGGTCGCGCCGGGCGATGGCGCGCCGTCAAATTTCGGCTCTTCCCGCGGAGCGATGAGAGCGGCCGAGGTCAAGGCGCAAATCGAGCGCTATCAGCGCAATGCAATCGCCGCGTTTCGCAAGCAGGATCTGACCACCGCGATCAAGGAGTGGGACAAGCTGCTGGAACTTGACCCCAACAATGACCTTGCCAAGGCACGCCGCCAGGAAGCCATTGAGTTGCAGCGCCGGCTGAACCAGGTCAAATAGCCCACGCCGACGTTTAATCAGCGTCGCAGCGGCCGCACAGCTTCATCACCGTTGCCGGGCTTCTGGCGCTGCATGTAATCGGACTCCAGTTCGACCGGAGCGCCGGGCTTGCCGGTCATGATGCCGAGCACCGCACGTGGCGGCCGGTTCAGATACGCTCGACGGGTCCGATCCCGTTCGATTTCGCGCAGACCCTGGGCCGCGATCGCGTTTTCCTGGTCAGCGGCCAATGCACGCAGGTATTGCGTAGTGGCGGTGTCAAGATCACCGCGCTTGCGTGCAGCTGCTGCGTTGGCATTCGCCTCCGTCGCCGTTTCCTCGATGCGCTTTCGCGTGAAGTCCAGCTGGGCGCGGTATTCCATCGCGCCAGGACGCAGCATCAGCAGCAGTTCCCACTGGACTTTCGCATCGGCCCAGCGACCGTCTTTCATCAATGCGGCAGCACGCGCCCGATAGTCGCGCTCGAGCGTCTGCTCGCGTGAGGGCAGGGACGCTCGTGCCGATTCTGGTGACACCGCGATCGGCGCGGGCGGCGTCACGCAACCAGCGAGAAGCATGGTGAGGAACGCCAGTGCCGGCCGATACGGCGCCTTCACCTGAGATTGCCCTCGCGGAACACCTGCAACGCCGACTTGAATGTCGCCAGATCATGTTCCCCAAACACCATCGTCCGACGCAGCATGAACGGGTATGCGAAGAACGGGTTGCCCCCCGCATTGACGGTCAAACCGAGCCTGTAATTGCCGGCTTGCGTCAGCCGATCGATCACGGCTTCGTTCGCATCGCCGTATGGGTACGCGTACTGGGTAACGAGGGTTTGCAGGTGACGCTGAATGAGGTCGCGCGGCTGGCGGATTTCGACGTCGAGACGCTCTCGGTAGCGCTGCTCTGATTCCTCGGCCCCTTTTTGCATCAGATTCGCATGCGTCTTGGAATGGGCCTCAAAGTCGATCAATCCCGACTCGAACATCTCGCGGATCTGTGCCCACGTCAACGCATCGCGCGCGCCAAGAAAATCGGTGTAAAGGAAGTACGTCGCATGGAATCCGTATTTCTTCAGCAGTGGAAACGCGTATTGGAATGACGACACATGGCCGTCGTCGAACGTGATGACAACGGCACGCTTGGGCAACGGCCGCTTGCCTTCCAGAAATTCGGGAAGATCGGCAAGCCGAATCACGCGATAGTCGTTGCGTTTGAGGTATTCAAGCTGAACCTCGAACGCCTCCGGCGTCACGATCATCCGGTTCACTCGGGGGCCGACACGGTGATACGTGAGGATCGGAACCGTCTGGTAGCCGGCCGTTGTAACGCCCTTCGGGTTGACTGGCCGCAGAGGAATAACGACGATATGCCCGCGTTCGATCCGCGAGATGCCATTGAAGTCGGCGATCTCCCAGTAGCGCGCTTCGGAGCCAAGAAAGCGCCGCGCCAACGAGGCCAGGGTGTCCCCTTCCTCCGGTGCATAGATCAAGAAGTTGTCATTGCGCGCAATGATCGAGTCGGGACGGGCATCCGGAACAACCACCGGCGCGGGGCGTTGTACCGGCTCGGGCGGCGTGGCGCACGCCGCCAGCAGTGCAATACCGATCACGGCGACGCATCGGGCAGAGCGCGGAAAATGCCGTCCGCAGACACTCATTGCGCCGGTTTCCCGATGGGTTTCGCCCCGTCACCCTGACCGGGCGCGTCGCGCTCGAGTCGCGCCGCCATTGCGTCAAACGCCTGGTAGACCTCGCCAAACTCGTCCGCCCGTTTTTCGGAGATCCGATAGCCATAGCGGCCATTGCGAATCTCGTCCAGTGATTCGCGCAGCAGTCGCAGCGGTTTGGCGTAATGCTCAGCCAGCACGTACGTCGCCAGACCCACCGTCGCGGCGGTGATCACCAGCAGCAGTCCTAGCAGCAGCAGACTCTGCCGCGCCGCGCTTGCCAGCGGCGCTTCTGGCAAGCTCAAGCGAACAACACCAACGCGTTTCTTCTGAAAGGTGATCGGAGCCTCGAAGTCGAACACCGACTCGCCCCCGCGCGCCGAGGTTCGATACACGCGGACATCTCGCTCGGCGGCCGTCAGTTCCTCGCCCTTCAGCGGTGCGGCCGCCTTGCCCACATCGGCCGCGTCGGCGCTAACATGCACCACGCCTTCGCCGTCGCTGACCATGAGCGCTTTGAGCGCAAGCGCGCGCCCCACCTCCTGGACAAACACGTCGATGCCGACCCAGTCTTCGGAGAGTGCCGAGGCCGCGCTCTCAACGGCGATCATCTTGGTCAACGATGCGCCGTGATCCAGCGTCTGCGCGAGCAGCGTCTGATATTGCCGTTGCGTGACAAAGACCGAGGTCACCGCCATGGTGATTGCAACCAGCGCGGCCATGCCAAGCGCAAGCTTGAACTTCAACGGAATGCGGCGCGGGCGCCCGCGGCCGTCGGCCTCCTCGTCGAGGTCGCGCCAGACCTTGCTCAGCGCGTCGGCGACTTCGCGTCCGGTCTGGAAGCGCTTGACGGGCTGCTTTCTCAGGCAACGCTCGACGATCCGACGCAGGGCCGCGGGCACATCGTTGCGTAACTCATCGATCGCCTTCGGGTCTTCGCGTGCAATCCGATGCGCCAGCGTGACCATGCTGTCGGCCTCGAAAGGCCGTGCCCCAGTCAGCAATTGATACAGCATCACGCCGAGCGAGAACAGATCGGAGCGGCCGTCGACTTTTGAGCCCATGGCCTGCTCAGGCGACATGTAGTGCGGCGTGCCGATTACCGTGCCCACCCGCGTGCGGTCGCCCGCCTCCTGGCCCGCCATGTGCGCGATGCCGAAGTCCGCCACCTTGACCGTGGCGTTGTCCTTGAGCAGCAGGAGGTTGCTTGGCTTGATGTCACGATGAAAGATGCCGCGGCTGTGCGCATAGTCAAGCGCATTGGCAACCTGCATGCCAATGCGCGCGACGTCGCGCAGCGGCAGGCCCTCGCCCTTCTTCAACTGATCCGACAGTGGCCCGCCATCGACGAGTTCCATTGCGATGTACGGCCGACCCTCGATCTCACCCACATCGAACACGGTGACAATGTTCGCGTGCGACAGCGCGCCAGCCGCCTTGGCCTCGCGCAGAAAGCGGTTACGGTATTCCGCATCGACGCACAGATCGGAGTGCAGGAACTTGATGACCAACTCACGGCCGATACCGGGATCGAATGCCTTGTACACGGTGGCCATCGCGCCCTCGCCCAGCTTGGCGAGGATCTCGTAGCGGCCGACCTGGCGTGCCGGGACATCATCGCCATGCGCACTGCCGGCTTGCAGGGTGCGCCCAGGCAAAGAGCGACCAACTCCCGAGTGGTTCGCAACCACGGTGCGTTCATTCCGCGTCGCGTCGCCATCGATGCTGTCGCTTGGCGGCAGCACCACTTTTGGCACTGCATCCTCGTCGTTATTCACGATTCGCTCCGGGGCCGCCTTACATGGTCGCGCGGCCGTCTTCTCAGGGCAGATGGTATTCGACTCCGGCGCGCCCGGCGATGGCAAGGCGCCTGGCTCAACCGAACGGATCAGTGTCCCTGCTCTTCGGCCTCAAGCAGGCGCAGCAGGTATGGCAGCTGCAACTCCGCGGCACGCTCTCCGTCCTCGATGATCGCGGGGATCTTCTCGGTATCGAACAGCCGAATGCGCTGGCGGAACTCGGGCAGGATGGGAATGACTTCGGCATGGTGCGCGAGACCATGAAATGAGAACTGTGACTTGAGCAGGTTGTTGCTCAGAATTGAACTGACTTGAAAAGCAAACCGGCCGGGCGAGTTGATGCGCTCCTGATATGGGCTTTCAAAACCCATGGCAACGATGATATCCGCGCCCTCCTTCATCGCGACTCCGACCGGCAGCGGATCGGACATGTAGCCGTCGATGTACAGGCTGTCGCCGATGCGCCAGGGGCTGAACATGAACGGGAGCGCCATGCTGGCTCGAATTGCGTCGACCACCGAACCGCTCGAGAACACGACCTGATTGCCGTTGGCGAAGTCGGTCGCAGCCAGATGCAACGGTATCTGCATTCTCTCAATGCGCTCGTCGCTGAACGCCGCCCGCAATCGCTCCATGATCAATGAATCGTCGCGCAGGCCAAAGGAGGCATCGAACCCCATCATGCCAGGCAGCAATGCACGCAAAATCGACTTATGGTCGCGACGCGCGGTGATTTCGCTGGTCCAAAGCCGCCGAGTCATATCCGTTGCCTCGGCCACACTGCGCCCCGAAGCGATCAACGTCGCATACAGACAGCCCGCGCTGCACCCGACCAGCATATCGATCTCAATGCCCTCGCGTCGCAGGACATTGATCAGTCCGAGCGATGCGGCGCATTTGACGCTGCCCGAGCCAATGACGACGGCAACGCGCCGCCGATTGCCTGACGACCGGCTTGCCGAGTCCGGTGACATGGTTTTCAGCCGAAGCTGGCCGTTGCGTCCTTCACGTCCGGGAAGTACTTGAGGATCGATGTGAAGCCGGAGAGCTCAAGCACCTTGAGCACCGGTGCGCGCACCGCGGCCAGGCGCAGGTCGCCGCCCTTCTGCCGCGCCTGTTTGACAGTTCCCAGAAGCGCGCGCAGCCCCGCACTGCTCGTGTAGTCAAGGCCTGCGCAATCGGCAACGAGCCTCACATGCCCGGCCTGGACCTGTTCGGTCAACGTCTGCAGCAGTTTGTCAGCGGTCAGGCCATCGACGCTGCCACGAATCTCGACCACCACAACATTTCCCGCGGGTTTAACGGACAGTTCCATCTGGTTCTCCTTTTACTAGCTGGCGCGCTTGCGCCCTGTGACCTGCTGGCGCGATTGCGCGTTGTGCTTGGTCAACGTCAACACGTTGCCCCGCGCCGGATCCGACTGATAGTCGAGTTCATCGACCGACTGCTTGACCAGATACCAACCGAGTCCGCCGATCGGCCGTGCTTCCGCATCGGAAGTCAGATCAGGCTGGGGCGCCATTGCCGGGTCGAACGGTCGGGCGTGATCGTGAATCTTGATCGTAATCCGGTCGCCACGCTGACGAAACGAAACTCGTATCGGACCCGGCGCCATGCCCTTGTACCCGTAATGGATCAGGTTGATGCACACCTCTTCAATTGCCAGTCGCAATGCATAAGCCGTGTCTTCATCGGCACCGACACGCTTGCACGCGTCGTCGATGAAGGACATGAAGCGTGGCAGGTTTTCAAGGCTCGCGACGTGCTCGATTGCCAAAGCGCTGTCCATGCCGGCCGCCATTCAGCCAAATGTGACAGTCAACAGAGAAAAATCATCATCGAACCCTCCCGGCCGTGCGACCTCTTTCACGCGCGCATGAAGCCGTCTGGGTTCACTCATGTCCGGCAGCGTGGGTGCCGGGATAAGCTCCAGGAAGTTCTCGAGCTCCCACCGCTCACCGGTGGTCGTGATGATCTCGAACACGCCATCGCTGAACACATACAGGGTTGCACCCTCAGGCACCGCGGCGCTTCCCGCCACGAAGTCGGCGTCCGGCATCACGCCCACCGCCAGATTCGGCGTGCGAAGGGCTGACATCTGCTTCCGGTCAGGCGTTAGCAGGTACGACGGATGATGACCGCCTGAGCAGAAATCGATCACGCGCCGCTCGGCGTCGAACACGCCGTACCAGATGGTGAAGAACATTGACGCATGTTCCTCCATCGGGAACATCGCGTTCAATCGTTTCACCACCTCGGCCGGGCGCTTGAAGTCGGTATCGGATAGCGCGCGCTGCCGCAGCACATTCATCACGCCCACGGCGTGCATGGCGGACTCGGCCCCATGGCCCGACACATCGACCAGGTAAACGGCAAACGTGCGCGAATCAAAGGCGTGATAGCCAAACACATCACCCCCCAGCCGCGCCGATGGCAGATAGATCCAGTCCGTGGTGATGCGACCGTTGCTTATCGGCGCCGGCAGCAAGGACTGCACATAGCGGCCGGCGCGGTCAAGATCCCGATTCAGTTCTTCCGATGCCTGCACTTCCCTGCGGCTGCGTCGTTCGTATTTCAGCAACTGGCGCCCGATCTGCAGCAAGGATCCTACCGGCACCGTTGCAACGCCGTTGATGGGCTTGCCGTCGATGAAAGTCCCGTTGGTTGATTTCAGATCTGTGACGACGGCCTGGCCCATCAGCACGCCGATCGTGCAATGGCGTCGTGAGACTTCCTCGTCCTGGAACACGATGTCACACGGTGCGACACGGCCGACGGCCAATGCGCTCTCACCTAGTTCAATTCGCAGGCCCGGCTTGGCTCCGTCGACGACGATCAGGTAGTGCCCGATGTCGTCGCCAGCGGCACTCGCCGCCGGATCGATCACGCGATCAAGCAGGGTAGTGCGGCCTTCCCAACTGGCTGTTCCGCCCGGGATTTCACTCACGGATCATTCTCGAATGCGATGCAAAGGATGCCGAGATTAGGAGCAACGCGGCACGTACGCAAGGCCAGAGTCCGGCGATACCGGCCCACGTTACTCACTTCAAGCAGCGGCGAGATTCGCTTCCGGCGCTTCGGGCTCCGGACCCAGCACTATGATCACGGAGCTGTGGCGGATCAACTGCACCACCGCGCTGCGGATCGCCTCGATCTCGCGCTCCACATCGCCAACGCGGCGATCGGCGTCATAGCCGAGGTAGATCTCGATGAAGGCCCGGCTGCCCGAGCGGCGCGAGCGCACGCTGTAGATCATGTCGTAGCGGTCGAAGTTCTCCGCCAGCACTCGCATGATGCGCAGCTTGTCCTCCTCGGCCAGCGCGCCGTCCAGCAGATCGTAGCAGGAGGTTGAGAACACCTCGATCACGGCCATCACGATCGTCGCCGCCACCACCAGCGCCGCGAGCGGATCGATGTACACACTCCAGCTGAATTGGTGCAGCACCAAGCCGAGCGAGACCGTGATGAAGATGAAGACGTTACCGAAGAACATCGCGAAGAACATCTTTGCCTGCGAGGCCATGATCGGCGAGTTCTCATGCTTCGCTGCCTGCGCGGCGCGACGCATCAGGTATCCGTTGATAACACCGTAGACGACCTGATCGGCCAGGCTGATGTAGATGCCGATGCCCGTTGCATGTGTCGGGTCGATGATGTTGCGAATCGCAGCGAACGAAATGACGGCCACACCCAGCACCATGAGCGAGCCGATCACGAGGCTGGCAAGGTTTTCAAGCTTGCCGATGCCGAATTCGAAATCCTGTCCGGCACCGCGCGTAATGCGCCGGATCGACATCCACGCCAGCAGCACCGCCATGAACTCGAGCCCGGTCTTGAGCGCGTCCGCCAGCAGCAATGACGAATTGGAGGTCGCCGCCGCAATCGAACATACGATGGTGTCGGTAAGCCCCGACAGCGCCGCAATCCTGACCGACGACTCCTTCTGGCTATTCAGCATGCACGCCGCCCCTTTCCCACGGCAATGCTTGGTCGCTCGTGTGCCGCCTCGCCGAGATCGCTCCGTGCAGACAAGCGGCCCGGCATTGTGCCCGCCTCGCCGCGCACTTGCCAGCGGCACGAAGCTCGTCCTGTGTCACTCACTGCCGCGCACCGTTGGCGTCGAGAACGGTCAGGGCAGTCATGTTAACGATGCGCCGGACCGTTGCCGACGCCGTCAGGATGTGCACCGGTCGCGCGGCACCGAGCAGGATCGGCCCGATCGCGACGTTGTTGCCTGCGGCCGTTTTGAGCAAGTTGTATGCGATGTTGGCCGAGTCGATGTCCGGACACACCAGCAAATTGGCATCACCCTGCAACGTCGAGTAGGGCATGATCGAACGACGAATTGATTCATCGATGGCGCAGTCGGCGTGCATTTCACCGTCGACTTCGAGGTCCGGGAGCCTGGCGCGCAGCAGTTGCAGCGCGCGCCGCATCTTCTCGGCGCTCGGCGCCCGGCTGGACCCGAAGTTCGAGTGCGAAAGCAGCGCGGCGCGCGGCGTGATGCCGAGCCGGCGCAACTCGTCAACCGCCATGGTCGTGATCTCGGCCACCTCTTCTGCGCTGGGACTGATGTTGACGTGCGTATCGACCAGTGCGATCTGGCGCCCCGGCAGCATCAGGATGTTCATCGCCGCGTAGATATGTGCGCCAGGCCGCCGACCGATCACACGATCGACATAGACGAGATGCATGTCGGGCGTGCCGAATGTGCCGCAGATCATTGCGTCGGCATCATTCTTGTGAATCATCATCGCGCCAATCAGCGAATTGCGACGACGCATTTCGATCTTTGCAAGCTGCGCGGTGACTCCGAGGCGCGCTGTCAGCTGATGGTACGTCTGCCAGTAGTCGCGATAGTGGGGGTCGAATTCCGGATTGATGAGATCAAAGTCATTTCCGACCCGCATGCGCAGGCCGAACCGCTCCAACCGACGCTCGATCACCTCCGGACGACCGACCAGGATTGGCTTGGCAACGCCTTCGTCAATGACCACCTGCACTGCGCGCAGCACACGTTCTTCTTCGCCTTCGGCAAAGACCACACGCGCGCGTCCTCCTCGTGCTACCGCCTTCTTGGCAATGTCGAAGATCGGCTTCATGAAAGTGCCGGAGTGGTAAACGAACTGCTGCAACTGATCGCGATAAGCCCCGAGGTCGACAATTGGACGCGTTGCCACGCCGCTTGCCATCGCCGCCTCGGCAACGGTAGGCGCGATACGCATCATCAAGCGCGGATCGAACGGCTTCGGAATCAGATATTCGGGGCCGAAGCTGAAGCTGCTGACCCCGTACGCACTGGCCACAACATCGCTGCCCTCTTCGCGCGCCAACTGCGCAATGGCGTGCACGGCCGCGATCTCCATTTTCTTCGTGATCGTCGTCGAGCCGACGTCAAGCGCGCCGCGAAAAATGAACGGGAAACAAAGGACGTTGTTGACCTGATTCGGATAGTCCGAGCGGCCAGTCGCGATGATCGCGTCATTCCGCACACTCTTGACGTCCTCGGGAAGAATCTCAGGCGTCGGGTTGGCCAATGCCAGGATCAGTGGCCGCGCAGCCATTTTGGCAACCATGTTTTGCTTCAGCACGCCGCCGGCCGACAAGCCAAGAAAGATATCGGCGCCTTCGATAATGTCGTCCAACGTTCGTGCCGCCGTCCGCTGCGAGTAGCGAGCCTTCTCTTCGTCCATCAGCGCGGTCCGTCCTGCGTAGACGACGCCTTCAATGTCCGCCACCCAGATGTTCTTCCGCGACAGACCGAGATCGACCAGCAGATCAAGGCATGCGAGCGCTGCCGCACCGGCGCCGCTGCAAACGAGCTTCACATCGGAGATCGACTTGCCGACGACGGTCAGACCATTCGTGACCGCGGCGCCGACAATGATCGCGGTGCCATGCTGATCGTCATGAAAGACCGGAATCTTCATCCGCTCGCGCAGCTTGCGCTCAACATAGAAGCACTCCGGGGCTTTGATGTCCTCGAGATTGATGCCGCCAAACGTCGGCTCGAGTGCCGCGATAATGTCGATGAGCCTGTCCGGGTCGCGTTCGTCGATCTCAATGTCGAAGACGTCGATGCCCGCGAACTTCTTGAACAGAACACCCTTTCCTTCCATCACGGGCTTGGCTGCGAGCGGACCAATCGCGCCCAGTCCGAGCACCGCCGTACCGTTGGTGACGACACCGACCAGATTGCCGCGCGCCGTGTAGCGAAACGCCGCCGCCGGATCCTGATGAATCGCTTCGCTCGCCGCGGCGACGCCCGGCGAATACGCCAACGCGAGGTCGCGCTGGTTGCTCAATTGCTTGGTTGGCGTGACCGAGATCTTCCCGGGACGAGGATGCTCGTGATACTCGAGTGCCGCTGCGCGAAGCTCGGCGTTGTCGGAATGGGCCATGGGGATCGCTTCGATTGGGGCGTGCATTATGGCGCTCGCAATTCGGTCGTCGCCCTTGGCCGCAAGTTCGATCAAGGACTAACTGGAGCTAAAGCCGCTCGCCTCCGCCGCGCTGGAGGCTTGTAAGCGGCGCGATGAAGAAGCGGAAACTCCTGATGCGAAACCGTAATTTTGTCGTGGACAAACTTGACTTGCGACGAACGCAAGGTAGACTTGTGTTGGTTGTTTTGCAGGGCCCGTCAATTGGCCTGAGTGCAAGAAACCCCTTAGTCGGTCCCGTTTTTCCCTCCCTCCTCAACCGAATTTGGGTGCATTCAGATGACGGGTCTTTTTTTGTCCTCAAATCCAAGAGAAGTGTTTACTAACTTCGCGACTGAAGCCCCTTGACTGTGAGGCCATTTTGTCCAAAACAACTTCACGAGTGGACGCGATCGAGCCCTTCTACGTGATGGAGGTCGTCAAGCGAGCGGAACAGCTCGCCGCGCGCGGCGAATCAATCATTCATTTGAGTATCGGCGAGCCTGACTTCACTGCCCCCGCTCCAGTGCTGAACGCGGCGAAGGAGGCCCTTGATCAGGGCCGGACCCAATACACGCCTGCCGCAGGAATCGACCAGTTACGCGAGGCAATCTCGGTTCACTATGCGGAGCAGTTCGGCGTTTCGGTGCCAGCTGAAAGGATATTCATCACCGCCGGCGCGTCGGCGGCGCTATTGCTTGCGTTTGCGGCCGTGCTTGAGCATGGTGCAGAGGTCCTAGTGCCGGACCCCTGCTATCCGTGTAACCGGCATTTCGCCTCCGTGCTCGGCGCACACGCGCGACTGGTCCCGACTGGCGCAGCACAGCGCTTTCAGCTTACCGCCGACGCGGTCGAGTTGGCGTGGTCGCAAAGGAGCGCTGGCGTGCTTCTCGCGACTCCTTCGAATCCGACCGGGACATCGATTACACGCGCGGCCCTGCTGGATGTCATTCGCGCCGTTCACGCACGCCAAGGAATCGTGGTGATCGACGAGATCTACCAGGGTCTGACCTACGACGCGCCGCCGTCCACCGCGCTTGGCCTGGCCGACGACATCATCGTTATCAACAGCTTCTCAAAATACTTCAGCATGACCGGCTGGCGCCTCGGCTGGCTTGTTGTCCCGAAGACGCTTTCGGCGACGATCGAGAAACTGGCGCAGAACCTTTATATCTGCGCCTCAGCAATCGCACAGCGTGCTGCGCTCGCGTGCTTCACGAATGAGGCGAAATCCATTTACGAAGCAAGACGGCTCGAATTCGCGCGCAGACGCGACTATCTAGTACCTGCATTGCAGAAACTGGGCTTCGACGTACCGGTCGTTCCGGACGGAGCCTTCTACGTGTACGCCGACATCCACAGACTGGCGGAAGACAGTTGGCAGTTCTGCTTTGACCTGCTTCAAAACACCGGCGTCTGCCTCGTGCCAGGTCGCGACTTCGGCTACGCGGCACCGGACCGCTTCGTCCGTTTCTCCTACGCAACGGACCTGGCGCAGCTGAAAGAGGCGGTTGATCGGATCAGGAAGTACCTTGGCCGAGTCGGGGGACCGATCGCTCGGGGCTAGGTCGCGTTCTCAGTGCCCGCGTCGACGGTCGATGGTGGCGGGGTTTGAACGGGCGCAATCGAACCCGATTCAATTCTTGATGACTTGTTCTCGACCTGCGGACTTTGGGCGCGTCCGGCAGCCAAGGCGCGCTCTACTCGGCCCGTCGCGGCGATCGAGAGGCGGCTATGTTCAGCCATCACACGTGCCGCATAGCCACCGTCGTCCTGAAGATTACCGGCCCCTACATAGAGCTGCAATCCGCGCTCAACGGAGCCGCCGCGGCGGACAAGGTCTTTCAGAATGATTGAGCCCACCTTCACGTTGGCGATCGGATCAAGCGCAGCGAAACCACCGCCGTGCGCCTCGAACTTGTCAGCGTGCACGCGCGTCATGACCTGCATAAGCCCTTGCGCGCCCATCGCGCTTTCAGCAAACGGATTCATGCTCGACTCAATTGCGGTCACCGCGAGGATCAGCAACGGGTCCAGTCCGAGCGAACGGCCCGTTTCAAATGCCGAGATGACGATCAGCCTGACCGCGTCGTCTGCCACCCGATAGCGCCGTGCCAGGTACTGAGTGACGTGTTTCTGCTGTGGTTCGAGCGATGAGGCTGATGGAATGGCCGAAAACCCCTCAAACGTGCCAAACATGCTTCGCTGGTTTTCGGAAACACGATCGGCAACATCGATCGCAGCGGCGGGGAGCGTCGTAACGATCTCAATCGCCCGCTCGATCAACCGCCCGCGCGCGTCTCCACTGGCGGCCAACGTTCCGCCGACAAGCAGAGTTGCGCAGCCAGCGAGCACAATCGCAAGCTTGGCAGAAACGAACAGTCCGCGGATGAGATCGCGTCCGACTTCCGACCAGATTGCACCCAGATCAGCATCTTGCCGGGGGGCATAATTCGTGGCACTGAACATGCGTACCTCCTTATGTTGAGCGGCCGCCGGCCAAGTGCGCCGACGAGTCGTCACTCACAGGTTGGAACGGTGACCGGAAAGCCCACGTGCATTTCCGGCCGCGTATCGATTGGCCGACCTGCCCAGCAAGGTGGGTCGTACAACCGTTTCGGTGGCAGAGCCACCAAGAAACTGAATGATCGGGCCCTCTTCAGCCAAGGTGTAGGGCCATCCCTTCTATCCGATCCCTACCGTGATGTTAGGCCAATTAGTGGATCACATTGTATTGAAGAAGCCTCAAGCGTCAACCTAATTAGACCACCCGATTCATGCAGTGCACAATTCGTTGCGGCCGGATTTGGCATTGCGCGCAATAGGTGAATTTTGCTCGATTAATTAAGAAAAGGCCACCGTTAGCGTTTTTTAACTGGAGATGACAGCCGCCCCTGTTCAGTATGCAAGCAACCGCTTGCTGCAGCGCGATTGTCGCCGACCATAGATGAAATACTCCGATCTGCGCGGTTTCATTACCCTTCTCGAGAAGGATCGAGAGATAAAGCGCATCAGCGTCGAGATCTCGCCTCGCCTCGAAATGACCGAGGTCTGCGATCGGGTATTGCGTACACAGGGGCCTGCGCTGCTCTTCGAGCGGCCCTCCGGCGGCCAAATGCCGGTGCTCGCGAATCTGTTTGGAACGCCGCGACGCGTCGCGCTGGGAATGGGCGCGTCGAATGCGGCGGGGCTGCATGACGTGGGTGAACTCCTCGCTTCTCTCAGGGAACCCGAGGCCCCGAAAGGCATTCTCGACGCGGTCGGAAAGGTGGCTGCGCTGAAGTCCGTGTTATGGGACATGACGCCAAAGGAGGTTCGTGGCGCCCCATGTCAGGAGCTAGTGCTGGCAGATAAGGATGTCGATCTAGGCCGACTGCCGATCCAGACCTGCTGGCCAGGAGATATCGCGCCGTTGATCACGTGGGGTCTTGTGGTTACACGCGGACCGCACAAGAGGCGGCAAAACCTTGGGATCTATCGCCAGCAGGTCATCGCGCCAAACAAGGTCATCATGCGCTGGCTACCCCATCGCGGCGGCGCGCTGGATTTTCGTGATCACTGGCTGGCGACCCCTGGAAGGCCATTTCCAATCGCTGTGGCGCTAGGCGCCGACCCGGCAACCACGCTCGGCGCTGTCACCCCGGTGCCAGACACCCTGTCGGAATACCAGTTTGCAGGCTTGCTGCGCGGTGGACGTACGGAGGTTACCCGCTGCATCGGCAGCGACCTGCAGGTTCCGGCTTCCTCGGAAATCGTCCTGGAGGGACACATCCGACCGGAAACGACCCGCGCAGCCATGTCGCAGGAGAAGACAGCGCCTCCTCGACCGAACGTTGGCTACGAGATCGCGCTCGAGGGTCCGTTTGGAGATCACACCGGTTACTACAACGAACGCGAGTGGTTTCCGGTGTTCACCATCGATCGCATCACCATGCGGCGCAACCCGATCTATCACTCGACTTACACCGGGAAGCCACCGGATGAGCCCGCGATCCTTGGCGTCGCACTTAATGAAGTATTTGTTCCGATTCTGCGTCGCACATTTCCCGAGATCGTCGACTTCTATCTTCCGCCTGAAGGATGTAGCTATCGGATGGCGGTGGTGTCGATGCGAAAACAATACCCGGGGCACGCAAAGCGCGTGATGTTCGGTGTCTGGAGCTTTCTCCGTCAGTTCATGTACACAAAGTTCATTATCGTGGTGGATGAGGACGTGAATGCGCGCGACTGGAAGGAGGTCGTGTGGGCAGTCACCACACGCGTCGATCCCACGCGCGACACGGTCATGGTCGACAACACGCCGATCGATTACCTTGACTTCGCATCACCTGTTTCCGGACTCGGTAGCAAGATGGGAATCGACGCGACCAACAAGATGCCCGGCGAAACACAACGCGAGTGGGGCCGGCCGATCACGATGGATGCCGCTGTCAAAGCGCGCGTGGATGATGTGTGGAAGGAGCTCGGACTGTAGGAGAAACAAATGGCGATCGAACGCAAACCGATAAGACGGGGAGGCATCAAATCGGCAGGCTACGACCGGGCCAACCGCGTGCTGGAAATCGAATTCGACAACGGATCAATCATTCAGCACATCGCCGTAGGTGAGGCAATCGCCCGCCGCTTCTTGTCGAGCAGTGCGCCCGCGAGCGACTACAAAGACAATATCCAGGAAGAGTTCACGATTCGTCGCGTTCGTTGAAGAGACACGTTCGGGCCTTGATGGGTCTTGCGGAGAACAGGCGAACGTGCGCGTCTGGGCGCCGGGTCGCGTCCCTTGCGATCGTCTTCCTGGCGATCGCATGCCGGCCCAGCACGTGCGCCGCTGAGATTCAGTCGCTGGGACTTTGCCCGGCGGAGCAAAGTCGCCTCGACGGGTTCATGCGAACCATCTGCGAAGGCGAAGGCGCCCTGACATCGGGGCGGCACGTCGAAGCCATCGCAAAGTTTCGACAGGCTGCTCAGCAACAACGAGTGCAGGCAACCAATGAGATTGCCTGGGCTGGCCTCGCGGCAGCCTACTGCAAGGGACGAGACGTGAAACGAGGCCGGGAATGGGCAGCCCGTTTCGAAGAGGCGCGCCGTATTTGGCTTGGTGAACTGGACTGCAGTGCCAGCACGGCGACGGATGCGCCCGGCCCGCAGCCGTTCGTGCGAGATCACATGTGTATCGAGCCCCTGGCCGGTGATTACAGTTTCGTCAAGAACAATCCGCAGGCATCAGTGTCGAGCGAAATCACGGCACGCTTCGCCGACATAGCGAAATCGATAGAGAAGCAGTGTTCGATTGCCGCTTCCAACGCCTCCGCAGATCCGCTCACCAAGAAGTCGCCAGCGAAGAAATCCGCAAAAAAGAAACCGCGCAAGCGGATCAACGGAAAAGCAGCGTCGCCAGCCCGAGGAAGATGAAAACACCCATGCTGTCGGTCGTGAATGTCAACAGGACGGATGAACCGAGTGCGGGATCACGCCCCAGTCGTTGCAACGTCAAAGGCAGGAACATACCTACCATCGCGCCGACCGTCATGTTCAAGGTCATTGCGATAAGCATCGTGGTGCCGATGAGCAATCCTTGTGGCGAATCGGCATAGATCCACCATGCGACCGAGCCGGCGATCCCCCCCCACACGAGGCCATTCAATCCGGCGATTCCAAGTTCCTTGAAGATGAGTCGCTTTGCATTGGCGCCAGTGACCTGCCCAAGCGCAATCGAGCGGATCATCAATGTCATGGTCTGATTGCCGGAATTTCCGGCGATGCCCATCACGATGGTCATCAGCGTGGCCAGTGCGACAACCTTTTCGATCGTCATTTCGAACGCGCCGATCACGCGCGACGCAAAGAAGGCAGTACAAAGATTGACCGCCAGCCACAGCCACCGATTCTTGGCAGACTGCCAGACGCTCGCGAACAGGTCTTCCTCTTCTCGCAGACCGGCGGCCGCAAGGACTTCCTGCTCGCTTTCCTCGCGGATCACATCGACTACCTCATCGACGGTCAAGCGGCCGACCAGTCGCCCATTGGCATCGACCACGGGCGCGGATACCAAGTCATAGCGCTCGAACGCCTGGGCTGCCTCGCCCGCATCATCCATCGGCGCCAGCGTCAGAACGTCGGTCTTCATCACCGCCACCACGTCTGTCTCGGGCTCGTTGATCAGCAGGCGGTCGAGCGGCAGCGCGCCGCGCAGCATTCCCTCGCGATCGACCACGAACACCTGATCGGTGTGATCCGGCAGTTCGTCATAGCGACGCAGGTAGCGAAGCACAACCTCCAGCGTGACGTCATCGCGGATCGACAGCAACTCAAAGTCCATCCGCGCGCCGACCGAATCCTCCGGATAGCTCATCGCCGCGTGCAGCTGCGCACGCTCCTTGGTCGACAGCGTTTGCGAGACCTTGTCGACGACTTCGATCGGCAGGTGCGGCGCCAGGTCGGCGAGCTCATCCGCTTCGAGCTTCTGCGCAGCAGCGACGAGCTCGGACGGATCCATTGCCGCGATCAGCGATTCACGTACCGCGTCCGAGACCTCAAGCAGAACTTCACCGTCGATCTCGGCCTTCACGCTGTCCCAGACCGGTATCCGTTCCTCCGGCGGCAGCGCCTCGAGCACGTACGCAACGTCGGCCGGATGAAGTCGATCGACAATCGATTTCAGCTCAGTCAGGTGTTGCCGATGAACCAGCTGCTCTATGAGCGGTCTCTTGTCTTCGACCGGCGTCTGCTCTCGATGGACCAGCGATTCGACCCGCCGCTGCTTCTCAAGCAGCGCCTGCACACGCGCGAGCGCGCGCTGCGCCTCTTCGGGATCGCGCGCGGGAGTCGCAGCGCCGACGGGCGGCGCTGGTATACGGGTGTGTTCGAACTCGCTCATGGCCGGCACGATTCTAGGCGCGCCCGCCAATCGTTATGGAATCTGCGCGTCGTTGATGTAGCGCAGGATCGCCTCCGCGCGCCGCGCGAGATAGGAGGAACCGCGATTGCGGTCGTAGAACTTCGGCCGCGGCAGCATCGCCGCCAAACGTGCCGCCTGCTCGCCCCCCAGTTGCGCCGCCGATGTACCGAAGTAATAGCGCGCGGCGGCTTCCGCCCCGAACACGCCTTCGCCCCACTCAGCGACGTTCAGATACACCTCCAGGATCCGGCGCTTGTCCCATGCAAACTCGATCATGTAGGTGAGAACGAGCTCCTGCGCCTTGCGCAAATAGCTGCGCTCGGGAGACAGGAAGAGATTCTTCGCCAGTTGCTGTGTGATCGTTGAACCGCCACGCGCAGGTCGGCCGCGCTTGCGATTCGTCTCATAGGCCTTCTGGATCGCGTCCCAGTCCACACCTTCGTGTTCGTTGAAACGTGCGTCTTCGGCCGTGATCACGGCGCGCTTCAGCTGATTGGAGATGCGGTCGTAGGCCATCCACTGGTATCTCAATGTGGCCTGCGGTCGTGCCTGCTTCAGGCGCGCCAATTCGCGCTGCATGAACGCCGTTTCGCTCGGGTTGTGCCAACGCCAGAGCGCAATCCATCCGAAGTACCAGAGCTGGATCGCCACCGCGATCAGCAGCGCAACGGACAACGCCCACCCGATAATGCGAGCGATGCGGCGCACCGCGCTCATCGAGCCATCCTCAGTGAGTGCACTCCGATTAGATCGTCGCGGACAAGCTCTCAGCGCGCGGCCGCCGCTGCCATCGCCTGCTCGGCGTCGAGCATCCGCCGCAATTCCTTGTACACCGGCGCAGTGTGGGGATGCACGCCACGCCAGAGCGCGAATGATTCGGCGGCCTGCTCGATCAGCATGCCCAGGCCGTCGCTGACTTTTTGCGCGCCGCCCTGCTGCGCCAGGCGCATGAACGGCGTCGGACCGTTTGCGTACACGAGGTCGTAGGCGAGCGTGCAGTCATCGAATGCCTCGGGATCGATCTTTGGCGCGTCGTGATTGAGGCTGCTCGCCGTGCCGTTGATGATCAGATCAAAGTGCTCGGCCGGAACCTCGTCGTAATGGATCGCTTCGACCCCGAACTCGTCGGCCAGTTCTTCCGCGCGTCCGTGTGTGCGATTGGCCACCGCGATCCACTTGGGCCGCTCTTCAAGGAGCGATCCGATCAGGCCGCGCACACCGCCGCCGGCACCCAGAATCAGCACACTTGCATCCTTGATATGGAGCTTCAGCCGTTGCTGGATATCGCGCACGAACCCGATACCGTCGGTGTTGTCGCCAATGATCGTCTCGCCGTCGAATTTCAGCGTATTGACAGCCCCGGCAAGACGCGCGCGCGCTGTAAGTTCATCGGCGAGCTTGGTCGCATCCAGCTTGAACGGAATCGTCACGTTCAGCCCGAGATATCCGCTGTCGCGCAGCCCAAGTGCGAATTCCTCGAAGCCGTTTAACGGCGCCTCGAGCTTCTCATAGCTGATTGACTGCCGGGTCTCCTTCGCAAACATGCGATGAATTTCCGGCGACCGGCTGTGCGCGATCGGATTGCCGACGACAGCGTAGAGGTCGATCCTGTTGCTCATGGCTTCACGTTAGCAGACCCGCCGCCGCTGTGGGTGGCAAACTGATCGTTGGTGAAGATCCACGTCCGGGTGATTTCCAGAATGTCGGTGTCGCGCGCAATCTCGGGCGGAAATGGTGGATAGGGTGCCGACAACCGAACGATGCGTCGGGCGGCGCGATCGAGTACCTGCGACCCCGAGCCTTTCTCGACGATCGCATCCACCAATGAGCCGTCCTTGCGAATGACGACCGTCATGCGTAACGCGCCGTAGAAGCGGCCACGCGCATCATCGGGATAATGCTCATTGCCAACCTTCTCCACCCAGGTTCGCCAGTCCTCGACATAGCGCGCATATCGATACTCCGATGTGCTCGGCATGAAATGGTGCCGACGCGGACGCTTCTGATAGTCGGAAATCTGCTTGGCGATCTCCGCCTGCATGCGCGCCAGCCGTTCGCGCATTTCTTCCTGAGTGCCGGAGTCCGGCTCCGCGGCCTGGAATTCCTTGCGCGGGGTCACGGCCAGCATGTCGCCCTCCCCCGGGATCGTCAACCTACGCTGCTGCTCCTCCTCAATCGGCCGCGCGATCCTGCGCGCCGCCTCGAGCGCGTCACCGTCGCGGTGATCGAACAGATTCGGCAGCGGTGAACTGCGGCGTCCCGTGTCGTTGGAGCCGCCACCGTCGAGGTTCGCCTGTGCCAGCACTTCCGCCTTCGCTGGCCGTGTTTCGCTGCGGGCGTTGACGAGAATGATTTCCAACGCCGGATCACTCGAGCGCACGCGCAGAAACTCAGGGTCGACAAAACGCACCGCGAGGACCACGACGTGCACGCCGCAGGAGACCGCGAGCGCTGCCATCAGCGCTCGGTTGGCGATCGTCTGCGCAAGCGTTTGCATCAGTCGTCGGAAGAAGCCGAGGCGTCGATTGTATCCAGCACGCCACGCGTGCAAGCGCGCGGATTAGCGGCCTTGCGGGAGCGTGGTTTCAGCGGACTGCAGTCGCACAGCCGCCTCCAACGGGTCAAGCGTCGCGACATCATCGTCGAGCACCTCATCGATCGTGTCGGTCAGTACCTGATGCATCCGCAGCTCAAGCGTGGCATCAACCTCGTCTGTGCTCAGTACGTCGACCTCGATCCGTCGACCACGCGCAAGCATGGGCAATCCAGGAAGGCGCGCAATGAAGGGCATGTGGTCAAGTCGCACCACTTCACCTTTCAGCACGGTGGCGCCGATGCGCGTGATCTGTTCCTGCCGCAACCAGCGCAGACACCAGTAGCGCTCCATCTTGTTCTGGAAGTCGGCATAGGCCGTGTACGTCGCGTCGAAGGCCGATACGGTCGCAAACAATTCCGCGTCGTTCAACGCATAAGGTGCCGTCTCGCCGCGCACGGCGGCGATCAGCTGGCGCTGGTTCACCAGATCCACGTAGCGGCGCAGCGGCGACGAGCTCCATGCATAGTGATCGACCCCGATTCCGTCATGTGGCGCCGGCGTCGTGCTCATCCGCACCCGGCCCAGGCTCTGCGAACGGTAGATGCCGGCGCGCCCCTCCGTAGCGAGCCACTCGCCCCAGGTGCTGTTGGCGAGGATCATCAACTCGGCAACGATCAGGTCAAGCGGTGCTCCACGCTTGCGCGGGCGAATCGAGACATGCGCATGCTCGCCTTCCCCATCGAGCACGAAGCTGTAGTCGATGCGGCCGACCGGTTCGGATCGTCCCCGCACCTGTTCACGCCGCTTCAGCAAGGCGCGCGCAAGCTGCCACAGGAATGACAATAGTTCGCCCTGCGGAAGATCAAGCGCACCAGCCGCGATCTTTTCCTCCGTCACGACCTCGTCAAGCTGATCGTGGCGCAGGTTGGCAGCGATGCGTGCGCGCTCGACACGCGTCTCGTAGGAGACGATGTCAAAGTTTTCAGGATTGACATCGAGATACAGCGACAAGACCGGAACAACCCGGCCTTCATTCAGAGAGAATGCATCGACAAACGACTGCGGCAGCATCGTGAACTTGAGCCCTGGCGCGTACACCGTCGACATGCGGGTGCGCGCGATTGCGTCGAACGCGTCGCCGCGCCTGAGGACCGTGGCGGGGGCCGCAATGTGAATGCCGACGCGCACGACCCCATCGCGGTGCTGGACTGAGAAACCGTCGTCAATCTCCGTGGTCGCACTGTCGTCTATCGACACGATCTCGACCTCGGCCAGCGGCAACGTCTCGGACAAAGCGGGCACGGTCAGGGTTTCCGGGAAGCCGGTGCCGCGTGGAAACGCGACCGTCATGAAACTGTCCAGGTGCCAGCGATACGCAGAGGGGATGGCTCCCAGCTTCAGTAACAGCCGCAACGGCGACAGATGCGCGGTGTTGGCCGCCTGCTCCAGTGCCTTGAACTCGATGCTGTTGCGATCCGGATCGATCAGCAGTGCAATTGCGTGTTGCGCGATCGGCGCTGGCACGTGGCCCGCGGCAAGCGCATCAATGTACTGTTGCTTGCACGCTTCCTGCTCGCGCTTGCGCGCTACGGCGGCGAGCGCCGCCCTGAGAACGTCCGCGGGGGCGGGTCGAAATCGGCCCCGGCCCTTGCGATGGAAGTACACCGGCGCGCCATGGAGGCGGAACAGGATCGCCGCGGACTCCGGTGCGCTGGGCGCATGACCGTGATAATCGCGCGCCAGGTCCTCAAAGCCGAATTCTTCCTGCGGCGCGCACTCCCACAGAAAGTCGAGATCAATCGCCTCAGCGTCGCGCTTTGCGCTTGCTATCAGCGCGGCCGGCGCGGGCTGCTCGAAGCGCAGCAGCACGTGCGAGGCTTTGACTTTGGTGCGCTTGCCAGTCGACAACTCAACCTGGTAGGAGGCGTCGGTTCCACTGAGCACAGTGCCGGTCTTGAACGCGCCGTCTTCTTCGAACAGCAGATGCGGCATCTTCTTACAGGCCGTTCACGAACGCGCGCACGCCGCGCAGCATCAGTTCAACCGCAATAGCAGCAAGGATCAGGCCCATCAAGCGCTCGAACGCAACGGTCGCGCGCTCACCAAGCCAGGCTTGCAACTTTTCGGCAAATTCGAGAATCACCGCGCTCACTGCCAGCGCCAAGGCAATGGCGCCGATCCATTGCCAGGTTCGACCGGGGTCGCGCGACACAAGAAGCAGAACGGTCGCAAGCGCCGAAGGTCCAGCAAGGGCGGGCACCGCCAGCGGCACGATGAACGGCTCGCCGCCCGGCGTCCGGCCATACACGCCTTCGCCGGTCGGGAACACCATGCGAATCGCAACCAGCATCAGCACCACAGCACCGCCGATCTGAAGGCTCTGCTCCGATAGTCCGAGTACGCGCATGAAAGGTCCGCCGACAAAGGCAAACACAACCAATACGCCGAATGCAATCAGGCATTCGCGCAGGATCACTGCGCGCCGCCGCTCTGGCGCCACTTCACGCAGCGCGCTGACAAAGATCGGCACATTGCCGAATGGATCAAACACCAGCAAGAGCAAAACGACCGCGGAGACGAACGATGATTCCATTTGAGCCGATGTCTCAGGCCGTCTCCAGCTCAACAGCGCCGCTGACGCGCACCAGATCATCCGGCCGGATCGGAAACACACAGTGCGGTGTACCGCCGGCCGCCCATACGACATCGAAGCGCCGCAGCGAACGATCAACGAAGGTCACCATCTGCTGCGCATGCGCTAACGGCGCCACGCCACCGATCGCAAAACCTGAATGTGCGCGAACGAAGTCCGGCGCCGCCCGCTCAATGGGTTCCCCGAGCTCCGCCGCGATCTTCGACTCGTCAACGCGCCGATCGCCGGCTGCGATCACCAGCACCGCGCGGCCGGATTTGACGGCACGAAAGATCAGTGACTTGGCAATCTGCCCAACGAAGATGCCCAATGCATCGGCGGCCTGCTGCGATGTCCGCGCCGCGACCGCAAGTTGGACCACGCGCGCGTCCAGCCCAACAGCGGCGAGCGCCTCCTCAACACGCTGCGCCGATGCCGGCAGTGGTCTGACATCTGCAGACATCAGACCGTCATTCCGCCAGCGACTTCGATCACCGCGCCGTTCACGTAACTCGCCTCGTCTGACGCGAGAAATGCATAGACGTTGGCGATCTCTTCCGGCCGCCCGAGCCGTTTCATCGGCACGCGCTCGGTCATCTGCGCCATCACGCGGTCGGGAATCGTGTGCAGGATGGGGGTTGCGATGAACCCCGGCGCGACCGCGTTGCTACGTATCCCTTTCGGCCCGAGTTCGCGCGCCCAGGTCTTGGTAAAACCAATCACACCGAACTTGCTGGCTGCGTAGTTGGACTGACCGAAATTGCCGTAGATGCCGACCACACTCGAGGCGTTGAGTATCACGCCGAAACCCTGGTTGACCATCGTATCGACGACCGCTTGTGCGCAGTTGTACGTGCCTTTCAGGTTGACGGCGATCACCCTGTCGAACTGGTCGTCCGTCATTTTCTGCAGTCGCGAGTCAAGCGTGATGCCGGCATTGTTGACCAGCACGTCGATGCGCCCATAGCGTGTCCTCATCGCCTCGACCATGCCGTCAATCTGGCCGCGATTGGTCACATCGACGACGAAGCCTTCGACGTGCCCGATGCGTCCGGAATCCGACGCCTTCAGCTCATTAACGGCAGCGTCAACCGCCTCGCGTCGGACATCACAGATAGCCACGATTGCGCCTTCATCGATGAATTTCTGCGCCGTCGCAAAGCCGATACCCTGAGCGCCTCCAGTAATGATGCTGACCTTGCCCTTCAATCTCACGATCTTTCTCCTGTAGAAACCTGACAAAACGCCAGCACCTCGTCGAGGTGCTGGCCGAAATTCGAAATCTGATGATCCGAACCTTCGATGACACTTATCCGGCATCCGGCGTACTTGGCGACCATGGACCGATAATCGATCAGTTCGTCTCCGGTTGCGGCGAGCAGGAAGTACCGCTCAAACCGTGTGATGAACGGCGTGTCGAACGCCAGCAACTCATCTAGGTAGCCCGGCTTCATATCAATCGTTGCATCTGAAAAGTACACCGGCTGTTCGCCCAGATGCATACGCAGATCGTCATACGGTCTGATCGCCGGATTCAGCAGCACGGTGCGGCAACCGAGCCGCTCGGCAAGCCAAGTCGCGTAGTAGCCGCCAAGCGACGAGCCGATCAGACTCAGATTCTCGACGTCCGTGCCGTTCAATGCCGCGAGCACAGCGTCAATTGCCGCGCGCGGCGAGGCTGGCAGTTGCGGGCAGACGAACTCGTTGCCACGTCCCCGCGCAATGAGCGCATCACGCAGCCGGGTCGCCTTCTTCGACTGCGGGCTCGAGCGAAACCCATGCAGATAGAGAATCAAGCGGCCCTCGCCTGCGCGTCTCGTTCTTCGAGTGCTGCCAGCAGCTTTGCATGCACGCCACCAAAGCCGCCGTTGCTCATCACCAGCACATGGTCGCCCGCGCGCGCTTCGGCCACGACCGCGTCGACCAACGCGTCGATCTGGTGAAGCGACACCGCTTTTGCGCCGAGAGGCGCCAGCGCCTCGGCGGGCTCCCATCCGAGCGCGTACTTTCCTTCGCGCGCGCCATAGCAGAACACCCGGTCGGCGCCTTGCAGGCTACCCGGCAATGCGGCCTTCACCGCGCCAATTTTCATCGTGTTCGAGCGCGGTTCGAGCACGGCCAGAATTCGCGCGCCGCCGACTCTTTTCCGCAGCCCGGCGATCGTGGTCGCAATCGCCGTCGGGTGATGCGCAAAGTCGTCGTAGACCACGACGCCGGCACGCCGGCCACGAACTTCAAGACGCCGCTTCACTCCCGTGAACTTCGCGAGAGCTTCAAGAGCGGTTTCCGGACGAACGCCGACGTGGCGCGCCGCTGCAATGGCGGCCAGCGCGTTGGCACGGTTATGCGCGCCCGCCAGCGGCAGTTTGAGACGGCCGAACTGCTGTTCCCCATACCTGACGTCGAACTCGTGCTCCTCGCCTTCGACAACGTCGACCGCATGCCAACCGCGATCGACATTGATCGCTTCGCGGTCGGACCAGCAGCCGCGGGCGAGGACGCGCTTCAGCGCGTCGTCGGTTTCGTTGACGATCAACCGACCCGATGCCGGCACGCCGCGCACGAGGTGATGAAACTGCGTTTCGATCGCCGTCAGGTCGGGAAAGATATCCGCGTGATCGAACTCGAGATTGTTGAGCACGGCGGTGCGCGGAAAGTAATGAACGAACTTGCTGCGCTTGTCGAAGAACGCCGTGTCGTATTCGTCCGCCTCGATGACGAAGTAAGACGAGCCGCAGCTGCGGGCCGATACGCCAAAGTCCTGCGGCACACCTCCGATGAGGAACGACGGCGCCATCCCCGCCGCGTCGAGAACCCAGGCCAGCATCGCGCTCGTGGTGGTCTTGCCATGCGTGCCGGCGACGGCGAGCACCCAACAGCCGCGCAGAAGGTGCTCCCCGACCCATTGCGGACCGGAGATGAAGGCCACACCGGCATCAAGGATCGCTTCCATCAGAGGGTTGCCGCGCGTGACGACATTGCCGATCACGAACAGGTCCGGCCGCAACCTCAGTTGGCGAGCGTCGAAGCCTTCGATCAGATCAATTCCGGCCGCCCTGAGCTGATCGCTCATCGGCGGGTAAACGTTGACGTCACAGCCGGTCACGCGGTGTCCCGCCGCGCGCGCGAGCAGCGCCAAACCGCCCATGAAAGTGCCGCAGATACCGAGGATATGAAGGTGCACGAAACCGGCGTCGCAAGAGAAACAAACATGTGATTCTAAGGTGCCATGTATAGACTTTCACATTGGGCCCCCAGGCTGATTCCATGTTCAACCCCGACCGCGACGACTTACGCTCCGAAATCGCAGCCGCCGCTGCGCGACTTATTGCAGAAGACGGTTTCGACTACGCGACGGCGAAGCAGAAGGCGGCACAGTCAGTGCTTGGCGAGGCCGTTTCTGCGCGCGGCGCATTGCCGGACAATGCGCGGGTCGAACTCGAACTGCGCCGTTATCTGACGACGTTCATGCCGCAGCACGCGGCCATTCTGGCGGCACTCAGACAACTTGCACTGCAACTGATGCAGCGGCTCGACCGGTTTCAACCCCATGTCGCAGGCGCGGTACTAAATGGCACCGCCACCGGGCATTCCGACATTCATCTTCAACTTTTCGTTGACAGCGCGAAGGATGTCGAACTCTTTCTGCTCGAGCAGGGCGTCGAATTCGAGGTTGCCGAAGGTGGTCGCCAACCGGGTGAACCGATGGAAGTCCTGCACTTTGTCGTGCAGCCGGCGCGGACGCGCGGAATGCCGGCGCGGGTTGGCGTGGTCATCGATGTGCATGACGCCGATGCAATCCGCATCGCTCCGAAGTTTCGCTCGGTGGCGCCCGACCTGCATCCGGTCGAGGCGGCCGGACGTGCGAATACGGCGATGCTGAACAGGCTGATCGCCGAGCGCGAATCAGAGGTGTGACCTGAACCGTCGCCACGCCGGTTTGATGATCTTGACCGCGAGCGGCGCGCTAGCGCTTGGCGCCGGCGTGTCGTGGTGGCGCGGCACGAATCGAGGTGCTTCGACGACCGACGCAGATCCGCTGTTTGCGTTGACTTTCGCCGATGCGAACGGCGTTTTACAGCCGCTGGCGCAATGGCGCGGGACCCTGCTGGTGGTGAATTTCTGGGCAACGTGGTGTGCCCCCTGCGTGGAAGAGATGCCTGCTTTGAACCGGGTCCGTGACGCGTATCGAAGCCGTGGTGTCGAGGTGATCGGGATCGGCATTGACGACCGCGAAAAGATCCGCGCCTTTCGCGATCGGTTGGGCATTGGCCTACCCCTGCTAGTCGCTGGCGCGGGTGGCAGCGAACTGGCTCGCGCGCTTGGAAATGTTGCCGGTGTGCTGCCCTATACTGTGCTCGTCATGCCGTCGGGTGCAATTCAGCAGCGACGTGTCGGTCAGATTCAGCCAGACGAACTCAAGTCCTGGATCGAAGCTGGACTGAGTTAGGCACCCCGATCGACGTAGACAACAGCCGCCCATCGGGGGACAATCTGTCCCATCTTTTGATAACGAACGCGAATTCGAGCGATTTCCCTTCGTAAAGCCGAATCCCGATTCGATCCCATGGCTTGCAAACCGCGTTGCGAATCGACCGGTTGAACGGAGAGGGCATGGATCTTCGAAAACTCAAGACCCTGATCGATCTGGTGGCCGAGTCCGGCATTGCCGAGATCGAAGTCACCGAGGGCGAAGACAAGGTCCGCATCGTCAAGAACATCCCTATCGCGCCTGCGCCGATCGTGGCAGTGCCAAACGCCGCCGCTGCCGCGGTGCCGGCAGCGGTCCTACCGGTCCCTGCTGTCAGTCCCGCGCCAGCTCCCACGGTAATCCCCGAGCCCCCGAAGGGGAGCGTCGTGAAGTCGCCGATGGTGGGGACGTTCTACCGCTCTTCGAGCCCAGGGGCGAGTCCATTTGTCGAAATTGGCCAGACGGTGAAGCCGGGTGACACGCTTTGCATCATCGAGGCGATGAAACTGCTGAACGAGATCGAGGCCGAAGTTGCGGGCAGCATCAAGGAATGCCTGGTTGAAAATGGCCAGCCGGTGGAGTACGGGCAGCCGCTATTCGTGATCGAGTAGCCGCGATGTTCGGCAAAGTACTGATCGCGAATCGTGGCGAGATTGCGCTGCGGATTCAACGCGCGTGTCGCGAACTCGGCATCAAGACCGTGGTCGTGCACTCGACCGCCGATACCGACGCCAAGTACGTCAAGCTCGCCGATGAGTCGGTTTGCATCGGGCCGCCGCCTTCGAAGGACAGTTACCTGAACGTCCCGGCCATCATCAGCGCGGCGGAGGTCACGGACGCTGAAGCAATTCATCCGGGCTACGGGTTCCTGTCCGAGAACGCGGACTTCGCCGAACGGGTGGAGAGAAGCGGGTTCGCCTTCATCGGGCCACGGCCGGAGTCGATCCGACTCATGGGCGACAAGGTTTCGGCCAAGAGGGCAATGATCGCGGCAAATGTGCCAACCGTGCCCGGGTCTGACGGCGCGCTGCCGGAGGACCCGCGAGAGATCGTGAAATCCGCTCGCTCGATCGGCTATCCCGTCATCATCAAGGCGGCGGGCGGCGGCGGCGGGCGGGGGATGCGGGTCGTGCACACGGAGGCGGCCCTCGTCAACGCGGTGAACATGACCCGGCAGGAAGCGCAGTCGGCTTTCGGAAACCCGGCTGTGTACATGGAGAAATTCCTTGAGAATCCGCGCCATATCGAAATCCAGGTGCTGGCTGATCAGCACCGCAATACCGTGTGGCTCGGAGAGCGCGATTGCTCGATGCAGCGTCGACACCAGAAGATCATCGAGGAAGCGCCGGCACCGGGCATTGCGCGCAAGTTGATCGAACGCATCGGCGACCGCTGCGCGGAGGCCTGCCGCAAGATCAGCTATCGAGGCGCCGGCACGTTCGAATTCCTGTACGAGAACGGCGAGTTCTTTTTCATCGAGATGAACACGCGCGTGCAGGTCGAGCATCCCGTGACCGAGATGGTGTGCGGTATCGACATCGTGCAACAACAGATCCGCGTCGCGGCGGGCGAAAGACTTGCGTTCCGCCAGCGCGACATCATCAACCGGGGCGCCGCGATCGAGTGCCGCATCAACGCGGAAGATCCGTACAAATTCACGCCGAGCCCGGGGCGAATCACCGGTTGGCATCCGCCAGGCGGTCCGGGGGTGCGCGTGGACTCCCACGTTTATGCGGGCTACTTCGTGCCGCCGCATTACGATTCGATGATCGGCAAGCTGATCTGCTACGGCGATACGCGCGACCAGGCATTGGCGCGCATGCGTATTGCGCTGTCGGAAATGATCGTCGAAGGAATCCAGACCAACATTCCGTTGCATCGCGAGCTGATGCTCGACGAGAAGTTCGTTCTTGGCGGCACGAGCATTCATTACCTTGAAAAGAAGCTCGCCGCGCGCCCGGTCAGTCCGGCGTAAGCGAGGCCGGAAGCCGACGTGCAGCGCGAAGTCGTGGTGATCGTCGACGGCGACAGCGTGGATGCATTGACAGATGCATTGCTTGACGCCGGCGCGCTGTCCGTTGCGATCGAAGACGCAGATGCTGATCAGGAAGCTGAGTCGCCGCTGTATGGAGAGCCGGGATTTGAACCCACGCGGCGAGCATGGCGAAGAAGTCGGCTCGTATTCATGGTTGACTCTTGCACGGAAGTGGCCGGACTACTCGCCGCGGCGGCGGAGAAGGCAGACCGGCCCGCGCCGGCGATCGCTGCAGTACGCGAGGTGGGTGACACGGACTGGGTGAGACAGACGCAGGCACAGTTTCCGCCCACGCGCATCGACGAGCGGTTGTGGATTGTTCCGACTTGGCACGAACCGCCGGACGCGGCCGCGATCAACATCCGACTCGATCCGGGGGTTGCCTTCGGCACCGGCACGCATCCGACCACTCGGTTGTGCCTGCTTTGGCTGGCACAGGCGGACCTGAGAAACGCCTGCGTACTCGACTATGGCTGCGGCTCGGGGATCCTTGCAATCGCGGCGGCGAGGCTGGGCGCGCGCGCTGTTGTCGGCACCGACATTGATTTGCTGGCATTGGAAGCCGCGCGCGCCAACAGTGAGATCAATCATGTAGTGGCCCGCTACACTGCGCCGCAAGAACTCGGCCGTGGTCAGTACGACGTGGTCCTCGCCAACATTCTGGCTAATCCTCTATTGATCCTCGCGCCGGCGCTGGTCGAACGGCTGGCCCCCGGCGGATGTATCGTGCTTTCCGGGATTCTCGATCGCCAGGCGCAGCAAGTCATCGATGCCTACGCAGAGCTGCAGGTCGATCTTTCGCTTGCAGTCTGGCGCAGTGAAAACGGCTGGTCCTGCGTGGTTGGTATGCGCCAACACTGAGCCCCGGACTGATCCATGGCCCTCGCTACCCGTTGTCCAAGCTGCCATGCGCTTTTTCGCGTGGTCGCCGATCAGTTGAAGTTGCGGGGTGGCTTGGTTCGGTGCGGCGCTTGCGGGCATGTGTTCGATGCCATCGGCACGCTCAGTTATCTTGACGACGCATCGCTGCGGCCAGTCGTGCCGCCGCCCGCAGTCCCCCAGCTCGAGACCGGGTCAGCGCTGACACTCCGTATCCCACCGAGTGACCTGCGGCCTGAACCTGGCGAAGCCAATCATGAGCAGCCGCTTCCTCCGGAGCCGTCGACGACCACCAGCGGAACCAGCCTCACAGAGGCGGTCACCACCGCGGGAGACGGCGCACCGGTATCAGGGGCGGCAACCTTCAGCGACACGAAAGCGCCCGCGCAAGTTGGTGGAATCAACGCCGCCCCCGAATCCGAGCCCGCCATGGCCGTTGGAGCAGAGGGAGACGACCAAGCAGAACCCGCTGCGAGCAGCGTGGCGGACATATCCAGTGCACATGCTGACGCCGATCAGACCGCAGGCAGCCCGACGGATGGAGTTCTGCCAGAGACAGCGAGCGAAATCCCCGATGCGCCCGTGACGGATGCAGCCGCATTCTTGCAAGAGGCGCCGCGTCGCAGGAGCGTGACCATTGCGTACGCGATTGGCGCGTTGTTGCTATTTGCTGCATTGGCGCTTCAACTGGCGTTCTTCTTTCGGGCCGAGTTGATCGCGCAGTGGCCTGTGGCACGACCCGCGATGGTGAGTATCTGCCAGAGGATGAACTGCAGTGTCGGCTGGCCAACCCGCGGCGAGATGCTCGCCGTTGTGGGAAGCGAACTGCAGTCTCTGCCTGGAACCAGCGCGCTTGAACTGACGGCGGTGGTGCGCAATCGCAGCTCGGTGACGCTCGCGCTACCGGCGATCGAAGTCACGCTGACGGACACGCAGAATCGCGCGATCGCGCGCAAGGTCTTCGCGCCGGTCGACTATCTCGCGGCGAGTGACGCGGCGGCCCGACAGCATGAAGGCATCGAAGCCGGCGCCGACATGTCGGTGCGGATCATTTTTGAAGTGCGCGGTATGAACGCCGCCGGCTTCGTCGTCTATCCTTTTTATCTATAGGAGACCGTACGACAGAAGTCACGTTGGGTAGTGATCCGGTCGACGAGGCCGGAGACCGTGCGTCGGTCGGCGCAGCAAGGCCTTAGCGTTTTCTCTGGTCAGCAAGGACCTGTAGGATGTGACGTCCGCGGATTTCGCGGGCCAGCGTGCGGTCCTGATTATCGTGCCGAGTCTCGGTACACATAAATGCGTAACGTCGACGCGCAATTTCAGCCAGAGCACCGGCATGTTGCCGCTACGGCCGTGCTGGTGATTTCCGCCGATCGTCCGTTCACAGTCGGGCTGGTTCCGCACTTCCGCGGGACTGAACAGCCTCACTCCTCCTTCGGCGATGCGCGTCGGTGAGTTCATGTGCGACGACGGCGTTGAAATCGCCACCGGCGGGCGGGCAGGACTGACCGCGCGTGCCGTGGTCGTGCTGGATGAAACTGATATCGTCAAGCGCGTACACGAGATCAAGAACGAGCCTAACGGCGACGCTGTGTTGATGGCCCCCGCGTAGGGTCCCTGGTCAACTTCCGAATCGCCTGTTCCGCTCCAAGGGGAACGTTCCTCTCATGTCGATACTGATCTGTGGTTCGATCGCCTATGACTCGATCATGGTTTTCGAAGGACGCTTCAAGGACCACATCCTGCCCGATCAGGTGCACATCCTGAATGTGGCGTTTCTGGTTCCTCACCTGCGTCGCGAGTTCGGAGGCTGCGCCGGCAACATTGCCTATAACCTGAAGATGCTGGGCGGCGCCCCGCTGCCGATGGCCACCGTTGGCGACGACGCGCAACCCTACCTTGATCGCTTGGACGCGCTCGGCATCAATCGGCGCCATGTGCGTCATGTGCCGGGTAGCTTCACGGCACAGGCCTTCATCACCACGGATCTGGACGACAACCAGATCACGGCATTTCATCCCGGCGCCATGTCGCACTCGCATCTGAATGCCGTCCCAGGCGACGGTGCCGTGCAGCTCGGCATTGTCGCGCCGGATGGTCGCGATGGCATGCTGCAGCACGCGCAGCAGTTTGCCGATCACGGCGTCCCCTTCATCTTTGACCCGGGTCAGGGCCTGCCCATGTTTGACGGCGATGAATTGAGGCACTTCGTTGCCCGTGCGCACTACATGGCATTGAACGACTACGAAGCAAAAATGATGACCGAGAGAACCGGCCTCGAACTCGGCGAACTGGCACAAAAGGTTAAAGCACTGATCGTCACCCGGGGCAGCAAGGGCTCGGAGATCTACGCTGCCGGACGGATGGTGGAGATCCCCGTCGCAACGCCACGCGCGATCGTCGATCCGACCGGATGCGGTGATGCCTATCGCGCCGGTCTACTCTTCGGGGTAGTGCATGGAATGGATTGGGAGACAACGGGCCGGCTTGCGGCCGTCATGGGTACGCTGAAGATTGAGCACGGCGGCGGACAGAACCACAGTGGTGACCGCACTGTCATTGCGGATCGGTTTCTGGACGCGTTCGGCTATCGGCCCTGGTAATCCAAAGTCCGAAACCGCTGGTAACAGCTCGACGCGGCCGACGACAAGATGATGGCTAAACGGAATTGAACGACCGCTGCGGCACGCGGTCGAATCACGGGATACATAAGTACAGGAGGAACAAATGAAGGCGGGTTTGAGCGGAGCGTTGCTGGCGGCAAGTATGGCCGGTTTCGCGCTCTTGAACATTTCCGGTTGCGCCACACAGCAGCGCTCAGCCAGTATTTATCGCGCCGGTGAAGCGCAGCGCGAACAGACGGTACGGATGGCAACGGTTGAAAGTCTGCGGGAAGTCACTATCGATCGGGGACAGACTGGCGTCGGTACCGGCGCTGGCGCGGTTGTCGGCGGTATTGCGGGCAGCAGCATCGGTCAGGGCAAAGGCTCTGCCATCGGTGCGGTCGCCGGGGTGGTGGCGGGAGGCATCCTGGGACAGGCGATCGAGAATCAGTCTTCAAAAGTCCCTGGAATTGAAATCACCGTGAGACTCGACAACGGCGAACTGCGCGCGATCGTGCAGGAAGTCGACAGTCAGCAATTCAAGCCCGGCGATCGCGTTCGGCTTTTGAGCGAAGGCGGCGTCACCCGCGTTTCGCGATAGCAACCCCATCTGCATCAACCAAGGGCGGCACGCCGTGCCGCCCTTTTCTTTCTCAGATTCCCGCGCGCGCGAAAACCAGCAGCAGCACGTTGACAACGAGGATCAGAAGGATGGGCGAAAGATCGACCCCTCCAACGGTCGGCATGATGCGCTGAAACGGCGCGAGGAAGGGGCGCACCAGCATTGACATCGCTGGCGCCACCGGCGCGTACGGGTTCACCCAGCTCAGGATGACATGGATGATCGTCAGCCACATCACCAGATAAAGGCCCCAGCGCAACAGCTGAGTGAGAGAGATCAAGAGAACCTTGCCCCACGGCCAGTCCGCTACGCCGGCACCGATCAGCAGGAAGATCAGCACGAGTTGCACGACTGCGATCAGGTACGCCGCGACCAGCGACGCCGAATCGATCCGTCCGAAAGGGGGCACGACCTTGCGCAACGGTGTAACCATCCAGTCAGTCAGCGCCAGAACAAACTGCGAGAGTGGATTGCGGGCCGGCATTCCGAGCCAGTTCATGTAAGCACGCAACAGCAAGGTGACACCCAGAAGCGCTGCTGCCGTCTCGACCAACATTCGCGCGATATCTATGAACAGCATGGCTCCGCCAGGTACGTTCTGCCGACGGCCATTCTAGCGAGCAGCGGCAATTGGACTACGCAAGAAAAAAGGGCGCTGAGAGTCTCAGCGCCCCGAGCTTGCGTGCGAAGCGTTACGGCCGGCTGCCCGTTGGAAAGGGCCATGCCGCGGCAGGGTTGAGCGCAGTCTTCGCGCCCGGCGCCGCTGCCGTCGACGGCATCGCTGCCGCCGGAGCCGGGGCCGCTGCTGCAGGCTTGACTACAGGCGCAGCGGCCTTCTTAGGAGCCGGCTTCTTGGCCGGCTTCTTAGCCGCCTTCTTCTTGGCGGCTTTCTTCGCAGGTTTCTTCTTAGCTACTTTTTTTTTTGCCGCTTTCTTAGCGGCCTTTTTTGCAGACTTCTTCTTTGTCGCTTTCTTCGCAGTCTTCTTCTTCGCCGTCTTTTTCTTGGCGGTCTTTTTCTTGGCGGCTTTTTTCGCGGATTTCTTTGCAGCTTTCTTGGCTGTTGCCATTTGGAGCTCCTTTAGATCAGGTCAGAGTGGTTGAGAATGAAACCCGCGTGATCCAGACGGATCAATCGGGCTATTCATCGGCGCATGCAGAGGCTCTGTCGCCGCGACAACCCCAGAAGTGCGTTTGAGGCGCAGATCCGAGTGGAGCGCGGAACGGGCAGCGCACTGACCGCTGACGCTGATGAATTCGGTGACGCGCGTTTGCGCCGGCTTGGCCGCAAGCGAGCGAGATTCTGGAGTGCCGTCCGAACGGGCAGCAAAAGAAGACGCCGGCGCAGAGCCGGCGTCGAAGGGAACGCGAAACTGAAACTGCCGCTCGGAACCCTTGTTTTTTGGAGAGGGAGCGACCCCACAAGACCTTTTCGTCCTGTTGTCGGCTCGTCTGCCAAATCTGACGATGAAGTATGTGCTTTGACTGTCTGAGTTCAATTCAGTGATCGATCGCGTTTGTTAGACCCACTGATCGAGCAACCAAACTGAGGTTGCTTTTTACTCTCAATCAAAATGAATCGCAAGAAATTTTTCAGATGATCACGTGTTGTGTTGCTTGTTGTGCGCGATTTCTTCGTTGCATATCACGTCCAATTCACTCCCACGACAACGCACCGCCCGATTGATACTCGATCACGCGCGTCTCGAAGAAGTTGCGTTCCTTCTTCAGATCGATCATCTCGCTCATCCACGGGAACGGGTTGTCCTCAGCCGGGAACAGCGCCTCGATACCGATCTGCTGTGCACGCCGGTTGGCGATATAGCGCAGGTAGCCCTTGAACATCGGCGCGTTCAAACCAAGCACGCCGCGCGGCATCGTGTCCTCGGCGTAGGCATACTCGAGGTCGACCGCCGCGTGAAACAGCGCACGAAGCTCCTCACGAAACTCCGGCGTCCAGAGCTGGGGGTTCTCGAGCTTGATCTGGTTGATCAGATCGATGCCGAAATTGCAGTGCATCGACTCATCCCGAAGGATGTACTGGTACTGCTCGGCGGCACCGGTCATCTTGTTCTGCCGGCCAAGTGCCAGGATCTGAGTGAACCCGACGTAGAAGAACAGGCCTTCCATCAGGCAGGCAAACACGATCAGGCTCCGGAGCAGATTCTGGTCCGCCTCAATCGTCCCGGTCCTGAACTGCGGGTTGGTCAGCGTGTCAATGAACGGAATAAGGAACTCGTCCTTGGCCCGGATCGACGCCACCTCGTGATAGGCATTGAAGATCTCGCCTTCATCCAGCCCGAGCGATTCAACGATGTACTGGTAGGCATGAGTGTGGATCGCCTCCTCGAAGGCCTGCCGCAGCAGAAACTGCCGGCATTCCGGCGCCGTGATGTGGCGATAGGTTCCCAGCACGATGTTGTTGGCGGCCAGCGAGTCAGCGGTGACAAAGAATCCCAGGTTGCGCTTGACCAGCCGGCGCTCGTCTTCGGTCAGGCCGTTCGGATCCTTCCACAGCGCGATGTCGCGCGACATGTTCACTTCCTGCGGCATCCAGTGATTGGCGCAGGCGGCGAGGTACTTCTCCCATGCCCACTTGTACTTGAAAGGCACCAGCTGGTTGACATCAGTAGCGCCGTTGATGATGCGTTTGTCGGCGACGTTGACCCGACGCAGATCGGTTGCTTGCGCTGGCGAGGTTGCGGCAGGCATCGCACCTGGCAACGGCTGCAGCCGCAGGGATGCGGCTATTTCCAACTGATCGTCCCAAGCCAACATCAAGTCGTCTCCCATGTTTTTCGGTTTGTGTTTCCCCGCCTACTGGCAGGCTTCACACTCGGCTAAGCCTGCATCACCGGGCTTGAGCATGCAGACCTTGCCCGACTGCTCGACCGCTGCAGCCGCAGCGCTGATGCCACCGCCCGCCGGCACCGCGTTGAGCTGGCCGGTGCGGGTGGAGGTCGACTTCTCGGCATGCGTCGCACCGAGCGTGCGCAGGTAATAGGTGGTCTTCAGGCCGCGCTTCCAGGCCAGTTTGTAGGTTTCATCCAGCGTCTTGCCCGAGGCGCCGGCCATGTAGATATTGAGCGACTGCGCCTGGTCGATCCATTTCTGGCGCCGCGCTGCGCATTCGATCAGCCATTTTGGTTCGACCTCGAACGCAGTGGCGTACAGCTGCCGCAAATCAGCCGGGATGCGGTCGATCTTCGACAGACTGCCGTCGAAGTACTTGAGATCCGCGACCATCACCTCGTCCCACAGGCCGAGCCGCTTCAGGTCGCGAACCAGGTGTTCATTGACAACGGTGAACTCGCCCGAAAGATTCGACTTGACGAACAGGTTCTGAAACGTCGGTTCTATGCAGGCATCAACCCCGATGATGTTCGAAATTGTTGCGGTCGGGGCAATGGCCACGCAGTTGGAGTTACGCATGCCGTGCAGCTGGATGCGGGCACGCAGGGCGCTCCAGTCCATCGACGTCGACATGTCGACCTCAACCAGCGGCGAACCGGAGCCGTCGCCCATCAAGGTACCCCGCTGCTTGGCCAGCAGTTCCAGAGAATCCTGCGGCAGGATGCCGCGATCCCACAGCGAGCCGGCGAACGAGGAATAGCGGCCGCGTTCGGCCGCGAGGCCGGTCGATGCCCAGTACGCGAAGTAGCAGACCGCCTCCATGCTGCGATCGGAGAACTGGACCGCGCCATCCGACGCATACGGCATGCGCATCATGTGCAGGCAATCCTGGAAGCCCATGATGCCAAGACCGACCGGTCGGTGACGCACGTTCGAGTTGCGCGCCTTGGGCACCGCGTAGTAGTTGATGTCAATCACGTTATCGAGCATCCGCATCGCGGTGCCGATCGTCTTCTTCAGTTTGGCATGGTCAAGCTCGTAGCCGCCGGCGCCGTCGGCCTTCATATGCGCCGGCAGGTTGACTGAGCCGAGGTTGCAGACCGCGATTTCGCTGTCGGAGGTGTTGAGCGTGATCTCGGTGCAGAGATTGGAACTGTGGATCGTGCCGACGTGCTGTTGAGGCGAACGCAGGTTGCACGCATCCTTGAACGTGATCCAAGGATGCCCGGTTTCGAACAGCATCGAGAGCATCCGGCGCCAAAGCTGCAGCGCGGGCACCTTCTTGAACAGTTTCAGCTCGCCGCGCGCGGCCTTGTCCTCGTAGCGCAGGTAGGCTTCTTCGAAGGCCCGGCCGGTCTTGTCGTGCAGGTCCGGGCAGTCCGACGGTGAGAACAGCGTCCACTCGCCCCCTTCCATCACCCGCTTCATGAACAGGTCCGGAATCCAGTTGGCAGTGTTCATGTCGTGGGTTCGACGGCGATCGTCCCCGGTGTTCTTGCGCAGTTCAAGAAATTCTTCAATGTCCAGGTGCCAGGTTTCCAGGTAACAGCACACCGCACCCTTGCGCTTGCCGCCCTGATTCACCGCAACCGCGGTGTCGTTGACGACTTTCAGGAACGGCACCACGCCCTGGCTCTTGCCGTTCGTCCCTTTGATGTGGCTGCCCAGCGCGCGAACCGGTGTCCAGTCGTTGCCCAGTCCGCCGGCATACTTGGCGAGCAGCGCGTTTTCCTTGATCGCCTCGTAGATTCCATCCAGATCGTCGTTGACGGTCGACAGATAGCAGGACGACAACTGCGAATGACGCGTGCCGCTGTTGAACAGCGTTGGCGTAGAACTCATGAAGTCAAAGCTCGACAGGACCTCGTAGAACTCGATTGCGCGCGCTTCGCGATCGACCTCGTTCAGCGCAAGGCCCATCGCCACCCGCATGAAGAAAGCCTGCGGCAGTTCGAAGCGCCGGCCCTCATGGTGCAGGAAGTAACGGTCGTACAGCGTTTGCAGACCGAGATAGTTGAACTGCAGGTCGCGTCCCGGCTGCAACGCGCGCGCCAGCTTCTTCAGATCAAACAGCGCCAGCTTCTCGTCCAGCAGTTCGGCCTCGATGCCGAACTTGATGAACCCGGGAAAGTACTCGAGGTAGCGCAGCGTCATCTGTGCCTGCGTGACTTCCTCGCCCAGCACTTCGTGCCGGATCGTATGCAGCAGCAGGCGTGCGGTCACGTAGGAATAGGCCGGGTCCTTTTCGATCAGTGCACGCGCGGCCAGGATCGCGGACTTGTAGACCTCGGCCAGCGGCACGCCGTCATAGAGGTTCTTGACTGTCTCCGCCAGGATCGCTTCGGCCGACACCTGGTCGCCCAGACTGACGCAGGCCGAGTCGATCAGCGCGCGGATTCGCGGCAGGTCGAGCAGCACGCGATTGCCGTTCTCCAGCATTGATAGCTGTGGCGCGGCTGGCGCCTGCTCTTTGAGCTTCGCCGCGCGTTCCTGTGCGCGCCGCTCGCGATACAGCACATAGGCGCGCGCCACGTCGTGCGCACCGTCGCGCATCAGGCTCAACTCAACCTGATCCTGGACATCCTCGATATGAAACGTTCCGCCAGCCGGCTGGCGCCGGACCAGCGCCGTCACAACGTTGGCTGTGAGCTTCTCGACCTGCTCGCGAATCGCCGCCGACGCGGCACCGTGCCCGCCACGCACTGCGAGGAACGCCTTGGTCATCGCCACCGCGATCTTGGACGGTTCAAAGCCGACCACCGCACCATTGCGACGAATGATCTTGAAGTCTGCGAACGAGGTGGCAACGACGTTGCCGGCAGCCATTCCCATCGCCACCGGACGCGCGCCGGACTGATGGCCGGCGCCAACGGCCGCGCTCGTTTCCTGAAACTGCATGCTGCCTCCGGATGCTTGATGCCGTGTCTGTCTTGTTGCGGTCGCCGATGTTCAGCGCTGGCCACAATCTGTTGTTCGCGTCGCGCAACGGCAGCCACGCCTCGGCGTCGGGCGCTGCAGCAGCACCTCCGAGCCACGGCGAACCCGATCTGTACCACAATATCTAGTGGCCCGACATAGCGCGTGCACAACAACTAGTGCCCGAGCATCTTAGGCAGAGTCGCCGCGGAACGCAAGCGGGAAGTTTTCGGCCCGCAGGTTCCGACCCGCGCGTCGCAGGAGAATTGCGTCAGCCCACCGATCAGGGCAGCAGCGTGGTCGGCAGACCCGCAATGGCGGCCAGCCGTCGCCAGTCGAAATACGGACCCGGATCGGTCTTGCGATCGGTAGCGATGTGCTGATGACCGCGCACCGCACGCAGCGCAAAGTGCGCCCGCAGGGATTGCACGAGGCGCGCCAACGCGCTGTATTGCGTTTCTTCGAACGCGACGAAATCCGTGCCTTCGAGTTCGACTCCGAGCGAAAAGTCATTGCAGCCGGTCCGGCCCTCAAACATCGAAGCGCCAGCGTGCCACGCACGATCGAGACAGGATACAAACTGAGTGATGCGCCCGCTGCGCTCGATCAGGAAATGACTGGACACACGAATGCCGGCGAGCGTTGCATAGAACGGATGCGCGTGAGGATCGAGCCGACCTGTAAACAACCGTTCAACGTCTCCGCTGCCGAACACGCCGGGCGGCAGGCTGATGTTGTGGATCACAAGAAGGTCAACCTGCGCACCTGGCGGCCGTGCATCGGAATTCGGCGACGGACAGCGGCGCACCCCGAGCAGCCAGCCCTCGCGATCGACGGACAATTCGTCAGGTGCGCCGGTGTCGTTAGGTCCGCCCGCCGCGACGTTCATTTCACGCCGAGCCGCTGCATGCGGTAGCGCAACTGGCGAAAGGTCAACCCCAGCAATTGCGCTGCCGCGGTACGGTTGAAGCGCGTCTTTTCGAGCGCGGCGCGGATCGCGTCGCGCTCAAGCGCATCGACATACGCTTGAAGGTCCGTTGGCACACCCTCGATGACCTCGAACCCGCGCGTTATCTCCGTTACGACCTCGACTTCCGCAAGATCCGGTGCGTCTTTCACAGCAGCTAGCACCGCGGCCGCGTCTGTGTTGACCGCCGACACCGTGTCAGCCGTGGGCAGCATCAGGTCTTCCGGTTGCAGCTTGCCCTCCGCGGCCAAAGCAAGCGCACGCTCGAGGACGTTCTCCAGTTCGCGCACGTTGCCCGGGAATGGATACTGACGCAACGCATCGAGCGCGCCGGCGGACAGGTGCGCGGGCGCGCAATGATTGCGTTCTGCCAAGCGCTTGAGGATCGCGTCCGCCAGCATGGGCACATCCTCGACGCGCTCGCGCAGGCTTGGCACGCGCAGCTCGATCACGTTGAGCCGATAGTAAAGATCCTGACGGAACCGCCCTTCGGCAACGAGGTGTGCAAGATCCTGATGCGTGGCGCTGAGTATGCGGACATCGGCCGACTCTTCGGTCGTCGCCCCAACCTTGCGCACGCGGCGCTCCTGAATCGCGCGCAGCAATTTGACCTGCATGGCGAGCGGAAGCTCGGCCACTTCGTCGAGGAACAGCGTTCCCCCGGCC
>Ga0209261_10000009_pt1 | contig 61655 bp, 58 predicted proteins | sample DOMMetBare1Fresh_FD_187470 | JGI IMG/M metagenome (GOLD analysis project Ga0209261, IMG submission 187470) | Wetland sediment microbial communities from St. Louis River estuary, USA, under dissolved organic matter induced mercury methylation -... | ecosystem: Environmental > Aquatic >...
CATTTGGCGCTCGATTGCGCGCCACGGGCGCGAATGACACGACGAGCACGCCTCCGGGCTCGGCAATGACTGCATGCCCTTCCGGCACCGCGGTCCAGTTGCCGAAGTCCCGGTCGAGCGGTTCGGACACAATCAGCAGCGATTCGTCGTCGTCGCCATCGACGCAGCGGCGGCCTTCGCCGTCACGCACGCCGCCCGCCCCACCATAAAAGAGCGACGGCGATGCGCGGTCCGACGAATAACGGACCGCAAACACCCGCTCGCCGTCGGTGAGCGCGGCGGTCAAACGCAGCGGTTCGACGATACTGTTGCGACGCATCACGCCTTCGACAAATCCCGCTGTGAGAGCAAGCGCCGCGATCGGGTCGGTTTCGAGGCCGAAGGTCAGCGCCAGGTAGAAGAACGTCTCGCTGTCGGTCGATCCCAGCCGCGAGCGGTACAGCGCCGGATCGAGCGCGAAATCGAGTTCACGGGCGATCGCGTCGAAACCGCCAATCTGTCCGTTGTGCATGAAGAGCCAGCGCCCGTGCTGAAACGGGTGGCAATTGGCGCGGCTGGTCGTCGTGCCGGTGGATGCGCGCACGTGGGCAAAGAATAGCCGCGCCTGGATCTGCTCTGCCATGCTGCGCAGGTTCTCGTCATTCCAGGCGGGGCGATAGTCCCGATACAGCCCGGGTTCGGGCCGCGTCGCATACCAGCCGACGCCGAAACCATCGCCGTTGGTGGCGACCTGGCTCTTGTGCGCGCGCAGCGACTGATTGATCAGTGAACGCTCCGGCTTGAACAGCAGCTGATCGAGATAGACCGGGCGACCGGAGTAGGCGAGCCAGCGACACATGTGATTCGAACCTCGTGCCGATGCCGATCAGAAGAACCCGACGCCGACGGAAAAAAGCTTCTCGATGCGCGGGATCATCCGCTTGTTGGCGACAAACACAATCAGGTGATCGTCCGGCTCGATCACCGTGTCGTGATGGGCAATCAGCACACGCGCGCTTTCACCCTCCCCGCGGACGACTGCGCCGATGGTCGCGCCCTTGGGCAGATCAACGTTCTCGATCTTGCGTCCGACCACTCGCGAACTTCTGGCGTCCCCGTGCGCAATGATCTCCAGCGCCTCGGCCGCGCCGCGCCGCAGGCTGTGCGCCGCCACCACGTCACCGCGTCGCACGTGCTTGAGCAGCGCCGACAGCGTCGCGTGGCTCGGTGAGATCGCGATGTCGATCTGGCCACCCTGCATCAGCTCGCCGTAGCTCTTGCGATTGATCAGCGCGATCGTGCGGCGCGCGCCCAGCCGCTTCGCCAGCAGCGCGCTCATGATGTTGTTTTCGTCGTCGTTGGTCAGCGCCACGAACAGGTCCGTTTCGGCGACCCCTTCCTCCTGCAGCAGATCCTCGTCGGTGGCATCGCCATTGAGCACCAGCACCCGCGACGACAGCTCGCTGGCCAGGTAATCGCAGCGCTGTTTGTTGAACTCGATCAGCTTGACGTTGAAACCCGCAGCTCCGCCGATTCCTTCGCCGGTATCGAGCGCGCGCGCCATGCGCAGGCCGATGTTGCCACCGCCCGCAATCAGCACGCGCTTGACGGGCTTGTCCATGCGCCGCAGTTCGCCCATCACTTTGCGAATATCCCGGGCCGAGGAAAGAAAGAACACCTCGTCGCCGGGCTGGATCATGGTCGCGCCCTCGCACTGGATCGCCCGATCGTTGCGAAAAATGGCCACGATGCGCGTGTCGACGTTCGGCATATGCCGGCGCAGATCCTGGATCGGATGCGACACCAGTGGCCCGCCGGCCACGGCGCGTACCGCGATCAATGACACCAGCCCGTCGGCGAACTCCAGCACCTGCAGCGCCTCGGGGAATTCGATCAGCTTCAGAATGTAGTCGGTGACGCTTTGCTCCGGCCAGATGATGTGGGTCGCACGAAAACCCTGCTCGCCGGTCAGTTGCGGGTGTTTCTGCAACTCGACGTTGCGAACGCGCGCGATGCGCGTCGGCACGTTGTAAAGATCGGCCGCGACCTTGCAGGCGACCAGGTTGGTTTCGTCGGTCGAAGTGACCGCGATCAGCATGTCGGCATCGGCGGCGCCCGCTTCGCGCAGCGTTGAGGGCAGCGTGGCGTTGCCGACCAGTCCGCGCAGATCGAAACGGTCCTGCAGTTCGGCCACGCGCGCACCGTCCGTATCGATCACCGTGATGTCATTTGCCTCTGACACGAGGCTTTCAGCGACCGAACTGCCGACGCGCCCAGCTCCCAGGATGATGATCTTCACAATGCGCCGCGCCCGAACCGAAGCGCGAGATCAGCCCAGTTCACGGTCGGGCGTCGCGGTCTCGGACGGCTCGGCGGCGTCGTTCGGCTCATTGACTGCGATTACGGCGGCGGCTGGGCGCTCGCCACGCCGCCCACTGCGCGCAAGCTCGATACCGAGCTGCTTGAGCTTGCGGTACAGGTGCGTGCGCTCCAGGCCCGCCCGATCGGCCACACGCGTCATGCTGTAGTGCTCTCGCTCCAGGTGGTACTCGAAGTACACGCGCTCGAAGTGGTCGCGCGCCTCGCGCAGCGGCTGGTCAAGGCTCACCGCTGGCGTGGTGGGCACCGCGCTGCTTGATGCCATACCCATGGTGCGAACCTGTCCGCGATCAACCGCGCCGCCGGCCACGGCGGGAATCACCTCGGCGGGCTTCTCAACCGGCACCGGCGCCGGCACCGTGGCAGCGCGCAAGTTGCGCATCAGGCGGCCGCGTTCCAGGCCGGTCTTGACCGCCGACAGCAAACGCGTCAGCGCGATCGGTTTTTCAAGAAAATCAAGCGCGCCAAAACGAGTCGCCTCCACCGCGGTGTCGATCGTCGCGTGGCCCGACATCATGATCACCGGCATCGTCAACTGTCCACCCGAGGCCCATTCCTTCAGCAGCGTGACGCCATCGGTGTCGGGCATCCAGATATCGAGCAACACCAGATCGAGCGGTTCAGCCAGGCGCAGCGCGCGTGCGACCGAAGCGTTCTCGGCGGTGAACACGACGTGTCCTTCATCGGAAAGAATCTCCGACAGCAGTTCGCGGATGCCGACTTCATCGTCGACGACGAGAATGTTGGCCATAACGCTATGCGCCCGGCATGTACGCAGCCCTGCGTGCCTCAAGTGCAGGCAGTCGGTTCAAGTTAGCACCCTGCCCTCCGGCCGGCCGCTCCCAAGGCGCGAAGCAGATGAGCATGGATGGCGAATTCCTCATGACTCGTGTTGTCCCGAAAGCGCGTCAAGCCACGCGCCGCGGCGCGGCGGAGCCAGCGGACGTCGCCAGGCGGCGGAAGACGATGATCACCGAAGCGCCGGCGTTCTTGCCGGTGCGATTGACGATCTCGATGCGGGCACTGTGTTCATCCACGATTTTCTTCACCATCGCCAGTCCGAGCCCCGTACCGCTCGGCTTGCTGGTCACATAGGGTTCGAAGGCGCGCTTAAGTATATGCGCCGCGAATCCCGGTCCGTTGTCTTCGACCGCCAGCCGCACCGCAGGTGAAGGTGCCGCACCCGGTTCGCGCACTGTCACCACCTCGGTGCGCACAACGATACGCGGCGCGCCCTCGACCGGCGCGGCGAGCGCCAGCGCATCCTGCGCATTGACGATCAGGTTGTGAATGATCTGGCGCACCTGCGTGGCGTCGCCTTCGATCAATGGCAGTTCGTGTGCCAGCTGCAGTTCGATTGCGTCGTCGACATTCGCGGCGCGATCGGCCCCGTACAGCTGCGCGACCTCCTCGATCAGCGCATTCAGATCGAGCGCGGTCAGCTCCGCCGGCGGAACGCGCGCGTACTTGCGGAAGTCATCGACCATGCGCTTCATCGCCGCGACCTGGCTCACGATCGTGGCCGCACCGCGGACCAGAATGCTTGCCTGCTCGGGCGGCAACTTGTCGGCGAGCTTCATCTGCAGACGCTCGGCCGCGAGCTGAATCGGCGTCAGCGGATTCTTGATCTCGTGCGCGAGCCGACGCGCCACTTCGCCCCACGCGACTGCCCGCTGTGCCGAGATCACCTGCGTCATATCGTCGAACACGACCACGTAGCCGGGACCGTCGTCGAGCGGCAGTCGCGAGCCGCGCGCGACCAGTACCAGCAGATCGCGATCACCGTCGCTGTCCGCGCGCGGAATTTCAATCTGTCTTTGCCAGGATTCGTTCGGCGCGGCGGCAACTGCCTGTTCGCCAAACGCCGCCGCCACCTGTTCCGCGAGCCGCGGCGCGAGCGCATCGAAGCGCTCTCTGATGCGCGTCGTCAAGGGCATCCCGAGGATGCGGCCCGCCCCGTGGTTGGCGGTGACGAGACGAAAGTCCTGGTCGAGCACGAGCACCCCGGCCGACAGGTTGGTCAATACTCGCTCGAGGAATGCGCGCGCGTTCTCAAGCTCGCGCGAGCGGGTTTCCACTGCGTTGCGTGCTTCGGTGAGCTGCCGTGTCATGGCATTGAACGACTGTGTCAGCAGGTTCAACTCGTCATTACCGGCGAACTCGCGCACAGGCCGAAAGTCGCCTTCGGCGACCGCCTTGGTCCCTTCGGCCACCTGCAATAACGGCGCAGTCATCGAGCTGGCCAGCAGCACGCCCGAGGCCATCGCGGCAAACATGGCCAGCAGCAACGTCAGCGTCAGGGTGACCGTGTAGATGCGCTGCAGTCCGGCACGTGCAAGCGACAGCTCCTGATAGTCGCGATACCCGCTTTGCAGCGCCTCGGCATTGGCCGCAACATTGGCCGGAACGCGCTGCACCAGTTGCAGAAATCGCTGCTCACCGGCACGCTGCAGCAGCGAACGCGTCACGGGCTCCGCCGATGATGCGGAACCCAGCGAAAAATTCGGCGCGCGCGACGACTGTGGCCCGGTCGACGGAATCGGCACGATCACCCGTGTGCGCAGTCCGGCACGGGGTTCAGTGGCCAGCGGATCGCCTTCGATCACCGCAAAGCTGCGCTGCACGCGCGCCTGTCGCACCTGCGCCGCCGACGGCAGTTCCGGCGCAAGTTCGGTCGGCACGCCGCCCGCGGTGCCGAGCACCTGGCCGCTCGCAGAAATCAGCAGCGCCTCCTGGATGCCGGCGCGCTCGCGCGCGCGATCGAGCACAGCGAGCTGCGCCGCTTCGGACGCATCGGCCAGCTCGAGCGCGATCACCCGTGCCTTGGCCGTCAGGTCGGCGAGCTGTGCCTCCAGCGCTGCGCGACCGAGCGACAGGCCCGACTCCAGCGCCCGATCGACGCGCACGTCGAACCATGACTCGACCGTGCGCGATAGAAACTGGACGGACACGACGTAGATCAGAACGCCGGGCAGCACACCCATCAACGCAAACGCCAGCGCAAAGCGCGCCATCAGCCGTGCGCCAAATCGGCGCGCGCGGAAACGCCGGACCAGTCGGAGTATCAGTGCGATGACGAACAGGAACAGCAGCACCGCGACTGCGCCGTTGATCGCCAGCAGCAACGGATAGTGCCGCTCGAACGCCTGTACGTTGCTGCTGGCCGAGGCGAGCAGGAACAGCAGCACGCCGCCAAGCGCCAGCGCGCCGATGAAACCGTACCTTATAGCGCGAGACATGGTTCAGTGTGCACAGCGAGTTTTGCCCGCAACGACGACGGGCTACCGCCCGAGGTCCGCGGTGACACCGACATTGCGCCAATCCGACGCCAGCGTCCAGTCGCGCTGGGTCAGCGCATTGATCTGGAACGGTCGCGGAAGCTGCGAGGTATCGAGCCGCATCCGCACCTGCGCCCGATAGTCTTCGTCGGATCTGATCGCGCCCCGATCGATCACCTTCCAGTTGCGCAGACTGCGCAGCGTCGCGGTCGCCTCGGCGAGCGTTTCGAATGGCTGCGCCAGCGCGCCGCGCGACAACCGGTACTGGCGGGTCAAGGGGCTGTAAGTCAGGCGATAGGTCAGCGACTGCGAGACAAGCTTGCGATCGAACCAGTACCACCGCTCGCGGTACAGCTCGAAATCGATCACGAAGTAAAGCGCGATGCCGCGATTGACCGCATCCTCGAGCACCGGCGGCAGCTCGAAATCGAACTGAACGTTCAGCGCAACCCCGCCCTCGCCTTCGGCGATGGGCTGCAGCTCGGCGCCAGTGACAGCGATGCGATCGGAAGCAACGCCAGGCGAGACCCAGGCAAACAGGGCAACCGTTGCGGCGAGCAGCAGCGTACGGACGGACGCGCGCACTGCTGCGATCCGCGTCGCCGCGGCGCAGTCATCGTTACGACAGGCCGCGCGGATCATTCTGGAGGTCAGCTCTTTTCGAACAGCGCGAAGAAAAAACCGTCGTGCACCGTTGGCAGCCCGCCGCGGTACGGCTGCGCGGCGGCCGTTTCTCCGGGCAACAACTGCACGGACGCTTTCATGCCCGATGTCAGCGGCACCGCGCGCGCATCAGTCCACTGCGCAGCAAAGCGCTCGACCTGACGCTCGCCTTCCTCTGGAAACACCGAGCAGACGACGTAAAGCAATCTACCAGCGGGCGCGAGCACCGGCCACAAAGCATCGGCCAAACGCGCCTGCAGCGTTGCTAATTGCGCAACATCAGCCGGTCGGCGTAGCCAGGGAATGTCGGGGTGACGCCGGACGATGCCCGACGCGGTACATGGCGCATCAAGCAGGATGCGGTCGTAGCCCGCCTTGGGGGCAAACGACTGTGGTTTAGCCACATCATCCACGATCACGCAAATGCGGGCATGCGCGCGCGCCGACGTGCGTGCCAGATTGGACTCGATCCGTGCGGCGCGCTGGGAATCAATCTCGACCGCATCGACTTGGACGTTCGCGATTTCCGCCAGTTGCGCAGTCTTGCCGCCCGGCGCGGCGCAGGCGTCGAGCACGCGCATCCCGTCGCGCACGCCAAGCCACTCGGCCGCCAGCTGCGCGCCGGCGTCCTGCACCGAGACGTCGCCGTCGCCAAATCCGGGAACTGCGTCGACCGGTCGCGGCGTGTGCAGCCAAACCGCGTACGCACCGACTTGTGAGGCATCGATGCCTTCGCGCGCGAGCCGGTCAAGATACGCGGCCACTGTCGTGCGCCGGCGGTTGACCCGCAGCACCAGTGGCGGTGCCGCGCGCTGAACGCGGAAAATTCCGTCCGCGTCGTGCGGATACGCCGCGCGAATGCAGTCGATCCACCACCTTGGAGCGTTGAACCGCACGCTGTCGTCGCGCTCAAATTCGGGCAGCAACGTGTCGCGTTCTCGCAGCCAGCGCCGCAACAGCGCATTGATGAATCCGCTTGCCGCGCGCGTATCGGCGTTGGCCTTGGCAGCGCGCACGGCCTGATCGACGATCACGTAGTCGGCGCGCCGCGACACCAGCAACTGGCCAAGCGCGACCGCAACCAGTGCACCCACCGGCACGTCCGGCGTGCGCGTCGAAAGTCGGCCAATCACCGCGTCGATCAGCGCGAGATGCCGCGTGGCGGTGTAGGCAACGTCCATCGCGGCCGCGGCCAGGCGCGGGTGCGCCGGCGCCAGTGCGGCCGGGTGCGCGAGTTCAAGCGCTCGATCCAGCGACGTGCCGGCGCGCAGTCGCGCCCAGGCAAATGCCGCCACGCGCAGCACGTCGGCCAGCGGCGGGGCGCCCGCAACGTCGTTCACGCCGATCCAGGCGCGCTGAACATGTCACCCACTGCAAGCGGCATTCCAGCGAGGAATTCAGCGGCACGCAGGCGCCGCCCGCCGGGTCGCTGCAACTCTGTGATGACCAGCGTCCCTGTTCCGCACGCCACGCGGACCGCACGGGCTTCGACCGCGATCACCGTGCCTGGTGGTGAATGACTTGCGCCATCCAGCGCATCGGCATGCCACAGCCTGAGCGTGGTGCCTCGCACCTGTCCGCAGGCCACCGGAAACGGATCGAACGCGCGCACCCGTCGCGCCAGCTCGACCGCGGGTCGCGACCAGTCGAGCCACGCCTCGCGTTTGTCGAGCTTGGGGGCGTAGGTGACGCCGGCGGCAGGTTGCGGCTGCGCGTGCAACGCAGCGCGGGCGGCAGCGCGCAGCGCGGCGACGATCAGCCGCGCACCCAGCGCTGCAAGCTTCGTTGTCAGCGTGCCACTGGTGTCGCTCGGGTCGATCGCGATGCCTTCGGAAATCAGCATCGGTCCGGTGTCCAGGCCGGCGTCCATCTGCATGATGGTGATACCGGTCTCGGTGTCGCCGGCCTCGATCGCGCGCGTGATCGGCGCGGCGCCGCGCCAGCGCGGCAGCAATGAGGCATGAATGTTGATCGCGCGGATAGGCCCCGCGCCGGCATCGGGCAGGCCGCTCGGAATGTCAAGCACGGCTTGCGGAAGAATGAGTCCGTACGCAGCGACGATCATCACATCCACGTTGACCGCACGCAGTTGCGCATGCACCGCGGCGGCGGCATCACCCCCCTTCTTTAGGCTGAGCGTGAGCGGCGTGGCCACTTCGATCCGATGGTCGAGCGCCAGTTGCTTGACAGGACTCGGCGCGAGCCTCATCCCGCGGCCCGATGGCCGATCTGGTTGCGTCAGCACCAGTGGAACCTGCCAGCGCTCAGCGGGCGCGGCAGCGACGATCGCTGAAAGCGCAGCGGCTGCAAACTCGGGCGTTCCGGCGAAGGCGATGCGCATGCGTCGATTCTATCGACGCCGCCACTCACATCTGCCGGAACAGGTGCACGTACTGCCTTGCGACCGGCAACTCGCGTGCGTGATCGCGGATGCGCACGTACAGTTTGCCGGCCAGATCGCGGCGCGTTCCCGACACCGTATTCATGTTGACGATCACTGAACGATGAATCTGCTGAAACGCGTCGGGATCAAGCTGCTCCAGGAGCTCGGACAAGGCAACCCGAATCAGCCATTCGCGGGTCGTGGCGCCGTGGCGCGCGATCACACACGTGTATTTGTCATCGGCCTGGAAGTACAGCACGTCGTCGACAGCGATCTGTTCGGTGGTCTCGCCGTCGGCGCCGCGCCGGCTCGCACGGATCCAGCGCAGCTGCTTTCTGGATTGCGCGCTCAGGTGTCGCGACAGTTCGGCCAGCAACGTCGTGACATCGGGAGTTGGCGCTCCATCGCCTATCGTGCGCTTGAGCCTTTCGACCGTGCGCGCCAGTCGCTCGTCAGTCACGGGCTTCAGAAGATAGTCGAGCGCATCGGCGCCAAAAGCATCCAGCGCATACTGATCGTAGGCAGTGACAAACACCACCCGTGGGCGAACTGCGGGGCCGCGCTGCAGCGCTTGGGCGACCTCCAGTCCGGTCGCACCCGGCATCCTGATGTCGAGAAACGCCACATCGGGCTGATGACGGGCAATGGCCGCGGCGGCATCGGGGCCGTTGGACGCGACCGCGCTGATCACGAGTTGCGGCCATGCCACCGCCAGCCGCGCGCGCAGATAGTCGACCAGATGCGGTTCGTCGTCGGCAATGATCGCGGTCGGCATTATCGAAACCTCGGAATGCTGATGCGTGCACGCGTGCCCGGCGCGGCATCTTCGATTGTGAGTCGGGCGCCCGACCCGTACAGCGCCACGAGTCGCTCGCGCAGATTCGACAGGCCCACGCCGCTCGACGTGGTCGCGGCAAATCCCAGGCCATCATCCGCGACTTCGATGTGCACGCAATCACCATCGACGCGCGCAGACACCTCGACCCGGCCGCCGGCAAGCTTCGGCTCCAGACCGTGCCGGATTGCATTCTCAACCAGCGGCTGCACCAGCAATGGTGGCAATGCCGCCGAGCGCAGGTCCCCCGACGCGTCGATGCTGAATGTGAGTCGTTCGCCCATGCGCAGCGCAAGGATGTCGAGATACGCGCGAAGCAGATCGAACTCCTGGCCCAGGGTGCTCGCCGGCGCGCGACTGGCACGCAGCGATCCGCGTAGCAGTTCGATCAGTCGTTCCAGCATTCGCCGCGCATCGGCCGGCCGGCTCTCGATCAGGCTGGACACATTGGCGAGCGTGTTGAACAGGAAGTGCGGCTCGATCTGCGCCTGCAGGCCGCGCAGCTGTGCATCAAGCGCCTGCTTTTCCGCCTGCAACGCGCGCGCTTCTTCGTGTTGATGGGCCGCCTCGGCTTCTGCCAGCCGTGCCTTGTTGGCCATGTAGCGGTACCAGAAAGCGGTCATCAGCAGCGAGATCAGCAATACCGACAACAGAATGCGCGGCGATTCGAGCAGGCGCAGCACGTTGTATCCCAGCAGTGCCAGCCCGATGCCGTAGCCGATGAACACGCTGACAATCGGAATGCCAGCCCAGAAAGCGACGCGACCGAATGGCCCGAGCGCGTCGAGACGCCGCGCGCCAAGCATGGTCGCCCCGACGCGGAACAGCGTGTAAATCGTGAACCCGATGCTTTGCGACACAACGAAAGTGCCGACGAAGATGTCGACGAAATCACTCCGCCGCGCAAAGCTCCAGATCACCAGCGTCAGCCCGGCCGCGATCGCCGTGTTGAATACGAAAGTCCAGACGATCTGCAACCACTCCGGATAACGAGTGCGGTCGACGTACCAGCGCGGTGACCACCACACCCGCCACGAATCGCGCAGCAACGCGAGATCGATCTTCATGGTCGCTCGCCGACTTGTCAGCCGCCGCCGAGCTGCCGCTCGATCTGGCATCGCTCCCGCGCAGGCCCAAAGAGACGATGGACGACCGACAGCCCGATCGCAGAGGTTGCGATCGCCAGCGCGACCCAGAAAAACCACCAGCGATGCGGGCTCGTCATCCAGCTGATCGGAAAGGTCAACGCGCAGATCAAGGCGGCGGCAACGATGAGGGCGTGAAAGTCGCGCAGCTTGCGTGCGTGAGGGCGCGCATCGACGTGGTCGGAGCCGATGGCGACACTGTCTTCAAGCATGGCTGCTCCCGAGCGCAATGAGTGCACTCTAGTAGCACTCACATTCGCATGCCAGCGATACGCCGCGAATCGACATCAGCGCGTCGCCAACCGACGCTTTGAGTCGCCAAATTGATGGGTCAACGGCGCGCCAACTCTGCTTGTCGCGAACGGTTGCGGAGGGGTCGTCTATCCTCGCGATGCAAGTGTGGGCAAAAGCCGTTATGCCGCCTCGCGCGCCTTGCGTTTCTTCATCTTCGTCTTGATCCGTTCTTGCTTCAGCCCGGACAGGTACTCGACAAAGACCTTGCCGGTCAGGTGGTCCATTTCGTGCTGGACGCACACGGCAAGCATGCCGTCGCACTCAAGCTTGAAGGCCTCTCCGTGCTCGTTCTGCGCCTTGACGCCGACGCGCGCCGGGCGGCGCACTTCTTCGTAGACGCCGGGCACCGACAGACAACCTTCCTCGCACAGATCGGTCTCCTCCGATGCCCACAAGATCACCGGATTGATGAACACACGGAGCTGATCTTTGGTCTCGGACACGTCGATCACGATCACCCGCTCGTGAACGTCGACCTGGGTTGCCGCCAGTCCGATGCCGGGCGCGGCATACATGGTTTCGGCCATGTCGGCGACCAGTTGCCGCACGCGCGCATCGAACACATGGACCGGCCGCGCGACCTTCTTGAGGCGCGGATCGGGATACTCGAGGATGTTCAGCTTGGCCACGATCGATTTCCGGTCAGGGTAGGAGCTTCGCTTGTCAATCGAAACAACGGGTGGCTGGTGCATGCATTTTGATGACGGTGTTTCAGTATTGCGTCAATCGATTGGCTTCGCCACATCCGGCTCATCCCTTCAGCCGATAACCGTTGCGATATCAAGGCATTAGGGGCAGAATTTTAAGCACCTTGTTATCTTATTGCGACGACTCGCGGCGCCGTAGCGCCGTCCACACCGGGGCAAGGGTGAGGAAAGGAAAACGAAGATGATGCAATCCCGAAGCCTCGAGGCCCGCCGCTCGCGCGTCCGCGTTGCGATCTCAGGCGCGCTGCTCGCGGTGATCGCCGCTTGGGTGAGCCAACACGCCCGTGCCGTCGAGCCAGCAAGCGTTCGCTGGCCGGTCACTGAGCAGCAACGCAGTGTGGCCACCCAGGTCGCGCAAGCCGGCGTGCCGCTTTCGGAACTGGCCCCCAATGCACCGGATACGTACACGGTCAAGTCAGGCGACACGCTGTGGGGCATTTCGAGCATCTTTCTTACCACGCCATGGCGCTGGCCCGAGCTGTGGGGCATGAACAAGGAGCAGATCCGCAATCCGCACCTGATTTATCCGGGCCAGCACCTACGGCTGGTCAAGGTCGATGGTCGCGCGCGACTCGAGGTCGCGGGCGAAGCGCCGGGTGCGCCCGGTGACGTGGTCAAGCTGTCCCCGCGCGTGCGCGACCTAGGCACCGACAAGCAGGCGATTACCAGCATTCCGGCCAAGGAAATCGAGCCGTTCCTGTCGCGCCCGCTGATCGTGACCGCGAACGAACTGGACAAGTACGCGCGCATTGTCGCGACGCAGGAAGGGCGGGTCTTTCTCGGTCGCGGCGACACCGCCTATGCGCGCGGCGTCACCGATGACAAGGTGCGTGACTACCACGTGTTCCGCCCCGCCAAGCCGCTGTTTGATCCCGACGACGAGAACCGCAAGAACCCGATCGCATACGAAGCCTTCTACCTTGGCGTCGCGCGCGTGGCCAAGGGCGGGGAAGTCACGACGCTTCGGGTCGAAGAGAGCAAGGAAGAAATCGGCGTCGGTGACCGCCTCGTACCGATCACGGCTCAGCCGCTGGTCGCCTACGTGCCGCACCGTCCCGAGCGCACGCTCAACGGCCGCATCGTGTCGGTGTACAGCGGCGTCAATCAGGCCGGCACACAGAGCATCGTGGCGCTGAATCGCGGCGCGCGCGATGGCCTTGAAGTTGGTCATGTGCTGGCGCTGCTGGAGACCGGCGCGACCGTGCGCGACCGCACCGTCGAGCGCAAGGAATTCGTCAAGCTGCCCGACGAGAGAATCGGCGAGATGTTCGTGTTCCGCGTCGCGGAGACGATTTCCTATGGCCTGGTGATGCGCGTCACGAAGCCGGTCAAGGTCGGTGATCGATTCACCGACCCCGATTCTTCGGATGCCGACGCGGCGCCCATGGCGAGTGGCGCATCAACGCCGCCGAGCGCGTCCACCACGACGACGCAGCGCCGTTGGTACAACCCGTTCAGCTGGTTCTGAACCGGATCGACGCTTTCACTTCGCGCCGGCAGTGCCGGCGCTTTTGTTTTTGACGCATGGAAGCTTCAGAGCGCGCGGCCTGGCTTCGACTTTCGTTGACGCCCGACGTTGGGCCGCGAACTGCGCGCGCGCTGCTCGGTGCCTTCGGTCTGCCCGCGGCGATCTTTGATGCCAACGCGGCAGCGCTTGCGCGCTACGTGCCCCAGGCGCTGGCACAGACGCTTGCCGGTCCCGCCGACCCGTCGATCACGCATGCCATCGCACATGCGGAAGCATGGCTCGGCGCGGACACTGCACACGTCCTTGTCACACTCGCCGATGCTGAGTACCCGCAGGCGCTGCTCGCGACGCCCGATCCGCCGGCGCTGCTGTATGCGATCGGCCGGCTCGACCTCCTCAATCGTCCCGCGCTGGCGATCGTCGGCAGCCGCAACGCGACGCGGCAGGGAACGGACACCGCCGCCGCATTTGGGCAACGCCTGGCACACGCTGGACTGACAATTGTCAGTGGCCTTGCATTGGGCATCGATGCGGCGGCACATCGCGGCGCCCTGCAAGCAGCGGACGAAGGCGCGGACGCGTCAACCGTCGCTGTGGTGGGCACCGGCGTCGACGTGGTCTATCCGGCGTCAAACCGGGCACTCACGCAGGCGATTCGCGGCCGCGGTGTCGTGATCTCCGAGTTCGCGCTCCGCACGCCCGGCATTGCGCACAACTTCCCGCGTCGCAATCGGATCATTGCCGGCCTTGCGCGCGGCGTGCTGGTGGTGGAGGCGGCGCTGCGGTCTGGTTCGCTGATCACGGCGCGGCTGGCCGCCGAGGCGGGACGTGAAGTCTTCGCGGTGCCGGGGTCGATCCACTCCCCGATGGCCAAGGGCTGCCATCGCCTGATCAAGGATGGCGCCAAGCTGGTCGAGGAAGCCGCCGACATCCTCGATGAACTGAAGATCGCGACCGGACGCGCGCCGCGCGCTGCGGCAGCGCCGGTTTCGTCGGCGCCCGACAATGCCCTGCTCGCCGCAATGGGCCACGACCCGGTTGATCTAGACACGCTGGCCGCGCGCACCGGCCGCGATGCCGGCAGCCTGACGGCCGAACTGCTCGAACTCGAGCTGGCCCAAGATGTTGAGCGTCTGCCGGGTAACCGCTACCAAAGGTTGCGGTAAGGGCGACATCGCTGTTTGCGTCGCCTGGCCGAACCCGATAAAGTTCACGCAATCGATGTTTGATGTCCTCGTCTACCTGTACGAAAACTACGGTGCGCTGAACGCCTGCCCCGACGGTGACGCGTTGACCAAGAAACTCGCGGCTGCGGGTTTCGACGAGGAAGAGATCACCGACGCGATCGCCTGGCTGCAGGGACTGCAGCGCGTGACCCAGGACTCGAAGGTTCTGCGCGAGCCGACGCAAGGCGCGTATCGCGTCTATGCCGGCTTTGAGACGAGCCGGCTCGGCGCCGAAGCGGTGACCTTTCTTTCCTTCCTCGAGGCAAGCGGTGAACTGAATCCGACCCAGCGCGAGATCGTGGTCGAACGCGCGCTGGCGATTGACGACTCGCCCGTGCCGTTGATCAAGCTGAAGGTGATCGTGCTGATGGTCCTCTGGAGTCAGCAGGCCGACGTCGACATCCTGCTGCTGGAGGAACTGCTGGACGATGGCGAGGATCGGTTGCTGAATTGAACGCATCACGCTCGATCCGGTAACTGCCTCTTCGTCTTGGCGCAAGAGGGGGCGCGAAGCCCCGCTTGGCTTCCCCCCTGCATTCAGTGTTAGTCTGAAAAAAGAAGGCCGCCGTTGATGGCGGTTTCTTTTTCGCCGTCCGTACGATGAGCAAGACACTGATCATTGCCGAAAAACCCTCCGTCGCCGCCGATATCGCGCGCGCGCTGGGAGGATTCACCAAGCAACAGGACTTCTACGAGTCTGACGACTACGTACTGTCGTCGGCCGTCGGCCATCTGCTGCAACTGTCCAATCCGGTGGAGGTGGCGCGCGGCAAGTGGAGCTTCTCGCACCTGCCGATGATCCCGCCCGCCTTCGACGTCGCGCCCATCGACAAGAAGGCCGAAGATCGCCTGAAGCTGCTGACGCGGCTGATCAAGCGCAAGGACGTGACGCATCTGATCAACGCCTGCGACGCCGGCCGCGAAGGCGAGCTGATCTTTCGCTACATCGTGCAGCATGCCAGGGCCAGACAGCCGATCAGGCGCCTTTGGCTGCAATCGATGACGCCGGCTGCAATTCGCGAGGCGTTTTCCGAGCTGCGCCCCGACGCGGAAATGCAGCGGCTTGAAGATGCAGCACGCTCGCGGGCCGAGGCCGACTGGCTGGTCGGCATCAACGGCACGCGTGCGCTGACCGCGTTCAACAGCAAGGACGGCGGCTTCTTTCTCACCACCGTCGGCCGAGTGCAGACACCCACGCTCGCGCTGGTGGTCGAGCGCGAGGAAAAGATTCAGCAGTTCGTGCCGCGCGATTACTGGGAAGTGCGCGCCACATTTGGCGCCAAAGCAGGCTCCTATGACGGCCGCTGGTTCGACCCCGACTTCAAGAAAAAGGACGACGAGCCGGAGGGACGCGCCGAGCGCCTGTGGGACAAGGCACGCGCCGAGGCGATCGTCGCCGCCTGCGCCGGCAAGTCCGGCACGGTCAGCGAAGAATCGAAGCCGAGCACGCAGACGCCGCCGCTGCTGTTCGATCTGACCTCGCTGCAGCGCGAGGCCAACGGACGTTTCGGGTTCTCGGCCAAGACGACATTGTCGCTGGCGCAGGCGCTGTATGAGAAGCACAAGGCGCTTACGTATCCGCGCACCGATTCGCGCGCGCTGCCGGAGGACTATGTCAAGGTCGCCAGGCAGACCGTCGCCGAGCTCGTCAGAGCGCGCAGCTACGCGCCATTTGCCAAGGCGATCCAGAAGAACGACTGGGTACGGCCAAACAAGCGCATCTTTGACAACGCCAAGGTGTCGGACCACTTCGCGATCATCCCGACGCTGCAGGAACCCAGGCATCTGACCGAGGCGGAAGCAAAGATCTACGACCTCGTGGTCAAGCGCTTCCTGGCCATCTTTCATCCGGCCGCCGAGTACCTGGTCACGACGCGTATCACCACGGTCGAGTCGCAACAATTCAAGACCGAAGGCAAGGTGTTGGTCGAAGCCGGGTGGCTTGCGGTCTATGGCAAGGAGGCGCAGGAAGACCAGGCCACGCTGGTGAAAGTCGATGCCGGCGAGCGCGTGAAGACGGAGGCAATCGAAGCGGTCGCGCTGCAGACCAAACCTCCCGCGCGCCTGACTGAAGCCACGTTGCTGTCCGCGATGGAAGGCGCGGGCAAGTCCATCGACGACGAGGAACTGCGCGCCGCCATGGCCGGCAAGGGGCTGGGCACGCCGGCCACGCGCGCCGCGACCATCGAAGGGCTGATCAACGAGCAGTACCTGGTGCGCGACGGGCGCGAGCTGCATCCGACCGCGAAGGCGTTTCAGCTGCTGCGTGCGCTGCGCGGCTTTGGCGTCGACGATCTCGATGCGCCCGAGCTGACGGGAGAGTGGGAGTTCAAGCTCGCACAGATGGAGCGCGGGAAACTGAAGCGCGACGCGTTCATGAAAGAAATCGCGGCGATGACCAGGGACATCGTCGAGCGGATACGGAAAGGCGCGGACAGGGGCGAGGTGCCCGGCGACTACGTGACACTGAAGACCAAGTGCCCGCGCTGTGGCGGAACGGTCAAGGAAAACTATCGACGCTTCGCCTGCGCGAAATGCGATTTCTCGATCAGCAAGCATCCGGGCAGCCGTTTCTTCGAGATCGCGGAAGTCGAGCAGTTGCTGCGTGACAGGCAGATCGGGCCGTTGACCGGATTTCGCAGCAAGATCGGGCGCCCGTTTTCCGCCGTCCTGAAGATCACGCCCGAGTTCAAACTGGAGTTCGACTTCGGCAACGCGCCCGCGGGCGACGACGGTGGCGCCCCGGTCAGCTTCGAGGGACTGACACCGCTTGGCGCCTGCCCCAAGTGCCGCGCCCGCGTATTCGAGCAGCCGATGGCCTACGTGTGCGAGAACTCGGTTGGTGCTGTGCGCAGTTGCGATTTTCGCTCTGGCAAGGTGATCCTGCAGCAGCCAGTCGAAGTCGAGCAGATGCGCAAGCTCCTCGCAGAAGGCAGGACCGATCCGCTGCGCGGCTTCGTGTCCAATCGCACGCGGCGCAAGTTCTCGGCACAGCTGGTGAAGAAACCCGACGGCACGATCGGCTTCGAGTTCGCGCCGCGCGCTCCGGCCAAGGTCGTCAAGAAGGACACGGCGGCGGAACCCGCGGCGCTGTATGGCAAAGCGGCCAGCAAGAAGGCTGCGGCACGCGCGCCCGCGGTCGAACCGGAAGTCAAGAAGGTGCCGCGCAAGACCAAGGCGATCAAAACCGCCGCAAAACGGACGGTGAAGGCGAAGAAAGCGCCGGCGCGCGCCGCGAAGAAGCGCTCGACACGCTGACGCGCGTGGAAGCTGTTGTCGCCCTGCCGTTTAAACCATGCTCTGCAGTGCGTCGGCGGCGGCGAGCGCCTGAAGCAAGGCGGAATTGATCGCCGCCGGCGGCGCGGTCACAGTGTCAGTCGGGATCGCTTCAGTCGCCCCTTCAAGCGCACGCGCCAGCCGCAGGAATGGCGCCACTGGACCCGCGTTGTTGAGCACCGCGTCGACAATCGAACGCGGCAGTTCAATCGACCCGAACAACTCCTGCACGGATACGCCGGTGATCCGATCGAGCAGGGAAAACGCGCCCGCCACGAAGCCTTCTTCGGCGACATCACCCGCATCCAGCGCCTGGGCCAGGTTTTCAATGAAGAACCCGCGCGCGACGGCCGCCTGGATCTGCGGCAGCGCGCGACTGCCTTTCGACGCAATCACCAGGAGCAGGATCAGCCATTTCAGCAAACGCTTGTAACCGAGCAGCGTGATCGCCTGCGTCACCGAACCGATCGGCGTCCCGCGCCGGAATGCGGAACTGTTGGCAAGCGTGATCAACAGGTACGCCAGCACCGGCTCGGCCCTGAAGGCGCGTTCGAGATCCGCCGTGTCGGCCTCGGCTTGCAGCAGGCGCACGAGTTCCAGCACCGTTTTCTGCGCCGGCTGCAACGCACCCGGCGCATCCGGCACTGCTTCATCGATCGGCCAGCCAACGACTGCATGCGCACCCCCGGCGAACGCCTGCTCCGCCTCGGCGCGCGTCTTGTTGCCGCAAGCCAGCCAGCCGATCCCCGTCAACACGCTCATCCGCACCTGGGCGTTTGCCAGCGCATACTGAAACAGGCCGGCGATACGCGCATCGACTGTCTGCCCTGCTGTTGCGCGCAGTACCAGCCGCGTGCCGTGGCGCTGCACATCGCGCAGCCGCGTGATCTGCGCTGCGTCGGCCAGCGCGTCCGCGCCGATTTCGAGCAGCACATTGCGCGGCGCGGTCCAGCCCAGCAGTGTGTCATCGAATTCAAATCCCAGCGGCGCCAGCACGACGAGTCCGCGCGGAAAGGGCGCGCCCCCATTGGCCTCGAATCCGCCAATTACCGAGGACAGCACGCGCGGCAACACGTCGGAGCCGTCGGATGCCGCCGCGGCGCGCCGCAGTGCCAGCCGTACACCGATTGGTCGGTGATCGCGCGCGACGATCGCGCTCCACGTCGCGCGGATCAAGTGCAGCATGTCGGGCGCGGGAGGCTCGCCATTGCCTCGGTTTTCGGGTGCTGCGTACACGGGTTCTCCACAATTGCGCTTTGATCCAGCGCGCAGAAGCTTTGCTCGTGCGTGCTCGATGGCCAGTGCACTTAAGCGCGAGGCCGACAGGGACGGGACAGTGACTGCACACCTGCCCGGCGCGGGTTTGCGCCTTTTCCCCGTCTAGTGGTTACTCGGCATGGTCAAGGCGCTACTTGAGGTGCAAGGAGCGCGTTGATCCCTCGAACTTGGTCGGATTTCCGGGCAATCAGGCCGCAACTGGTCTGCCATGGCGCGCGTGAGACAATCGCGCGCCTCGATTTCGACCTTCCCCTGCCACCGCTGCCGCCGCGGCCGCACACCCAGCGTGTCACGCGCACCATCCATGCCGCTGTTCGCTCTTACGATCCTGTTGTCCGCGTTTTTGCTGTTTCTGGTGCAGCCGATCGTCGCCAAGCAGATCCTGCCGTGGTTTGGCGGCACATCGGCCGTCTGGACGACCTGCCTGGTCTTCTTTCAGGTGCTGCTGCTGGCCGGCTACACCTATTCGCATCTGCTGACGCGCAGGCTCACGCCACGGAGCCAAGCGAACGTGCACATTGCGCTGCTGGTGGCAAGTCTGGCATTTCTGCCGATCATTCCGCGCGAGTTCCTCAAGCCGGCGGGCGAAGAGGATGCGGCGCTGCGCATCATCGTGTTGCTCGCCGCCACGATCGGGTTGCCGTACTTCCTGCTGTCCACCACCGGCCCGCTGCTGCAGAAGTGGGTCGCGCATCGGTTTGAGGAAAAGACCGTCTATCGGCTGTTCGCGCTTTCAAATTTCGGCTCGCTGATCGGTCTGCTGGCGTTTCCCTTCGCGATCGAACCCTTTGCCTCTTCACGCATGCAAAGCTACGTCTGGAGCGGCGGCTACCTGCTGTTCGTGCTGGCGTGCGTGGCTTCCGCGTGGCACGCGCGGCGGCGGCCGGTCGCGCCCGCGGAGCCGATCCTCGGCGGTGGCGGCATTGACACGCACGGCGCGCGCGCGAACGAGGTCAGCAGCGTGGCCGCAGGGCACAGCGATACACCTCCCACCGTGGCGAATTACGCGCTCTGGCTCGTGTTGTCAGCGCTTGGTTCAATCGTGCTGCTCGCCGCGACGAGCCACATGACGCAGAACATTGCGTCGGTTCCGTTCCTGTGGGTGCTGCCGCTGGCGCTTTATCTGCTCAGCTTCGTGATTGCGTTCGAGGGTCGCGGCGGGCGTGGCTGGTATGACCGGCGCTGGTGGCTGTTTCCAACGCTGGCCGTGCTGGTGGCGATGGCCTGGGGGCTGTCAGTGAGCCGCGGCGTGCTCGACGTGGGCGTGGCGATTCCGCTGTACAGCCTGGGGGTGCTTTTCGCGTGCGTGTTCTGTCATGGCGAACTCGCGCACCGCAAGCCCGCGCCGCGCTACTTGACCCACTTCTATCTGATGCTGTCGCTCGGCGGCGCGCTGGGCGGGATGTTTGTCGGGCTGATCGCACCACGGATCTTCCCCGCCTACTACGAACTGCCGTTGGCGCTCGCGGCGCTCGCGGCACTGGCGATCTGGTTTGCATGGGACGTGAAGGCACTGATCGGTCCGGCACTGGTTGCCTCGATCGCGACTTCGTACTACGGCTGGACCTATCTCGAGTTCCTGAAGAATGACACGCTGATCATGAAGCGCAACTTCTACGGGATGCAGCGGGTGAAGATCCAGGGCAGCGGCGAGCTTGAGGTGCGGCGCCTGCTGCACGGCGTGATCCTGCATGGCGAGCAGTTCGCGCGCGGCCCGAACAAGCTCGAACCCGGCACCTACTATGCACGCACCTCGGGCGTCGGACTGGCCATCGCCGCCAGGCAGAGTCGCGGCCCGGTGCGGCTGGGCGTGGTTGGGCTTGGCGTGGGAACACTCTCCGCATACGGCCGTGCCGGCGACGTGGTGCGCTTCTACGAGCTCGATCCCGACGTTCTCGAACTGGCGCAGCACCGCTTCTGGTACCTGAAGGCGACACCGGCGACGCTCGAGTTCGCGCTCGGCGATGCGCGCCTGTCGATGGAGCGCGAGCTGAAACTCAACCAGCCACAGCGCTTCGACGTGCTGGCGATCGATGCGTTTTCCAGCGACTCGATTCCGGTGCACCTGATCACGAAGGAGGCGATCGAGATCTACGCACGCGAGATCGCCGCCGACGGCATCATTGCGGTGCATGTCTCGAATCGGTTCCTCGATCTCAAGCCGGTGCTGGCCAACATCGGCGCGGCGACCGGACTTGCGGTGCGCCTGATCTCGGATGCGCCCTCGGACGAAAGCGGCGCATCGAACACCGACTGGGTGCTGATCGCAAGGGATGCAAAGGTATTCGACCACCCTACGCTGGCGGAGAAGGCAGAGACGATCGACTCGCGCCCGGAGTTTTCGCTGTGGACGGATCAGTTCAACAACCTGATCGATGTGCTGAAGACCCACCCGCTCACGGAACTGAAGTCACTGCTGACGCCCGACTGACCGCGTCATGCTGAGCCCCGCGCTGCGGACTTCGATTGACGAAGCACTGCACGCCGCCGGCCGTGAGCGGTTGCGCGATGTGCGCGAGCTCGGCGGCGGGTCATTCGGCGCCACCTTCTGCATCGACGCTGGCACCGCTCGGTTCTTCCTCAAGCTCGGCGCCGCGTCGCATCCCTTCGATGCCGAAGCGCAGGCACTCAACGAGATCGCTGCCACCGGCACGCTGCGCGTGCCGCTGCCAGTCGCGCATGGCGTCGCGCAGGGGGGCGGTTTCCTGCTGCTCGAATGGATCGATCTGGCGCCGGAAGGGGACTGGGCCGCCGCCGGCGAACTGCTTGCCGCCATGCACGCAGTCGCTTCATCCGAATACGGCTGGCCGCGCGACAACACGATCGGCGCCACCCGGCAGTTCAATTCACCGTGCGCGACGTGGGCCGACTTCTGGCGCGAGCGCCGCCTGCGGCCACAGTTCCGGCTCGCGCGCAGCAACGGTCTTGATTCAATCGCAATGCTGGAAACACGCGCCTGCGCCGCCAGCGACGAACTGCTCGCGGAGCATGCGCCGCCCGCTTCGCTGCTGCATGGTGACCTTTGGCGCGGCAATCTGGCCTTCGATTCGCGCGGCAGGCCCGTGGTATTCGACCCGTCGACCTATCACGGCGATGCGGAAACGGACCTCGCGATGACACGGTTGTTCGGCGGCTTTCCGCCCGCGTTCTACGCGGCGTACGACGCAGTTCGACCGCGGCGCGCGGGGGCTGCGGCGCGCATGCGCCTGTATCAGCTCTATCACGTGCTGAACCACGCCAACCTGTTCGGCGGGGGCTACATCGCGCAGGCGTGTGCCCTCGTCAAGGCGCTCGGCAGCGAGTGACCGACGCACGTTTGCGGCATACTTGCGCGCCTTTCACGACCACATCCCGCACCGCATGCCTGCCGCATCGAAACTCAAGCCGAAGATCGTCGTCAAGAACTCGCGCATCCATGGCCGCGGCGTGTACGCCGGCCGCCGCATCAAACAGGGCGAGCGCGTCATCGAATACAAGGGCGAAGTCATTACGTGGAAGGAGGCCGATCGCCGGCCGTCCTCGGACCCCGACGATCCGCACCACACCTTTTTCTTTTCGCTCGACGACGGCAAGCATGTGATCGACGCCAACGTCGGCGGCAATGCGGCGCGCTGGATCAATCATTCGTGCGAGCCCAACTGCGAGACCGACGAGGAAGACGGCCGCGTTTACATCGAGGCGCTGCGCGACATCCGCCCCGGCGAGGAGCTCTTCTACGACTATTCGCTCATCATCGACGAGCGCATCACGCCGACATTGAAGAAACAATATCGCTGCCTCTGTGGCGCGAAGGATTGCCGCGGTACGATGCTGGCGCTGCGCAATCGAAGACCCAAGGAGAGCAAGAAATGAAGACCAATTCGTACACGATGTCGGTCGGTGTCTTCACCAAGATGCTGACCAATCTGTCGGGTCTTCTTGACAGGGCCGCAGCGTTCTGCGAGCAGCGCAAGGTGGACCCGACGGTGTTGCTGAACGCGCGGCTTTTTCCCGACATGTTTCCACTGACACGCCAGGTGCAGCTTGCGAGCGACTTTGCCAAGGGTGCAACGAGCCGCCTCGCCGGCCAGGAGCCGCCGAAGTGGGAGGATAACGAGGCGAGCTTCGCAGAACTGAAGGCGCGCATCGCGCGCACGATCGAATTCGTGCAGGGCTTCAAGCCCGGGCAGTTTGACGGCAGCGATGAGCGCGACGTCTCATTGACGATCCGCGGCGAATCAATCAAGGTCAAGGGCGCGCCCTACCTGGCGCACATGGCAACGCCAAACTTCTACTTTCACGTCACGACCGCGTACGCGATCCTGCGCGCCAACGGCGTCGAGCTTGGCAAGCGCGATTTCATCGGACCGACCTGATCGTGCGACGCAGCGGCACACTAATGTGCCGCCGATTTGCCTCGCGTCAAGTCGCACGCGAGCTTGCCGCACGCCGATCGCGCTAGGCTAGCGCCGTTGCTGAAGCGGGCCTTCATGGATCAACGCGTGCTACCCGAGACAGTGGCCGTCGCAAGCGCCTCGGCAGCCGCCCGTTTTGTCGTGCCGGTGCACGGCATGACCTGCGCGTCGTGTGTCACGCATGTGGAAAAGGCGCTGCAGAACGTGGCCGGCGTGAAGTCGGTCGCGGTCAATCTCGCCACCGAGTCGGCCGCGATCCTGACCGACCGCATCGACGCGGATGCGCTGCGCGGCGCGATCGTCGACGCCGGCTATGAAGTACCGACGCAATCGCTGCGGCTCGCGATCGACGGCATGACCTGCGCCAGTTGCGTCGCGCGCGTTGAGAAGGCACTCATACAGGTTCCGGGCGTGCTCAGTGCCAGCGTCAATCTCGCCACGGAATCCGCGACCGTCGAACTGATCAGCGGCACGGCGACGCCGCGCGACCTGGTGCGTGCGGTTGCCGACGCCGGCTACGAGGCGAAACCGCCGCAATCGCCGACGGCACCGGCGCAGGAGGATCGTCTGGCCGGCCTGAGGCGTGACGCGATCCTGGCGCTGGCGCTCGCCGCACCGCTCGCCGCGCCGATGCTGCTCGCGTTGATGAAAGTCGATGTGGCGCTGCCTGCATGGTTGCAATGGCTGCTCGCAACACCTGTGCAGTTCTGGTGCGCGCGCCGCTTCTACGTCGCGGCGTGGAAGGCGCTGCGGGCGCGCACCGGCAACATGGATCTGCTGGTTTCGCTCGGCACGCTGGCAGCGTATGGGTTATCGCTATATCTGTGGCTCGACGAAGGGCGCGTCGGTCACCTGTACTTCGAAGCCGCCGCGGTCGTGATCGCACTGGTCCTGCTCGGCCGCTGGCTGGAGGCGCGCGCGAAGCGACAGACCTCGGAGGCGATCCGTCTGCTGGGTGAACTGCGGCCAACCACCGCGCGCGTGCTGCGCGATGGCCACGAACAGACGCTTGCGCTCGATGAGGTCCGCCTGGGCGACGTCGTGATCACACTGCCGGGCGAACGGGTCGCTGTCGACGGGCTGGTGCGCGCCGGCATCACCGCAGTGGACGAATCCATGCTGACCGGCGAGAGCCTGCCGCTTGACAAGCAATCCGGCGACAAGGTCACCGGCGGGTCACTGAACACGACCGGCCGAATCGAGGTCGAGACCACCGCGGTCGGTGCCGAGACAGTGCTGGCCCGGATCATCCGCCTCGTCGAGAGCGCCCAGGCCGCCAAGGCGCCAATCCAGCGACTCGTCGATCGCGTCGCCGCGGTCTTTGTTCCGATCGTGTTGGTGATCGCCATGGCGACGGTGGCCGGCTGGCTGCTTGCGGGCGCAACCTTCGAGACCGCGCTGATTCATGCGGTGAGCGTGCTGGTGATCGCCTGCCCGTGCGCGCTCGGACTGGCGACGCCAACGGCGATCATCGCCGGTACCGGCGTGGCCGCGCGGCACGGGATCCTGATCCGCGACACCGAGGCGCTCGAAGCTGCGCGCAATGTGCGTGTAGTCGTGTTCGACAAGACCGGCACGCTGACCGAGGGCCGGCCGCGCGTGGTGGCTGCGCTGGGTCATGACCTGCTCGACGGTCGCGAGGCGCTCGCGCTGGCCGCCGCGGTCAGTGAAGGCAGCACGCACCCGCTCGCCGCCGCCGTGCGCAACGCGGTCAAGGAGCATCCCGATGTCGCGCATCGCCGCGCAACCGGACATCAGACGCTCGCCGGGCGCGGCGCCTCGGCGCGACTGATCGACGACAAGGGTCAGGCCACCGGGGTCGAACTGCTTTTCGGCAACCGCCGACTGCTCGAGGAGCTCGGACTCGACATCAGCCGGGCAGCCGCGCGCGCACAAACGCTGGAGACCGAGGGTCGCACCGTGTCATGGCTCGCCGAGCGGACGCCGGATGGCGTTCATCTGCTCGGCCTGGTCGCGTTCGGCGACGAGCCGAAACCCGGTGCGCGCGCCGCGGTGCAACGGCTGAACCGGATGGGCATCGAGACGATGATGCTCTCCGGCGACAGCGAGGGCGCGGCCGCGCACGTCGCGCACAATCTCGAACTGGCGCGTTTCGAAGCCGGCGTGCTTCCGCAGGAGAAGAGCGCGCGCGTGATGGCAATGAAGGAAGGCGGTCGCGTGGTCGCGATGGTGGGCGACGGCATCAACGACGCGCCGGCACTGGCAGCCGCCGACGTGGGGATTGCGATGGGTTCCGGCACCGATGTCGCGATCGAAGCCGCGGGCATCACCCTGATGCGCGGCGACCCGCGACTGGTCGCCGATGCGATCGAGATATCGCGCGCCACCGTACGCAAGATCCGCCAGAACCTTTTCTGGGCATTCTTCTACAACGTGATCGGCATTCCGCTCGCCGCGTTCGGACTGCTTTCGCCGGTGATTGCCGGCGCGGCGATGGCTTTCTCTTCGGTCAGCGTCGTCACCAATGCGCTGCTGCTGCGCCGCTATCGTTCGGCATCGAGCTGAGCACGCTCGCTGAGCAACTGTTTAATGCGCCAGCGCAATGCCCGTACCGCAAGCTGGCGCGCCAGCGCGGTGAACCCAGCGAGCGCCGCGACAAAACCGATCCAGCCCGGCGCACCCAGCGCTTCGGCCAGCATCGCGCTGCCCAGCGCACCGACCCAGAAAATCACGTTGTTTCGCACCGGATGGCGGCGCGGCGGCTCATATGCGCAGAGCACGTCGATTGCGCGTGCGCGCGCGGCCGCGTCAAGTTCAGCATGCTGTTCGACTTCGCGGATCACCCACGCGCGCGACACGATTCCGACCGCGGTGGGGGTGATCCGGTCGAGGAGCGTTGCCGGCATGGCCGCGAGTATCGCGCCAGTGGGAGCGCTCTAAACTTCCCGCATGTTTGGATCGCGCGAGTTTTCACGCTGGTGTTTCGTCGATGTCGAAACCACCGGCTCGAGCCCGGCGCGCGAACGTATCACCGAAATCGGCGTCGTGACCGTCGATGCCGATGGGGACCAGATGCGCGTGTCGGAGTGGTCGTCGTTGGTCAACCCCGGCGTGCCCATTCCTTCCGAGATCCAGTGGCTGACCGGCATCACCAATGAAATGGTGCGCGACGCGCCGCGCTTCAGCGATCTTGCCGAGCCGCTGATCGATCGCCTGCAGGACGCGGTATTTGTCGCACACAATGCGCGCTTCGACTACGGTTTTCTGAAGGCCGAGTTCGACCGCGCCGGTCTGCCGTGGAAAGCGGCCACGCTGTGCACGGTGCGGCTGTCGCGGCTGCTGTATCCCGATCGCGGCCCGCATACGCTCGACGCGATCGTCGCGCGTTTTGGACTGGACGGCGAGCAGCGCCATCGCGCGCTCGGCGACGCGCGCGTGCTGTGGCGACTGCTGCAACGCTTGTACGAACGCCACCCGCGCGGTGAGATCGATGCGGCGATCGAACGCGTGCTGGCGCGTCCGAGCACGCCGCCTGCGCTGCCGCCGCATGCGCTCGAAGAGATGCCGAACGCGCCCGGCGTGTACCTCTTCTTCGGTGCCAACGTCCATCCGATCTACATCGGCAAGAGCGTCGATCTACGCGCACGCGTGGCGAGCCACTTCGCCAACGACCACGCCAGCGGCGCCGATTTGCGGCTGTCACAGGAAGTGCAGCGCGTCGAATGGGAAGAGACCGCGGGCGAGATCGGTGCGCTGCTGCGCGAGGCAGAACTCGTGAAGACGCGTCTGCCGGCGCACAACATCGCGCTGCGTCGCAAGCTGAACCAGGTGTTCTTCAGGCTCGACGAGGTCGGACGGCCGCGCTTCGTCAGGGCCGCCGACGTGCCGCTTGATCAACTCCCTGCGCACTACGGACCGTTCGGCTCACGGGCCGGTGTGCGCCGCTTCCTGGTCGATCTCGCGCGTGAACACGGGCTGTGCCTGAAGCTGATGAAGCTCGAAGGCCGCGCGCGCAGCGTTGCCGCAGATGCGCCCTGCTTCAACTATCAGCTGAAACGTTGCGCGGGCGCGTGCGTGGGGGCGGAGACGCCGGAGGCACACGGCGGGCGCGCCGCCGACCTGCTCGCCGAGCGGCGCGTACAAACGTGGCCCCATGCAGGCGCGATCGCGATCGTCGAGAAGAATGCCGATCGCTTTCGCGCGGATGTCCACGTATTCGATCAGTGGTGCTGGCTCGGGACAGTGTGGTCGCTCGACGCGGCGCACGAACTCGCACGCAACGTGCCGCCCGTCTTCGAGCCCGATACGTACCGCATCGCGCGCGAGGCACTGGCGCGCGCGGCAAGCGGCAAACTCGAATCGGTCGAACTCGAGCGTTACATCACTCCACCAGCATCGTCTGCACCTTGACTTCGCCGTGCAGCGTCCGATGCACCGGGCACTTGTCGGCGATCTCGAGCAACTTCGAACGCTGCTCGGCGTCGAGGTCGCCCTCCAGCGTCAGGCGCCGCTGAATACGATCCACCTTTCCTTCACGCGTCTCGCAGTCGGCGCAATCGGTTGCGTGGATCTTGTCGTGTGAGATGTCGACGCTGGCGCGCGCGAGCGATATTTGCTTGTGCTCGGCATAAAGGCGCAGCGTCATCACGGTGCAGGCACCGAGCGCGGCCTGCAGCAGCTCGTACGGCGACAGCCCTGTGTCGTTGCCGCCCGCGCTCGCCGGCTCGTCGGCATAGATGGCGTGCGCGGGGGTTTGCACCAGCGTTGTGAACTTTCCGAGCCGCCGCTCCGACACGCGCACCGTGCCGGCCGGCACATCCGACAGCGAGGTCGCTGCGGGAAGGTAACGACCGACCCACGCCGCCAGCACCTGCGCCGCATAGCGGGCGTCATCGGCGCGCGTCAAGAGATGATCTGCGCCGTCGAGCGAGATGAAGCTCTTCGGGTGCCGGGCGGCCGTGTAAATCGCCTGCGCATGGTCAATGCCGACGGTGGTGTCGCCCGGCGCATGCATTACCAGCAACGCGCGGCGCAGGTCTGCAATCCGCCTGGCCTGGTTCTGGCCGGCGAGGTCGGCGAGGAACTCGCGCCGCAGCCTGAACGGCCGCCCGGCGAGTGTGACTTCGGCGACACCCGCACGCTCGATCAGCCCGATGCGATCCGCAAACTGATGCGTGACGTGATCGGGCGCAAACGGCGCGTTCAGCGTCACCACGGCGCGTGCCTCGCTGATTCCACCCGCCGCGGCCAGCACTGCGGCGCCGCCGAGCGAGTGACCGATGAGGATCGCCGGCGCCTGATGATGCGCGCGCAGCCAGTTGGCCGCGGCGGCGAGATCGGCGACGTTGGAAGAAAAGTCCGTGTTCTCGAACTCGCCCTCGCTGCCTCCCAGTCCCGTGAAGTCGAAGCGCAGCAGCGCGATTCCCTGCTCGGTCAGCGACCGCGCGATGTAGGTCGGTGCGCGGCTGTCCTTCGAGCAGGTGAAGCAGTGCGCGAACAGCGCGTAGGCGCGCGGCGGGATGTCCGGCAGGTCGAGTCGCGCGGCCAGTGTTGCGCCGAGACTGCCGGGGAACGTGACTTTCAGCGACGGCATGAACCCTCCTTGGCCGCGGCGTGCGGCCCGCTTGCGCCGCAACCGGCGCTACGCAATGGTCAGCATTTCGCGCAGCCGGCGGCCCACCCGCACGCCGACCGACTGGGCAAGCCGATTCGCACGCGAAACCACACCGTGCTCCCAGGTGTCGCGCGCCTCGCCGATCCGCGCGGTCATGTGCGATACCGCGGCCGCGGCGATGCCGGCGGAGTCGAGTTCATCGAGCGCGGCGACGCCAGCTTCGTCCTTGCCGATCCCGGCGTCGTTGAATACATAGAGGCGCGCGCGCACGCTGCGCGCATAAGGCACGACGCTGGCACCCCCGTGCGAGCCAGTCACAACCACGCAGCCGGCATGCTGCGGCTCCACCGTTGTCACCGAGTCCAGCAACACCAGACGCGGCGTGCCAGCCGCAGGCATTGTGTTACTGCTTGGGCGGTTTCTCGGCAGCGAGTGCGGCCTGCACCTTCGGCCGCGCGGCAACGCGCGCCATGTATTCGGAGAGCTTCGGCCACTTGGCCAGATCGATCTCGACCCACTTGCACCAGCTAAGCACGTTGAACAGGCTGGCGTCGGCGACAGTGAAAGTCTCGCCCATCAGGTACGGATGGGCGCCGAGAACGCTTTGAACATAATCGAAACGCCGGCCGAGAACCTCACGCTGGCGGCTTTTCTGCTCGTCGGTGCTGACGGCACTGAACAGCGCCGTGAACTGCTTGTGCAGTTCGGTCGAGATGAAATTCAGCCACTCGACGAGGTGATAGCGCTCCATCGTGCCGGCCGCGGGAGCGAGCCGCTTCTCCGGCACCTGGTCAGCGATCCATTGCACGATCGCAGGTCCCTCGGTCAGCACGCTGCCGTCCTCGAATTGCAACGCCGGCACATAGCCTTTCGGACTGACCTTGGAGAAGTCCCTGTCCTTTCCGTACTTCTTCGACTTCAGGTCGACTCGTTCCAGATCGAACGCGAGTCCTGCTTCGCGCAGCGCGATGTGCGGCGACAGCGAACTCGCGCCGGGCGAGAAATAGAGCTTCATGGGACTCTCCTCGTTCGATTGACTGGGGGAGGATAGCAAGCCGGTGAGCTGCCCCTTGCGGGTTCTTATCCGTAGAGCAAATCCACCGGCCACGCGAGCGCGGCAAGCGTCCGCGCGCAGGTCAGCGCGTTGCGGTTCTGCGCAAAGCGGTCTCGGGAATGATCAGTGTCGGATGGAGTTCGCGCAGCTTCTTCAGTTCGGCATCGGCCTCCTCATCACGACCGGCCCGGCGCATTTCGATGATGCGCGCAAGCCAGCGCTCGGGGGCTTCGGCCTTCGACATCGGTGACGCGGTCACGCCGGCCGCAGCCGGCGCTTGCCGTTCGAGAGCGCGTGACTGCGCGTCGCGCCTCTCCGAGCCGAGCGTTGCGGGCGTCACCGCTTGGTCCTCCGCCGTGGTCGCCTTACCGCTGGGCATGGCCGTCTGCTCGACCGGCGCGGCCGCTTCGATCTTCGACGCCGGCGTGACGTGCCCGCCTTCGGACTCGCGTTCGACAGCCGCCGCATCGGCAGCCGTGTTGCGGCCGGTGACCGCAACGGGCGGCACATCGGCGCGCGCGCCGAACTCCGTCGACCGGGGCGGCGCCGCAACGATCGGTCGCGACGGGGCACTGCGGGCGGCGGCAGCGTCATTGCGCGCTGCCGGAGCCACCGCGGCGGGTATCTCGGGCGCCGCTGCGATCACGTCGGGTTGGGTCGGCTTCGCTGCGCCGGCAGCTTCCTGTCTGGCCGGCGCCGGCGGTGGCGCGCTTTCAGCGATGATTGCCGGCATTTGCTGCTGCGTGCGCTGTGCGACGATCACGGCGATCGTGCTGATCAACACCGTTGCCGCGGCCGCGAGCGGGATCCGCCAGCGCCTTGCCGGCGCGGCGCTGACTGCGTGCGGCTTCGCATCGACGGCGCGCGCGGCGGCGGCGAGGATCGCGCTGCGGGTCGCGTCACTGGGACGCTCGTCAAGCGCCGCACTGGCGGCGCGATAGGCGTCCGTCACGGCGCGCGATTCAGGTTGCGGGCGGGTCGTCATCGCCAATCCTCCAGCGCTGCGCGCAGCTTGGCGAGCGCGTAGCGCAAGCGGCTCTTCGCCGTTTCCATTCCCACGCCGGTGAGCTGCGCGATCTCGTCCAGCGTCAGTTCGCCCTCCAGATGCAGCAGCAGCGCCTCGCGCTGCGCCGGCGGCAATTGCTCGACTTCCACGATGAACGCGCGTGCCTGCGCCCGCGACATGGCCTGCACTTCCGGCTCGATGGTGCGCGCGGCGGGAAGGCGATCAACCAACGCGTCGCCGACGTCATCGGCGTGCGTGTCATTGGCTGCATCCAGGCTGACGTCGTTTCTGAGAGAGCGCCAGTGATCGATCAGTCGTGTGCGCGCGATGCCGTACAGCCAGGTCGTGAACTTCGCGCGGGGCTCATAGTTCGTCGCGTTACGGATCACGGCGAGCCACACCTCCTGCAGCAGATCGTCGGCGCGTGCAGCATCGCCGCCAAGAGAACGCAGCAGGAAACGGTGGACCGGCCGCTCGTGCCGTTCGAACAGCCGGGCGAACGCCGCTGCCGCGCCCGGACCTGCCGCGCCGTAATCGAGCATCAACTGCTCGTCACTGCGAACGTCGCTCGGCGGGGCATCGCGCATGCGCCGGATTATCGACGCCGGCAGCGCAGCAGCGCGCCCGGTCGCCGTCACGCGCGGTTCCTGCCGCGCGCGGCCAGGTGCGTCGCGGTCATCGCGGCGGATCGGGGACGAACCCGACGTTACCCGGGAAGGGATTCGGCACCGGCACCCGGGGCGACGGGATGACTCCAAGCGCGATCAGGTTGTCGCGGCTGTCGTAGTGAAGGGTGATGACCTCGTCCGGTGTCGGGCGCACGCGTTCGAAGTCGGTGTACTCGACCCACGAGCTTTCGCTGCGCCCATGGCCGGTACCGAGTTTGGCGGCATCGCGGCGGCGTTCGGCGCTGTCCGCCAGCGCGCCGGCCTCCGGTCTGGCCGCGGTCGCCGGCGATTGTGCATCGCCGGCACTCTCAGCAGTTCGTCCGGCACCGCCCGACTCAGAGCGCTGCGACTGCGGCGCAATCGCCGGCGCAGGCGGGATTCGCACCACCTCACGGAAAACCGCCACGCCGATCACGCCGACGTGGTCGGGGCGACCGGTGCGTGCCGCATAGGAGTTGGGAACCGCGGTGAACTCGAATGCGGCTACGCGCTCCTGGCTCTTGCGCCAGCCCCGAATCTCCCAGCGCTGCCAGGGGGCAAAGACGTAGCCGTTCTGGTCCCACCCGGCGGTCTCGCCGGTCACGGCATTGACGCCATCGACGGACATCACCGCCAGCAGACGGCCGCCGGTGCGGTTCCGGACCGCGATTGCATATCGGCTGCCGGGAGTTCCGGCCACGTAGCGACGGCCGTTGTGGTGGTAGATAGGCAACGTCTGGCCGCTGGCGCGGTCGATGATCTGGACCTCAGCCAGATTGCCGACCGTATTTGCGTGTACCAAGGATGTGGCACATGAGCCCAACGCCGCGACAATCGCTGTCGCCAGAAAGGTTCGCCGTAGCATTTTCGATCTCCCGGGTCGTTCGGACGTCGCTAACAACGAGCGGGTGTCGAAAAACGGGTTAACGGGCTCAAAGCCAATGTCTCTTCAGCAGCGCGCGCTCGTTCTGTTTTCAGGCGGCCAGGACTCGGCCGCCTGCCTCGCGTGGGCGCTGGCACGCTACTCACACGTCGAGACGATCGGCTTCGATCACCGCCAGCGCCATGCCGTCGAACTCGAGGTGCGTCCGCAGGTGCTAGAGGCGATCCGCGCCGCGTTCCCCGCGTGGAGCGCGCGACTGGGCGACGATCATTTGGTGACAATGCACGAACCGTCGCAACTTTCGAGCATCGCATTGGAGCGGGCGGCCGAGATCCGGATGGCCGAGAAGAACCTGCCCAATACCTTTGTCCCGGGACGCAACGTGCTGTTCTTCACATATGCCGCGGCGATCGCTTACCGGCGCGACATGGACGTGCTGATCGGCGGGATGAGCGAGAACGATTACTCGGGCTATCCCGACTGCCGCGATGAGACGCTGAAAAGCCTCGCGGTCACGCTGTCGCTCGGCATGGATCAGCGCTTCACGATCGAGACGCCACTGATGTGGCTCGACAAGAGTCAGACCTGGCAGATGGCCCACGACCTGGGGGGCGAAGCGCTGGTTGAACTGATCCGGACCGAGACGCACAGCTGTTATCTGGGGGTGCGCGACAAGCTGCATGCGTGGGGGCGCGGCTGTGGCATCTGTCCGGCGTGCGGACTGCGTGCGGCGGGGTGGGATAACTGGCAAGCTGCACGCAGCGCGCCAGAGCACTCCACTCCATGACCGAACTCGCCCGCCTGCTGAACCGCCACCGTTCGATCCGCAAGTACAAACCCGATTCGATCGACCCCGCGCTCGTCGAGCAGGTTTGCGCCGACGCAATCGCCGGCGGCTCATCGTCGGGAAACCTCAATCCGGTGTCGCTGATCCTCACGCGCGATCCGGAGCGCAAGCGCCGCCTGTACGAGCTGCACTTCAGACAGCCGATGGTGCTGCAGGCGCCGCTCGTGATCACTTTCTGCGCCGACTGGTTCCGCACGCGCGCGTGGTTGCGCCGGCGCGGTGCGCGCGACAACTTCAACAACCTGATCGGCTGGCATGTTGCCGCGTTCGACGCGATCATCGTCGCGCAGAATGTCTGCCTCGGCTTTGAGGCGCATGGGCTCGGCATCTGCTACATGGGCACAACGTTGCACGCAATGACCGAAATCGCCGAACTGCTTGAACTGCCCGACACCTGTCTGCCGGTCACGACGATCGTGGTCGGGCATCCCGACGAGGATCCGGACAAGCGCGATCGACTGCCGCTGGCGGCGTTCCTGCACGGGGAGCGCTATCACCGGCCGGCCGATCATGAAATCGACGTCATCTTCACGCAGCGCGAAGAGCGCGGCTGGCAGCGCTACATGTCGATGCCGGAAGTCAAGGCGAACATGGAGCGTCACGGCATCACTTCGCTCGCCCAGTTCTATACGAGCAAGATCAAGTACGACCCGGACGTCTTTGCCGAGGACTCGGCCAGACTGCGCGCGCTGCTCGAAGTGAAGCATTTCCTGCCGTGAGACGGCAATGCGCTTCGAGCATCTGGTCCAGATCAACGATCCAATGATGCCGCTGCTGCCGCACCTGACGCGGGCGCAGCTGTGGCGCGGCCTCGTGCTGCGGGCCGAACAGCCAACGCAGTTCGTGTTCGGCCTGGCGGGCTTTGTGATCCTCGGTCGCAACCACAGCGCGGCGCAGACGACACTGACGCGCACGCTCGACTTCGGCAATTTCAGCGTGCAGGACCGTGTCGCGCTGACGCCGCCGCACCAGTCGCTGACCCATACCGATGCCGGCCCAACCTGGCCTGCCAGCCGGCTGACGATCACGATCGAAGAGCCGCAGCCCGAACAGGTCTTCCTGCGTTTTCTTTACGAGTTCGAAGGTGAGGACGGGTCCGGTGAACTTGACGCCCAGACCGATGCACTGCGTCGGCAGGCCTACAAGAGCGCGGACCTCGACACTGTCCAGCGGATACGCGAACTGGCGGAACGAGGCGAACTGGATTGATCTGCCGGGTCACCTGCACGAATGATCAGGCGCGCCGCGCGGTAAAGGCCCGCCTAACGCCTCTGCTGCAATGCTGCCTCCAGCGCGTTGATGCGGCTTTCCAGCGAGCGAATCTGGTTGTTCAGCGCGCCGACGTTCACGAAGACCTCGTTATCGGCCGGCGCGGACAGCGCGGCTGCGTAACCGAGCCACGATGAGTCATACAACTTCACGTTCCTGAAGCCGAGGTCCGCAAGCACGGCAGCGGTCTCGGCCGCGCGCACACCGCTCTGGCAGTACACGATCGTTTCCTTGTCCGGATCGAGCGCTGCGTACAGCTTGCGCAGTTCGTCTCGCGGCTTCAGCGACATTCCGCTTGAATCCTTCAGCTGGCCGCGCCGCATTTTGCCGATTGCGTCCGGATCGAGCCAGTTCTGCTCGTACGGAATATTCAGCGCGCCGGGAATGTGACCGCCGCGGATCGCGCGGATGTCTTCGCCCTTGAACTCCTTCGGCGTGCGCGCATCGACGATCTGCACGTTCGGATTGCGAACCGCCGCGATCACCGCCTTGGTGTCGACCGTCAGCCCCGCGGCCGGCACGAGCTTCAGCGCCACCGGGTTCGGGGGCGTCGGCTCGGTCGCGACCTTTTCGCCAGCCGCGCGCCAGCCGTCGATGCCGTCGTGAAAGACGTGCGCCCTGTGCGCCCCGAAATAGCGCAACGTGAACTGCGCGAAGTACGCGCTTGATGCGCCGCGCTGCGCGTAGACGATCACCTCGCGCTGCGGATCGAGTCCGGCCGCGCCGAGGATCTTCTCGATCTGCGGGATCGGCAGGTAGTCCTCCGTATTGGCGTCGCGCAGTTCATCGCCCGGCGCGCCGATGTTCACCGCGCCGGGAATGTGACCCTTGGCGAACGAACCTTCATCGCGCGCATCCCACAGCACGGCCCCGCGCGCCTGCGCCGCCTTCAAAAACGCCGCGTCGACGATTTGCTGCTGCGCCCATGCGGGAGTTGCGATCGCAACGACGACCGCGAAGGCAACCAGCCAGATCTTTCTCATCTCGTTTCTCCTGCCAGACAATTTCATAGGATGCCAGCATTCGAGGCCGTCACCGTGAGGCGCATCACACAGGGTCCGGCGGAATCTGTCGCCGCTCATCAAGTGTAATCGGCCAGTGATATGCCGATGCCGACCACATCCCGGGGCGCGGCATCAGTCGATCGAAGCGGGTGAGCCACTCGACCGGATCATCGATCGCCGCGCAGTTGGCGAGTGCGTTCGAGTCCGGCGCGTGTGCGCTCGACATCGCCACAGCGCAGGTCAGTGCGACATGAAAGGCAGTATGGAGATACCGACGCGGCACGCGCCGGATTGTGCCGCCACGAAATCAGGCCTTGATCTCACCCGCCAGAATCACTGGTCCGGTTGGCGCACCCGTCGGGGAACCGCCGGCAGGCTCGACCGACACCGCGAGTTTCGCGCCCTGCTTCAGCCGCCCGATCTGCGCGGCGGGCAAATCGAAACGTGCGTCAAGCCGGCCCAGCACCGCGAGCGAGATCGGAGGCGTACCTTCTGCGGGCAGCAGCCACAACTCGTAACTCTGCTGCGGGCCAGCGACGATCGCGCGCACCGATTTCAGCTCAAGTGTGCGGCCGTCCTTGGACAGCAGCGCAGTAACGGTTGCCGCCTCGCCCTTCGCGGCCAGTTGCGCGATGCTGGCCAACTCGATCGTCACCGGCGGCCGCGACATCTGGACCGAGAGCGCGAGTACCAGCGCGGCGGTCGCCGCCGCGGCCCAGCCCTGCCACAGTCCGACGCGCCGATACCAAGGCTGCCGGTAGCGGGCGAGATCCAGCGTCCGCTCAAGCCGCTTCCATGTACGCGCATCCGGCGTCACCGCGACGCGCTCGTTGTAGCGCACCGCGAACACGCGCTGCCAGTAGCCGAGCCGTTGCGCCACCAGCGGCTCGTCGCGCAGCGCGCGCTCAAAGCGGCGGCGCGCGCGCCCGCGCAGTGTGCCGACCAGGTACTCGCCGCACAGCGCATCGAGTTCACGACGGTGCGCGAGCTTCATCGCGCGCCCTGCATGCAGTGCTCGACGCATTCGCGGAGCCGATCCATGCCGCGCCGCGCCCAGGTCTTGATCGTCCCGAGCGGCCGTTCCAGGTGCACGGCCAGTTCACTGTGACTCATGCCATGGCTGAACGCCAGCACCAGCGTCTGTCGCTCGGCGGCGGCCAGTTCGTTCAGGCAGTCGCGCAGGAAGCCGCGTGCGCGCCGCGCGTCCTCAGCGTCATCGGCGCCGGGCCCGGACCAGTCGAACAGCCGGTCAAGCGCGCCATCCGGGTCGTCGTCATCGTCGCTGGCGTGCAACGACTGCGTGCGCGTGGCCTCCGCGCTGGAAACGACGTCCAGTGCGCGGTTGCGCGTGACCGCCGCCATCCAGGCGACCGGCTGGTTGGCGAGCGGATCAAAGCTGCCGGCGCCGTTCCAGATCCTGACGAACGCGTCGTGCAGCACTTCCTCGGCCAGTTCGCGGCGGCCGACGATGCGCAGCGCTACCCCGAGCAGCAGCGGCGCGCAGGCGCGATACAGCGCCTCGAACGCCGCCGCGGAGCCCTCGTCGCGAGCGGCGGCGCGCAGCAGCAGGCGCTTGATCATCGCCTCATCGAGCATGTCCGAGTAATCCCGAAGGGGTGTTCCAGTCGATACGACCGTTCGATGACAATGGATTTGGACCGATTCGTTGGGCCAACGCGACGTTAGTGTGATGCAAATCACCGAGCAGTTCGCAGGGACTTGACCCCGTTGACCCCCGGCAACCGTGCCAGCCGCCCGGCGCCTAGGATCATCGGCGCACGGTTCTGAGTCAACCCACCCTGAAAAGAGAACGACGATGACGACGAAGAAGCTGAAGATCGCGGCCGCAGTGGCGGCGCTGTTCCTGCCGGCACTGGCCGGCGCCACCAACGGGTACTTTTCGCATGGCTATGGCATCAAGGCGATCGGCATGGGCGGCGCCGGGATCGCGTATCCGCAGGATGCGATCGCTGCCGCCAACAATCCGGCCGGCATGGCGATGATCGGCAATCGGATCGACTTCGGGCTCAACTGGTTCCGCCCGACGCGTCATGCCGAGATCGTCGGCAACGCCGCGCCGTCGGGGGTCAACGGCACCTACGACGCCAACAAGGAGAGCGATTTCGTCATCCCCGAGTTCGGCTACAACACGATGCTGAATCCCAACTTGTCGCTCGGCGTTTCCGTGTTCGGCAACGGCGGGATGAACACCACCTACACGAAACCGGTTCCGCTGTTCGGTTCGAGCAACCCGGGCGTGGACCTGTCGCAGCTTTTCATCGCACCAACCGTCGGATACAAGATCGCGCCGGATCATGCGGTCGGCCTCGCGGTGAACCTCGCCTATCAGCGCTTCAAGGCGCACGGTCTGGAGAACTTCACCGCGCCCAGCGGGCCGCAGCGCTTCTCGGCTTTCCCGGGCAACGTGACCAACCAGGGCTACGACAACTCATACGGCATCGGCGCACGCGTTGGTTACATGGGGCAGCTGACGCCGCAGTTCGCGCTCGGTCTGACCTACCAGACCAAAACGAGCATGAGCAAGTTCGACAAGTACAAGGGGCTGTTCGCCGAGGAGGGCGGTTTCGACATCCCGGCCAGCTACGGCATCGGCCTGGCGTTCAAGGCTACGCCCGCGGTCAACGTCGCGCTTGACGTCGTGAAGATCGAATACTCGGGCATCAAGTCGGTCAACAATCCGCTGCTGCCGAACCTGTTCCAGGCGCCGCTCGGCGCCAGCGGGGGCGCGGGCTTTGCGTGGCAGGACGTCACCGCGGTGAAGCTCGGCGTCGACTGGGCGATGCGTCCGGACCTGACGCTTCGCGCTGGCTACAACCGCGGCGACCAGCCGATCCCTGCGAGCGATACGTTCTTCAACATCCTCGCGCCCGGCGTGGTCGAAGACCACTGGACGCTGGGGGCGACATGGTCGCTGCAGAGCAAATCGGAGGTGTCGCTTGCCTTCATGTATGCGCCGATCGTCAAGATCAACGGCGCGAACTCGATTCCCGCGCCCTTCGGCGGCGGCAACGTGAACCTGAAGATGAAGCAGATGTCGCTTGGCATCGCCTACGGCTGGAAGTTCTGAGCCAGGGCGCTGCAGACAAAACGGGCCGCACTGCGGCCCGTTTTTCGTTGGGGAGCTGGGACGTTCAGCAGCCGCCCTTGGCCTTCTTCTCTTTCTTCAGCACTTCGTCGCAGCCTTTCATCTTCGGGTCCTTCTTGCACTGTTCCATGGTCGGCTTCGCATCCGCCTTCTTGTCCTGCGCGTACGCGGGGGCGGCCACGAAAGCAGCGGCCACCAGGGCAGCAATGAGCTTGTTCATCAGATCGACTCCTTCGGGTTGGTGCTTGCGAGCAAGCGGGTTAATGTGGCTGCGTGCAACCGCCCGCTGCCGGGGTATGCACCGCGCGAGCGGCGTACTTTGCGTAAGCGCGCGAGCCCGGTCAAGGGTTGACCCGGCCCGCTTTCGATCTGGATCAACCACTTGCTCCACTACTGCGGACGCAGATGCTGGAACTTGCGCTCCACCCACTCGGCACCGGCAAACGCCACCAGCGCCATGACGACCACGCCCAGCACAACCGCGCCATACGGGATTCCGAACACCTGCGGCAGCGTGAGTTCACCCATGCTGTTGGCGTTGGCCCAAAGCTCCAGCCCGGGCAGCGCAACCGCGTAGATCGCCAGCCCCGCCACGAAACCCGCCATGTAGGTCAGTCCATCGCCGCTGCCGGTCGCGGTCGCGGTGACCGACGTGCCGGGACAGAAGCCCCCAAGGATGAAGCCGAAACCCAGAATCAATCCGCCGAGCAATTGCGCGCCGACACTGGTGGGCGTCAGGTACACGTAGGAGAGATCGAGCCAGCCGATGGCGGAAAAGAACCAGAGCCCGACCGCGGTCGTGATGATCGCGGTGAACATCACCTTCAGCACGGTCATGTCGTGCAGATAGAACTGCGCGGCAAGCTTGCGCGCACTGCCGAAGCCGGCGCGCTCGAGAAACCAGCCGAAGCCGAAGCCGAGCAGCAACGCAGTGGCGAGTCCCTGCGCATCGGTGATCAGATCGAAACCATACAGTGGCAGCGTCATCGCCAGAGCCTCCGTACAAAGTAAGCCAGCAGGTAGCCGCCGGCAAACACCGACAGCATGAATACCCAGCTGCCCGCATTCAGCTGCGAGCCGCCGGTCAGGGCCTGGCCGCTGGTGCAGCCCTTGGCGAGCTTGGCGCCGATCGCCGCGAGCAACCCACCGCTGAAAGCGAACAGCAGGCGCGTGCGCACCGACAGGTTGGGCCCGCGCTCAATGCGGAACTGCACCCGGTGCGCGAGCAGTCCGGACACGAGCGCACCGGCAAACGCGCCGATCAGCAAATACAGCGTCCAGTTGGTCGCCGGCGGATCGGCGAAGTAGCCCTTCAACGCCGGGTTCGCCGCCGTCCAGTCCGGCGCGATGGCACCGAATGCAGCGGCAAGCAACGAGCCATAGCCAGCGGTGGCACCCAATCCGCGGCCCATGATCAGAAACGTGAGCAACAGAACGAGGCCGAGGCCGAAACCCGCGAGATACGGATTCATCAGCCGGCGTCGATCCGCCGCACGCGCGCTATCGACGCCGCGTCTGTCCGGCGATGCGATTGCAGCGGCGCTCATGTTCAACTCCTTCCGTGATCTGTATGGCGCAATGATGCGCCGGGTCATGCTGAGGGCGGTGTGATGGGCATCACGCAGGGACATATGTCGGAGGAAGCTGCGTGACTCCACACCACACCGCGGGGGCAAAGCGTTGCGCTACAGCTTCGGCGTCACCTTGAACGAGCCGTCCTTCGCGACCGCGATTTCGGCGTTGAGGAACCCGACCTTGCCGAAGCCGGCTTCCTTCAGCTTGTGGTATGCCATCTCGGCGCGGATGCCGGTCGAGCAGTGGGCGACGATCCGCTTGTCTTTCGGCAGCTCCTTCATGCGCGCAAGAAGTTCCTCATCCGGAATCAGCACGGCGCCCTTGATCATGCCATCGTTGGCTTCGTCCTGATTGCGCACATCAAGGATCAGCACATCGGCCGGCGTGTTGCGCGCGAGTTTGCTGAACTCATCCGCCGCAATCGAGCCCGGCCGCGGTTTCGGTGCGTACGCGACTTTCGCCGCTGCCGGTACTCCGCTCTCAATCGTGTAGCCCGCTGCCTGCCATCCAAGAAGACCGCCGGCAATGACCTGCACGTTGGTCTGTCCTGCCTTGACCAGTGCGCGTGCCGCAGCGACTGCATCCGCACCGCCGCGCCCGTCGTAGACGATGACCGGCGCCTGCAGCTTCGGATCGGGGAAGCTCTTCGCCAGCGATTTGACCTTCGCGATGGGCATTCCCACTGCGCCTTTGATATGGCCACTCGCGGCCTCATCCGCCGAGCGCACGTCAAGGATGACCGCGGGGATATCCTTGTCGACGTAAGCCGCCTTCACGAACTCGGGTGTCGTCGCCAGGTAGTCCTTCGTCTGCCATTCCGGAACACCCTCGTGATACACCTTCGTGGTCGTGTAGCCGAGCGCAATTGCCTTGCGTTGCGACAGCGGGCTCATCTGGCAGGTCACACCCTGACAGAAGAAGACCAGCAATGTGCTCTTGTCGGCCGGCAGGCGATTGACCACCTTGTCCCACGCCGGATACGGCACGTTGATTGACCCGGGGATCGTGCCCTGCTGGAAGCGCGGCAGCGGCCGCGAGTCGATCAGCGCGAAATTGCCGCTGCGCTGATCCGCGAGCTTCTTCACGAACGCATAATCGACGAGGTCCTGCCTGGCGACCTTGACTGGGCCTTTGAAGCGGATTTCGGTCGCGAACTTCTGGCCATCGCGTTCGGCGTAGGCGATGCGAACTTCATGCCCTTTGCGCGCCTCGCGCATGTGCTCCGGCTTCTTCGCGTCGCCGGCATCGAGCACCTTCAGCGTCTTTTCGTCGAAGCGGACGATCTCCTTCGTGGCATCGATGCCGAGCTGGATCGACTGCGACTTGAACGCGACGTTCTCGAAGTAGCCGGCGACCACACCGGCTTCCGGCTTGTGGCAGTTGTTGCAGACCGCGGGCTGGCTCGGCTTGGCGGCCGGCGCCTGTGCGGCCGCGCCGACCGACAGTGCGATCAGCGCCGTTGCGACCAGTGCATTTCTCATGTTTACCCCCTGGGAACGAAAAGACATCACTGACCCATTCCGATCAGTGGCAGAAACTGACTCGCCTGGCCCGCATCGACCAGCACCCAGCGCAGCGCGAATCCGCCGACCAGCACGAGCGCAGCGGGCAGCACCGTGTGCGCAATGCGATGGCGCAGTTCAAGCGCCTGCAGGGCAAACGGCACGACGATGCCGAGCGCGACGACCAGACCCCAGAACGCGACCGCGTACGGGCCGCTCAGCAACAGCGCAGCGGCGCTCTGATGGACCGCGGTGGTCGACAGCAGCCCGACGATGAGCAGCACGATCAGCGCCAGTTCGGTCAACAGGAATACTTGATCGAAGCGCACCAGCGATGTCGCGCTGGCTTTGGCCGGCGGCTGCGGCGTCAGCGGCTGCAGCAATGCCGCAAACGCGCCGCCGACCATACTGGCCGGTGCCGGCCGCTTCATCGGCACGACGACCGACAGCAGATGCGTCAACGCGCACGCCGCCGACAGGCCCGACACGAGGAAAAGCGGTCCGAGCAGCGCCGAATTCCACAGCGGCCGCGCCACCATCGTGCTGAGCAGGATGCCGGTGTAGATGCCGAGCGCCACGCCGGAGCCGATGTTCAGGAACGCGATCAGCCGCAGCAGCGCCGGGCGCGCAAGCAGGTAGCGCGACGAGCGGCCCACCTGTGGCAACTGGCGGCCGAGCCACGGCCACGCTTCGTCGAGCCGGATCAACGCGGACGCTGCGACGACGCCGTAGACGAGGAGTAGCACCCACGAGCCCCACGACATGGGCGACAGCACCTGGAACGTCAGATACACGCGCCACACGTACAGCTTGTGCGCGAGGTCGAGGAACAGCGCCAGCATGCCGAGGTTGATCAGCACGAACGCCAGGATCGGCGTCTGCACGGCGTAGGCATCGCGCGCTTCGCCCTTGATGACCTTCAGCATGTGATAGCCCGCCAGCACCATCATTCCGGCGACCAGGCCGCCGAGAAACAGATACACGGGAATCTCCCAGCTCCACACGTGCAGGCGCGGGTCGATCAGCGGGTTGTTTCGGGTCGTCGTGATTTCGAGCATCGCCGCACCTTCACTTAGAGTCGCGCCCGCGACTCGAGAATCCCCCTCGCCCTTTGGGAGAGGGGCTGGGGGTGAGGGAAGCGGGCCTCGGTTCTCGCATGTTCTTCTCCATCGATGTATTGAAGCCCGCTAAGTCAGATAGAAAACGCGCGGCCTGGTGCCTGCTTCGGGCAGCAGCGTGTGCCACTTGCGCGTGCGCAGCAACGTGGCCGCCGTGCTCTTCGGGTCGTCCAGGTCACCGAAGTGCATGCAGCGCGTCGGGCAGACCGACACGCAGGCCGGGTCCTGGCCGTCCTGCACGCGATGCAGGCAGAACGTGCACTTGTCGACATAGCCCCCGGGGTGCACATAGCGCGCCCCGTACGGGCACGAAGACACGCACGCCTTGCAGCCGATGCATTTGCTGGCGGTCACCTTGACAATGCGACCGAAGTCCTCGATGTGGCTGGCGCCGGTCGGGCAGCAGGCGACGCACGGGGGGTTGTCACAGTGATTGCAGCGTTCGCTGCGAATCTCCATCGCCAGCCGCGGAAACTCGCCGCGAACCTCCGTCGTAATCCAGTCGCGGCAGTACCCCACCGGCACGTCGTTCTCCGCCTGGCAGGCGACGACGCAATCCGCGCAGCCGACGCACAGTCTGGTGTCAATGACCATTCCGAAACGCGCCATCGTCTGCCCCTATGCCATCTTCTCGAGCGTGACGAAATTGGTATGAATGCTCGTGCCGCCCATCAGCGGATCGATCTTCACGCGCGTCGAAAGCTGCGCCGTGCTCGCACCCTTGCGATACGCGCCCTTCCAGGCCTTGGCCTCACTGCCGAACCCGTGCACCAGGTACACGCACTCGGGACGGATGCGCTCGGTCACCATCACGGGCACCGGGCCGCTCTCGACGCCGTCCTGGTTGCGCAGCTTCACGCGCGTGCCGTTGGCGAGTCCGAGCTTGCGTGCCTCGGCGGCGTTCAGCCACACCTTGTTCTCCGGCATCAGCTGCGCCACGCGCGCGTTGCCGACGGTGCGGCTGAAGGTATGCATCGGCGCGCGCCCGGTGAGCAGCCGGTACGACCCCGGCGGCCCCTCGTCCGGTCGCGTGTACTTCGGCACCGGATCAAAGCCCTTGTCCGCGAGTTGCTTGCTCCAAAACTCGACCTTGCCTGATGGCGTGTCATAGGTGACTTCGGCGCCGTCGTCGATATAGATCGGCGCCTGCTTGCCGATGAGGATTCCCTTGGCCTTCAGCGCGGCCCAGTCATAACCGCCTTCGGCGATCCGCACGCGCAGGCATTCCTCGACGTCCTTCCAAGGGAAGTACTTCTCCACGCCGAGCCGCCGGCCGAGTTCCTTGCCGATCCACCAGCCCGGCTTCTGTTCGTGCGGCGGTGCCACCACCGGTTGGCGCAGCGCCAGGAACGGCGTGCGCAGACTGTCGTCGTTGATCGCATCCCAGCGCTCCAGATAGACCGCTTCCGGCAACACGACGTCGGCATAGCCGGTGATCTCGCTCGGCACCGTGTCGATCACCATCAGGAAGTCGAGTGCGCGGATGGCTTCCAGCGTGCGGCGGCGATCTGGCATCGACTGCAGCAGATTGGTCGCATCGACCACCCACGCCTTGACCGGATATGGCTGGCCCGTGATGGTCGCTTCGCGCAGGCCGGTGGTCACCGTCTGGTCGGCGAACGGCCAGCGCTTCCTGCCATCGATGATCGGGTTGTCGGCCTTGCCTTTGGTCGACTTCGGATACGCGGGAACGCCCGGGAAGTCGGCCAGGCCGATGTAATTCGGCACGTAAAAGCCGCCCTTGCGGCCCCAGTTGCCCATCAGTGCATTGAGCAGTGCGACCGCGCGGCTGCGCTGCGCGTCATCGCCATGCCATGTGGTGCGGCGCCCGGGGTGAATCAGTGTGGCTGGTCGCGTGCGCGCCATCTCGCGCGCCGTGGTGCGGATCAGTTCAGCATCGACACCGATCTCGCCGGCGGCCCACTCGGGCGTCTTGTCGGCGATCGCCTCACTGAACTTGTCGAACCCCTCGCCGTACTTGCCGGCGTACTCGCGGTCGTACAGTCCTTCGCGCACGATCACGTTCATCCAGGCCAGCAGCAGCGCGATATCCGTGCCGGGTCGGATCGGCAGCCAGTATTTCGCCTTGCTGGCCGCCGTTGAATGGCGCGGATCGACCACGATCACCGTGCCGCCGGCCCGGATCATGTCGGCGAACTCCTGCACCTGCGAGTTGTGCATGTTCTCGCCGATGTGCGAGCCGATCAGCACCAGCGTCTTCGCGTTCGCGATGTCGGTGTTTTCCGGCGTGCCGGGATTGGTGCCGAAGGTGAGGTTGAAGCCCACGTCGCGTGGGCCGCGGCACTGCGCGAAACTCGGTGCCGCCACGTTGGGTGTGCCGAATGCTTTCAGCGCGTGCTCGACGTAATAGGCGCCGATGCCATGCTTGAAGAAGGCGATTGTCTCGGGCCCGTGCTGCGCTGCCAGCTTCTTCAGGCGTTCAGCCGCGTAGTCGAGCGCCTCGTCCCACGTCGCGACCTTCCACTGCTCGGCACCGCGTTCGCCGGTGCGAATCAGCGGCGCGCGCAATCGATAGGGATCCTCGCGCATGCCCATGCCGGCGGTGCCGCGCGTGCACAGGCGGCCGCGCGACAGCGGATCGAGCGGATTGCCTTCGAGCTTCCACAACTCGCCGTCGCGCACGGTGGCGATCACGCCGCATTTCCAGAAGCAGACATCGCAGGTGGTGGCGACGGTGCGGATGCCTTTCTCGCCCGTGACCTTGTCGGCCACGCAGCCCACTTGACTTGCGGTGGCCGCGGCACCAAACGTTGCGGCGGTGATCTTCAGGAAGCGGCGCCGCGACAGCGCGGCAAGCGGTGCAGAGGAGAAGGACTCGGTGAACATGACGGCGGACGCCTTTTTGTCTTCCCCGTCATTGCATACCCCTTAAGGTATGTTTTTTTGCGGCGCATCAATCACCGGTGGTGCGCGATATGCCTGTGCGATGTAGATCACATAGCGTGATCCATGCGTGATCTGGCTCACGGTCCTGGTAGCGAACGTCGGGTCTAATTCGGGCTGTGTAGGTCCATGCGGCGGCGCTGCGCTTTGGCGCGCTGCCCTTGACGCCGCAGACCTTCCGCCGGCCCATCTACGGCCCAGCCATTACAACATGCACTGCGGATCAAGCCGGGAGGCCCCAGAGAAGGAGCGCGCCGCCTCGGCGTGATCGATTCCCCACGCCAGCACAATCCCCTGGTCGAAGAAGCGCGGTGCCCTCGCACTGCTGCCCAGTCCCTCGATCACCGGCGCGTGCGGCTGTTCTAAAACCGGCGTTGGGTTGCACGCTGCCAACACCAACGTGAACGCAGGCACCGGCGGAATGCTCATCTCCACGGCACTCTAGGCGGGCCCTCGACGCGATCACTGCTAGCATTTCCCTTCGATCCGGCAGTTTTCCACTGCCCGGAGCGTTTCCCCGTCCATCCTGCCAATAACAAGGACTCCCCATGCCCGTCGATCGTTCAAGTGCGTCGCGCCGCACGTTGCTGATTGCCACATCGATCGGTGTCGCTTCTTCGCTCAGGCCACTGGCCGCATTGGCGCAGGCGAAGAAACCCGAACCCGCAAAGAAACTCAAGGTTGCCGCCATCTACACCGTGCCGGTCGAACAGCAGTGGGTGAGCCGCATCCATAAGGCGCTGAACACCGCGGTAGCGCGCGGTGACATCGAGTACGTGTTCAGCGAAAACGTCGCCAACGCCGACTACGAGCGCGTGATGCGCCAGTATGCCGAGCAGAAATCGGATTTCATCGTCGGCGAAGCGTTCGCGGTCGAGGCCGCCGCGCGCAAGGTGGCGAAGGAATACCCGAAGATCGCATTCCTGCTCGGCAGCTCGGGCAAGCCGCAGGAACCGAACTTCTCAGTGTTCGACAACTTCATCCACGAGCCGTCGTACCTGACCGGCATGATCGCCGGCGGCATGACCAAGTCGAACCGGATCGGCATGGTCGGCGGCTATCCGATCCCGGAGGTCAACCGGCTGATGAACGCGTTCATGGCGGGCGCCAGGGAGGTGAATCCGAAGGTTGAATTCATGGTGACCTTCATCAACTCATGGTTCGACCCGCCGAAGGCGAAGGAAGCAGCGTTCGCGATGATCGACAAGGGCGCAGACATCATGTACGCGGAGCGTTTTGGCGTCAGCGATGCAGCCAAGGAGCGCAAGGTGCTGGCGATCGGCAACGTGATCAACACGCAGTCGAACTATCCCGACACGGTCGTCGCCAGCGCGCTGTGGAACATGGAGCCGACCATCGACACGGCGCTGAAGGCCGTGAAGGAGGGCAGGTTCAAGGCCGAGGACTACGCCAAGTGGTCGTACATGGGCGTGAAGGGTTCGGAACTTGCGCCGCTTGGCACGTTCGAGAAGAAGGTGCCGGCCGACCTCGTCAAGCGTGTGAAGGACAAGGAGGCGGCGATCCTCGCCGGTAAGTCGCCGGTGAAGATCGACGATTCGCAGCCGAAGCCGACGGCGAAGTAGAGCAAGGCGTTTTCACCACGGAGACACAGAGAACACAGAGAAGGGCGCAAGCCGGGAAATGAATTGTTCATCTCTGTATTCTCTGTGTCTCCGTGGTTGATGGAAATCCCGTAGCGTCCCCGGCCACGGTCGCCACCGCGGTCCTGCGCCTGTCGAACATCACCAAGCGCTTCGGTGCGCTGGCGGCAAACGACGCCATTTCACTTGCGCTCGCGCGCGCAGAGGTGCTCGCGCTGCTGGGCGAAAACGGCGCCGGTAAATCGACGCTGGTGTCGATCCTGTTTGGCCATTACCTGGCCGACGCGGGGTCGATCGAAGCGTTCGGTCAGCTGCTGCCGCCGGGCGATCCTGCTGCCGCGCTGGCCGCCGGCATCGGCATGGTGCACCAGCACTTCACGCTCGCCGACAACCTGACGGTGCTCGACAACGTGATGCTCGGCACCGAGCCGCTGTGGCGTCCGCGATCAGATCGCATCGCTGCGCGGGCAAAGCTCGTCAGCCTGGCACAACGCTTCGGCCTGGCAGTGAAGCCGGACGCCGCCATTGCGTCGCTGTCGGTCGGCGAACGGCAGCGCGTGGAGATCCTGAAGGCGCTGTACCGCGGCGCGCGCATCCTCATCCTCGACGAACCGACCGCGGTACTGACACCGCAGGAAAGCGAGTCGCTGTTCGCAACGCTCAGACACTTCATCGGCGACGGCATGAGCGTGATCTTCATCAGTCACAAACTCGATGAAGTGATGGCCGTGGCCGATCGCATCGCGGTGCTGCGCGCCGGCCGACTCGTGGCCGAAAAGGCGCGCACCGAGACGAACAAGGCCGAACTTGCGCACCTGATGGTCGGCCGCGAAATCGCCGCGCCGCCGGTGCGCGCAGCGCGCGCGCGCGGACCCGCGGTGCTCGAGCTAGATGATGTTCACCTGGACCTGCGTGCCCACGCGCGACTCACCGGCGTGACCCTCATCGCGCACGGCGGGGAAATCGTCGCGATTGCCGGTGTCGCCGGAAACGGCCAAAGTGCACTTGCCGAGCTCTTGTTTGGCGAGGTCACGCCCACGCGCGGCACGCTGCGACTGAACAGTGCACCCTATCCGCGCTCGCCACGAGCGGTGGTCGCGGCCGGCGTGGCGCGCGTGCCGGAGGATCGCCGCGTGCAGGGCAGTGTCGGCGATCTCTCCCTGTGGGAGAACGCGGCGATCGAGCAATTGCGTTCACCGGCGTTTGCGCAGTTCGGCGTGCTCAAGCGCGGCGCGATGCGGGCGTCTGCGCGCACGCTCGTAGCGCAGTTCGACGTGCGCGGGGCGACGCATGCCAGCGCGCTGGACACCCCCGCGCGGCTGCTGTCCGGCGGCAACCTGCAGAAACTGATCCTCGGTCGCGCGCTGTCCGGGCGGGGCGCCGGACAGCAGTCGCCGCGACTCATCGTTGCCGATCAACCGACCTGGGGGCTCGATGTCGGGGCGGTCGCGGCCATCCACGCGCGGCTGATCGCGGCACGAGACGCTGGAGACGCCGTGCTGGTGATCTCCGAAGACCTGGACGAGATCTTCGCTCTCGCCGATCGCATCGTCGTGCTCAATCAGGGCCGCATCGTCGAAACGCGCGCGGTCGGCGACTGGACGCTGGCCGAACTCGGGCTCGCGATGGCCGAGAAGCGGGCCGCATGATCCGGCTCGAGGCGCGCGAACAGGCGTCACGCACGGCGGTGATCGTCGCGCCGCTCGCCGCAATTGCGTTCACGCTCGCCGCCTGCGGACTACTGGTGCTGTGGGCCGGCGCGCCAATCGGCCGCAGCTTCGCGGCATTGATCGCAGGCGGCTTCGGCTCGCGCTTTGCACTGGCCGAAACGCTGACGCGCGCCACGCCGCTGATCCTCACCGGGCTCGCGGCCGCCGTTGCATTTCGCGCGCGCTTCTACAACATCGGCGCCGAAGGGCAGTTGTATCTAGGCGCGTTGGCAGCGGTGGCGGTCGGTGGGCTGCACGGCGGCGCAGGATTCACATTGGCGGCGCCGCTGCTTTTCATCGCGATGATGATCGCGGCGATGCTGGCGGGCGCGCTATGGCTTGCGATTGCCGCCGTGCTGCGCACGCGGCTGGCGGTCGATGAAGTGGTCACCACACTGCTGCTGAACTTCGTCGTGCTGCTGTTCGTCAGCTGGATGCTGGACGGGCCGATGAAGGATCCGACGGCAATGGGCTGGCCGCAATCCGTGGCGCTGATTCCGGAACTCGAACTTTCAAAACTGGTCGAGCGTTCACGGCTGCACACGGGACTGTTGATCGCGCTCGGTGCCGCCGCGCTGCTGTGGGCGATGCTGAAATTCACCGCGCTCGGTTTCGAGATGCGCGCGGTCGGCGCCAACAGCGCGGCCGCGCGCTTTGCCGGCATTCCGGTCAACGCGACCGTGATCAAGACTGCGCTCTTCTCGGGCGCGCTGGCGGGACTGGCTGGCGCGGTCGAGGTGGCGGGACGAACCAGCTACGTCACGCTCGACATGTCGCCCGGATACGGCTACGCCGGCATCGTGGTGGCGATGCTGGCGGCGCTCAACCCGCTCGGCGTGGTGCTCGCCGCGATCTTCATTGCCGGGATGTTCGTCGGCGCCGATTCGATGAGCCGCGCAGTCATGGTGCCAACCTACATTGCGGACGTGATCGTTGCGGTGGCGCTGCTGGCGATGCTGGTCGCGGCGCAACTCGTGCGTTTTCGCGTGCGCTGGACGGCATGATGCTCGCCGACCTGTGGCAGATCGTCGCGAGCGACGCGTTCTGGATCGCCACGCTGCGCATCGGCACGCCGCTCATCTTCGGTGTGCTCGGCGTGCTGTTGTGCGAACGCGCGGGCGTGCTCAACCTCGGCATCGAGGGAATCATGGTCGCCGGCGCGTTTGCCGGCTGGTTCGCGGTGTATCTGGGCGGCAGCCTGTGGACCGGTGTGCTCGTCGCCGCGTTGACCGGCGCCGCGTTCGGCCTGCTGCACGGCGTGCTGACCGTGCCGCTTGGCCTGTCGCAACACGTGACGGGACTCGGCATCACGATGGCGACGACCAGTCTTTCGTACTTCGCGTATCGCGTGAGCTTTCCAAAGCTGACCGAGCCGCCGCGCATTGCGCCGTTTGCCGAACTTGACTTCCTCCTCCCCGTACCGGTGCTCGGTCCCGTCCTTGGTGCGCAGACGGCCCTGACGATTCTTGCGCTGGCGCTGGTGCCGCTGATTGGATATGTGTTGTATCGCACGCCGCTCGGGTTGGCGATCCGGATGGTGGGAGAAAATCCGGCCGCAGCAGAAGGCGCCGGCGTCAGCGTAACGGCAACGCGCATCGGCGCCATCGTCGGCGGCAGTGCGTTGATGGGAATCGCCGGATCCTTCCTGACACTCGCCGCATTCAATGCGTTCTTCTTCAACATGGTCAACGGCCGCGGCTGGATCTGTGTCGCGCTGGTGGTGTTCGCCTCCTGGCGGCCGGGCAAGGCGCTGCTGGGTGCGCTGCTGTTTGCCGCGTTTGATGCCGCGCAACTTCGGTTGCAGCAGTCAAGTGTGGGCGGCGCGGTTCCCTACCAGTGGTGGCTGATGGTTCCGTACCTGCTGTCCATCACGGCACTTGTGCTGGTGGCGCGCAAGGCGGCCTATCCGCAGGCGCTCATGAAGGCCTATCACCGCGGCGAGCGTTGATACTGCCGCGGTATTCGCGTTGCGCGAACCCGAACATCCGCCGCAGCGCCCTGAGGTGCAGGTCGGATTGCTGTCGCTCGCCCGCCATCTGCTTCGCCGTGTGCGCCGCGATGCGATCCGGGATCAGCTTCAGCGGCCGGCCCGTCCCCAGCGCCAGCACCTGGTGCATGCACGCGCGCTCGAGGTAGTACAGATCATCGAACGCCCACGCCACGCTCGGCCCGCGCACGATCACGCCGTGATTGGCGAGGAACAGCGCGGTCATGTCCTTCATTCGATCGGCGATTCGATTCGCTTCGGCGTCGTCCAGTACCAGACCGTTGTATTCGTTCTCGTAGGCGATCTGGCGGAAGAAACGCACTGCGTTCTGGTGCGCCATCTCGAGCCGCCCGCCTTGCAGCATCGTCAGCGCAGTCGCAAACGGCATGTGGGTGTGCAGTACGCACGCCGCAGCTGGCACGCGGCGGTGGATCGCGCCGTGGATGAAGAACGCCGTGGGTTCCACCTCGTGTTTGCCCTCGACCTTGCGGCCACCCGCGTCGATCACGACCAGATCGTCAGGGGTGATCTCGCTCCAGTGCAGACCCTGCGGATTGATCAGGAAACGTCCGGCCTGGTCCGGCACGGCGAGGGAAAAGTGATTGCAGACGCCCTCGCCGAGCCCGAACTGCGCGGCGGCGCGCAGCGCGGTGGCAAGGTCGTTCCTGGCTTCCGCCAGCATCTCGTTCGAGTTCATGGCCTGATTATCGCCGCGAGGATAATTCAACGCATGTTCGTGCTCGGGATTCTGCTGTCTGCCATGCTGGCCTGTGCCGCCGCCGCGGGGGCGCAGGAACGCCGCAACTGGTTCAACGATCCGTTCGAACAGGCCACCCACGGATTGCCGGGATGCCCCGTGCCGGAGGGCCCGCTGCTGACCGAGGCAGAGCAGAAACGCGAGGCGCACTATCGGATCGAGCGTGGCACATCGTGCTGGCTGGCGAAGAAATGTGATGAACCAAACGCCTATCAACGCGATCGGGAGATCAACGCCGCCGCTGCCGCGGCATTGCACGCCAGGGCGCGGCTGCGCGACACCAGCCTGTGGGTCATCACGCAGCGCAAGTTCGTGTTCGTGCAGGGTTGCGTGCGCGACCGGACGCAGATCAAACTCATCGTCGACACCGTGAAATCAGACGTGCGAGTCGGTTATGTCGGCAGCGAGTTGCTGGTCGGCATCCACGGCAAGCCGCCGTATCCGAGCGCCAGCGTCAGATAGTGGGACCATGAGCGGAACGAAGAAGAGGGCACGCTCCCACGCCTCGTGGCGTTCGCTGTCGCTGACCCGCGTCGGCCTGAGCGAGCGCGACCTCGCCACGCTGCGCAAGCTCGATACGCCGGCGAAGATCCAGGCATTCGTCAACCGGATCCCGATCAACCACGAACACGATGGCGAGACAGTGCTGTCGGTGCACGAAGTGCTGCGGCAACGCCGCGCGCATTGCATCGAGGGCGCGTTCGTCGCGGCCTGCGCCCTATGGCTGCATGGAGAGCCACCGCTCGTGATGCACATGGACTGCGACATCAGCGACTATCCGCACGTGATCACGCTGTACCGCCGCGGCCGCTGCTGGGGCGCAATTTCAAAGACCAACGGATCGCGGCTGCGGTTTCGCGACGCCGTCTACCACAGCCTGCGTGAACTGGCCTTGTCTTATTTCCACGAATACACGAACAGGAAAGGCGAAAAGACGCTGCGCAGCTATACCGCCGCCTTCGACCTGCGCCGCATCGACCCGGCGCTGTGGGTCACCAACCGCGAATCATGCTGGGAGGCACACGATCATCTCGAGGCGCTGCACCATCACTCGTTGCTCTCCCGGCAGCAGGTCCGGCACCTCGCCCGTATCGATCCTTTCGAGCGGCGCGTCGGGCGTGTCGTGCAGTACCCACCGCCGAAGAAGAAGTTGCGCCGCGCGAAAGCCTGAGCCCGGCTCCACCCTATTCGTCCGCGACCTGCGGATGCGGCTTCAGTTCCAGCGGGCCGGCGTTGATCGAGACGAAGTGCCGCGCGCGCGGCGGCGAGTCGCACAGCGCGCGCACGCGTTCCTGCAGGCGACGAAACTGGACCCCCTGGCGGTCATGCTGGCGCAGGTGCTCCAGCCAGCTCTCGATCTGGAATGCTTCAATCGCGAGGCTGCGATTGCGGATGTCGAAACTGCACTCCCAGGCGAAGGCGCCATCGCGCCGGCGCAAGCGACCAAGCTCGCGCATTTCGGCGATGAATTCGTCGCGCGCCGCCGGCCGCACATCGTATTCGACCGTCACCATCACCGGCCCGGCATCATTCGGCACGTCGTCAGCGAAATGCGGAGCCGGTCCTTCGCCGATCTCGCCGCTGTCGGCGCTCTCGGCCATGCCGATGCGGCCGCGCGCGAACCACGGCGCCGCGACCACCAGTCCCAGCGCCGCAACGGCCAGCGCGACCTGCACTGACGCCTGCGCAGCAATCGTGCCCCAGAGCGTGCCGCCGAGTGCGATCGCGCCGTTGAGCGTCATGAAGTAGATCGCCAGCCCGCGCGCTTTCACCCACGACGGGGCGACATGCTGCGCGGTGCTTTGCAGGCTTGAGAGCGTCGTCAGCCAGGCCGCGCCGGCCAGCGGCATCGCAAGCAGCATCCAGACGAACTGCCGCGTGACCGCGGGCACCACGAGCGCGACCGCAAACAACACCGCCGAGACCGCGATCAACTGGTCGTGCGTGTAGCGGCCGCGCAGGCGCGGCAATACGAGCGCCGTCGCCACCGCGCCGATCCCGATCGACGTGAGCAGGAAGGCGTAGCCGTTGGCGCTGCTGTAAGTCGATCCCTTGGCCACAACCGGCAACAGCGAAAACACCGCGGCCGCCGGCGCCGAGAACATCGCGCAGCGCACGAGCAGGGCGCGAAACGCCGGTTCCTCCATCGTATAGCGCACGCCCGCGCGGACGGCGGCGGCAAAACCCTCCGGCGGCAACCGAGGCACCGGCCGCGTGCGCTGCCAGCGCAGCAACACGACCAGGACACCGATGTACGACAGCGCGTTCAGCGCGAATGCCACCGACGGATGCGAAATCGACAGAATCAGCCCGCCGAGTGCGGGACCCACCGAGCGCGACAGGTTGAATGAGATCGAACCCAGCGCCACCGCCGAGGCGAGCTGCGTGCGCGGCACGATGTCGGCCACCGTCGCACCCCACGCCGGAATCGTCAGCGCCCACTGCATGCCAAGCAGGAACGTCAGCAACAACAGGCCGGGCGCGGTGAGCGCATCGAGCGCCGTGACCAGCGCGAGCAGACCCGCGATCACCGCCCCCGCGAGTTGCGTGCCGATCAGGATCGTGCGCCGATCGGCGATGTCCGCCAGCGCGCCGGCGGCGATTGCCAGAAAGAACGATGGTGCCGTGATCGCGACCTGCACCAGCGCCACCATCAATGGCGACGTCGTGAGGTTGGTCATCTCCCATCCGGCCGCGACGTTCTGCAGCCAGGTGCCGATGTTGGAACCGAGGCTCGCGATCCAAAGCCCGCGAAACAGCGGCGCCGCGAGCGGCGCCCAGGGTCCGGTCGACGATGCTGATGTCGCCTGCGACATGCCGGATTTCCTGGCGCTCAGTCGCTGCTCACTGGCCGGGCGTCGGCGAGCCGCCGCGATAGTGCGGCGCCAGCTCGTCAAGGTTGTCGCGCAGCATCTGTTCGTATTCGGACCGGTAGTACGCCGCTGCCTGGTCGACCGTCTGCCCGGATCTGTCCTCACGCGTGAGCCAGGTGAAGGCGTTGAAACGCGCCGCCGCGTACATCATCACCGCGCAGATCCACTCGCGCGCATGCTGATCGGTGTACTTGTTGCCGAGCTGGACGAATTCATCCGCGGCGTCGAGAAATTCGCGCGGAATGCCGTGCCGGGTTTCGGCCATGGGGGAGTCTCCGTGAAGGTCCGCTAGATTAGCGGCTTCGCGCCTCCGGCCGCCGCCATGATCGACCTGATCGTTCGCAACGCCACTCTGACCGATGGCCGCACCGGAGTGGATATCGCCGTGCGCGGCACCGAGATCGTCGAGGTCGCGCCATCGATTGCGGCGCGGGCCGCGAACACGATCGATGCGGACGGCCAACTGGTGACGCCGCCGTTCGTCGATGCGCACTTCCACATGGATGCGACGCTGACGTACGGTGCACCGCGCGTGAATGCGAGCGGCACCCTGCTCGAAGGGATCGCGCTGTGGGGCGAATTGAAACCCCTGCTGACACAGGACGCGATCGTCGAACGGGCGCTCGCGTACTGCGACTGGGCCGTGGCCAAGGGATTGCTCGCGATCCGCTCCCATGTCGACACCTGCGACCCGCGCCTGCTCGCGGTCGAGGCATTGCTGCACGTCAGGCAGCGTGTGAAGCCGTACCTCGATCTGCAGCTGGTCGCGTTTCCGCAGGATGGCGTGCTCCGTTCAGCGAACGGCATGGAGAACCTGCGCCGCGCGCTCGATATGGGCGTGGAGGTCGTCGGTGGCATCCCGCACTTCGAACGGACGATGGCCGAAGGTGCGGCGAGCGTGAAGCTGCTGTGCGAAGAAGCCGCACAGCGCGGCCTGCGGGTCGACATGCATTGCGACGAAACCGATGACCCGATGTCGCGCCACATCGAAACGCTGGCATACGAGACCCAACGGCTCGGACTGCAGGGGCGCGTCAACGGCTCGCACCTGACGTCGATGCACTCGATGGACAACTACTATGTGTCGAAACTGATTCCGCTGATAGCCGAGGCGCGCGTCAGTGCGGTTGCCAATCCGCTGATCAACATCACGATCCAGGGGCGCCAAGACACGTATCCGAAGCGGCGCGGCATGACGCGCGTGCCGGAACTCATCGCTGCCGGCGTCGACGTCGCCTTCGGGCATGACTGCGTGATGGACCCCTGGTATTCGCTCGGTGCGGGCGACATGCTCGAGGTCGCACACATGGGGCTGCATGTCGCGCAGATGACCGGCGTCGATGCAATGAAGCAGTGTTTTGCCGCGGTGACGAGCGCGCCAGCCAAGATCATGGGGCTCGACGGCTACGGCATCGCACCGGGCTGCCGGGCCGACCTGGTACTGCTGCAGGCGCGCGATCCGATCGAAGCGATCCGCCTGCGCGCCACACGGCTCGCCGTGGTTCGACGCGGCCGCGTGGTTTCGCGCACGGCGCCTTCCACGGCGGCGCTCGACATTCCCGGTCGGCCCTCCGCCACCGACTTCATGCGCTGAATCGGCGATGACGAACGAACGCGTATTCGCCGTGATGGGAGCGGCGAGCGGCTTTGTCGCGGTGGCCACCGGCGCGTTTGGTGCCCACGCATTGAAGGGACGCCTGACACCCGACCTCCTCGCCGTTTTCGAAACAGCGTCGCGCAATCAGATGTTTCACGCGCTGGCGCTGCTGGCAGTCGCATTCGCGTGCGCGAACAGGCCAAGCCGAACCACGACAGCGAGCGGATGGTGCTTTATCGCCGGCACGCTGATCTTCTGCGGCAGCCTGTATGCACTCGCGTTGACCGGCGTGCGCGGACTGGGTGCGATCGCGCCTGTGGGCGGAGTGCTGTTCCTTGCCGGCTGGCTGCTGCTGGCCTGGGCGGCGTGGCGCGCCGGCTAGACTGCGTCGACACGGAGGGAAACGATGGCCGCAGCCGGCGAAATTGGAAACATGGCGGTGTTCTGCGACTTCGAGAACGTGGCACTCGGAGTGCAGGACGCCAAGTACGAGAAATTCGACATCACGGTCGTGCTCGAGAAGCTGCTGGTCAAGGGCAACATCGTGGTCAAGAAGGCCTACTGCGACTGGGCGCGCTACAAGGAGTTCAAGGCGCCGATGCACGAGGCGGCGTTCGAGCTGATCGAAATTCCGCACGTGCGCCAGAGCGGCAAGAACTCGGCCGATATCCGCATGGTGGTCGATGCGCTCGACCTGTGCTACACGAAGGCGCATGTCGACACGTTCGTGATCGTCAGCGGCGACTCGGACTTTTCACCCCTGGTATCCAAGCTGCGCGAGAACAACAAGACCGTGATCGGTGTCGGCGTGAAGGCCTCGACCTCCGACCTGCTGATCAAGAACTGCGACGAGTTCATCTTCTACGACGATCTGGTGCGCGCGACCCAGGCGCGACGACGCACTGCCGCCAGGAAGAGCGAGCCGAAGAAGTCCGAGCGCAAGAAGGCCGACCGTGAACCGGAGCCCGCGGCCGAGCCGAAGGACGAGGCGGCGACACGTCGCAGTCAGGCCGCGATCGATCTGGTGCTCGAGACGCTGGAAGAACTGATCGAGGCACGCGGCAGCGACGAGCGCATATTCGCCTCGATGGTCAAGCAGGCGCTGAAGCGGCGCCGCCCTGAATTCAACGAGAGCTACCACGGCTACAAGGGATTCGCCGCGCTTCTCGATGACGCCGCCGCGCGCGGACTGCTCACCGTCACGCACGACGACAAGACAGGGCAGCATCTGGTGCGACTGCCAACCGCCGCGCACTGACGTCCGACATCCACCGCCCGACTCCCGACTCAATGCGCCAGGACCCCCGTTTCCCGAACCTTTTCATCGTCGATCACCCGCTGATCCAGCATAAGCTGACCCACATGCGCGACCGTGACACGTCGTCGCGCACGTTTCGTGATCTGCTGCGCGAGATCACGCTCCTGATGGGCTACGAGGTCACGCGCCATCTGCCACTGACCACGCGCCGGATCGAAACGCCGCTCACTGCGATGGACGCGCCGGTGATCGCGGGACGCAAGCTCGCGATCGTGCCCGTGCTGCGCGCCGGACTGGGCATGGTCGATGCGCTGCTCGAACTGATTCCGTCGGCGCGCGTCGGCCACATCGGGCTGTACCGCGACGAGCACAAGCGTCCGGTCGAGTACTACGTGCGGCTGCCCGCCGTCGAAGGCCGAACCTTCATCGTCTGTGACCCGATGATCGGCACCGGCAACTCAGCGGTGCACGCGGTCGATGTGCTCAAGCGCCACGGAGTCGCGGCCGCCAACCTGCATTTCCTCGCGCTCGTGGCGGCACCCGAAGGTGTGGCCACCTATCAGCAGCGCCATCCCGATGTGCCGATGTATGTCGCCGCGCTCGACGACTACCTGAACGATCACGCCTACATCGTGCCGGGGCTGGGTGACGCCGGCGACCGGCTGTTCGGCACGAAGTAGCGCGCGGCGTCCGCAGCGACATGGCACGCGTCGCGACGCGGTCCGCTCGCTCGCGACTGCCTCAACGCGCCGCCGGGCAGCCGTGCGACGGACGCTTCGGTATCGTCGCGTGCCATGCCTGCCGATAGTCGTCATCGCTTGACCGCCTACCTGCTGCTGACCGCGTCGATGACGCTGGTCGGCTCGTATGTCGCGTTGTCCAAGCCGCTGGTGGCAGCAATTCCGGTGTTCGCGCTGGCGTTTCTTCGTTTCGCCATCGCCGCCGCGGCGATGCTGCCGTGGTCGCTGCCGCGAAGACACGAGGCCGCGCTGACCCGCCGTGAACACCAGCTGTTCTTTCTGATGTCGTTCCTGGGCAATTTCCTGTTCTCGATCTGCATGCTCAGTGGCGTGGCGCTCACCACCGCCACGGCCGCCGGGGTGATCATGGCCACTCTGCCCGCGATGGTTGCGATCGGCTCGTGGCTGCTCTTGCGTGAGCACCTCACGCCACGCGTGCTGCTCGCAATCGCGCTTTCCATCGGCGGCATCGCGCTGCTGCAGTTCGCGCGAGGCAGCGACGAGGCGGCGCGCGGCGCCACCCTGCTTGGCAACGCGCTGATCTTCGGCGCGGTGATCTGTGAAGCCAGCTACGTGATCATCGGCAAGCGGCTGGCCGCTACGCGCACGCCGCTGCGGGTTTCGGCACTGATCAACCTGTGGGGCCTCGCCCTCATCACGCCGTTCGGCCTGTGGCAGTTGTCGCGTTTCGACCTCGGATCGGTCTCGAACGCAATGTGGCTGCTGCTGGTCTTCTATTCGCTGGCGGCGAGCCTCTTCGCGGTCTGGTTATGGATGACCGGGCTCAAGCATGTTCCTGCCAATCACGCTGGCGTGTTCACGGTCGCGCTGCCGATTGCCGCCACCGCGGTTGGCGTGATCTTTCTCGGTGAGCGGTTCACATTGCTGCACGCAGGCGCACTGCTGCTGGCGCTGGCGGGTGTGGTGCTGATCGCGACCGCGAGGCCGCCGCCGCCATAGTGCGGCAAGCGGCAACCAACTAAACTTACTCAGAAGTCGTGAACTTGCGCGACAGCGCCTTCCCGCTTCACGAGTGACTCGGGCTTGGTTTTGTCGCCCAAATAGGCGACTCCTGAGTAAGTGCGCAGCAAGAGACTACGATCGAAGGAGATTCCATGAGCAAGATCGACCGCCGCGGCGCACTGCAGACTGCCGCCGCCATGACCGTAGGCGCCGTCGCGGGTTGTGCCGCCCCCGGGGTTGCCAGCAATGCGCCGAGGACGCCGTTCACGGTCCCCGACACCTACATCCCGATCGTGGGCACGGACCAGATGTTCCCGGTGCGCCGCATCTACTGCATCGGCCGCAACTACGCGGCCCATGCACGCGAGATGGGGTCGGACCCGAATCGAGAGCCGCCCTTCTTCTTCCAGAAGCCGACCGACGCGATTCAGAACGTCGCACCCGGCACCGTCCCGGATCACCCGTACCCGACGCTGACGAAGAACTACCACTACGAGGTCGAACTCGTCGCCGCATTGAACAAGGGCGGCAAGAACATTCCGGTTGAGCAAGCGCTCGAACACGTCTATGCGTACACGGTCGGGCTCGACATGACGCGACGCGACCTGCAGCGCGCGATGGGCGACGAGAAGAAACCGTGGGAGATCGGCAAGAGCTTCGACATGTCGGCGCCGATCGGTCCGCTGCATATGGCCGCCAGCATCGGCCACTTCACCAAGGGCGCGATCTGGCTGAAGGTCAATGGCCAGATCAAGCAGAACTCGAATCTTGCCAACATGATCTGGAGCGTGGCCGAACAGGTGAGCCGCCTGTCGCAGGCGTTCGAGCTGCAGCCGGGCGACATCATCTACTCCGGCACGCCTGAGAACGTCGGCCCGGTCGTGCGCGGCGACGTGATCGAGTGCCACATCGACGGCCTGCCCAACCTGAGCGTGAAGATCGTCTGACGCTCGGCGGCGTGAGGCTGGTGGCGCGTTCTTACGACGACGCCGCCGCCTTCGGCTCCAGGACCTGCTCGCAGGTCGACCGCTCCACTGCATTTGCCGGCAGCTTGCCGCACACCGCACTCAGTTGCGCGCGCAACCGCGCCAGCACCGCATCCTGCTTGCCGTCCTTGTTCCACTCCGCGACCTTGGCGCCGATCCGGTCGAGTGAACCGCGATTGCGCTCGTAGAACGTTTCCGGCTTCGGCTCGATGTCGGCGATCACGCTCTTCACCGCACGCTCGATGCGTTCGGCTTCCTGCGGCGCGAGGTCGATCAATGCGCGCACATAGCTGGACCCCCACTGCAGCCTGGTTGCCGGGCCCTGCGAAGCGGCATAGGCCTGCTCGTACCAGCTGAGCGCCGCCGCGCTGTCACCGCGCTTGCGCGCGTTGGCGGCGAGCCCGAGCATCGCGTAGTACGGCGTGACGGAGCGCTTCAGTTCTGCGCGCAGCAGCGCGTCAGATTCGTCAAGGAGTTCCGCATCGGCGAGCAATCCGGCCGCAGACATGGCGACCGCTTCGCGCTCATAACGATCATTGATGTCACGCCCGGTGCTCATCACCGCGCCGCGCACTTCTGTTTGCAGCGCCACGGGCACCGCACCCTTCGGAGTGTCAAGCCGCGCCAGCGCGACACGCGCGCCCGCCGCCGCCAGGCGATCGAGTCGCGACAGGCCCGCATCGTCGGTGAACTGCGTAAGCCGGCGGTCCCACGCGCGTTGCAGTTGCGCGCGCGGCGGCGTGTTCGCCGCCGTCAGGTAGCCGACGATGTCCTGCGCGCCGTACGCGAACTCAACGAAGTTTGCGCGCGCTAGCGCGGAATCTTCCAGCGCCTTCTCGATGCGCGCGAGCGCCACGCGCCGGTCGATGCCGGAGCTGTCCTTGTCCCTGGCATTCGCCGCGATTGATGCGGCTTTCAGCGTGAACCGCACTGATGCGTCGGGTGCACTGCCGCTGCTCGCTTGCGCAAGTCTCCACAGCAGTGGTGCGAGTTCTCCCTTCGGCACCAGGGCCTGATGATCGGTTTCCCACGAATAAAACGCGAGCAGGCGCCAGTCGGGCGCGGCAAGTCGCGCCAACCCTTTCTGCGCAGTGCTCAGAAGCGTCTTGATCGGCCGCGCTGCCTGCAGGCCGAGCGAAAGCACATGCATGTAGCGCGGCCCGTCGACTTCGCCCGGCAACCGTGTGATCTCGGCGCCATCCGGACGGAACAGAATCATGGTCGGGTAGGCGCTGACCTTGAAGCGACTCGCCAGTTTTTGCGCATTCGGCGCATCGCCGTCGAGATACACCGGCACGAAGAAGCGCGAGCGCGCGACGAAATCGGCGCGCGGAAAGATCGTCGCCTTGACCTGGTTGCACGGCGGGCACCACACCGCGCCCCAGTAGA
>Ga0209261_10000010_pt1 | contig 51155 bp, 40 predicted proteins | sample DOMMetBare1Fresh_FD_187470 | JGI IMG/M metagenome (GOLD analysis project Ga0209261, IMG submission 187470) | Wetland sediment microbial communities from St. Louis River estuary, USA, under dissolved organic matter induced mercury methylation -... | ecosystem: Environmental > Aquatic >...
GAAGCCGACGCTCGAGATGACGCTGAAGCATTGGCGCTGGTGTCTCGAGACCAACGCGCTCGCGCTCAACCTGCTCGCGCAGCGTGCGCTGCCGCTGATGCCGCAGGGCGGCCGCATCGTCGCGCTGTCGAGCCTGGGCGCGACACGCGCGATGCCTGGCTACGGCTTCATCGGTGCGTCGAAGGCGGCGCTCGAAGCGCTGGCCCGCGCGCTCGCGCAGGAGCTGGGACCCCGCGGCATCCGCGTGAACGTCGTCTCGGCCGGCGTGGTCGACACCGACGCACTCGCGCACTTCCCGAACCGGGAACAACTGCTCGCCGGCTACGCCGAGCGTGCGCCGGCCGGGCCGGTGCTGACCCCCGAGGACGTCGCTGGCGCCGTATATCTCTTGTGCCTGCCCGAAGCGAACATGATCAACGGTCACACGCTGGTCGTCGACGGCGGCTTCGCCATCTCCGTTTGAGCGTGCGCATGCAGGTGATATCGGGCATCGATGGCAAGACCGCGATCGTGACCGGCGGCAGCCGCGGCATCGGGCGCGCGATCGTCGAGCTTCTCGCCGCCGAGGGCGCCGACGTCACGTTCTTCTACCGCGACAACGCGTCGGCCGCGGCCGACGTCGTCGCCGCCGGCCGCGCGCGCGACGCCGCGATTGCCGCACTCCAGGTCGATATCCGCGATTCAGCGGCGTGCGCGGCGGCAGTCGACAGCGTCGCCGAGCGCTGCGGGCGCATCGACATCCTCGTCAACAACGCTGGCATCACCCGCGACAACTTGCTCGCCGCGCTTGACGACGACGACGTCGCGGCCGTGCTCGACACCAACGTGACCGGCGTGTTCAACGTGACGCGCGCCGTCGTGCCGTACATGACGACGCAGCGCGCGGGCGCGATCGTCAACGTCTCCTCGGTCTCCGGTGACAAGGGCGGCCGCGGCCAGACCAACTACGCGGCGAGCAAGGGTGCGATCAACGCATTCACGCGTGCGCTCGCCGTCGAGCTCGCGCCGCGGAAGATCCGCGTCAACGCGGTCGCGCCGGGCGTGATCGAAACCGAAATGTCGGCCGACCTGCGCGAGCAGTCGGGCGACGAAGTGCTGAAGAAGATCCTGCTGCGGCGCTATGGCAAGCCCGAGGAGATCGCGTACGCGGTCTGGTTCCTCGCATCGGCCTATGCGAGCTACGTGACGGGACAGGTGTTCAGTGTCGATGGCGGCTTCAAAATGGAGTGATGACAATGGCACAAGAGGAAATCACCCGCGACCAAATTGTGGCGGTCTTCCCGACCATCGCGGAAACGATGGCCGACGCGCTCGGCTGCGATGTCGATGACATCAAGCTCGACGTATCGTTGATCGAGGGCCTCGACGCCGAGTCGATCGACTTCCTCGACATGGTCTTCCGGCTGGAGCGGGCCTTCAAGATCAAGATCCCGCGCGGCAAGATCGTCGAGAATGCGCGCGGCACGTTGTCCGAAGCGGAGTTCGAGCAGAACGGCCTCGTGACTGACGTGGGACTCGCGCAGCTGAGGGCGTACCTGTCGGAGATTCCGGCGGGGCGCTTCAAGACACCGATGAAAGTGAAGGACATCCCGCGCCTCTTCACGCCGGAGACGTTCTGCAAGCTCGTGATCGCAGCGCAGCGATCGGCCAAGGCGGCCGGCTGATCCAGTCGCTTCCCGTGCGCCGCCATGGCTGACCAGTTCGCCGCGTTCTCGTTCGTCGACCGGATCACCGGGTTCACGCCCGGGGTCGGCGCGCGCGGGCAGTTCGCGGTGCCCGCGGGGCTACCGGCGTTTCCGTCCTGCCTTGTCGCCGAGGCGCTCGGGCAGCTCGCGGCGTGGGTGGCGATGGCGCGGGTCGATTTTCGCGGCCGCCCGGTCGCGGCGCTCGCCGACGAGACGCGCTTCCACGGCGACGTCGCCCCCGGTGCGGTGCTCGAACTCGCCGTCGAGATCGACAGCTGCGATGACGAGGCGGTCGCCTACGCGGGCCGCGCGATGAGCGGTGGCGCGCTCGCGATCGAGCTTCTCGACTGCCTGGGGCCGATGCTGCCGGTCGCCGAATTCGATTCGCCGGAGGCGCTCGCCGCACGCTTCGAGCTGCTGCGCGGGCCCGGTGCGCCACCGGGACGATTTCGCGGCGTGCCGGTGCCGGCGGTCGTCCGCGGCGCGGGCGTTCCCGGCGAGAGCCTCGCCGCCGTGCTGCATGTGCCGGCGGTGGCGCCGTTCTTCGCCGACCACTTCCCGCGCCGCCCTGTCTTCCCCGCCACGCTGCTGCTCGACGCGCAGATCGGCCTTGCGCTGCAGCTCGCGGGGCAAGCGGCCGACCTGCCCGCCGGCACGCAGCCCGCGCCGGTGCGGATGACGCACGTGAAGATGCGCTCGTTCATTCCTCCCGGCGAAGTGCTCGCGCTCGACGCGCAGCGCGCTCCAACCGACGGCGGCGCAGGCCGGATCATGCTGAGCGCGCGCGCGAACGGCAAGACGGTCTCGACCGCGCGCCTTGAATACGTGCCGCGAAGGGTCGCGTGATGGGCCGGCGGCACGTCGCGATCACCGGCATCGGGCTCGTCACGCCGGTCGGCAATGATGTGGCCACGACGTGGAGCGCGCTGCTCGAAGGCAGGAGCGGCGCTGCCCCGATCAGCATCTTCGACGCGAGCGGGTTTCCGGTCCACATCGCCGCCGAAGTGAAGGAATTCCACGACGACGACGTCGATGACCGCAAGCTCCTCAAGTTCGCGAGCCGCTCACACCGGTTCGCGCTGGTGGCGGCCGAGCAGGCGCTGCGCGACGCCGGTATCCGCCCGACCGCGACCGACGCAACGCGCTGGGGCTGCGCCGTCGGTGCCGGCATGATGAAAGTCGACTTCAACGACTTCGCGGCAATCCACCGTCACTCGGTCGTCGACGACGCGCTCGATCCCGCGCGCCTCCTTACCGACGACCGTGCGAACGATCCGCTGGTGTTTTGCCGGACCACGTGCATATCTGGCCTGTCGCTGCTCGTGCGCCGCTACGGCATCCAGGGCTACGCCACGTCGGTGCACACGGCGTGCGCCTCGGGCGGGCAGGCGATCGGCACCGCGCTGAAGCTGATCCGCCGCGGCGCCGCCGATCAAGTGCTGGCAGGCGGCTTCGACTCGATGATCACCCCGATCTGCCTGTCCGGCTTCTGCCTGCTCTCCGCGCTGTCGCCCGACAACGCGACGCCGCACCGCGCGAGCCGGCCGTTCGACGCGACGCGCAACGGCTTTCTGCTCGGCGAAGGCGCGGGCTTTCTCGTTCTGGAGGAGTGGGAAGCGGCGCGCCGCCGCGGCGCGCGCATCTATGCCGAACTCGCAGGCGACGGCAATTCGCTGTCCTCCTACCGGATCACGGATTCGCCGCCGGACGGCGACGGGCCGATCCAGGCGATGCGGCAGGCGCTCGCCGACGCCGGCGCGACGGTCGCCGACGTCGACTACCTGAACGCCCACGGCACGTCGACGCCGATGAACGACCGCAGCGAGAGCGCCGCGACGCGCGCGGTGTTCGGCGCCGAGGCCGCCCGCGTCAGCGTGAGCTCGACGAAGAGCACGATGGGTCACCTGATCGCCGCCGCGGGCGCCGTGGAAGTTGCCGCCTGCGCGCTCGCGATCGCGAAGGGCGAAATGCCGGTCAACGCGAACCTGACCGAGCGCGACCCGGAGTGCGACCTGAACCTCGTCACCGGAGCGCCGCGGCGCCAGCGCATCCGCGTGGCCATGTCGAACTCGTTCGGCTTCGGCGGCTCGAACAGTTGCGTGGTGCTGCGCAATCCGGAAGAAGTCGATGGAGCCGGCGCGGTGCGCGCCTGACGCCTGCGACGGCCTTCGCCATGCCCAGAATCGTCATCACCGGCACCGGCGCCGTCTGCGCCGCCGGCAAGCATCCGGAGGACATCTTCGCCGCTGTACGCGACGGCCACAAAGCGATTACCGAGATCCGGCAATGGGACGCGTCCGGCTGGCCGACGCACGTCGCCGCCGAAATCGTCGACTTCAACGCGCGCGAGATGGTCGAAGACCGCAAGCTGCACAAGCTCATCCGGCGCACCGACCTCATCGGCCTGTACGCCGCCGGCCGCGCGATCGAGGGCTCGGGACTCGTACCGCACCGCGCGGCGCTCAACGAAGGCGCCGCGGCGGCGTTTTCCGACCGCACCGGTGTCTGGGTCGGCTCGGGCAGCGGCAACTACGAGAACGACTATGACTTCTTTCCGCTCTTGACCGCCGCACAGCACGACATGCCGGCGTTCGGGCGCGAGCTCGCCAACACGGTCAACCCGATGTGGCTCCTGCGCTCGCTGCCGAACAACGTGCTGGGTCACATCGGCATCAAGTACGGCTTCAAGGGCGCCAACGCCTGCATCACCAACCACAGCTGCAGCGGCGCGCTCGCGGTCCTGGAGGCCACGCAGGCGTTGCGTACCGGCGAGGCGGACCGCGCCGTCGTCGTCGGGCACGACACGCCGATCGAGCCGCAGATGGTGCTGTTCTACTCGCGGCTCGGCCTCATCGCCGCCGACACGCTGCGCCCGTTTGACGCGCGACGCGACGGCAGCCTGTTCGGCGAGGGCGCGGGGGCGCTGGTGCTTGAGACCGAAGCGTCGGCCGCCGCTCGCAACGCCACCGCGCTGGGCGAAGTCCTCGGCGCCGGGTACGCGTCCGAAGGTCTCGGGCTCCTCGCGGTCCGCGAGGACGGCGACGGTCTCGCGCGCGCGATCCGCGAAGCGCTGGCCGACGCGCAGCTGTCGCCCGTGGACGTCGGCATGATCGTCGCCCACGGCAACGGCACGCGGTCCTCCGATGCGTCAGAAGCGGCCGCGATCCGCGCGGTGTTCAGCACGGCGCCGCCGCCCGTCACCGCGTTCAAATGGGCGTTGGGGCATCTCATCTCCGCCGCCGGCATCCTCGAGACGGTCGTCGCGCTTTGCGCGCTGCGCCAGCGAGTCGTTCCGGGCATCGGGACGCTCGCCGAAATCGATCCCGATTGCGCGGGCCTGCGGGTCTCCGCGCAGCCGCAGACGCCTCGGAGCGACGTCGCGCTGATCCTGTCCCGCGGCTTCGCCGCGACCAACGCCGCGCTGCTGGTTCGCGCCGCGTAGCTCGCAGGTCGCACGATGGCGGACAACAATACCGGCTCGAGTCGCTGTGGGATCGACACCGTCGAAATCGCGCGGATCGAACGGCTGCTCGCGCAGACGCCGGTCGCCGATCTGCGCAAGTTATTTTCCGCGCAGGAACTGGCCGACAGCGGCGACGGCCCAGGTCGCGGCGCGAGTCTCGCCGCGCGCTTCGCCGCAAAGGAAGCCTGCGTCAAGCTCTTTCCGCGCGAGGTGGCGCTCGGGCAGATCGAGCCGGCGGATTTCTCCGTCGCGCGTGACAACTACGGTGCGCCTCAGGCCGTGCTGAGTTCGATCGCGCAGGCGGTGCTGGCCCGGCACCGGCTGAGCGGCATCGCGCTGTCGCTGACACACGACCGAACGAGCGCATCCGCCGTCGCGCTGGCCGAGCCTGCGGAGGTCACAGTGCCGGCCGCTGGCCGATTCCTCTACCGCTTTGTGCCGCTGCAGCGCGACGTCGTGCTCGCGAACCTGCGCCGCGTGTTCGGTGACACCGCGTCCGCTGCCGAGATCGAGCGGCTCGCGGCCGCGCACTACGGGCACCTGTGGCGGCTTGCCGGCGAGTTCATCCGCTTGCCTTGGATGTCGGAGGCGCGCAAGCAGGCACTCGCGCGCGTAGAGAACCTCGACGCACTCGTCGCCGCAATGGCGCAGGGCAAGGGCGTCCTCGTCCTGACCGGCCATTTCGGCAACTGGGAGATCGCCACGACGGCCGCCATCGCCCAGCTCCCGCAGATTCGCGGCAAGTTCCACTTCGTGCGCCGCGCGCTGAAGCCGCAATGGCTCGACCGCCTCGTTACGCGCCGCTTCAACCGGGCGGGGTTCGGCGTGCTTCCCAAGCGCGGCTCGCTCGATGCGATGCTCGCGCGCCTCGAGCAGGGCGACGTGATCGTGTTTCCGTTCGACCAGCATGCGCGGCCTCCGGACGGCATCGAGGTCGAATTTTTCGGGGATCCGGCGTGGACGTTCAACAGCCTCGCGATCATCGCGCTTGCAACCGGCGCGCCGGTGTTGCCGGCCGCCGCCTGGCGGGAATCTGACGGCCGGCACGTGCTGCGGTTCGAGGAGGCGCTGCCGCTCATCGAATGCGAGAGTACAAACGAGGCAATTCGGCGCAATACGCTCGCCCATAATAGGGCGCTGGAAGGCTTGGTCCTGCACCACCCGGAGCAGTGGTATTGGATGCAACGGCGCTGGAAGCCCGCGGCGAGCAGGCGGCCGGTGCGCGCGAAGCGCTGACACCATGCGCTTCGCAAAGGAGCGGCCCACACATTGACAGGCGCACGCCCACAGCCGGGCGTGCCCAGACATTCGCATCGACCATGCCCGCGAGTCTCTTCTCGCCAAGCTGACCGTCCTATACCTGTTCGCATTCGTCCCGTCCGCGGTGTACGTGCATTTCCGCGGAGTGTGCGGCGCCGTTTCTTTCGCCAACCGACCCACCACTCGACGCTGCTCGCGCCCTGCAACGTGCTGATGCGCACGTTCTCGTGCGTGCCCAACACGGCGTATCTCGACCTCGGGCGGTTTCCGGAACTGGCACCGCTCGCCGCCAACTGGCAGGTCATCCGCGACGAGGCGCTCTTGCTCTTCGCCGACGGCCACATCCGCGCGCCGCGGGACTACATCGACATCGGTCTCCACTCGTTCTTCCAGTCGGCTACAAGCGGTTCTACCTCAAGAGGTACGACGCGTCACCGCCGTCGGCCAGGTCGGCGTGCATGAAGACGGTCGCGCTGATCGCATCGGTTCCGTCAGTCAACGCGACCATGTTCGCGGTGCTGCCGCCGGGCACCAAGCTCGGCACTCACCGCGACTCGGACGCGGGGTCGCTGCGCCATCACCTGCGCCTCGTGACGCCGAACGCCGCCGGCAAGTCGTCCAGCCCTCCGAGCACGTGCGCCGGCGTCGCCTCGCGTGTCCTGTCGCGCGATGCGTTGATCGAAGTCGTAGTCCGGTGCTGGGTGGGCTGACACGTTCCCAAGTGGGGTCGCATGTCCGTTATGGAGCGCGAATCGCTAAAACCACTCCTCGCCGCCTTGGGACACGAAAGCTTGAACGGGGCTGCTCTCGAAACGGGCTCGTGCTCATTGCTAACGGTATCCGGCGGCTTGCAGTTCAAACAATTCTGCATAGCGCCCTCGCTGCGCCAACAGCTCGGCGTGCGTGCCGTCGGCCTCGACGGCGCCGTCCATCAGCACGACGATGCGATCGGCCATGCGCACGCTGGAAAACCGGTGCGAGATCAATACCACCGTCTTTCCGCGGCTCAACTCCTTGAACCGCTCGAAAACTTCGAACTCCGAACGCGCATCGAGCGCCGCCGTCGGCTCGTCGAGGATCAGTAGCTGGGCATCACGCATGTAGGCGCGGGCGATGGCAATCTTCTGCCACTCTCCACCCGAAAGGTCGATGCCGGTCCGAAACCGCTTGCCGAGCACTTGGTCGTATCCTCGGGGAAGCTTGCGGATGACTTCATCCGCCAGGCTGCGCTCGGCGGCCGCGACAACGCGCGCATGGTCGTCGCGCGCTTCGATCCGACCCACGGCGATGTTGTCCGCGGCCGTGAAGTGGTAGCGCACGAAGTCCTGGAAGATGACGCCGATGTTGGCGCGCAGTGCGAACAGGTCATATTCGCGCAGATCGTGCCCGTCGAGGAGGATGCGGCCCTCGTCGGGATCGTAGAGGCGCGCCAGCAGCTTGACCAACGTCGTCTTGCCCGCACCGTTTTCGCCGACCAGCGCAAGGATTTCGCCGGCGCGAAGTTCGAAAGTCAGATGACGCACGGCCCACCGCTCGGCGCCGGGGTAGCGGAATCCCACGTCCTCGAAAGCAAAGCCGTGCCGTATCGGGACCGGAAACGGCCGAGGATTCGGCGGTGGAACGATTTCCGGCTGGATCTCGAAGAACGAAAACAGGTCGTCCAGATAAAGCGCCTGGCTCGCGACTTGTGAGAATCCGATCAGCAGGTTCTCCAGCAGATTACGGAGGCGGCGGAAGGAGCCGGCGAGAAACGTCAGGTCGCCGATCGAAAACTCGCCGTGCAGCGTGCGCCATACGATGTATGCGTACGCGACGTAGTAAGCCAGCGTCCCGACCGCGGTCAGCAAGCTTCCCCAGCCTGCGCGCCGAATCGCGATGCGGCGGTTTGCGTCGAAGAAGCTCGCCGCGAGCGTTCGGTAGCGTTCGATCAAGAACCCGTTCAGGCCGAAGATCTTCACTTCCTTGGCGGTTTCAACGCTCGCTCCCGTCTGCCGGACGTAGTCGAGCTCGCGCCGCTCAGGCGTACGGGCAAAATTGAGCGAATAGCTTTGCGCATTGAAGTGCGCCTCGCCAATGAACGCCGGCAACAGCGCGATGGCGAGCAACACAATGAGCCACGGCGCGTACACGAGCAGTCCGGCAGCGAAGCTCACGACCGTGATCACGTCTTGCGCCTGGCCGAAGAGCTGACCGATCAGGCTGGTGCGCCCGGCCGCCTGCCGGCGTGCTCGTTCCAATCGATCCTGCAACTCGCTGTCCTCGAAATCTTCGAGGTCCAGCGTGGCGGCGTGCTCCATCAGCCGAAGGCTGGTTTCGTTGCTGAAAAGCTCGGACAGCAGAGAGTCGAGCAGAGACACGACGCGGCCGAGAACGTCGGACGCAACGGCAAGCCCGAACTCCAGAGCGAGCAGCGAGCCAATGCGATCGAGCGCCCCGCTCGCGATCCATTGCTGCAGAGTTTCGTTCCCGGACGGAACCCCGGCGAGCAGCACGACCTCGTCGATGATCAGCTTGCCGACATATAGCGTCACGACCGGCAACATTGCGCGCAGCAACCGCAACAGCCCTTGACTGAGGGTGAGCGCCGGGCTGGTTCGCCAGACGAGTCTCAGGAACGGAGGAATATTTCGCAGCGCGCCCAAGCGCGCGCGCAAGGGCTGACTCTGGGGCGATGGTGCAGCGCCGCCGGTAGGCGCCGGGGACACTCGACCCCCCATCGCGTATTTCTTTGGCATTTGATCATTGTGCCGAAGTGCACAGGGTTCAGTGTGGCCAGCCCAGTCGATGCAAGGTCACGTTCTGAATTGCTATCCGGCCTGACGGCCGCAACAAAGGCGCATGCTCCATCGTCCGCTGAAGTCCTGTGAGAATTCTTGAAGCGGGGCATGCCAGAACGCCCAACGTCTGCTGTCCAGTGCCTTCGACTGCCGCTTGCGAGGGAAATTGCGAGTCAGGGCTGAAGACCGCAATTGTTGAGGGTTGTCCGACGCCTGCCCGCGCGGCGAGACGTACCGACGCATGCTTCGACGTAAGGGCAGGTGTTGGAGGACCCTTAACACGCTACGTCGTAGGCAAACGACTGCTTCCGTCGGCCTCGATATCTGGGTGAGCGGGTGATGCGTGGTGCTGCTTTGCTGCGTGATCGCGCCGGCGGACGGGCTGATCACGGGCGGTGAAATGAGCAGACCGTGGTAGTCAAAATTCGAGCGGACCGGCAGCCGCGCGCAACTCATCCTCTGGCCAAGGGGTTCGTCCGTCCAATGCGAACGGAAATCCAATCCTTACCGCAGCGCGCAGTCAAGACCGGCGCGGACCGAGCGCAGACGCTGCCCTCGGATCTGCCTGAGTTGCGCCTCTCCTCGTCAGGGGGCTTGACGCCATCTTCATCGTGTATACAGTGTCCAGCATCCCGTTGGCTGCAGTCCTCTAGCGACCAAGGCACCACCTTGAATCTGGCGCTTAAGCCCGTCGAACGGCCGCTTGCCCTGGGCGAGCAGGTTTATCACTCGCTGCGCACGCTGCTGCGCAACGGCCAGATCGCGTTGGGGCAGCCGTTGCAGGAGGTGCAACTGGCGGAGCAGCTCGGCGTGTCGCGCACGCCGGTGCGGCAGGCGATGACGCGGCTGGCCAGCGAAGGATTGCTGGTATCGGACGGCCGCAGCTTCGTCGTGCCCAGGCTCACGCTGCGCGACGTCGACGACATCTACGAGGTGCGCTTCCTGATCGAGCCCGCGGCCATTCGCAGCGTGGCTGCGTTCACGACCGCCAGGGCGGTGCGCGCACCGCTCGATGCCGCGCTCGCCGCGGCCGTCGCAGCACAAAAGGCGGGCGATGCGGAGGCTTTCCGCGAGGCGCACCGGCGGTTCCGTGCGGCCTGGCTCGCGCTCGTTCCGAACCGCCGGCTGGTGCGCGTCGTCGAGCAGTACGCCGATCACCTGCAGCACATCCGCGCGCTGACGCTGGGCAACGCGCAGGTGCGGGCAATCGTGCTCAAGGGCCATCGGCGGATTGCCGCTGCGCTCGCGGCCGGCGACGGTGAGGCCGCCGCGGATGCGATGCACAGCAACCTGACCGAGGCCAAGCGCGCATTCATGGCGGCCATCGGCCTGTCGGGCCACTGAAGCGCGGACATGCGGCAGCGGCGTAATTCACACTTTCCCGGCCAGCCGGTCCACTGCATGGAGATGCGATGAACTACAAAGCCGAAATCCCGTACGGCGCTTACTGGAGCACTCCGTTCGCGCGCTGGCAGGGCAGCTTCGCCAATCTGAACAGCGTCGAGTTCGCCGCACATGTGGCGCGCAATGAACTGGCCCGGCGCAGCATCGATCCGCGCGTCTTCGATTACGGCGTGCTCGGATTCTCGGTGCCGCAGAAGCATTCCTTCTACGGGCTGCCGTGGCTTACCGGACTAATCGGCGCGGGCCAGGCCGGCGGCCCGACGCTGATGCAGGCGTGCGCAACCGGCGTGCGCACGTTGCTCGCCGCCGCGCAGGAGATCGAAGTCGGGATGGCCAGCGTGGCGCTGGTGGTCAACTGCGACCGCACGTCGAATGGCCCGCACATCTACTACCCCAATCCGCGCGGACCGGGCGGCACCGGTGTGGCCGAGGATTGGGTGATGGACAACTTCAGCTGCGATCCGCTCGGCCCGCACTCGATGCTGCAGACCGCCGAGAACGTCGCGAAGAAGCGCGGCGTCAGCACCGCGCAACAGCATGAGGTCGTGCTGCGACGGGAGCAGCAGTATCGGCAGGCGCTCGACAACGATGCCGCGTTCCTGAAACGCTTCATCACGCTGCCGTTCGAAGTGCCAGCGCCGGGATACAGGAAGACCGCCGGGACGCTGGCGGGCGATGAAGGCGTATCGCAATCGACGGCCGAGGGACTGGCGAAGCTCAAACCCGTGATGGAAGGCGGCACGGTGACCTTCGGCGGGCAGACGCATCCGGCCGATGGCAATGCGGCGATCGTCGTCACCACGCGGGAGCGCGCACGCGAACTCGCCGCGAACCCGAAGATCGCCGTGCGCCTGCATGGCTTCGGTCTCGCACGCGCGCCGCTCGCTTTCATGCCGGAGTCCACCGTGCCCGCCGCGCAGCGCGCGCTCGCGCAGGCCGGTCGCGCGGTCGGCCAGATGAATGCAATCAAGACGCACAATCCGTTCGCAGTCAACGATCTTTACTTTGCGAAGCAGACCGGCGCCGACCTGATGTCGATGAACAACTACGGCTGCTCGCTGGTATGGGGTCATCCGCAGGCGCCGATGGGAACGCGCTCGATCATCGAACTGATCGAGGAACTCGCGCTGCGCGGCGGCGGCTGGGGCCTGTTCACCGGCTGCGCCGCCGGCGACACCGCGATGGCGGTGGTGCTCGAAGTGGGCGACGCGATCTGAAAGCACCGATGAACCTCTCCGACTGGATCACCGGCCACGCCGAACGGACGCCGCACAAGACGGCGATTCGTTTTGAAGGCCGCGATGCGAGTTACGCCGTGCTCGCACAGGAGGTCGATCGGCTCGCCGGCACGCTCGCGGCGTGCGGTGTCGCGCAGGGACGCTGTGTTGCGTTCCTGGGACTGAACCGCCCGGAGGAATTGGCGCTGCTGTTCGCATGCGCACGGCTCGGGGCCCTCTTCATGCCGTTGAACTGGCGGCTCGCCGCGCCCGAGCATCGCGAGCGGCTGCTCGACTGTCCGCCGACGGTGCTCGTGGTCGAAGATGGCTTCGTGGCACAGACGGCAGCGTACGTCGGCGCGTTGCCACCGATGACCCTCGTCGCGATTGGTCAAACTCCGGCGGGGTGGCTCACCTACGAGCGCCTGCGCGCGCGTACGAGTGAGGCGCCGGACCATGACGCAGCCATCGGACCGCAACAGCCGCTGCTGGTCTGCCACACCTCGGGTTCGACCGGACAGCCCAAGGGCGTGCTGCTGACTCAGCAGGCCCTGATCACCAACGCTGCCAACAGCGTCGCGCTGCACGACCTGACCGCCGATGATCGCGTGCTGACCAATCTGCCTCTGTTCCATGTCGGCGGATTGAACAACCTGACCACACCGGCGCTGCAGGCCGGTGCCACGGTGGTGTTGCACGCGAAATTCGATCTGAATGCGACGTTCGATGCGATCGAGCAGGAACGAATCACGCTGGCGGTGCTGGTGCCGACCCAACTGACGATGATGATCGCGGCTCCGCGCTGGCAGACGAGTGATCTGTCCAGCCTGCGCATGATCACCACCGGATCGACGATCGTGCCCGGGCACCTGATCCGCGCCGTGCACGAGCGCGGTGTGCCGCTGGTGCAGGTCTATGGATCCACCGAGACCTGCCCGATCGCCGCCTACCTGCGGCCCGAAGATTCAATCCGCAAAGCCGGATCGACGGGCAAGGCCGCGCCGCACTGCGAACTGCGCGTGGTCGATGAACAGGATCGTGATGTCGCGCCCGGCGCGCGCGGCGAAATCCTCGTTCGCGGAGCCAACGTGATGGTCGGCTACTGGCAGCAACCGCAGGCCACGGGCGAGGCGCTCGCCGGCGGCTGGTTTCACAGCGGCGACATCGGTCACTTCGACGCCGATGGCTATCTCTGGGTCGACGGCCGCGCCAAGGAAATGATCATCTCCGGCGGCGAGAACATCGCACCGGCGGAAATCGAAAACGTGCTGCTGGAGTGTCCCGAGGTCGCCGAGGTCGCCGTCGTCGGCAAACCGGACGAGAACTGGGGTGAAGTCGTGGTCGCCGTGGTCGCGCAAAAGGCAGGCGGCGGGCTCACGCGCGAGCGCGTGATGGCGCAGCTCGAAGGCCGCATCGCGCGCTACAAGCATCCGCGCGCGGTGCTGTTCGTCGGCGAGTTGCCGAAGACAGCGCTGGGCAAGGTGCGGAAGGAAGACGTGCGACGGCTGGTGGCGGAAAGTCTGAAGGCCTGAACAGACATGGAGCGCAGGCGATGACCCTCAAGATCGGAATCGACGTCGGCGGCACGTTCACCGACTTCGTCGTCGTGCGCGACGGCGCGCCGCCGGTGATCTACAAAACGTTGTCCACGCCCGCCGATCCGTCGATCGCGGTGGTCAACGGATTGGCCGAGATCGCCGCAAGCCAGAAACCGCCGCTGTCACTGCAGGCGTTCGTCGCGAGCATCGATACGCTGGTCCACGGCACCACCGTCACCACCAATGCGACGCTGACCAGCACCGGCGCGAAATGCGGGCTGCTGACCACCGAGGGCGTGCGCGACGCGCTCGAGATGCGCCGCGGAATCCGCGAGGAGCAGTACAACAACCGCTACACGAACGTGAAACCGCTGGTAACGCGCTTCCTGCGCGCCGGCATCGCCGGGCGGCTGGACCGTGCCGGCAGCGAAACGAAGCCGCTCGATCTGGATGGGGTGCGCAATGCGATCGAACTCTTCAAGCGCGAAGGGGTGCAGGCGGTGGCGATCTGCTTCATGAACTCCTTCGCCAACCCCGCGCACGAGCAGGCGGCGGCGGAACTCGTGCGGCGCGAGATGCCCGGCGCGTACCTGTCGGTGTCGACCGACGTGCTGCCGTCGATCCGCTTCTATGAGCGCGTCAGCACCACGGCACTGAATGCCTATATCGGTCCCAAGCTGAATCACTATCTCGACCAGCTGGTCGGCCGACTGCAGGGCATCGGCTTCAAGGGCCTGCTGCTGATCATGCAATCCAACGGCGGCGTGATTTCGCCGCAGCTGGCGCGCGAGAAAGCAGCGCTCACGCTGCTGTCGGGGCCGGCCGGCGGGCCGGGCGCGGGTCTGTTCTATGTGCGCGCGCACGGGCAGGACAAGTGCATCACCACTGACATGGGCGGCACCAGCTTCGAGGCCTCGGTGGCCGTGCGCGCGCCCCTGGTCAAGAACGACGGCGAGATTGCGCGCCACAAGATCGCGCTGCCGATGCTCGACATCCACACGATCGGCGCCGGCGGCGGCTCGATCGGCTGGCTCGACGAAGGCGGCATGCTGCGCATGGGCCCGCAGAGCGCCGGTGCCGACCCGGGGCCCGCGTGCTACGGCAAGGGCGGGAAACTGCCGACCACGACCGATGCCAACGTCGTGCTCGGCTATCTCGACCCCGACTACTTCGCCGGCGGCAAGATGAAGCTCGATGTCGACGCCGCGCGGCGCGCCATCGACGAACACATCGGGCGGCCGATGGGCTTGACGATCGAAGAAGCCGCGGCGGGCATGTATCGCGTCGCCTGCAACAACATGGCGCAGGGCGTGCGCGAGGTGACGATCAAGCGCGGCTTCGATCCGCGCGAGTTTCCGTTCATTCCGGCCGGCGGCGCGGGGCCGATCCATGCGTGCCAGATCTGCCAGGAGCTGGAGATCCCGCTGCAGATCGTGCCGCGCGAAGCGTCGGTGCTGTGCGCGTTCGGCATGCTGATGAGCGAACTGAAGCATGACTTCGTGCGCACCTTCGTCTCCCGGCTGGAAGGCATCGACTGGACGCGGCTCGCCGCGCTGCTCGAAGAGATGGCGCGCGACGGCGAGCGTCAGCTCGGTGAAGAACGCATTTCCCCCGAGCGCCGCCGCACCGAGATCCGGCTCGACTGTCGCTACATCAAGCAGTACCACGAAGTGTCGCTGCCGGTGGCGCGCGATCTCATCGACAGCCGCGACGCCGCCGGCATCGCGCGCGCCTTTCATGCCGAGCACAACCGCCTGTTCGGCTATTCGCTGATGCAGGAGGCCACACCGATCGAGATCATCAACGTGCGCGTGCAGGCGATCGGCGCCACCGACAGGCCGGCGTACCGCGAAGAGCCGTGGGACGGCACGCAGGCCTCGCAGGCACTGAAGGGCCGGCGCAGCGTCTACATCCCGGAGACGCGCAAATTCGCCGAAGTGCCGGTGTACGACGGCCACCGGCTGCGCCACGGCAACCGCATCGCGGGTCCGGCACTGATCGAGCAGGAAACGACAGCGGTCTTCGTGAGCGCGTCGTATGACTGCGTGGTTGATGCGCTCGGCTCGTTTGCGCTGTATTCGAAGGGACGCGAGGACCTGGTGTCTTCGTGCATCCGCCAGACCGAGGAGGCGACCGCATGAACAAGATCGATCCGATCCTGCTGTCCGTCTATGCGCGGACCTTCAAGTCGATCACCGACGAGATGAGCATCTCGATGGAGAAGACGACGCGTTCGCCGATCCTGTGCGAGGCAAAGGACTATGTCACTGGCCTGTACGACGCCGATGGCAACATGCTCGAGCAGACGGAGAACCTGCCGATCCTCGCGTTCTCGCTCGCGCCGGTGTGCAAGTACATCAGGCAGTACTACGGCGACGAGATCTATCCGGGGGACGTGATCTTCCACAATGACGTGTTCTCGCTCGGCAACCAGAACAACGACGTCGCCGTGTACAAGCCCGTGTTCCACGGCGAAAAGCTCGTCGCATGGACGGCGGTCAAAGGCCACCAGGCCGACATCGGCGGCAACGTGCGCGGCGGCTACAACCCGAACGCGGTCGAGGTCTGGCAGGAAGCGTTGCGCATTCCCGCCGTCAAGGTCTACGAACGCGGCAAGCTGCGCAAGGATGTGTGGAATCTGATCTTCGCCAACATCCGGCTCGAGATCGTCCAGCACGACATGAAGGCCGAAATCGGCGCCTGCACCGTGGGCGAGCGACGCCTGCTGGAACTGATCGACAAGTACGGGCTGGAGAGCTTCGAGTCGCACAAGCGCGCGCTGTTCGAGGCGACGCGCAAGATGATGGAAGCGGAGATCGCCAAGATTCCGAACGGCCGCTACTCGGGCGAGGGCTACGTGTACTACGACGGACGCAACGTGGGCAGCAAGTACACGATCCGGGTCGATGTCGAGGTCAAGGACAAGTCGATCAAGTTCGACTACTCACGCACCGATGCGCAGACCAATGGATTCGTGAACGGCACGTTCACCTCGTCGGCGTCGGCGACGATCCTGACGTTGCTGCAGATGGTCAATCCCGACATTCCGCACAACGAAGGCATGGTGCAGCCGATCGAGATCGTGATTCCCGAAGGCACGATCCTGAACGCGTCGTATCCGAAGGCCACGACCTTCGGCAACCACCTGTGCCCACCCAATGCGGACGCGATCCAGCGCGCGCTGGCGCCGGTGATGCCGGACCGCGTGACCGCGGGCTGGAACAACCTGCTCTGTTCGCTGACGACCGGAACCGATCCGCAGAAGAACGAGACGTACGTCGACATCGGCTTCATGGGGCTGAAGGGCGGCTCGGGTGCACTGCGCGGCACCGACGGCTACGACCATATCGGCATGATCGATGCGTCCGGTGGCGTGCTCGACCAGGATTACGAAATGTTCGAACAGCAGACGCCGCACACGCTGATCAAGCACGAGCTGCTGACCGACTCGGCCGGTGCCGGACAGTGGCGCGGCGGGCTGGGGGTCGAGACGATCTTCCAGATCGGTTCGGAAGACACACAGCTCGTCACATTCGGTGACGGCGACTTCGAGCCGGCGTTTGGCCTGTTCGGCGGCGGCGATGCGGGCCTGAATTTCATTCGGCTGCGCTATCCCGATGGAACGACCGTCGTGCCAAAGAACAAGGACCTGATCACCGGCGTGCCGAAGGGAACGATCTATCACCAGGTCGCCAGCGGCGGCGGCGGCTACGGCGACCCGAATCTGCGCGACCGCAATCGGCTCGCGGATGAGGTGAAGAACGGCGTGATCTCACCGGAAGCCGCGCGCACGCTGTACGGCTTCGATGCCGAACCACCGGGCTGACATGGACTTCGACCTCACCAGCGACCAGCGTGCGGTGCGCGATACCTTCGCGCGCTTCGCGGATGAGCGCATCACGCCGCAGGCGGCTGCACTCGACGAGGCGCATGCGTTTCCGCTGCCGCTCTTCAAGGAACTGGCCGCACTCGGCTTCTTCGGCATGCGCTATCCGGAATCCGCCGGCGGCACCGGCATGGGACTGACCGAGTTCTGCCTGGCCCTCACAGAGATCTCGCGCGGCTCGATGTCGCTCGCCGGTGCGGCGGCCATGCAGTCGCTGATGGGCACCAAGTTCCTGCACATGCTCGGCAACGCCGACATCATCGAGCGCCTGTTCAAGCCGGCGCTGCGCGGCGAGAAGATCGGCGCCATCTGCATGACGGAGCCCAATGCCGGCTCGGATCTGGACGGCATCGCCACGTTTGCGAAGAAGGTCGACGGCGGCTATCTGCTGAGCGGCCAGAAGACCTGGATCACGTCGGCACCGGTGGCCGATTTCTTCACCGTGTTTGCGCGCGCCGGTGAAGCGAAGAAGCTCACGCTCTTTCTGGTCGAGCGATCGTCCAAGGGCCTTGCAGTAGGACGCGCGATCCACAAGATGGGCGTGTGGGCGCTGCCGACGTCGGAGGTGGCGTTCGATGAATGCTTCGTTCCCGACAGCCACCGCCTGTCGAAGGAAGAAGGCGACGGCGAAGTGCACTTGCGCAAGACACTCGCCGAGATCCGCATCATCACCGGCGCGATGGCGCTCGGCGTGGCCCGCGCCGCGCTCGCCGAAAGCGTGCGCTATGCCGCAGAGCGCAAGCAGTTCGGCAAGCCGATCGATCGCTTCCAGGCGATCCAGTTCAAGCTGGCCGAAATGGCGACCGAGCTCGAAGCCGCGACCCACCTCGTGCATTACGCCGCATGGCTGCGCGACAACGATCGCCCGCATCACGCAGAGGCGGCGATGTGCAAGCTCTTTGCCAGCGAAGCCGCGGCGCGCGTGTGTGATCAGGCGGCGCGCGTGCTGGCCTCGTATGGTTACGCAATGGAATACCCGGTGCAACGCTATCTGCGCGACGTACGCTTCACGCTGATCGGCGGTGGTACCAGCGAGATCCTGAAGCTGATCATCGCCAAGGAGGTCACATCGTGAACGGCAGGCGAATTCGTGTCGTTCTGGCCAAGCCCGGCCTCGACGGCCACGATCAAGGCGCGAAGGTGGTCGTGCGCGCGATGAAGGATGCGGGTTTCGAAGTGATCTACACCGGGTTGCGCCAAACGCCGGAGCAGATCACGCACATTGCCGTGCAGGAAGACCCCGACGTGATCGCGCTGTCGAGCATGGCCGGATCGCACCTGAGTTTCTGCCGGCGCCTGAAGCCGCTGCTCGAAGAAGCGGGGCTCACCGACAAGCTGTGGATCATCGGCGGCAATCTCCCGCCGCAGGATCACGACGCGCTGCGCGCGCTGGGTTTCAAGGGAATCTTTCGCACCGGCTCGAAGCTCGACGATATCTGCGACTACATCAAGGCCAACGCATGAAACGCGACCAACCGAGCGAACTCGCGCCCAAGGTCAACGAATCGGGCATCGCAATCCAGCCGCTTTACACCGCCGACGATGTCGAGCACAGCGGCGGCCTGTCGATGCTCGGCCGGCCGGGCGAGTATCCGTTCACGCGCGGCATCCATCCGCTGATGTACCGCAAGCAACCGTGGACGATGCGGCAGTACACGGGCTTTGGCAACGCGGCCGACACCAATGAACGCTTCAAGTACCTGATCGCCAACGGCCAGACGGGATTGAACGTCGCCTTCGACCTGCCGACGCAGTGCGGGCTGGACTCCGACGACCCGCAGGCCGAGGGCGAGGTCGGACGCGTCGGCATGGCGGTCGACACGCTGCGCGACTTCGAGGTGGCCTTCGACGGCGTCGACCTGGACAAGATCACGGTGTCGCTGACCATCAACGGCGCGGCGGCGATCCTGATCGCGATGTACCTGGCGATGGCGGAAAAGCGCGGCTATGACCTCAGGCGGCTGCGCGGCACCGCGCAGAACGACATCCTGAAGGAGTTCATCGGTCGCGGCACCTGGATCTTCCCGGTGCAGCCGTCGATGCGCCTGGTGGGCGACACGATCGAGTACTGCGCGGCGCACGCGCCCAAGTACAGCCCGGTGTCGGTGTGCGGCTATCACATCCGCGAGTCGGGCGCGACACCGACGCAGGAGATGGCTTACGCATTCTGCATCGCCAAGGCGTACGCGGACGAAGTCATCAAGCGCGGCCTGTCGGTGGACGAATTCGCCGGCCGGCTTTCGTATAACTTCAACATCTTCGGCAGCATCTTCGAGCAGGTCGCCAAGTTCCGCGCCGGCCGCAGCCTGTGGGCGAAGATCATGAAAGAGCAGTACGGCGCAACCCAGCCGGGCTCGATGTGGCTGCGCATGATCGCCGGCGGCGGTGGCGGCGGGCTGACGCTCGAGCAGCCGGAGAACAACATCGTGCGCGGCGCGTACTACGCGCTCATCTCGGCCCTGTCGGGTGCGCAGACGATGGCGCTGTGCTGCTTTGACGAGGCGTACACGATCCCCACCGAATACGCGCAGCGCATTTCGCTGCGCACGATGCAACTGCTGATCGAGGAGATGGGTCTCACGGACACCGTCGATCCGCTCGGCGGCTCGTACTACATCGAGACGCTGACCAACCAGATGCGCGCCGAGATGGAACGCATCATGGCCGAGACAGACGCCGAGGGCGGCATCGTCAAGCTCGTGTCCGAAGGCGTCATCCAGGCCCGGGTTTCCGCGCAGGCGTACCAGATGCAGCGTGATATCGAGTCGGGGCGGTTCCCGAAGGTCGGTGTCAACCGCTACCGCAGCAACGACGACACCGAGCATCCGGTGGAATTCCATCCGTACAAGGAAGACGACGCACGCGCGCAGATTGCGGGGTTGAACCGCGCGCGCGCCGAGCGCGATAACGCCGCGGTGACGCGCGCGCTGCAACGGGTCGCCAGCGATGCGCGCTCCGGTGTCAACCTGATGCCGGCGATCGTCGACGCGGTGAAGGCCTACGCGAGCGTCGGCGAGATCACGAACCAGATGGTGACGGTGTTCGGTCGCTACATCGAGCCCGTGCGTTTCTAGGATGAGCCGAAATGAATGCCATTGAGCAGTACATCGCGCCCACCAGCCTCGCTCAGGCGCTCGAGTGCCTGCGAGAGGGAGAAGTGACCGTGCTGGCTGGCGGCACCGACGTGATGCCGCAAAGCCAGAGCGGGCGGCTGAAGTTCAAGCCGACGCTGATGAACATCCAGCGTGTGCCGGAACTGAAGGGGATCGCGCGTGATGGCGACGCGATCCGCATCGGCGCGCTTGTCACCGTCACCGACATCATGCGCGACACACTCGTGCAGGAATTCTTTCCGGTGCTGGTCGAAGCGGGTGATCATTTCGCCAGCGACCAGATCCGCAATGCAGCCACACTCGGCGGCAACATCAACAACGCCTCACCCGCGGGCGACATGCTGATACCGCTGCTGGTGCTCGACGCTTACGCCGAACTCGCGGCCAAACCGAATGGCGAGATGCGGGTGCGTCGCATTCCGCTCGGCGACTTCTTTGTCGGGCCGGGCAAGACCCGGCGCGCTGCGAACGAGTTGCTGACCGGCGTGCTCATCCCGCTGCCACCACCGAACCACTTCGCGCGCTTCTTCAAATTCGGCACGCGGCCGGCGCTCGATATCTCGGCGATTTCGATCGGCATCGCGGGTGTGCGCACAGATCATCTGCTGTCGCAGGTGCGCGTCGCTTTCGGCGCCGTGGCGCCCACACCGGTACGCGCGCCGCGCACCGAGGCCGCGCTCGAAGGCAAGCGCCTGGACCGCGCCACGATCGATGCCGCCGCACAGGCCGCGTACGACGAAGTCAGGCCGATCGACGACGTGCGCGCGTCGGCCTGGTATCGGCGCGAACTGATCCGCAACATGACCAAGAGGATGCTCGACCATGTCGCTCAAGCATGACATCGCCTTCACGCTGAACGGCGTGCAACGCAAGGTGACGGTGGACGTCGGCCAGAGCGCGCTCGCGATGCTGCGTGACGTGATCGGGCTGACCGGCACCAAGTACGGCTGCGGCGAAGGAGAGTGCGGCGCCTGCACGATCATCGTCGATGATCAAACGATCAACTCGTGCCTGATGTTCGCGGTCGACTGCGATGGTCGTCGCGTCACGACGATCGAAGGTCTGACGGGCGATGCCCGCGCCGACGCGCTGCGCGACGCCTTTGTCGCGCACGGCGCCGTGCAATGCGGTTTCTGCACGCCGGGCCTGATGGTGCAGGCGAGCCATCTGCTGGCACACCATCCCGAGGTCGATGCGGCGACCGTGAAACGCGGCATCGAGGGCAACCTGTGCCGCTGCACCGGTTACAAGAAGATCGTCGAGGCCATCGTGTCGGCGAGCCATGCTGAAGAAGGAGCAGCCCGATGAAGGTCGCCGAGAGACCCGCCGCCATCGCGCCCGACACGCTGATCGGCAAGCGCATCCCGAAGATGGATGCGCCGGAAAAGGCGAGCGGCAAGACGCGCTACATCCATGACATCAACCTGCCGGGTCAGCTGCACGCGAAGATACTGCGTTCGGCACGCGTACACGCACGCATCGTGCGCATCGACACGTCGGCGGCAAAGGCATTGCCCGGCGTGCACGTCGTGCTGACCGCGGCCGACCTGCCGGAGCAACGTCCGATCGGCGTCGCCAAGGACCATCTGCCGTTGAAGCGCGACCGCGTGCGCAGCGAACGTGACGAGATCGCGGCGGTGGCGGCCGACTCCGAGGAGATCGCCGAGCAGGCGCTGCGGCTGATCAAGGTCGACTACGAGGATCTGCCGGTCATCAGCAACGCGCTCGATGCGATCAAGCCCGACGCGCCGCTGATCCACCCCGAGCCGCATGGCGCCGATGGCAGCCAGTTGAGTCTCAAGCAGGGCATGCCGATCGCCTTCAGCGGCAAGAAGGACAACATCGCGATGCGCTTCGACTACGCGCACGGCGACGTGGCGCAGGGCGAGGCCGACTCGGATGTGGTGATCGAAGACACGTTCAAGCTGCACTACGTCACGCACTGCTGCATGGGCGTGTCCGGCGTGATCGCCGACTTCGACGCCAGCGGCAACCTGCTGATGTACTCGAACACGCAGGTGCCGTTTCTGCACAAGCGCGAATTCGCCGAGTACCTGAACATGGACCCGGCGCGCATTCGCATCATCCAGCCGCCCATTGGCGGCGGTTTCGGCTCCAAGCTCGACATCTATCCTTTCGAGGTGATCTGCGTCTTCTTGGCACGCGCCGCACGGCGGCCGGTCAAGCTCGTGTTCAGCCGCGAAGAGGAATTCCTCGCCTCGCCAACGCGACAGCCGGTGCTGCTGACACTGCGCTCGGGCTGCAAGAAGGATGGCACCCTGACCTTCCGCCAGGTGCACACGCTGCACGACAACGGTGCGTACACCTCCTGGGGCGCGACCACGCCGTTCGTGATGATGCAGACGTTCTCGTCGCTGTACCGCGTGCCGAATTGCGACTATCACACCACCGCCGTGTACACCAACAATCCCTACGCCGGATCGTTCCGCGGCTACGGCAACCTGCAGGCCACGTTCGCCGTCGAGGCGCACATGGACAAGCTGGCCGAAGCGATCGGCATGGACCCGTTCGACTTCAGGCTGAAGAACGCGCAGGTGCCGGGTGAAGTCACCGGCCAGGGGATGTCGTTCAAGAGCTGCGGATTTCAGGACTGTCTGAAGACGGCGGCCGCGCGCAGCGACTATCAACGGAAGCGGCGCGACAACATCGCGGCACGCAGCGCGTCGGGCCCGATCAAACGCGAGGGATCGAATCCCGCGGTCAGGCGCGGGGTGGGCATCGCCTCGATGCTGCATGTAGGCGGCGGCGCCAAGATCTATCCCTCGGATGGCTGCGGCACGATCCTCAAGATCGACGATTTCGCGCACGTGACGCTGATCACCGGCGCCTCAGAAATCGGCCAGGGTTCGGAGACCGTGCTTTCGCAACTGGTGTGCGAGGAACTCGGCCTGCCGATCTCGTCCGTGACGGTGGTGAACAACGACACCGACATCACGCCCTGGGACGTCGGCGTGCATGCATCGCGCACCACATTCATCGCCGGCAACTCGGCGATCGGCGCGGCGAAGAAAGCCAGGGCAAAGATCCTTGCGGCGGCGGCGAAGAAGTTCGAATGCGCGGAGGCCGACCTCACTTTGCGCGGCGGCCACATCGTGCGCGCTGCCAGCGGCGAGCCGCTGATCGACCTGGCGCGGCTGATGCGGAGCCTGCACTTCAGCGACAAGGCCGAGCTCGTGATGACGACTTTCTACTACGAGCCGCCGAGCCAACACCAGGACAAGGGCTTCAAGGGCGATGTCTCCGCGGCGTACGCGTGGGCCACGCAGGTAGTCGAGGTCGAGGTCGATACCGATACCGGGATCGTCAAGATGACACGCGTGACCGGCGCGCATGATGTGGGACGCGTGCTCAATCGCCTCGGCATCGAAGGCCAGATCGAAGGCGGCGTCGTGATGGGACAGGGCTATGCGCTGACCGAGAACCTGATGATCGAAGACGGCCGGATGCGCAACCCTAACTTCCGCGACTACAAGCTCGTCACGGCGCCGGAGATTCCGGAGATCGATGTCTCGTTCATCGAATCGATGGACGGCGAAGGCCCGCAGGGTGCGAAGGGGGTGGGCGAGGCGCCGGCGATCTGCATCGCGGCGGCAACGGCGAATGCGATCGAGAACGCGACCGGCGTGAGAATCTACGAACTGCCCTTTACACCCGAGAAGGTGTATCGGGCGTTGCATGGCAAAGCCGACAAGCTGTACTGGAAGCCGTGGAAGCCCGACTGATGCTGTTTGCTCACCCCTTCGCCTCCTCCTCCGTCAAGGGGGAGGAGAGATTTGCGCGCGCCGAGGACGCGATGACATGAAGCGCCGCACCGTCCTGTCGATGGAGCAGGCGCTGGCGCTGCCATACGCGACGCTGCGCTTTGCCCAGCTTGGCTGGCGCGTGATCCGCATCGAATCGACGCCGAGCGGCGAGGGCCTGCCCGGCGATCCGAATCGCTATATCGGCGGGCGCGTGGTCGACGACGACCGGCGCAGTTACTTCATCGCGCCCAACGTGGGCAAGGAAGCGATCGCGATCAACCTCAAGCACGAGGACGGCCAGGCGCTGCTGCGCAAGCTGCTGGTCGCACTCGACGTCGATGTCTTCTGCTGTAACACCGTGCCACGTCGCTATGCGCAACTCGGCATCGACTACGAAACACTCAGTAGCGCAAAGCCAGACCTGATCTGGGCCGGCATCTCCGCAATGGGGCCCGAGTATCCGGATGTTCCCGGCTACGACCCGGTGATCCAGGCAATGGTCGGCTACATGGAGCTGACCGGCCCCGCGGACGGGCCGCCGACGCTGTCGGGTGTACCGCTGATCGATCTGAAGGCCGGCGACGAGGTGTACGCCAATGTGATGCTGGCGCTGCTGGAGCGCGCCGAGACCGGCAAGGGCCGGCGCATCGATGTGTCGATGCTGCAGGCGGCCGCGTCGTGGTTGATCACGACGCTCCCCCTGCTCGATTTCGACTGCCAGCCGAACGAAATCACCCGCTGCGGCAACGAGCACCGCAAGTTCATCCCGACCAACGTCTATCCGACCGCCGATGGCTTCATCTATATGGCGATTGGCTCCGACGTGCAGTGGAAGCGACTGACCGAGATCCCAAGGTTCGCCACCGTCGGTAATGCAGTGCGCGTGACCAACGAGGGCCGGCACAGGGAGCGTGAGGCGATTCATCGCGACATGGCCGCGATCACGCGGCGCTTCGCCACCGCCGAAATCGCCGCGGACTTCCGCGCAGCGACGATCCCGCATGCGCCGATCCACGACATTCCCGCGGTGCGCGCGCTGCCCGCAATCGCGAGCCGCGTGACACGCACGCGCATGCCGAACGGCAAGGAAGTGCGGATGCAGCCGATGGCAGTGGATCTACCCGGCACGGCCGGAGAACTTTCCTTTCCGGCGCACTATGGCGAACATACGCAGGCCGTTTTGCGCGAGGCCGGCGTCGCCGCCGCCGAGATCGAGCGACTGGCGGCCGACGGGATCGTGTTCGGCCGTCCTGTGGGAGCTGTGAATGGCTAGAGGGTTTGCCAACCCGTTGCTGCGCACACCGAAGCGTCCGCTGCCGCAGCATGTTGCAATCATCGGCGCCGGCACGATCGGCCCCGATATCGGCTACTACCTGAAGAGCGCGCTGCCGCAGATCCGCCTGACGCTGGTCGATGTTGCGCAGGCGCCGCTCGAGCGCGCGCTCGCGCGCTGCCAGGACTATGCACGCAAGGCCGTCGCGCGGGGCAAGATGAAAGAGGCGCAGGCAGCGGCGGTCATCGCCAATATCGTGACCACGCAGGACTACGCGCAGCTTGCCGACTGCGACTGGGTGATCGAGGCGGCAACCGAGAATCTGCAGCTCAAGCGGCGCATCTTCGCGCAGGTGGAGGGCATCGTCTCCGCGCAGGCGCTGATCACGTCGAACACGAGTTCGCTGCCGGCGGCGCGCATCTTCGCCGAACTGAAGCACCCGGAGCGCGCCACCGTCACGCATTTCTTTGCGCCCGCATGGCGCAATCCGGTGGTCGAAGTGATCGATTGGGAAAAGACCGGGCGTGAGGCGCTCGAGTACCTGCGCTGGCTGTTCACCATGACCGGCAAGCTGCCGCTGGTGACGGCCGATGCGGTGTGCTTCATGCTCGATCGCGTGTTCGACAACTGGTGCAACGAGGCGGCGCTGCTGCTCGATCGCGCCACTGCCGCCGAGATCGACAGCGCGGCCGGAGCGTATGTGCACGCCGGCCCGTTCTTCGTGCTCAATCTTGCGCGCGGCAACCCGATCATCACCGAGACCAACCGGCTTCAGGCCGACGAGGAAGGCGAACACTATCGTCCCGCGCCGATCTTCCGCTCGGTCGATAACTGGGTCACGGTCGCACCCGGCAAACGGGTGGAAACGGACGAGCACACAACCGCTGAGGTACGCGATCGCCTGCTCGGCGTGCTGTTCTCGCAGTCGGTCGATATCCTCGACCGCGCGATTGGCGCGCCGGGTGATCTCAACCTCGGCTGCAAACTCGCGCTCGGCTTCAGGCAAGGCCCACTCGACCTGATGCGCGAACTCGGCGCTGCCGAAACGCAACGCATCCTGGATCGCTTCGGTGCCGAGCGCATCGGTATGCCCTTGCCAAAACGACCGTTCGCCGATTACCAGGACTTCCTGCGGCACGTGCTGGTCGATGACGTCAGCGATGTCAAGGTCATCACGCTGCGTCGGCCGGAAGCGCTGAACGCGCTGCATGACGAGTTGACGGACGAAGTGCTGGCGGTGATCAAACGCTTCGAAAGCGACGCAACAGTGCGCGGGTTCGTCATCACCGGCTTCGGCGCGCGCGCGTTCTGCGCCGGCGCCGACATCGGCCGCTTTCCTTCGATGCTTGGCGACGCTGAGGCCTCGGCCCAGTACGCGCGTGACTGCTCGCGCCTGCTGGTGCACCTGGACGCGATGGAAAAGCCCGTGGTCGCCGCACTGAACGGCTATGCACTGGGCGGCGGGCTCGAACTGGCAATTCGCTGCCACGCGATCGTGGCGGTGCAGGGCGCGTGGCTTCAGCTACCCGAGATCACGCTCGGTATCGTGCCCGGCATCGGCGCGATGGTGGTGCCGTACCGCCGCTGGCCGGCGGCGGCGGCGACGTTCCACGGAATGCTCCGGCGGGCTGAGCGCCTGACTGCAGCGCGCGCGCAGGAACTGGGCATCGTCGACAAGCTCGCGAGCGATATCGGCAGCCTGATCGAGAGCGCCGTCGCGCACGTGCATGCGCTCACCGGCCGGCGCGCGGTGATGGGGTCAGGGCCAGTATCGATCCCGCCGCTGGTGCCGATCGAACCGTTGGCGGCCGATGGCCAGATACTGAGCCGCGCCGCGTTGGCAATCATCGAAGACACTGTGCGCGCAGCCGCAGCTGCGCAGTCACTGGACGAAGCACTGGAGATTGGCTACCACGCGTTCGGCGCCAGCGCCTGTACGGCGGCAGCACGCGAGGGAATTCAGGCGAATCGCGAAGGACGCAAACCCGATTTCAGTCGGACTGGGTGAGCGCGCCAAATGTATTAGGAGTTTGCAGTTTCTCTCAAGGAGGAGAGCGTATGAAGCTGAAGCCTTTCACCGCGATGTTGTCCGCGCTGGCGTTCGCCGCGCTTGCCGCGCCCGCCGCTGCCCAAGTGAAGGTCGGCGTGATCACGTCGTCGACCGGGCCGACCGCGTTCGTGGGCATCCCGCAGAAGAACTCGGTCGCGCTGCTGCCGAAGAAAGCCGGCGATCTGCAGATCGAATACATCGTGTACGACGATGCGAGCGATCCGACCCAGAGCGTGCAACTGATCAAGAAGCTGCTGACCGAGCACAAGATCGACGCCCTGATCGGACCGTCGGGTTCGCCCAATGCGATGGGCGTGCTGCAGGTCATGGCTGAATCGCAGACGCCAATGCTGGCGCCGGTCGGCACCTCGGCCGTCGTATTGCCGATGGACGACAAGAAACGCTGGGTGTTTAAGACGCACCCGAACGACGACGTGATCAGCGACGGGCTGATCGCGGTGATGACCAAGCGCGGCGTGAAGACGCTCGGTTTCATCGGCTACAACGATCCGTACGGCGAGAACTGGTACAAGACTTTCGCGCCGATGGCACAGAAAGTCGGCATCAACATCGTGGCCAACGAGCGTTACAGCCGCCAGGACACCAGCGTCACTGGCCAGGTGGCGAAGCTGATCAGCGCGAAACCGGATGCGGTGCTGGTCGCCGGTGTTGCTGCTGGCGCGGCCTTGCCGCACGCGCAGCTCGTCGATGCCGGCTACAAGGGCACCATTTATCACACGCACGGTTCGGCCTCCGGCGCGTTCCTGCAGATTGGCGGCAAGAAACTCGAGGGTGGATTGATCGTCGGACCGATGCTGGTCGTGGTCGACGAAGCGCCCGATACTCTGCCGACGAAGAAAGTCGCACTCGACTACGTGACCGCCTACGACCGCCAGTTCAACGGCCGGCCGCCGATCTTCGGCGCCGGCGTCTTCGACGCGGGCCTGCTGCTGGAACGCGCGCTGCCGGAGGCCGCGAAGAAAGGCAAGCCCGGCACGCCTGAATTCCGCGCGGCGCTGCGCGACGCGCTGGAAGCCACGAAGGATCTTGTTGCGACTCAAGGCGTGATCAACATGACAGCGCAGGACCACTCCGGCTTCGACCATCGCGGCCGCGTGCTGATCACGGTCAAGGACGGCAAGTTTGCGCTGGTGCGCGAGTGACGCAGGCGGCCCGGTCCACTTGGTCGACCGACCCTTGGCAACCGGGACCGGAACACGCTGCGCTGTTGCCAGAAGTCACTGGCAACGAAATCAACGGCGTGGGGGAAATCACCTCGCGCCGGCCGCGGCAGATCTTCTGGTCGCCGAAGCCGAACACGATCGCACACGGCAAGCTGCTGGAAGCGATGATCGCGCGCTTCGACGCGGTGCCGGCGTACCACGACGTGTATGCGTTCGCCGACCGCGGCCCGCGCAAGCTGCCGGAGCCGGCCGCGCAGCGCGAGGTAGATACGGCTGCAAACTGGACCCGCCGCGTGCGCGCGTTCGCGCTCAACGAACGCGGCGTCCGCCCGCCCGGCTACCCCGGCGCAGGCAGCGAGGCCGAACTCGTCGCCATCGCCGCGGTCGATCCGCTGTGGGTCTACGAGGGTTTCGAGAGCGACTACCCGTACGTGATCCTGATCGGCGTGGTGATGAACCACGCGCGGCTGTCGAAAGTGCCGTCGTCGGCGCACGATCCAGAGGGACAGCTCGAGGTGTGCGATCAGTACAACCGCGGCGCGCGCGTGGCGAGTTACACGGCGCAATGGATCCGTTCGCTCGGCTATCGCGCCAAACCGCATCTCGGTCCCTGGGTCGGGTCACTTAGCCTGCTGCCGGCGGCGATCAGCGCTGGCTTGGGCGAGCTCGGCAAGCACGGCTCGCTGATCAATCGCCACTACGGCTCGTCTTTCCGGCTCGCAGCGGTGGAGACCGATCTTCCGCTGCTGGCGGATGCGCCGGATCGATTTGGTGCCGACGAGTTCTGCACGCGTTGCCGCGTCTGTGAAGACGCCTGCCCGCCGCAGGCGATCAGCCAGGAAAAGAGAGTGGTGCGCGGCGTGCAGAAATGGGCCGTCGATTTCGACAAGTGCATTCCTTACTTCAACGAAACCTACGGCTGCGGCATCTGCATCGCGGTGTGCCCGTGGAGCACACCCGGCCGCGCGCCGAAATTGGCGCAGAAGTGGGCACGACACGCAGTCGGGCCGAAGGCCGCAGCCGAGCGCGCCGATTGCCGCGCCGCGACCGTGGCATGACGGGTTGGGGCCGAAGCACGAGAAGGGCACCGCATGCTTGCGAATGTCTCGCTTGAAGACAAATACCGGCTCGCACACGGCCGCGTATTCGTCACCGGCGTGCAGGCGCTGGCGCGCCTGCCGATGCTGCAGCATGCGCGTGATGCGGCTGCCGGCCTGAACACGGCGGGGTACATCTCCGGCTACCGCGGCTCCCCGCTCGCGGCGCTCGACACCGCGTTGATCGACGCGCGCAAGTATCTGGAGGCGCACCAGATCCGCTTTCATCCGGGCGTCAATGAGGAACTTGCCGCGACCGCGATCTGGGGCACGCAGCAGCTGCACCTGTTTCCGGAGCCGAAGCGCGACGGCATCTTTGCGATGTGGTACGGCAAGGGGCCGGGGGTGGATCGCTGCGGCGACGTGTTCAAGCACGCGAACTTCGCCGGCACTTCAAGGCATGGCGGCGTGCTCGTGATCGCCGGCGACGATCACGCCGCGCGCTCCTCGGCGCACGCGCACCAGAGCGAGCACATGTTTTCCGCCTGTGCGATGCCGGTACTGGCACCCGCTGGATTGCAGGACTGCCTCGACCTCGGCCTGCACGGCTGGGCGATGTCGCGCTACTGCGGCTGCTGGGTCGCGATGAAGACGACGGCCGATATCGTGGAAACGTCCGCCACGGTCGAGATCGATCCGCAACGCGTGCGGACCGTCACGCCCGGCGATTTCGCGTTGCCGCCGGGCGGAGTGCACGCCCGCTGGCCCGATCCGCCGCTCGCGCAGGAGCGGCGGATGCAGGAGTTCAAGGTCTACGCCGCAGTCGCCTACGCGCGCGCCAACGGCCTGAACCGTCTCGTGTGGGATGCGCCGCGGCCGCGGCTGGGCATCATCGCCTGCGGCAAAGCGTGGCTCGATGTGTGCCAGGCACTGCATGACCTGGGTATCGACGAGCGCGTCGCGCGCGACATCGGGCTGCGCCTATACAAGGTCGGCATGGCGTGGCCACTGGAAGCCGACGGCGTGCGGCACTTCGCCGAGGGGCTGGAAGAAATCCTCGTCGTCGAGGAAAAGCGCCAGCTCATCGAATACCAGTTGAAGGAGATGCTGTACAACTGGCGCGACGACGTGCGACCGCGCGTGGTGGGCAAGTTCGATGAAAGCGGCGAGTGGCCGGCCGCGCCGCACACTCAATGGCTGCTGCCGCCGCTCGGTGAGCTGACGCCGTCGCTGACGGCGCGCGCGATTGCCGCGCGCCTCACGCGCTTCCACCGTTCGGAGACGATCGACCGGCATCTCGCATTGCTGCAGGAAAAGGAACGCCCGCCCGCGGAGATCGCCACGCTCGTGCGCATGCCGTACTTCTGTCCCGGTTGCCCGCACAACCAGTCCACGCGCGTGCCGCAGGGTTCATGCGCGATCGGCGGCGTCGGCTGCCATCTGATGGCGATCTGGATGAACCGCAGCACCATCACCGTCAGCCAGATGGGCGGCGAAGGGGTGGCGTGGCTCGGCATGGCCGAACACTCGGGCACGCCGCACGTGTTCGCCAACATGGGCGACGGCACCTACTACCACTCCGGGCTGCTTGCGATCCGCGCGGCCATCGCCGCCGGCGTGAACATCACCTACAAGATCCTCTACAACGACGCGGTCGCGATGACGGGCGGCCAGCCGGTCGATGGCCCGTTGACGGTGCCGCAGATCACGCGCCAGCTCGACGCCGAAGGTGTGGAGCACATCGTTGTGCTCGCCGACGATCCGGCCAAGTATCCGGCTGACGCGGTCTTCGCACCGCGCGTGCAGATCCGGCCGCGCGAGGATCTGGAAGCGGTGCAACGCGAGCTGCGCGCGCTGCCGGGTGTGACAGCGCTGGTGTTCGATCAGACCTGCGCGACGGAAGTACGCCGCCGCCGCAAACGCGGCAGCCTGGCGCAGGCTGACCGGCGCGTGTTCATCAACGAACTGGTGTGCGAAGGCTGCGGCGACTGCAGCGCGAAATCCAACTGCCTGTCGGTGGTGCCGGTCGCGACCGAGTTCGGCCGCAAGTACGCAATCGACCAGTACACCTGCGTCGTGGACGAAAGCTGTGTGCGCGGGTTCTGTCCGAGCCTGGTCACCGTCGAAGGCGCCGCGCTCAAGCGCGCCCCGGGTCTGGCGCCGGACATGGGCGACGATCTCCTGGAGCCCACGCTGCCGGCGCTCGATGCGCCTTATGGGCTGCTGGTGGCCGGCATCGGCGGCACCGGGGTCGTGACGCTCGGCGCGCTGATCGGCATGGCCGCGCACCTGGAAGGCAAGGGCGTGACAGTGCTCGACATGACCGGGCTGGCGCAGAAGGGCGGCGCAGTGTTCTCGCATGTGCGCGTGGCGCGCACGCAGGGGGAGCTCTTCGCGGCCCGCATCGCCACCGGTGCAGCGCAGGGCGTGATCGGCTGCGACCTGCTGGTGACCGCCAGCAACGAAGTGCTGGCCAAGATGCGAAGCGGAGTGACGCGCGCGGTGGTCAATTCGGCACCGGCGATCATCGGCGAGTATCTGTCCAACCCCGATCACGTGTTTCCATCGGCAATCTGCCAGGACCGGGTGCGCGCGACGGTGGGTGAAACGCGGGTGGATTTCATCGACGCTACGCGGGTCGCCACCGCATTGCTCGGCCACTCAATCGGCGCCAATCTCTTCATGCTCGGCTACGCGTGGCAGAACGGGCTCGTCCCCGTATCAAAGGACGCCCTGCTGCACGCAATCAGGATGCACGGCATCGCCGTCGAAGATAATCTGCGCGCCTTTGCGTGGGGTCGCCGTGCCGCGGCCGATCGCACCGGTGCCGAACGTCGTGCGCAGGAATCCGAACACCTCCCGGCCTCGCGGCGCCTTTCCGCCAGCCTGGACGAGGTGATCGCGCGTCGACGCGAGTATCTGGTCGCCTACCAGGACGAACGCCTTGCGCAGCGCTATCTCGACCTCGTCGCGCGCGCGCGCGCGGCCGAAAGCCGCATCATGCCGGGCAGCACGCAGCTTGCCGAGGCAGTGGCGCGCAGCGGCTTCAAGCTGCTCGCAACCAAGGACGAATACGAGGTCGCGCGGCTGTTCAGCGCGCCGCAGTTCTCGCAGGCGCTGCGCCACATGTTCGACGGCGACTACCGCGTGCACTTCCACTTCGCGATTCCCGGTTTCGCCAAGGTCGATCCGATGACCGGCGAGCCGCGCAAGCGCAGGTACGGTCCATGGATGATGCACGCGCTGCGCATGCTGGCCGGCGCCAAGCGTCTGCGTGGCACCGTCCTTGATCCATTCCGCCACAGCGCTGATCGCAGGCTGGATCGCGAGTTGATTGCCGAATACGAAACCACGATCGCTGCGATCCTCGCCACACTGCGCCCCGACAACATGCCGACCGCGATCGAGATCGCGGCGCTGCCTGAGCGCATTCGCGGCTTCGGGCCGATTCGCAGCCAAAGCGCGGACGCGGCGCGCAGGCGCCAGGTCGAACTGCTGGCGGAGTTCGCGCGCGCGCCGCTTGCGCAGGCTGCATAGCGCGATGTCCGGTGCCGCGTCGCTGATCGCCGCGCCGCTGTGGGCGAGCCCGTTTCGACCGTTCTATCTGCTCGGCGCGCTGTATGCGCCGCTCGCGATCACCGGCGGCGCCGGTGCGTTAGTCGGCACCGTCGCGCTGCCGACTACGCCGCAACTGTGGCACGGCCACGAAATGCTGTTCGGCTTTGCGCTGGCGATCATCATCGGCACCGTGCTGACTGCATTGCCAAGCTGGGCCGGCACGCCCGAGATGCACGGAAAGCCGCTTGCCATGCTGGCGGCGCTGTGGCTGCTCGGCCGCGTTGCCTTCTGGGCCGCACCCTGGTTGCCGCCATGGTCGGTAGCGCTGGCCGACGCATTGCTGCTGCCGGTGCTCACCGCGATGGTGACGCCGCAACTCTTCGCCGTGCGCAACCGCCTGTACCTGCTGCTGCTGCCGATCCTGCTCGCGCTGTGCGCGGCCAACCTCGCCTATCACGGGTTCATTCTCGCGGCCGACGCAGCGCGCGCGTCGAAGTCACTGCATGCCGGCGTGTACGCGGTGATCGTGCTGTTCCTCCTCAAAGGTGGCGTGCTGGTGCCGGTGTTCACCGGCAACGCGCTACGCGCGCTCGGCCGCGGGGATCAGGCGTCGTTCAATCTGGCGCTCGAAGCGGCCGCGGTAGTCTGCGTGATGCTGCTGGCCGTGCTGGATCTCGGCGGCGCCGCGAGCACATGGACCGGGATCGCGGCCGCGGGTTGCGCGGGCGTGCATGCCGTGCGCACCGCGCGCTGGCGCGGCTGGCTTGTCGCTGCTCAGCCGCTGCTCATTTCACTGCACCTGGCATTTGCCTGGCTGGTGTTCGCATTCGGACTGAAGGCCGCATCCGAATTGACTAGCGTTGTTCCGGCCGCCGCGTGGCTGCACGCGTTCACGGTCGGCGGCCTGGGAATGATGATGCTCGGCCTGATGAACCGCGTCGCGCTGCGCCATACCGGCCGCCCGCTCGAAGTGCCGGTCGCGATGCGAGTCGCCTACGTACTGTTGTTCGGCGCCGCGCTGCTGCGGCTGGCCGCGACCGTGCATGGCCTGGGCTATTGGGCGGTGGCGACGGCCGCACTGCTGTGGGCCGCGCCATTCGTGATCTATCTTGCCCTTTACGGCACGGCGCTGGCGCAGCCGAGTCTGCCGCGCGCACAACCAATGCAGCCGATCTGAAGGGCCACGAGCGTCGACTACGCCATCGAGTCGTTGTGCCTGACCGCTGTGCGAAGGCCGCGACCTTCGCGTCGCCAGTATCCGGTTGATTGAGGATTGAGCGACAAGGTTCCAGCGCGTCCAGTCAGGCTCGCCCCGGGACGGGAACGGCTTCAGGCATTCGTCGCCCTCCGGGAAGGCAACTGCTATTTCCTGCCCCGGTACTGCGCAATCGAACGCTCGAGGTCCTTCGACTCCTCGCAGGGCAGCAGGCAGATTTCCCTGAGCGCGGCGAGGTGCTTCTGCGCGCCCGTCAGGTCCCCCGTCAGGAGGTAGGTCTCGCCGATGTACTCGTGCGCGCCGCGATGGCGCGGATCGATCTCGATAGCGCGCCGGTAATGCGTGAACGCAGCCTCGTACTGCATCAGATTGCGGTAGGAAAAGCCAAGGATGTTCTGCAGGTCCGCGTGGTCGGGATGGCGGGCTTCCGCGCGCTTGAAAAGGCGCGCGGCCTCCGTCCAGTCCTTCTTCTCCGCCGCCCGCTTGCCCGCGGCGTAATCCTCGTCGAGCGTGGCAAGATCCGGATCCGCTTCGTAGGGATCAGCGGCGGCGATTGGAGCGAAAGTCCCGATCGCCGCGCACAACAGGCTCGCGCAGATGAGTCCGGTGAATTCGCTCACCGCTGCGAGAGGGTCTTCGCGCTCACCAGCTCGGGCCGCGCGGTGTCAGAATCCTTCGCAAGCGCAACGAGCTTCTGGTAGTAGGCGACGGCCTTGGCGCGATCGCCTGCCATTTCCGCGGCGCGCGCGGCGCCCAGGTAATTGCGGAAGCGGTTCGGTTCGCGCCGCTGCGACGCTTCGAACTCCTTCAACGCCGCCTCAGCCTGCTTCAGTTCGAGCAGCATCTCGCCCAGCAGCTCGCGCGCGGGAACGATGCGGCCCGGCGTGACGATGTGTTTCTCGTTTCGGTCCTCGAGGTCGGCCGCCGCGCGCATGAACCTGAGACCCTCCTCTGACTTGCCTTCGCCCAGCGCGATCCATCCGGTCGCGGCCAGCCGCTGAATCTCCACTTCGGTGGCCCAGTAGGTGTTCTTCGCAGCAAGCAGCGTCTTGTGGAGGGATTCGAGCTGCTCGGCATCCTTGCGGGCCGCGGCGAGATCGCCGCTGCGCGCCTCGCCCACACTGCGCGTGAAATACGTGATCGCCTCGACAAAGGGATAGTCGCTACCGAGAGGCTGCAACTTCGCCGCCTCCTGCCATGCGCCACGCTCGAAGGCGTAGCGCGCCGGCATCGCGGCCGTGGCATAACGCGCGGTGAAGCGCGGGCTGATTCCGTCCACTTTCATCGCTTCGTCGATCGCCCGGCGCGCCTCGGCATCGCGGGCGAGCTGCAGGTACGCATACACCATGTAGTCGGACGCGTGATAAGCCTCGTCGGCATCGCCGCCCGCCTTGGCCACGTCCTTCGAGCGCACGTTGGTGGCAGCGGACTCCTGCCAGGAACCCACGCGCGTGAAGATGTGCGAGGGCATGTGCAGCGCGTGCGGCGCGGCGGGCGCGATTTCCGCATAGCGGCGCGCGGCGATAAGCCCCTTCTCGGCCAGCGGCGGCGCGTCGTAACTGTGGATTAAGTAGTGCGCCACGCCGGGATGGCCGGGATACTTCCTGAATTCGTCCTCGAGGATGGCGGCCGACTTGAGGTACGCCGCGTAGGTCTGGTCGGTCTGCGTTTGCGTCCCCGCGTTGTAGAGCGCGAAGAAGATCTGCGCCTCGTCATCGGCGGGGTAGCGCTGCGCCAGCGCCTCGTAGGCCTTGGCGCGCGAGATTTGCCGCTCCTTCTCGGGACGCGTCGAGAAGTCCTTGTAATAGGCGGCGACGGCTTCGATGTAGTCGCGCTCGCGTTCCGTCTTTGCGCCGATGCGGCGCCCTTCATCGATCGCCGCTCGCGCCAGCTCTGCGCCCTTGGGCGATGCGCCCTGTCCGGCCAGCGCATTCGACATGAGGATCGAAGCGATGCCCCAGGTGGCGATCGCGCATTGAGGATCGTCCCTGAGCACCTCGCGGAAGGTCTTCTCGCCGGCTGAATACCAGAAGGAATGCAGCATGGCGACGCCGCGCTCGAAGGCCGGTTGCACCTTCGGGTCGCAACTGCTGGGGAAGGACACCTTGCCCAACACACCAGCTGGGGAATCCGCATCGTTCGCGTGCGCGGAGCCGAGCACGACGAGAGCAACAAGGAATGGAAGTTGAAACAGGCGGGAATTCATGGCGCCTCCTTTTGGTGAGGCGAAAGATGTGAGACAAGAGCGAATTTGCCCAGCTCCCCACTGTGCGCGCATTCGGCGGGAAGTCAACCGCGGAAGGAGGAGGGTCTCAATTTGCCAGTGATGTGCAATTCGCAAGGTTTCCTTTTCACCGCGCAGGCGAACAGTCACCGCGGCAGTTTCAATCCGGCCGCGGGAGGCACCGATTGTTCACCGCCATGAAGCGCAAATACGCTACTTCTGGTTGCTGCCGCCTGGAAAAACTCAGCGTCCGGTGTCGGGCGCTGTGCCCACGTTGCTTCCATCGATCCTGAGCGAAACGATGGCCGGCTGCGCGACGTTTTCGCCGCGGCCTGCCTCTGGCCGCGCCGGACTCTGCTTGTTCTGATCAAAGGCGTGCGGGAGCAGCGTCTGCTATTCGACGGTCGCGCTTTTCGCCAGATTCCGCGGCTTATGTCTCAGGCCGACGACTGCACGCCTTGACTTCCGCTGCGCCGAAGTCAGCCTCAACGCAAACCCCGCACAAATCCGGTCACTCGACAGTGACCGACTTCGCAAGATTGCGGGGTTTGTCCACATCGGTGCCGCGCGCCACCGCAGTGTGATACGCGAGCAGCTGCAGCGGCACGACATGCAGGATCGGCGACAGGTCGCCGTAGTGTTCGGGTAGACGGATCACGTGCACGCCTTCGCTCGTCTCGATGTGCGTGTCCGCATCGGCGAAGACAAAAAGTTGTCCGCCGCGCGCGCGCACTTCCTGCATGTTGCTCTTCAGCTTCTCCAGCAAAGCATCGTTGGGCGCCACCGTGACCACGGGCATGGCGTCCGTCACCAGCGCAAGCGGGCCATGTTTCAACTCGCCGGCCGGATACGCCTCCGCGTGGATGTAGCTGATCTCCTTGAGCTTCAACGCGCCTTCAAGCGCGATCGGGTAATGCAGTCCGCGGCCGAGGAACAGTGCATTTTCCTTGCGCGCGAAGGTTTCGCTGACCGCGATGATGTGGGGCTCCAGCGCGAGCACGCTCTGCACGGCGGAGGGCAGATGCCGCAGTCGTCTCAGCGCGGCGTGTTCACGCTCCGGCGTGAGCCGGTCCTGCGCCTTCGCAATCGCATTGGCCAGCAGATAAAGCGCCACGAGCTGGGTGGTGAACGCCTTGGTCGATGCCACGCCAATTTCAACCCCGGCGCGGGTCAGGAACTGCAGCGCGGTCTCGCGCACCATCGCGCTCGTGGCAACGTTGCACACGGCGAGTGTGCGATGCATTCCCAGCGACTTGGCGTGCTTCAGTGCCGCCAGCGTGTCCGCGGTCTCGCCCGACTGCGAAATCACGACCACAAGGGCTTCCGGGTTCGGGACTGAAGTTCGATAGCGGTACTCGCTTGCGATCTCGACGGACACCGGCACCTGCGCGATCGATTCGAGCCAGTGACGCGCGACGCAGCCGGCGTAATAACTGGTGCCGCAGGCAAGAATCAGCACGCTGTCAATGCGCCTGAGCACATCGGCGGCGCCATCGCCAAAGAGTTCGGGGCCGATGTCGTTCACATCATCGAGGGTGTCGCCGATCGCGCGCGGCTGCTCGAAGATTTCCTTCTGCATGAAGTGGCGATACGGCCCGAGTTCGACCGCATTTGAGAATGCCGCCACGGTGCGCACCGGGCGTTGCGCGGGACGTCCCGCGCTGTCGACGACCCACACACGCGACAATTGCAGGTCGACGACATCGCCTTCCTCGAGGTAGATGATCTGGTCGGTGGTACCGGCCAGTGCCATCGCGTCGGACGCGAGAAAGTTCTCCTGCTTGCCCACGCCGACCACCAGCGGCGAGCCGGCGCGCGCACCGACGACGCGATGCGGTTCGTCGCGGCAGAAGACCGCAATCGCATAGGCTCCGTGCAATTGGCGGACTGCGCGCTGTACGGCGTCGAACAGATCGCCCTCGTACAACTGATCCACCAGGTGCGCGATGACTTCAGTATCGGTCTGGCTCTCGAACACGTAGCCGGCCGCTTGCAACTTCGCGCGCAACTCGTCGTGGTTTTCGATGATGCCGTTGTGGACCAGCGCCACACGCGCGCTGCGCGCCGCTTTGCCGGTGCCGTGCGAGAAATGCGGATGCGCGTTCAGAGTCGTCGGCGCGCCATGCGTGGCCCATCGCGTGTGCGCGATGCCGGTGAAGCCGGGCAGTGATGCCGCCTGTGCGTCGAGTTCGGCAACGCGCGAAACGCTGCGCGCGCGCTTCAGTTCGCCGTCGGCGTGAACGGCCACACCACACGAGTCGTAGCCGCGATACTCAAGCTGCCGCAGACCCTCGATCAGCACTGGAACGATGTTCCGCTGCGCTACCGCGCCGACGATTCCACACATCGACTGCTCCTCGATTCACTCGGTCAGGAAGCGATCCTACCGAGGAGAGCGTGGAATATGCTTTCTTAGTTGGTGGAAAATTGGCTTATTATTCCGATCACTATCAAAGATAGAATAATATTTCTCGACAACGCAATTCTAGAAAGAAAATGCCGGAAAATCTGCCGCCCATCCTCGACGCAACCGACCGGCGGTTGCTCGACATTCTTCAGGATGACAGCGCGCTGACCAATCACGCGCTGGCCGCGCGCGTTCATATCTCGCCCGCGACCTGCCTGCGCCGAGTCAAGCGTCTGGTGGATTCCGGTGTCATCGAGCGCCGCATTGCCATCGTGTCGCCCGAAGCGCTGGGCCAGGGTCTGACGGCGATTCTGGAAGTCAGCCTCGATCCGCAGTCCGCGGAGTCGCTCGCCGCATTCGAGGCGCGGGTCGTGCCCGAACCGGAAGTGCAGCAGTGCTATCGCGTGTCGTCGGGGCCGGACTTCGTGCTCATCGTCCATGTGCGCGACATGCCGGCCTACCACGGGTTCGTGCACCGCGTGCTGACAGCCGAGGCGAACGTGCGCAACGTGCGCAGCTTCTTCAGCGTGAAGCGAAGCAAGTTCGCGCCGAAGGTTGCCGTCTGAGCAGGCAACGTGCGGCGCCTGCGACTTACTGTGACTTACTGTGACTTACTGTGACTTGCCCTTCTTGACTGGCCGCTTCCAGCCTTCGACTGTGACTTGCCGGGCGCGCGCGACCGTGAGTTTTCCGGCCGGCGCCTCCTCGGAGACGACCGAGCCCGCGCCGATGGTTGCGCCGTCGCCGATCTTCACCGGCGCGACCAGCACGGCGTTGCTGCCGATCGACGCGTCGACGCCGATCTCAGTCCGGTGCTTGTTGGCGCCGTCGTAATTGGCGGTAATGGTGCCGGCGCCAATGTTCGTGCGCGCGCCGACCTCGGCATCGCCGACGTAGGCGAGGTGATTCGCTTTCGCGCCGCGCCCCATCCGGCTCGCCTTCACCTCGACGAAGTTGCCGATGTGCACCTCGTCCTCGAGCGCCGCGCCGGGACGTGTCCGCGAATACGGACCGATGCGCGCGTCGCTGCCGACCGTTGTGCCTTCCAGGTGCGAGAACGCATTGACTTGCGTGCGTGCGCCGATCGTGACGTCGCGCAGCACACAGTACGGGCCGACGCGCACGCCATCGGCCAGCTGGACGCGGCCCTCGAACACGCAGCCGATGTCGATCGTCACGTCAGCCCCGACCACGACCTCGCCACGCACGTCGATGCGTGCCGGATCCGCCAGCGTGGCGCCCGCTTCCATCAACCGCTCCGCCGCACGCCGCTGCACGATGCGCTCGACGACGGCGAGCTGTGATTTGCTGTTGACGCCGAGCGTTTCATCGACATCGGTGGATGCAGTCGCCGCGACGCGCACGCCGTCATGCACTGCCATCGCAATCACGTCGGTCAGGTAGTACTCCTGCTGCGCGTTGTTGTTCGACAGCCGGGCGAGCCATTGTTTGAGCCGAGCGGTCGGCACAACCAGGATGCCCGTGTTGACCTCGCGAATTGCGCGCTCCCGGTCGTTGGCGTCCTTCTGTTCAACGATCTTCAGCACGTTGCCGCGCCCGTCGCGCACGATGCGGCCGTAGCCAGTCGGATCAGCCAGTTCCACGGTCAACAGACCGACCTCGCCGCCCGCGCCATCGATCAGGCGCGTCAGCGTCTCCGCCCGCACCAGCGGCACATCGCCGTACAGAACCAGCGTCGGCTCGTCGTCCTGCAGCAGCGGCGCGGCCTGCTGCACCGCGTGTCCGGTACCTAATTGCGGCTGCTGCAGAACCAAACGCACGTCGCTGCGGTCAGAGAACGTGGCGCGCACCTGATCGGCACCATGGCCGATCACGACAATCGTGTTGGCGGGCAGACTGCGCGACTGCGCCACCTGCTGCGCCGTGGCAATCACGTGCGCTAGCATCGGTCGCCCCGCGACCGGATGCAGCACCTTGGGCAGCGTGGAGCGCATGCGCTTGCCCTGGCCGGCGGCCAGGATGACGATATTCATCGTGCGCAATGAAGAACGAGGCGGACAGCGGTTATGGAAATCAGCGAAATCGATCGTAGCACCCGCGACGTCGCGGCGCGGCGCACCGGGCTCGCCGCGCATGCGTGGCGCTTCCTGCTGCTCAGTGTCACGCTGCTGGTTACGGCGTGCTCAACACTCAAGCTCGGATACAACAACGCCGACATGCTGCTGCTGTACTCGCTGGACAGCTACTTCGATCTGGACGACAAGCAACAGGAGCTGGCGCGCGAACGAGTGCGCAGCCTGCTCAACTGGCATCGGACCACCCAGCTCGCCGGCTACGCGCAACTGCTGACCGAGACGCAGCGCAAGGTGGACGGACGTGTCAGCACCGCCGAGGTCGCAGCAATGCAGCAACAGATGAACGCCAGGCTCGCCGCGATCGGCGAGCAGGTGGCGCCCGACCTCGCGGCGCTGGCGCTGACGTTGACGCCGGCGCAGATCGACCGCTTTGCCGGCAAGCTCGCCAAGGACGCATCGAAGGCACGCCGCGAACTGGTGCGCTTTGCCGGCGCGCGGGAATCCCTTGAAGAGCGTGCCAAACGCTACACGGAACGCGCCGAATCCTGGTTCGGGTCCGTGAACGACGAGCAGGCGCAGATCGTCCAGGCGGTGCTCGCCACCCGTCCCGAAACCTGGTGGATGGACGAACGCGAGCGCCGGCAAAGCGAGATGGTGCAATTGCTGCGGCGGATTCACGACGAGAAGCCGTCGGCCGTCGAGGCAACAAAACGGCTGCGCGAGTATTTCGCGCATCTCGCCGAGCCGCGCGATGAAGCGCGCCGCATTGCACTCGCGGAGTATCGCCAGTCCACCGCCGAACTGGTCGCGCGTCTGATCAACGCCGCCACGCCCGCGCAGCGCGCCGTGCTCGGCAAGAAGCTGCGCGGTTACGCCGAGGACTTCGTCGCGCTGACCGCAGAAGCCGGCAACAGTGGCCGCAGCTAGCCAGCGCACCGCGCGTTGACCCGCGGCGCACAGCGCCGTCGGCTCGAACGCGCGGAGTTATTCCGGCGCGACCGCGTCCGGAATAACCCTACTTGACCTTGATCTCCGTCCACAGTTGCCCGCGCAACTGACGCATTTCCGACGAGAGCAGGCGCAGCTGATGCAGCTTCTTCAGGCTCTCCGCATCGGGGAACACGGCCTGATTGGACTTCACTTCGGGCTTGATGTACGCCATCGCAGCCTGATTGGCGTTGCCCGAGCCGATCAGGTTTGAAAGTTCGGAACTGTTCTTCCCGTCGAGCATGAAGTTGATGAACGCATGCGCGAGCGGCGCGTTGGGCGCCGATTTGTGGATCACCATGTTGTCGACCGACATCACCGCGCCCTGGGCGGGCAGCACGGAGACCACCCGGAAGTCCTGCTTCGCTTCCTGCGCGTTGCGGTCGGCCTGGTACATGTCGGTCGAATAGCCCAGCGCCAGCCAGATGTTGCCGGCCGTCATTTCCTTGATGTAGGACGATGAATTGAATGCGGCCCAGCACGGCTTGGCCTTCTTGATGGCGTCCGCGGCCTTCTTGTAGTCCTCCGCACTGCTGGTGTTCGGATCGATCCCAAGGTAAATGAACGCCGCGGAGAAAACCTCGTCCGGCGAGTCGAGCACGGTGAGCTTGCCTTTGACCCCGCAAGCGACCTTCGGATCGAAAATGGCCTCCCAGCCTTTGGGCTCGATGCCAAGCTTCTTCATCTGCTTGTCGTTGTAGCCGATGATGGTCGTCGAATACGCGTACGGCACCGAGAACTTGTTGTCAGGGTCGATCGGCGTGTTCAGGAATTCGGCCCGGATGTTCTTCAGGTTTGGCAGTTTGGTCTTGTCGATCGGCTGCAGGTCGCCCTTCTTGATCATCAGCTCCATCGCATTGCTGGTCGGCACGATGATGTCGTACCCGCTGGCGCCCGCCGCCAGCTTGGCCAGCATCTCATCGTTGTCGGAAAAGTAGGTCTGCGTGACCTTGGCGCCGAATTCCTTCGCAAAGCGTTCGATCGTCTCGGCCGCGATGTAGTCGTTCCAGTTGTAAAGATTGAGCGCACCGGTCGGCTTCGCCTCGGCGGCCTTGCTCTCGGTCTTGGCCTCGGCTTTGACCGGCGCGGCTTCTTCCTTCTTGCCGCATGCCGCCAGCAGCAGCGCCGCCGTTGCCACCAGTGCGAAGCGCAACACGTCACGCATTGGGAAACTCATCATTTGCTCCTCAAAAGTGCAATTATCGGTTCAGCCGCAGCAGGCCCGGGGCGATCTTGGTGGCGACGGTGATCAGCAGCAGCGTGAGCAGCAGCAGCAGCGTGGAAATCGCGTTGACCTCGGGCGTGACCGCAATCTTGACCATCGAGTAGATCTGCAGCGGCAGCGTCGAGGCGGACGCGCCGGCAGTAAAGAAGGTGATCACGAAATCGTCGATCGACAGCGTGAATGCCATCAGTGCCCCCGCGATCACGCCCGGCATGATCAGCGGCAGCGTGATGTAGCGAAACGCCGCCAGCGGTGTCGCGCCGCAATCGCGCGCCGCCTCGACCAGGCTCTCGTCCATGCCGGCGAGCCGCGCCCGCACGACGATCGCGACATAGCCGATGCAGAAGGCGATGTGCGCGAGCGTGATCGAGACCAGCCCGAGCGTCATGTTGATCATCACGAAGAACATCAGCAGTGCCACGCCCATCAGGATCTCGGGAATGGCGATCGGCGCCAGCACAAGGACCGGAAGCACGCGCGTCTTGTAGCGATGCATGACAAATCCGGCCATCGTGCCCAGCACCGTCGATGCCATTGCCGTCAACAGCGCGATCACGAGCGAGTTGCGTGCTGCCAGCAGCATTTCCTCGTTGTGGAACAGCTTGACGTACCACGCCGTGGTGAACCCGACCCACTGCGCGTTGAGCTTGCTGTCGTTGAACGAGAACACGACCACCACCAGCAGCGGCGCGTACAGGAACAGGTAAGCCGCGGCCGCACTCGCCCACATCCAGGCAGGGATGCGCCGGTTCATGCCGCGTTCCGCCGCGGCCGCGCTGCCAGCGCCGCGACGGCCGTGAGCCCCAGCGCGGCGACCATCAGCACGATCGACAGCACCGAGCCGAACGGCCAGTCGCGTGTTTCGAGGAACTGCTGCTTGATCACGTTGCCGATCATGATGCCGTCGGTGCCGCCGACCAGATCCGGCACCGCAAAGATGCCGAAGGCCGGAATGAACACCAGCGCAGCGCCGGCGAACACGCCCGGCAGCGAAAGCGGCCAGGTGACGTACCAGAAGCGTTGCCATGGACGCGCGCCCAGATCCTGCGCCGCATCGAGCAGCGCCGGATCATGCTTTTCCAGGTTGGCATACAGCGGCAGCACCATGAAGGGCAGGTGCACGTACACAAGCACGACGATCACGGCGAACGGCGAGAACATCAGCGTCACCGGCTCGGCGCCGAACACGCCGAGCACGCCGTTGATGATTCTGGCCAACGCCCATTCGGGGCCGAGAATGATCATCCATGCGTACACGCGAATCAGGAAGTTGCTCCAGAACGGCAGGATCACCAGCAGCAGCAGCAGGTCGCGGTACTTCTTCTTGCTCGCCGCAATCAGCATCGACAGCGGATAGGCGATCGCCAGACACAGTGCCGTTGTCAGCAGCGCGTACCACAGCGATTTGCCGAAAAGCTGCAGGTAGATCGCGCTTGCGAAGAAACGCGCGTAGCTCGCCAGCGTCAGGTTGAGCTTGCCGCTGTCGGCGACGAGCGGCGCCAGGCCCCCGAACTCGCCCGGCGCGCGCGCACTGGCGACCAGCATCAGCAGGCACGGAATGGCGAAGAAGATGATCAGGTAAGCGAGCGGCGGCCCGCCCACCAGCCATTTGCCCTTGTTGTCCGTCGCCACGTTAATCGACCAGGAAATGGCCCGCGTCGATTTCCCAGGCGGCGTCGACCGCGTCGCCGACTTCGAAGAACCGCGCACGCCCTGAGGCTGAATTGGCGCGCATCGCTTCGATCTGCTGCCCCGATGCGAGCGCGACGCGATAGATCGTCACGTCACCGAGGTACAGGAAATCGGTCACGGTGCCCGACAGGTGGTTGTCGCCGTCCGTCTTCGGATGGCCACTCGGGTTGATCGCCACCTTTTCCGGTCGCAACGCGAGTGCGCCGCGCGCGCCATTTCGCAGCGCCGGGTCGACGATCGCACGCGCCAGCCCAATCCCGGGCAGTTCAAGTTCGGCCACCTGACCGTCGCGCCGCTGCACCGTGGCCTCAAGGATGTTGCACTGGCCGATGAAATCGGCGACGAAGCGGTTCTTCGGAAACGAGTAGATCTTCGACGGTTCATCGAGCTGCTCGATGCGGCCCTTGTTCATCACCGCGATGCGGTGCGACAGCGCCAGCGCCTCGCTCTGGTCGTGCGTGACGTAAACGAACGTGATGCCGACTTCCTTCTGCAGGTTGATGAGTTCGATCTGCATCTGTTCGCGCAGTTTCGCATCCAGTGCGGCGAGCGGCTCGTCCAGCAGCATCAGCACCGGATGCGTGACCAGCGCGCGCGCGATCGCCACGCGCTGCTTCTGCCCACCCGACAGCTCGTGCGGAAGGCGCGCCGCGAGCGTATCGAGCTGCACGTCGCGCAGCGCCTCTTCGACCTTGGCGTTCAGCTCAGCGGCGGGCGTCCGCGCCATTTTCAACGGGAACGCGACGTTCGCCGCGACCGTCATGTGAGGAAACAGCGCATAGCTCTGGAACACAGTACGCACGTTGCGGTGCTCGGGCGCAACGCCCGTGAGGTCCTTGCCTTCGAGCAGGATGCGGCCGCCGTCCGGAGCATCGAAGCCAGCAATCATCCGCAGCAGCGTGGTCTTGCCGCAGCCCGAGGGGCCGAGCAGGGTGAAGAATTCGCCGGCGTCGATCGACAGCGACACGCCGTCGACCGCGGTCATCGAGCCGAAGCGGCGGGTGACGTTCTGGACTTCGAGCAGGGTCATGGCGAGTCGTGACCAGCCGCGATTATGCGGCAGTGCGGCCCGAGCGACGCCAGAGCATCCAGTGTTCGCGGCCGGCAAACACGGGCAGCGATTCTTCCGGCGCGACAACGGCATGCTGTTCGCAGTGAAAGCCGGAGAGCAACGTGTCCAATTCGGTTCGCGTCGCTGCAAACGGCGGACCGCGCCGCGGCTCGGCGACCGTCGCATCGAGGAAGAAGAGTCCGGCCAGCAGTCCGTGCGGAGCCAGCAGTTCTTCCACCCGCGCCGACCAGCGCGACCAGAGCGCGATCGGCAGTGCGGCCAGGAACGCGCGCTCGTAGATCCAGTCAAATGGCGCCGCCTCGAACGCGAAGAAATCCGCTTGCCTGAGAACGCGATCGGCGATGTCGGGTGCCAGGACCTCGCGCGCGCGCGCGATCGCGGCCGCCGAGTAATCGATTGCCAGGACATCGAATCCCGCGGCATCGAGCAGTGCGACTTCGTATGCCGAACCGCAGCCGGGCACCAGTACGCGTCGTCCGAGGGCTGCGCCTTGTCCGGTAAGAAAGCGCATCAAAGCGGGCGGCACGCCGCGCGCATCCCATGGCATGAATCCAGCCGTGAAGCGTTCGTCCCAGAATTCCGGTCGCGCCGGATCGCGAGTGGGGAAGTCGGGCATCAATACAGCATCCTGTCGTTCAACGCGCGGTGGCTCGCGCCGTTACGAGCGAAGCGGTGAGCAATCCTGGTGGCCTGCAACAGTCGATTCGAGAGTGAAAGGCGCGTCTGGGCGAGCCGAGTGCGCGAAGCGAGCCACGTCGCGTAGCCGACGCATACGCGCAAGGCGAGCGACAAAGCAATCGGCCGGCCAGGCGTGCAGGGCGCTCGCGAATGGGCTGTTACAGGCCACTAGTCTCGCCCCGGCAGCGGAAAGCCGAAGAACACCCACGCGAACATCAGCGCGAGCGCCGCAACGCAGGTCACGCCGATCAGCAGCAGGCGACTGCGGCGTTGGGTCTCGAGCCGCATCGCACGCAGCTCCGCGTACATGCGGTCGCGGTGCGTGGTATCGGTCAGCGCCTGATGAAAGAGCCGCGGCAACTGCGGCAGCAGATGACTCCACTGCACCGCTTCGTGCCTGAGTTTCTCTTCGAGCCCCTTGAAGCCGACCTGCGTCTGCATCCAGCGCTCGAGGAACGGCTTGGCCGTCTTCCACAGATCAAGATCGGGATCGAGCTGCCGGCCCAGCCCCTCGATGTTGAGCAGCGTCTTCTGCAGCAGCACCAGTTGCGGCTGCACTTCGACGTTGAAGCGGCGGCTGGCTTCGAACAGGCGCAACAGCACCTGCGCGAAGGAAATGTCCTTCAGCGGCCGGTCGAAAATCGGCTCGCACACCGCTCGGATCGCGCTTTCGAGTTCGTCCACGCGCGTGGCCGGCGGCACCCAGCCGCTTTCGACGTGCAGCTCGGCCACACGCTTGTAGTCACGCCGAAAGAACGCAAGGAAGTTCTGCGCCAGGTAGTTCTTGTCGTTGTCCGACAGCGTGCCGACGATGCCGAAGTCGAGCGCGATCCAGCGGCCGAAATCCTCGCCGCTGTCGCCGACGTAGATGTTGCCGGGGTGCATGTCGGCGTGAAAGAAGCCGTCGCGCAGCGCCTGGGTGAAGAACACTTCGACCGCATCGGCCGATAGCTTCTTGATATCGATGCCGGCGGCGCGCAGCCGATCGACCTGGCTGACCGGGATCCCGCCCATGCGCTCCATCACGATCACGTTCTCGCAGCAGTAGTCCCAGAGCATCTCGGGCACACGCAGCTGGCGCGAACCGGCAAAGTTGCGCCGCAATTGCGAGGCGTTGGCCGCCTCGCGCATCAGATCGAGCTCATCGTGCAGATACTTGTCGAACTCGGCCACGACCGCACTCGGGCGCAGCCGCTTGCCGTCGCGCCACAGTCGCTCCACCAGCGCGGCGCCGACATCGAGCAGCGCAAGATCCTTTTCGATCGCTGCGCGCATGCCCGGGCGCAGCACCTTGACCGCGACGGGACGGCCGCCGTGCTCTCCTTCCTTCAACGTGGCGAAGTGCACCTGCGCGATCGACGCACTGGCCACGGGCGTCTGATCGAACTGCGAGAACAGCTCATCCAGCTTTCGTCCCAGCCCGCGTTCGATCTCGCGCACGGCCACGGCCGAATCAAACGGCGGCACGTTGTCCTGCAGGCGCGCGAGTTCATTTGCGATATCGACCGGCAGCAGATCGCGCCGCGTCGACAGCACCTGGCCGAACTTGACGAAAATCGGTCCGAGATCCTCGAGGGCGAGCCGCAACCGCACACCACGTGGTTCACTCAGGGTGCGGCCGATCGTGCTGATGCGCACCATCCGCTGCAGCATCGGGCTCTTTAGGTTCGACAGAACGATCTCGTCCAGCCCGAACCGGAAAACGGTGAACAGGATGCGCAGCAACCGGAAAATGCGCATCAGCGCGACCCGGAGGACTTGAGGTTGTCGATTCGCTTGCCGAGCCGCTCGACCGCATCGCGCAGCGCCGCGACATCACGCGCGAATGAGTCTGCCTCGGAGCGCGCGACCAGCAGCGGATTCTCGGCGACGAAGTAGTCGGCCGCCGTAGTTGCCAGGCGCACGCCCGCGTCCTGCGCCTGCGCGAACGCGGCCCGCAGGAAACCGACGATGCGCTGCGCGGCCGCATCGCCGATGAAGCGCGACAACTCTTCTTCCGGCTCCGGCCGCAGGTTCTGCAGGACGTACGACAGCGCCTGCGCGAATTCCGCGTCGCCCGCAAGGCGGACGTTGCGCATGATGGCCCGCGGCTCGAGCAACGCCTGTGGCAGCGCGGCCGCGTCGATCGAGATCGTGACGTCGGGCGCACTGTTTGACGTCTCGAACGTGCCGCCGGCGCGCACGCCGAACTGCAGAGCGAAAGGTCCACCTTCGATACGCGCGCTGCGTCCGGCAAACGGCGCAAGCCGATCGCGTGCCCAGCGTTCGCGCGCCAGCAGGCGATTGAGCAGCGTGACGGCGGCGTCGGTGGCGAGTTGATCCAGCATGGGCAACAAAAAGGGCACCCGAAGATGCCCTTGATTGTCGCAGATCGCTCTGCGCAGACCGGTGCCGGCTACGCGAGTTGCTGGATCCCGGCGAGCAGCCAGCCCGTCTTGCCTTCGGCGGGCTTGGTGAGGTTCCAGACCTCGTCGAACGGCTCCAGTTCACCGTCGATGCGCAGCGTGCCAGAAAAGCGCACGCTCGCCAGATGCTCGGTCGCACTGCTTTCGATGCCGAGCATTTTCGCGTCGAGCGTCACCACCTCGGACTTGCTGGAACCCGCACGCGCATGCAGTTCGTGCGTCAGTGCGGTGAACATCTCGTGCGTGGTGAACTCCGACAGTTCGTCGAGGCTGCTCTTATCCCACGCTGTTTGCAGCTTGGTGAAGTAGCTCTTTGCGTTGGCAAGGAAGCCGTCAACATCAAAACCGGCGGGAATACCCCACGGTTGATCGAGGCTTGCCGTGCCGCCGCGCGCGAACTCTGCCATCGCCGATCCAGGACGCGCGGCAACCGGTTCAAGCGCCGTGCGCTCGATCGGCCGTGGCATCGCCTCCGGTGGCTGGGGCGGATAGCGCCCATTGCCCGCGCCTTGATACGCGGGCTGCGCGCCTGAGCGACGCAGGAAGTATCCGACCACCATCATGATCACCAGCCCGGCCAGCACCACCAGCATGATCGTCGCCAGCGTGTCGCCAAAGCCAAGCCAGGAGGCGAGGGCGGCGAGCCCGAGACCGGCCGCCAGCCCGACCAGCGCGCCCCTCCACGGGCTCGCGGGCTTGGCCGCGGTTGCGGCGCCGGGTGCTGCTGCAGCGGATGGTTGCTGTGCCGGTGCCGCCTGCTGCGCCGGAGGAGTCTGCTGCTGCGGAGGCGTGGCCTGCCGTTGCTGCACTGTGGGCGATTGCCGCCCGAAGGTCTTGCCGCCACCAAGGCGACGCTGCGCATCCGCATCCAACGAGAACGATGCGGCGACCATGCCGATCACTGCGCCAATTAACCACTTTTTCATCAAGGCCTCCAGGTTAGATTTTCCTGCCGACGTGCAGCGCGCACACGCCTGCCGTCAGATTGAACCATTGGACGCTTTCCAGGCCCGCTTGTTCCATCAGGCGCGCCAGTTCGTCCGGCGGGGGGTGCATGCGGATCGACTCAGCGAGGTAACGATAGCTGTCGCTGTCCCCGGCAATCTTCTTGCCAAGCCACGGTAACACGTTGAACGAAAAGGCGTCGTAGACCGGCGCCAGCGGCTGCCAGACGCGGGAAAACTCCAGAACCATGACCTTGCCACCGGGACGCGTCACGCGCCGCATCTCTGCCAGCGCAGCGTCCTTGTGCGTCATGTTGCGCAGACCGAAGGCGACGCTGACCACGTCGAACGTATTGCTGGCGAACGGCAGTTGCTCCGCGTCACACTGCGCGAGCGGCAACATCAGGCCGTGATCCAGCAGGCGGTTGCGCCCTTCGCGCAGCATCGCACCATTGATGTCGGTCAGTACAACCAACCCCTGCGCACCGGTGCGCCTGGCGAACGCACGCGCCAGATCGCCCGTGCCGCCGGCGATGTCGAGCACCTTCATTCCCGGCCGCACGTCGGCCTGCCGCACGGTGAACGCCTTCCACCAGCGGTGCAGCCCCGCCGACATCAGGTCGTTCATCAGGTCGTACTTCGATGCGACCGAGTCGAACACGCCGGCGACGCGCTGCGCCTTCTCGGCCTCGGCAACTTTTTCGTAGCCGAAGTGCGTCGTGGACCCGGCGGTCTTTTCCGTGCTCATCGACGTCAATGGTGGCCGCAGCCAGGCCCGTCGGTCTTCACGAACGCAGCGTTGCGCGTGTCGTCGGCGTCGCGACTGGCCCCTGCGGCCTCCAGCCGCGCCAGATAGTCGGACCAGAGTTGCGCCTCGTTCTCGCCGAGCGCGTACAGGTAGTCCCACGAATAGATACCGCTCGCATGGCCGTCGGAGAAGGTCGGCTGCACCGCGTAGTGGCCGATCGGATCGAGTTGCGTGATCGTCACGTCACGCTTGCCGACCTGCAGCGTCTCTTGCCCCGGACCGTGTCCGCGCACTTCCGCCGAGGGTGAAAAC